>OGZP01000048.1_pt1 | contig 95210 bp, 88 predicted proteins | sample 1576811 | NCBI WGS metagenome assembly OGZP01 (sample SAMEA3541553, study PRJEB24748) | human gut metagenome | biome: human gut; feature: human-associated habitat; material: faeces | place: China | collected 2012
AAATAACTCCCCATTTTGAATATTAGGGAGTTATTTTACTTTACGAATTGAAGCAAGACATACAAATTGAAGTATCTTACGAGAAAACATTGACGAGAACGGTTGAGATCACAACAAATGGCGGTAACGTTTCTGTTAATGATAAAGAGTCTGATCAGGCCAGTGTTGAAATTGCGCCAGAGTCCCGTTCCATCAAATTAAAACCACAGGATGGATATGCCATCGAGTCTATCAAAGCAGACGAAACAGAAATTACTTTAAAAGATAGTGATTTCCAAAATTATGCTTATACCTATATTGCAGACAAAGATGAAATTACAGAGGATGCGGAGCCTCTTCAGCTTACTGTAACGGTGAAAAAAGTAGAACTGGTTGGAAAAGAAGGAACACCGGAGGTTCAGTGGATAAAAGATACCACAGAATTAGACGATGATTTTATAAATCTTCTAAAAAATGCAATTGTTGATACCGAAAACAGCTATCCAGATATGGATGAAATGGATAACAAGTACATTAAAGTAGCATATCTGGCAAGAGAAGGACTGTTTGGAAATAATACCTATGCGGAACTGGATTATATCCCAAGTGGCTTAGCCGGTGCTGGCGCACATAAATTTGGTGAGAATACAGATGCTAATGGCAATTCAACGGAAACGATCCGTATTTCCTTAACAGGAAATAGCCGTTATAAGGATGCTTCTGTTGAGAAGAAAGTTGTGTTAAAAGATATTCGTGAGGATGCCTCTTTTGCACTTCAGGATGAAACAGAAATTGCTTATACAAGTGATTTAGCTGCTTTTAAACAGACTGTATATGATCAGATCGTATGGAAGAGTGCTGGTGCTAAACCTGTAATCGGTAAATTTAAAATAGAAGTAAAAGGAAAACTGACAGACTATTCCCTTGAAACAGCCCAGCTCCTTGGACTGCTGAATGTTGACAAGACTCCGGAATTAAAGATTACCTTTGCCGGAAATGAAGCCTACCGTGAAGGAGAAATTACTGCTTCTGTTAAAATTGTGGATCCACGTCCAATTGGTGAGTTTACGATCATGACTACGCCAATTACTTATACTTCGGATGTAGAGAAACTGAAACAGGAGCTTTATGACAGAATCACATGGACCAATGGTGTAAAACCTTCTATTAATCAGTTTACCATGCAGGTAAAAACAGGAGAAATCAAAACAGATGGACTTCCTAATGTCGAATTTTATGTTAATCTGGACAAGGCGCCATCCACCAATCTCTCTGTTGGTACAAGAACATTTAAGGTGAAATTTGCAGGAAACGAAGAGTTCCGTGGTAATGAAGTGGTTGCTGATCTGGAGATCGTAAAAGCGAAAGCCTCCATTTCTGTTAAAAACAAAAAAATTATTTATGGTGATCAGATTCCAGAGGATCTGGTAGAAGTTGTTCCTTCTGATGCCGGAGTATTAAAAATCTATGCTGGTGTAAACAGTGACCTGGCTGCTGCTATTTGCATACAGTTCCCATCTTATATGGTTAATATTCCTGTAGTCGGAAACGTTGATCTGGCAGAGTACCTGGAAAAATTGCTTGGTGAAAGTGCATCTATAGATGATCTCCTTGAAAAGCTGAATTCAACAGAAGGGCAGGCTGTTTTATCTATATTAAAGGCAATTGGTGTGGACACAGATACTTTCATGAAAGCTTTCCAGACCATCAGCGATTACCTTCCAGAGAGTGTAACTTCCTTTAAAGTTACCTTTGGCGCTCCTCAAAAAGCAGGTGGTTACACAGTAATTGCCGCTGTTGTTGATCCAAATTACGAGGCTGCTGTTGGAATTGGCTCTTTGATCATTCTGCCAAAGACAGAAAATATAGAGTTGCGTTGGACTCAGGATTTCTCTGTATTAAGTTACAAAGATATTCCTCTGAATGATGACGGTTCTCTGGATGAAGAACAGGCCATGAAGCTGTTCGGCGCGGTTCTGATGGATAAAGAAACTGAAACTGTTCTTGATAGTAGTAAAGTGCGCTATTTGTTTGTTGGCAAAGATGGTGATAAAGAATTCTATCGCAGCAACAAACCATCTGCAAAGCCTGGTGTATACACAGAAACCGCCTATGTATTAAACGGAAATAACATGGATTGGCCTATTGTCCGTACCTATGTGATCGGACGTACAGCTGCACTTATTCAGTTTAAAGACGGACAAATGGAAACTGCGCCAAAAGAAGATAAGGAATACGGAACTTCCGAGACTTTATTTGCAACAAAACATGTTACTTACAATGGGGAAGCACAGGAGTTTAAAGCCGGCCTGTACCTTGCTGCAACTCCGGAAACAGAAATCGAAAATGCTGATATCCAGTATCGTTATTATGACGTTGTGACAGGAACTTACTTGGAAGGACTTCCTGTAAATGCAGGTATTTATCGTGTTACTGCTGATTTTAAAGGAAATGGACAGTATACAGATGCTGCAGACCAGACTGGTTATCTGATCATTGAAAAGGCCCAGCCTAAATTTGTGCTTGAAGAACAGCAGAATTTTACATACAATGGCGAAGCTCAAAAGATCATGGTTCAGTCTGTAGAAGATCAGGATCCTGAAACAAAGTATTCTGTTCTGTATAAAAATGACCAGACAGACGAAAATGCTTCCCTGGAAGCTCCCGTTCATGCAGGAACCTATCGGGCTATCTTAGATCTGCCAGAAACAGCAAATTATGCTGCTGCCCATGCAGAAGTGATCATGAACATCATTCCTGCAAAGGCAACCATCGAGATCCATCCGGTTTCTTTCAGCTTTGATGAACAGACCCATGGAGGATCCTATTTGATATATGGTATTAGAGATGAAATTCCTGAGCATGAAGTAAGCTACAGTACAGATAATGAAATATTTGTGGCAGACGAGCCAATGGCAGTAGGTACTTATGCAATGCGAATTCAGATCACAGATCCTGACTATGAAAATGATGTAGAAACACAGGAAGATGCAGTTGTAATCAAGGAAAAGGAAATTGTTCCTGTAATTGCAGAAGCTTGCCTTGATATTCAATATGTATGTAATGGTCAGATTGTAGGACATCAGCTTGTAAAAGTAGAAGGAAATTCCGGTGATCTCTGCCTGTTTACAGATGAAAATGTAGTGTTGGAAATTCCTGAAGGCTATGAGAAAGAAGCTGGTTTCGGAAGTGTTGAAGTTCCTTATGGCGAAACAGCGCAGACGATTGTTTCTGTAAAGCTCAAAGAAACCCAGGATGATAATGAAAAACCTGGTGATAACGGTGACAACGACAACAGCGGAGATAATGACGATAACGGAAGCAATTCCTCTTCCAGCCGTAAGACCATTATTTCCGAAAGCGGAAGCTGGCGTCAGGATGAAAAGGGTATCTGGTTTGAAAGAGCAGCTAGCGGATATCCGAAAAACTGTTGGAGTTTTATTGATGGAAAATGGTTCCATTTTAATGCAGAAGGATACTTAACACTTGGCTGGTACCTCTCAGAAGACGGAAAGTGGTACTATTGTGCTCCAGACAAAACATTAGGCACACCGATCGGAGCTATGTATACCGGATGGCTTAAGGATGGAGCAGATGGTTACTGGTATTATCTGGATCCAAACACAGGAGAGATGTTAACAGGCTGGAGAGAGATCAAGGGACAGTGGTACTATCTCAACCCGGAAACTCTTGGTGACAGTGGCTGGATGCAGGATTCTTCAACAAAGCAGTGGAATTATAATGTGAAAGCCGTTATGCCAAAAGGCGCACTGTATGTCAACACACAGACACCAGATGGTTATTTCGTAGATGAAAATGGTGTTCGCAGATAATTTCTAAATTAAAAGGCAATGCAGAGTCAGATGTTTTTCCGGTTCTGCATTGCCTTTTTTAATTTTACGAGTAATTTGCCTTTGGGCGCTGATTTTAGGGGGTGATCCCCTGATTTTCTCTTAATTTAACCGCATTACGGGCGCTGCGTCGACGCTCGTCTTCAAGAGCAGCATAATGCTTTTTAGTGGTATTAACATCGGAATGGCCAAGAACATCTGCTACCAGATATATATCACCGGTTTCCCGGTAAAGGTTAGTACCATAGGTGCTGCGAAGCTTATGCGGAGTGATCTTTTTTAACGGCGTAACGATCTTTGCATATTTCTTAACTAAATTCTCCACGCTGCGCACATTCATACGTTTTTTCTGGAGAGAGAGGAAGAGAGCATTTTCACTGCCCTCTTCGGGGATAATGTCATTTCGTTCATCCAGATAGTCCTGTAGCGCCGTTTCTACTTCCGTACCAAAGTAAACAGTAACTTCTTTCCCGCCTTTCCGGTGAATATGGATCCCACCATTTTTGAAATCAATGTCATTTATGTCTAATCCTACACATTCAGAAACACGGATGCCGGTTCCGAGAAGCAATGTGAGAAGAGCGAGATCGCGCAGTTTAGTCCGGTTGTGAAACGCTTTCTGCTTATCAGTCAGACCATCCCCTTGTTCCACTGCATCCAGAAGAAGAGCAACTTCATCAATATCAAGACGGATGATTTCTTTTTCATGAAGTTTGGGAAGCTGGACCAAAGCAGCAGGATTTGTTTTCAGTTTTTCTGTACGGAAAAAGTAGTTATAAAAGCTTTTAAGGGAAGAGATCTTGCGCATAATTCCCCGTTCTTTATTAACAATTTCCTGATTGTGCTCATTAAAGCGATATTTTAAATATTCCATATATTCTTCCAGATCTGTTACCGTGATCTGATCCAAATGATCTAATGTAAAATCCATTCGTTCCATTTTGGAAAAAACCGGATTTTCCTTTTTGAGGAAATCGAAAAAAACAGAGAGATCATAAGCATAGGCAATCCGGGTCCTGGTAGAAGTTCGTGGTTCGATCCCACGAAAAAATTCTGTACAGAAGGGTGGGAGAGTCTTCGTCATTTCCCGCAGCTTTTTTATATTCTCAATATCTTTTTGTTCGTAATAGGGTAGTGTCGTTGCCATAATTATGTATGCCTCATTTATAATTTATATATAATAAATATTTTCAGATTATTTTGTATTATTATTTAGAAAGCCTGGGCCAGTCTTCAAAATTTCCGTTAATGACCGCATGAAATAAACGTTCACGGACACCGGGACTGTCCATATTCAGTGTCCGGATCAGATTTTTCACATATTCACGGTGTGTATGTCCATCCATAGGACATGGATTTTTACAGACAGGAAGCTGATATTTATTCCGAAAGCCTTTTACATCCGCTTCGGAGACCAGCATCAAAGGCCGGATAACCGTTAAATCGGTACGATCCAAATGGGTAACCGGTGGAAAGGCATAAAATCGTCCCTCATATAAAAGCGACATTAAGGCAGTTTCGATCAGGTCGTCCTTATGGTGGGCATAAGCAATTTTGTTGCAGCCAAGTTCCAAAGCTTTCTGGTTTAGGGCACCTTTTCTCATTTTCGCACACAAAGCGCATGGATTAGACTCTTTACGGGCTTCAAACAGGATCTTTCCAATTTCTGTGGAGATGATCTCATAGGGAACATTAAAATCTGCGCAAAGGGCCTTTATAGGCTCTAAATTCATAGTATCTAAGCCCATATCTACAGTAATGGCAGACAGGGTGAAATGCTTCGGATAAAATTTCTGAAGCTGTGACAGGCCATAAAGCAAAGTAAGGCTGTCTTTACCGCCAGAAATACCAATGGCAATATGATCACCGTTTTCAATCATCTGGTATTGGTCAATAGCCTGGCGGAGAAGGCTTAAGAGACGTTGGAGTTTCATTTGAGAGTGGGTCCTTTCTGAACTAGAATTAATAAAGATGATTTTGTTTTAGCATGTACGGATTATATTAATTAAAATAAATATAGAAATTTCAGAAAAATATAAAGATATTAAGGTATGGAGAGTGATATTCAACTATTCGCGAAACAATACTTTAACGAATAGTTGAACACAAAAGGGGGGAAATGATGCCTTAAGCATTGTTTCCCTTTTTCTGGTTCAATCCATTAACTCAACTTTTTCTAATTTCCTATTCCTTTATTGGTTTGCTATCAATTCAGCTGCTGACATTCCAGAAAAATGATTTCCCTGTGTATTTACTGGAATGTTGATATATGATGTATTCGGTTTTCTGGCACTCATAAGAATTAACGATACAATTCCCCATGTGATAATCAAGATCCCTATAATGTTTCGTATCACCTTTATAACACGAACAACTTTATTGACTCCTTTTTCAATGGCGCGGAATACATCACCTACGGTTATTGCTCCGGGTGGCAAGTCTGGATGTCTCTGTTCTTCTTCCTCTTCTTCATAGATGTATGTTGGTCTGTGGTTCTGATCTGGCTTAACGTGTATAATCATACTTTCCCCCTATAAGTTTATTCCATGTGTATGGATCCACTGTTGCCAATGATAACGTTGTGGCTGTTCTTTATACTGGTAGCGTTTTGCTCCATATCTTTAGCAATCAAGTCTTTAATGTATCCACTCATTTTCGTGTATCCTCTTGCTTTCATGTGCTCAATGATTTCCGGGTACTCTTCTTCTCTGATATAGACTTTTACTGTCTTATAAGCATCTTTGTTGTACTCTCTGATATAAGTATTTTTACTCATGTTTATATATCCCTATATACAAAATAGACATATATAGGGATATATTTTTGTTATATATGCCTATATACATATATCCCTATATATACTATAATAAGTTTATCAATAGAAAAAGCAAGCGCAGTAGTGAGAACTCTCCTTTGTAGTAGCAACGAGAGCGCTTCTTTTCTATTGTGGTTCCAAAATCATTTTATCAAATATGTTTTAAATGTTCAAGCTGTTGTTGTGGGTGCATTGGCAACCCTCTGAGAAATGTCCAAGTTGGCTATTAAGCATATAAAGCTGTGATAGATGTATAGGTTGATGGAAACGCCCTATGCACGTTCAATGATAATTAAATAACCTCACGAAAGGAGTAAGAAAGAATGAGCAAATTAGTAGGATACAGACGCTTTACGTCTAAGAAGAATGGAAAAGACTATTGTGTGGCTGAGGTAGAAACACCTTTCAGTACCAGAGAGACAAGCGCCGGTTCTGTTGGCTGTAAGACAGAGCAGATTTTCATGCCGGAAGATCAGTACGACTTATTAAAGCCTGCTGACATTGGCAAGGAAATCAAGCTTGACTATGAACTTTCCGGCGGTCGTGCTTACCTTGTCAATGTGACGGTGAAATAATAATGGATGCCGATCTTATCATATCTTCCATGTCTGAGTATCTGGGAGATGATGAAGAGGAAGAAACTTACGATACAAACTATGATGATCTATCATCTGAACTGGGTTATCTCAATGAACAGATCATTGTTTCGCATGATCTTGCATTGATTAACATATTCTCAATGGGTATCTTGGCGGGTCTGATCATGGGGCTGATATTGTGGAGGAAATAATGGATTTAAACGAGGTTATAGAACTGTACGCTGTCGGCGTTGGCTGTGGCATCCTTTTATCGCTTATTCCGTATGCTGTCGGCTCGGTTGTCCGGCTTGCGCTGGATATAATGAAGAAAGGGGGCTTTTAAATGGAAGCTGTAACAACTGCTTTAACAACTGGTGTTACCAGTATTGCGTCTGAAGCTATGAGCGCTGTTGGTTCTGTAGTTCCTGCCGCACTTCCGATCGCAGGCGCTATCATTGTTGTTTCTATCGGTCTTAAGGTCTTTAAGAAAGTAACTGGTAGATAGGGCATAGCCTTGTACTTGGTGGGGTAAAGATTTCATTCTTTCCCCACTTTTTCCATTTAAGGGGTAAATATGAAGAAATTAATAGCAAAACGGTTGTTCGCCCTGCTCCTCTCTTGCTCGATCGTGGTTGGCTCGGTGGCTGCCAGTGAGCAAAAAGCCTATGCCATGAGTGCTGCTGGTGCGATCGCTGGAACCGGTGCAGTAGTCGGATCAGAAACGGCGTTCGCTTACTTACTCGGTATTATGGGTTTCACGGCTGCCAGTGCTGCGGTATATGAAAACAGAGATGCTATAGCGTCTTGGGGTAAGACGCAGATCAGCAAGTTTAAAGCATAGGCGAAGGAAAAGAAAGATGAACTAACGGCCTGGGCCGGATCCACGGCAACGGATATTGAAGCAACGATAGATGCATGGGGAACTAAGCTATCTGCCGGAACGTTAAGTAAGACTGACGGTACCTGGGACGCGGTCAAAAAGTGGGTACAGGATGATGTATACAGCCCTGCTTCTGATATAGTCCTTACATATAAGGGTTGGCCTTGGGTTGGTAAAAATAAAAGTGTGGGAATAGGCGAACTTACTTATTCTCTTTCTTTTTTAGATGGTCAAGAACATGACTATGGAATTTATACTTATTATGGTGGTGGTTGGTACTATGCTGTTTGGGTTACTGAAACTTTAGGCTTTAATACAGTAGTAAATAAGAATGGTAAAGTTGTTAGTTCTTCAGAGGTTAGTGAACGATATAACAAAAAAAATTGTGAAAAAGTGATAAATGGAAAAACTTTTTATATGTCTATTACTGGTCGGCGTCCGGATACAGTTACTTGGACAAATTATTTAGGTGATTTGTATGGCTATGGACAAGATGCTGTGTTTGCGCTGGCTGCAGATGTGTACTTAAATGGAGTTGATGCAATCGGCGGTGATGATGATAGAGATTATGTTTATACCGGCGGTCTTGCTGGTGTCTTAGATGGTGCCGGGGTCATAGATAACACGGACGTTGTCGGAACCGGAAGCAAGGAAGATGAAGAAAAAAGCACCACTCTCCCATGGCCTGCGAATAACTCCTTGGATCAAGTTCTTGGCGGTGTGTCTGCTGGTGAAAAAACGTGGAGTGATGTTCTCGACACAGTGGGCGCCGGGGTTATAGATCGTACAGACGCTGGCGATATGGTTATAGATGATGATGGTGTGACAGAAAAGGAATGGGCTTACTCCCCTGCTATCCCAACAACGCCAGACATTACAATTCCGGACACTGCGGAAGCTTCAAAGGAACTGAAAGACTATACGATCACGGGATTGGAGAGCTTCTTCCCGTTCTGTCTGCCCTTTGATGCCATAGCGTTTCTAAAGGTCTTGGATGCTCCACCGGAAGCGCCACATTTTACGATCCCATTTAAGTATCCAACGAAAGACGGACTTGCAACGTATGAGATAGAAATTGACCTTTCGCCGTTTGATACAGCAGCTACGATATTGCGCAGCATGGAGTGTTTGTTGTTTATAGTAGGTCTGATCATGACAACCCGGTCACGTATGATAAGGGGGTGATCTTATGCTTTCAATGTTTAGCGAAATATTAAACGCTTTTGCCAAGGCTATCATCCAGGTATTGCCACTCTCTCCTTTTAGGCAGTTTATAGATAATTTTGCGGATGCCCCATATCTGGGGTATCTCAACTGGTTCATTCCGATTACGGCGCTTGTTAAGATTGGTACGGCTTGGCTTGTGGCTATAGGCTCTTTCTATATCTATTCTATCGTTTTGCGTTGGATCAGAGCGATCGATTAAGGGGGTTTTTATGATCTATTTATACAGTGGCACTCCGGGCAGTGGCAAGTCTTTGCATGTTGCCCGGGTGATCAAAAACACGCTGATGATGAATAAGCCTGTCATTGCTAATATTCCGATCAATATCAATACGGGACGCTGTAAACATCCGGAACGCTTTATGTATGTAGCTGACGAGGCGTTGACTCCTGTGGCGTTAGTAGAATACAGTCAGGCGTATTTCAAGGATAAGCCTGTTAAAGAGGGTCAGATCCTTTTAATTATTGATGAAGCGCAGCGCCTTTTTAACGCAAGAGACTGGGGCAAGTCCGACCGTACCGGATGGAATACATTCTTCCAGCTACACAGACACTACGGTTATGACATCATTCTGGTGGCGCAGTTTGACCGCATGTTAGACCGTCAGGTCAGATCCGTGATTGAGTATGAGCAGATCCACCGGAAAGTATCTAACTACGGTTGGCGTGGCTGGCTCCTGTGCGCTATGATGGTGTCTCCCGTTCTCTTTGTGTCTGTTAAGATGTGGTACCCTATGAAAGAACGTGTAGGCTCAGAGTTTTTCCGTTATAGCAAGCGTTTGGGGCGTATGTATGATACGTTTATGACTTTCCCGGCGGTCACTGATAAAAAGGATGCAGGGTAGGCTGTTATCCGGAGCCGGGGGCTAGGGGGTCCCTGGCTCCGGGTGATAGCCTACCCAGGCAAACCTATGACCGGGTGCCCTCTGGGCGGTCATGATCACCCGGTACATAGCGCCTGGAATTTCCTTGCCCTATGGGAAAAACTGGGGTTTTCCAGTATCTCCCATGGCTTTTCTTGTTCGCAACCAGTGCCAGATAAGACGGCGCAGCCATTCATCAAGGTAGCCGAAAGGCGTAAGAACTCCTTCGTTGAGGTTGGAAGTTGGGGGCTAGTATTACCCCCAACTTCTGTAACAAACCTGCAAACCCTTTATTTACAAGGCTTTGCGATATGTTACAGCATTTTGTAACATTTGTAACATGTAACAACAAACAAAGGAGGGTTCTCAAATGGCTGATAACACTGTAAAGGATACGCAATCAAGGAAATGGCAGATAACAATTAACAATCCAGTAGAAAAAGGCATGGGACACGCTTACATAGCCGAAAAAGTCGGAGAAATGAAAAATGTGATCTACTGGTGCATGGCTGACGAGATCGGAAAAAATGGCACTTACCACACCCACATATATATGCATGGACGGAACGGCATCCGGTTCAGCACTCTTAAGAAACGGTTTGACGGCGGTCACTTTGAAATGGCAAAAGGCACCAGCGCACAAAATCGTGACTATGTGAAAAAAGAGGGTCGTTGGCTCAATGACAAGAAGCATGAAACTTGCGTAGATGGGACGTTTGAAGAGTTCGGAGAGTGTCCGATTGAACGCCAGGGTGTAAGAAATGACATAAGCGATCTGTACGCTATGATTAAGGACGGTATGAGCAACTACGACATACTGGAACAAAACCCAACGTTTATGCTTAATCTGGATAAGATAGAGGCAGCTAGACAAGTGGTTAATCAAGAACGCTATAAGCATGAATGGCGTGAGCTAGATGTGACGTACATATACGGTACAACCGGAGCAGGAAAGACAAGAAGTGTAATGGAGAAGTACGGCTATGAGTCCGTATACCGTGTTACCGATTATCTCCACCCGTTCGACACGTACAAAGGTCAGGATATAATCATCTTTGAAGAATTTCGGTCAAGTATCCGCATAGCTGACATGCTCAATTATCTGGATGGCTACCCCCTCGAACTGCCCTGTAGATACAACAACAAAGTGGCATGTTTCACCAAAGTGTATCTAATCACAAACATCCCACTTTCAGAGCAGTACACCAACGTTCAGACAGAGTCCCCGGAAACGTGGTGCGCGTTTCTGCGACGTATCAAGCACTTAATTCACTATAAGGAATGCGACATCTTCAAACATGACATGCGTCTGATCGGTAACGGCTTTATCGAGCTGCTGGATGATGAGGGTACACCCTTTGATAAGATAAGGGTCAATGACATTGGAAATATAGATAAATAGGGTGTTCAACTAATTCGCTAAAGTCCACTTTCGCAAATAGTGCCTTGGCTTGCTCGCTCCCAACGGGAGAATGATGGTCGCTCGCAGGAACTACCGTTCCCGCTACGCTCCCACTTTCGCGAAAGTATCGTTTACTTTAACGAATAGTTGAGCCAATTTCACATTATATTCTTAATAAACCACTTACATACATCCCAATATTTTCAATTATTTCCACATATATTTTATTTCATTTCATCTACGCATAAACTGACTAAAAGCCCTAGTATTTAATCCAGGGCTTTTAATTACTGTTCAATCAATCCATTCTATTATCGATTATATACTACAATTGATCATTTACATTATTCTCAAGTATCAATATCATTTAAAAATCATTTAAAATCATTTAAAGCAAATCACAAAATCGTTCTCAAAATCCCGCTTAAATATCCCATAGCCAGTTTCTCATCCGGTCCATCGGCAGTCAGGATCAGGGACTCTCCCTGTTTGGCGCCAAGGCTCATCAGGGATAAAACGTTTTTGCAGTCGGCAACTCCCTTGGCACTTTCCAGTGTGATCTTGCACTGGTAGTCGGAAGCGGCACGGCTTAAGCTCATGGCATTGGCTGCATGAAGTCCGTGATTGGTAGAAATAACATAACGGCAGCTGATCATAATGGCATCTCTTCTTTCGCAATAATGTTGTTTTAAAATCGTTTATTTGTTATTTATTTATCTTTTGAAAGCATTTTAACACAGACTTTTGACAAATACAATATTGGAAATTAAACTCCCGGACCTATCGGATCTGTATTTCCTGTATTTTCACCAGAAACATTGTCATTTTCTGAATTTTCGGTTGTTTTCTGGACACCAGGTCCTTTGGAGGACTCATCCGCTGCCGTTTCCGCTTTTTCTGTTTCTTTTGGCTTTACAGTACCTGGGCCGCCTTCCGATGCGCTGGTAGTTTCTTTCTCTGTTTTGGAGTCGTCCAGTTTTTCAATAATAGCTGCTGTACTCTCTTCTGCTGCTGTTTTATCCGTTGTATCGCCGGTCTCCTCTGTTGTTTCTTCTGCTTCAGAACTTTCTTCAGCTGCTGTTTGTGCAGCAGTCTGGGCCGGAGCATTATTTTTACTTGTTCCGGATGACTGGCTCTTGCTGTCTGATTTTCCGGAACCGGAAGAAGTCGGAGCCGCCTTACCACCTTCATAAAAACCTGATTCTTCAGCAATATGATCACTGATTTTCTTTACTGTAGAAGAAGGACTGTATAGGGCGTCTTCCCCATACAGGAACTGATGAAGGGTAACTACGTTGCTTTCCAGTGTTACAGGGATAACACAGTCCATTTTTCCCATTTTCTTTGTTTTCTGTGCAAATGGGAAGCCTGCTGTTTCACCAATATGATACTTACTTGCATTCTTTGCCATTGGAAGTACATCATCAACACCCACACTGGTGGAGATCTGTGGGAGGATCGCTTTTACCAGATTTGTACGGGTAGCAAGGTCTGCCTGTTTTGCTTTTTCAAGGGCCAGTGAAATAACCTTTCTCTGACGCTCTGTACGCTGGAAATCCGTATCCATGAGACGCAATCTACAGTAAGCTACAGCCTGTACACCGTCTAAATGGTTTGGACCTGCACTTGCCAGCTGTGTGGAACCAATGCCAGTAGAATTAACAGTTTCTGTAATAAAGGCATTAATATACTTAAATTCCGGCTGTGTGATCTCTATATCCACACCGCCTAAAACATTGATCGCCTGTGCAACAGCTTTCCAGTTAAATGTAGCGTAATCGTTGATCTTCACATCCAGGTTCTCTTCCAGGGCAGATACAGCCTGTTTATGACCGCCTTTGAAATAAGCCTCGTTGATCTTATGGTAGGTCCCCTTGGAGTCGATCTTTAAATATGTATCACGGTAAACGCTTACCAGTTTTATTTCTCCTGTTTCCTGATTGATACTGCAGATCAGCTGGACATCCGCCAGGGCGTTTTTCGTATTTCCGTCACGGCTGTCTACACCAAATACCGCAATATTCCAGTATCCCGTAGCTCTGTGAAGGAAAGACCAGCCTCCATATACACAAAGCACCACTAAAAGGCTTAAAAGAATAACTGGCCATTTTGCTTTTTTCCGCTTTCTGGATGTTTTACCAGGATTGTTTCTGCCGGTTTTACCCGTTTTGCCTGATGATGCAGAAGCTTCCACATTTCCTGTAGTTCCAGATGTGCTATAACGGTTGCTGGTTTTTCTTTTTCCCCTGCTTTGGTTGCTATATTCGCTATATCGGTGAGAAACACCTGCACTGCGGCGGTTGTCGTTTTCAAAAGGAACTTCCAGTCCGTTCGGATCCGGTTCTTCCTCATATTCATAGTCGTAATCTTCTTCTTCGTAATAATCCTCGTCATATGTATGATCGACAGTTTTTGTCTGTCTTGGACGGTTTTTATAGTTTCTTCCTGTTCCCTGGCGGCGGGCCCGCAAACGCTGCAGTTCGTCACCTTCCTTATTTTCATGTAAACGCATGATCGGTTACCTCTATTCTCTTCTTTCTTACTAAAAATAAATACCGTTTATTTTTCTCGGCAGTTTAGTCCACTCACGAACCCCGCGCTATCGCGCTCCACTGTCTGCTGACGCAGACGGTTCGTTCGTTGATGAGCTTGCGAAAAATAAATGCCACCTGCGGTGTCGCTTACTTTTCGCTGCGCCCATCACATTATAACATACCATTTTAGCAAAATACAGTGTGAAACTCTTACAGAAACTTTAAGGCGGGTTGGGAAAAAGGCAGCATAATAGCGGCAAAATTAAGAGTTGACGCATATTGTAAATATGAGATATAATATACGGGATTTGTTTTTGGAGGAAACAAAGATAATAGTAAAGCTATAGCGCCATGCACCTGGGTCGGGTCGTGAACAGTAACGGATGAATGAATAATAACTTACTGCTGACACAGGTTAACGAGGTGGAGAGAGAATCGAACATATTCGGCGGGTGCTCTCCCATGCAGTCCGGGCGTGTTTTATACCAGAAAAATATGCGGGTAACTGCAAAACAAAGCTGGTATAACCGGACAGAACAGATACGAAAAGCAAAACGTCAAAACGAAATTAAAACAAGGTTAAAATGGAAGCAGACAGTCATATATCAGAGGGATCATATCCCTTTTCTTTGCGTACGCAATAGTCGGATATTTACGGCTGCTCTGGGAAAGGAATTGTATTATGTGCGGAATTATTGGATATACAGGGCCTCTTGAGGCAGATAACATACTTTTAAATGGACTGGCTGGTCTGGAGTACAGAGGTTATGACAGCGCCGGTATCGCTTATTTTGGAAATGACTCCAAGATCCATCTGATCAAAACAGTCGGTAAAGTAGCGGCATTAAAAGAACTGGTAAAACAGGAAAGCGACTGCTCTTCCCACTGTGGTATCGGACACACCCGTTGGGCAACCCACGGCGGTGTTACAACAGAAAATGCGCATCCACACCGTCAGGGACTGGTAACTCTCATCCACAACGGCATTATTGAAAATTATCATCAGCTTACAGAAGAATATGATCTGGCGGATCATCTGCTTTCACAGACAGACAGTGAAGTAGCTGCAGGTGTGTTAAATGCCCTTTATGAGCGTATGGATCATGATCCGCTTCTGTCCATCCGTCATTTTGTAAAAGAGCTTCAGGGTTCCTACGGCTTCTGTATCATGTTTGAAGACCGTCCAGGTGAGATTTATGCAGTACGCAATGTAAGTCCCCTTGTAGCGGCTTATACCCACTCAGGAGCAATGATCGCCTCTGACCTTACTGCTCTGATCGCTTATACAAAAGAATATTTTGTAGTGCCTGAGGGAAATATCGTTCGTCTGACTCCTTACAAGGTACGTGTTTATGATATGGAATTAAACCGTGTCGAGCCGGATATGATGGAAGTAAACTGGAATGTGGATGCAGCTATGAAAAATGGTTTCCCACACTTTATGTTAAAAGAGATCCACGAACAGCCGGATGCATTAAAGAATACCATTCTTCCCCGTCTTTCCAAGGGACTTCCGGATCTGACAGATGACGGTATTCCGGATTTTATCTTAAAAGACTGCAGCCGCATCCATGTGATCGCCTGCGGAACCGCCATGCACGCAGGAATGGTGGCAAGAGCTCTGATCGAACCTGGTATCCGTATTCCGGTCACAGTGTCTATTGCATCCGAATTCCGTTATGAGACACCTCTTATTGACGAAAAGACCCTGGTGATCGTGATCTCCCAGTCCGGTGAGACCATTGATACCCTGGCAGCTATGCGTCTTGCCCAGTCTTATCATGCACCGGTCCTGGCTATTGTCAATGTAAAGGGCTCCACCATTGCAAGAGAAAGTGACTATGTTCTTTACACACACGCAGGTCCTGAGATCGCGGTAGCCAGCACAAAAGCATATTCTGTACAGCTGGCTGCATTATACCTGATCTACTGCCGTATGGCTCTTGTTCGAGGCGTATACAGTCCAAAACAGGCTGAAGATTTTATGAAAGAACTCTTAGATGCCATCCCTGCTATGGAAGCTATGATCAGCCGCAGAGATGAGATCAAAAATATTGTTACTCATATTATTTCCAAAAATGACGCCTTCTTTATAGGAAGAGGTCTTGACTACGCCTTCTCCTTAGAGGGAGCCTTAAAATTAAAGGAAATCTCTTATATCCACGCAGAGGCATACGCAGCCGGCGAGTTAAAACATGGTACCATTGCACTGATCTCCGAGCAGGTACCTGTGATCGCCATTGCTACCCAGGAGCATATTTTTGCAAAAACCATCTCCAATGTACGGGAAGTAAAGGCAAGAGGCGCTTTTGTGATCCTCCTTGTAAAAGACTCTGCTGTGATTGAAGATGATATCGCCGATGTTCAGATCCGTATCCCGGATATTGCAGACAGCTTTACTGTGTTCCCGATCGCTGCTATCTTACAGCTGATCGCATATTATGCATCTGTAGGAAAGAACCTGGATGTGGACCAGCCAAGAAACCTGGCAAAATCCGTTACTGTAGAATAAAATAAGAATACTGGGGAAAAAATCCCCAGTATTCCGTTTACAATATTCTATATGTTTTATGTAGCAGTTTTATTTCTGCTTTTTCCATTCCTGTTTCTTCTTTGCCAGTTCCATGATAATATCAACGGCACCTTCCTGTCCTACAGCGCTGCTGTTGATACACATATCATAGCTCTTTGGATCGCCCCATTTTTTATTGGAATAGTAATTGTAGTAGCTGGATCTTCTCTTGTCAGTTTTGATCATCAGATCTTTCGCTTTTGCTTCATCTACATTGTAAAGCTCACTGACACGTTTGATCTTGTCTGCTTCATCTCCGGTGATAAATACACTGACTACATTTGGATAATCTTCCAGAGCGTAATCAGCACAACGTCCGATAATAACACAAGGACCTTCATCAGCCATTTTCTTTATGGTATCAAACTGTGCAAGGAAGATCTTATGATTGATCGGCATATCCGAATAACCGGTAGCTGTATAACCCATAGAATAAGAATCCATTACCAGAGAATAAAGAAAACTGCTGGTTGGGCGCTCGTCATGTTTTTCAAATAATTCTTCACAAAGTCCGCTGTGCTTTGCAGCCTGGGCAAGGAGCTCCTTATCATAGCATTTAACTCCCAGTTTTTCAGCAAGCATCTCTCCTATCTTCTTGCCGCCGCTTCCGCTCTGTCTTCCGATGGTGATAATAAGATTTCCTGACATAAAACCTACCCCTTTCCGCTTAGCGTCTGATGTCTGTTCATCTCGCCGTTCGTTATATTTTTTCTAGCATTTATCTTTTATACCTGTATTATAACTCAAAAATTCAGAAAAGTATATAGAAATATAAAAATGTCCGACAAATGTCGGACAAATAGGCTATTCAGGTAATGTATTCAAAAGCTTTTCAAAATATTCGGGAAGCGGGGCTGTAAATTCCATATACTCTCCTGTACGTGGATGGATAAATCCTAAAATTCCAGCGTGAAGAGTCTGCCCTTCCAGTCCGGCAATAGGACATTTTCCAGGTCCGTAAACCACATCTCCCAAAAGAGGATGTCCGATACTTGCCATATGCACACGAATCTGATGGGTACGTCCTGTTTCCAGCCGGCATTCCACATGCGTATACTGGCGGAAACGTTTCAGAACCTTATAATGGGTCACTGCATTTTTTCCATGGTTATAATTAATGCTCATTTTCTTACGGTCTGTAGGATGACGTCCAATAGGAGCATCAATGGTACCTGTATCATTTTTTAACACACCGTGGACAATGGCCTGATACCGTCTGGTAATAGAATGTTCCTTTAACTGAGCCGCAATGGAATTGTGGGCCATATCATTTTTACAGGCAATAATAACACCTGTGGTATCCATGTCAATGCGGTGGACGATGCCAGGACGCATTACACCGTTAATACCGGAAAGCTGGTCCTTGCAGTGATACATCAGCCCGTTTACCAGTGTGTGTGAATAATGACCGGCAGCCGGATGGACTACCATACCTTTAGGCTTGTTGATCAGGATTACATCCATATCTTCATATAAGATATCCAGATCCATATCTTCCGGTTCGATCTCCGGTTCTACCGCTTCCGGGATATCTAAGGAGATCACCTCGCCTTCTTCCACCTGATAACTGGCTTTTACAGGTTTGCCATCTACCAAGACCAGGCCGCTTTTTAACAGTTTCTGGATATAAGAACGGCTTAACTGTTCATTTACAGTAGAAAGGTATTTGTCGATCCGCAGACCGCTGTCTGCTATTTCCGGGAAAAGTTCCTGTTTCACTGATCTCCGCCTTTCTTTTTAAAGCTGAATACAGCCATATCCTCGTCTTTATAATAGAACATGATCAGAAGTACCAGTCCAACAGCGGAGCAGGTTACATAACAGTCTGCTACATTAAAGATCGGGAAGTTGATCAGGGAAAAATACAGGAAATCCACTACGTAGCTCTGGGTAACGCGGTCGATCATATTTCCAACAGCGCCGGAAGCAATAAGCATCAGGCATACAGCAAGAGGACGGTAATGTTTTCCATCAGGCATACGCCATAACATGTAAAGAACTCCTGCAAGAACTAAAACAGCAATCAGGAAAAAGAACAGCTGCTTCTCCTGGAGCATACCAAAAGCAGCTCCTCTGTTTTCTGAATAATAAAGTTCAAATACACCCCGGATGAGTACCAGAGGGGAGTTTCCCTTTAAATATGCGCTGGCAAGCCCCTTTGTCCACTGATCTAATCCCACCAGGATCACAAACCCTATGAGAAAACGTACAAAGAGGGAACGTTTTTCTTTTGTCATTTTCTGTCTCCTTCATTACCGCCGCAGATCAGGTCAAAACCTGTTTTCATCTCTTCTTCTGTAACAGTACGGTCTACATAGGCATTTCCCACTGTTTTTAAAAGAATGAATTTTACTACGCCGGAATCCATTTTTTTATCACTTTTTGTTGTTGCGTAAACGTCTTTCCAGTCAAGACCGCTTACAGTAACAGGCATTTCAAAAGCTTCAAAGGTATTTTTAATGTCCTGTACCTGCTCTTCGCTGATCATTCCCCGCAGAGCGCTGATCTTAGAAGCTGCAATACATCCAAGACCCACACAGTGACCGTGAAACTCTTTGAAATTCATTAATTTTTCCACTGCATGTCCCAGGGTATGACCAAAGTTTAACAGGGCGCGCTCTCCCTGCTCCGTAGGATCATTTTCTACTACCTGCTTTTTGATCTCGTTGCTGCGATATACCATATCTTCACAAACAGCCAGGTCTCTCTTTAAAATAGACTCCCTGTTGTCTTTTAACCACTGATAATAAGATGCGTCCTTGATCAGTCCATGCTTGATCACTTCGCCCATTCCAGAGGAGAACTGCTCTTTTGGCAGGGTTAAAAGGGTATTCAGATTGGTATAGACCAGTCTTGGCATATGAAAAGCACCTACCATGTTTTTGTAAGCATCAAAATCAACGCCTGTTTTTCCACCGATACTGGAATCTACCTGGGAAAGCAGGGTCGTAGGGATCTGGATAAAATCAATGCCCCTTAAATAGGTAGCAGCCGTAAAGCCACACATATCGCCGATCACACCGCCGCCTAAAGCAGCTAACATATCCTTACGGTCAAAATGCTCTAAAATGAGATGTTCATAGATCTTTTTTACTGTATCCAGATTTTTATTCTCTTCTCCAGCCGGGATAACAAAATAAGAGAGCTTCTTACAGCATTTGCTTAAACGTTCTTTTACTTCTTCCAGATATAAAGGAGCCACATTGGTATCTGTAACAATACAGATCTTGCGCTCAGACAGATGGAATTTGTTTACTTCTTCTGTCAGCTTTTCAAAAGATGGTTCCATTACAATATCGTAGATCGGTTTCTGGTCTTTATATACATTCAGGCGTTTTGACATATCATTCTCCTTAGTCCTGTTTTTCGTATTTTTACATAGAAAATCGGCAGACTCATCAGGGGTCTGCCGCATGCTTTGGTATTATAAATGGATGTTCAGGCTGGACATGTCCACTCCTGAGCTGACACCTGCTGACAGGATGTCCTGAAAATCACCGGACAGTTCCACGGAATCAGGTGTTGCAATGAAGATGTAATTGGAAATCTTCTGGAGATTTCCGTTCATGGAATAAGTTGCTCCGGAAGTGAAATCAATGATCCGCTGCGCGGTTTCCATATGAATTCCTTCCATATTAAGTACAACTGCTTTTCCAGAGAGAAGATAATCACAGATATCTCTGGAGTCGTCCATAGAAGTAGGTTTGATCATTGTCACTTCCATACTTCTTCTCATAGGAACTACTTTTGGATTTGAACGGCCTAAAAATTTTGGCTTTTCCTGTCCCTCTGGCTCATCTTCCGGTTCTGTATTATTTCTCTTTGAGAAAAGTCCTTTCTTAGGAGCTTCATCTTCAAAGTCATCATCCAGGTAGTAATCGTCCTCGTCATCTTCAGAACTTAACCGCATGGTATCCATTAACTTACCTAACAGACTCATTTTACTCTCTCCAATCCTCTTTTCATGCTGCTTACTGGGCAGCACCATATAGCCGGGCACCGAAAATGCCGGTTCCGACTCTTACCATGGTAGCGCCTTCTTCAATAGCAACCTGATAATCTCCGGTCATACCCATTGAAAGCACATCCATAGTAACATTATCAATGTTTTTCTTACCTATGTCAACAGCAAATTCATATAATTTTTTAAAAACTTCTCGATTTTCCTCTGGATTCTCTACAAAAGGCGCAATTGTCATAAGCCCCTTAATACGTACATGGGGGAATTTTGCGATCTCCCGGATCGCTGCTTCTGTATCTTCCAGGAAAAAGCCGTATTTGCTCTCTTCTTTTGCCACATTGACTTCCAGTAAAATGTCAGCAACCATATCTTTTTTTGCTGCTTCTGTTTCGATCTGTTCAGCCAGGCGTAAAGAGTCTACAGAATGGATCAGGACTGCTTTTCCCATAACCTGATGTACTTTGTTGCGCTGTAAGTGACCGATCATATGCCAGCGTATATCTTCCGGAAGCTCCGGCTTTTTCTGAACGATCTCCTGTACTTTATTTTCGCCAAAATCCCTGGCACCTGCCTCATATGCTTCTTCCAGCATAGGTACCGGTTTGGTCTTGCTCACTGCGATCAGAGTGACCTCTTTTGGATCACGTCCAGCCCGTTTGCAGGCTGCTTCTATATTCTTTCTTACTTCTTCTAACTGTTCTTTAATCATGGTCTGTTCCTCCTTTTTATAATAGAAAAATTACTGATAAAGAAGCTGTCCCTCTCCTACAGAGGACGCGTCTAATACGATATGATCATAAACAGAAAGCCCATAAGTTACATTGTTTTTAATGGTATAATACTCACTGTTGGAGTCCAATATCTCTACCTGGGTGAAGACGGTATATCCTTTATTAATATTGTATACACCCTTCAGGGAAGATGTACGGCCGATCTGGTACCGGTCAGAAGACTCTGGACGGACAATATAATCTCCTGCCTTAAAATCACCTTCTTCATCCACTGCAATATAGTAGAATTCATCATCTTCAAAGCCAATATTGGCAGGCACAAAAAGAATGGATGTACCGTTGGCATCATAAATCTCCTTGTTAAATCCAATGTCCATGGAGTCACCGCCCTGGGCTGCATAGGATTTTGGCAGCATGTAAAAGTTCTTTTCTGTAACCGCACTTACAGGGATCTTTAAGCCCTTTGCCTGAGGCTGTTCGATCTCAAAATCAATAAAGCGGTCCATAATGAACTGGGCCATATAGCGGTTCATATCCAGCTTACCATAAACAGCCCCGTCTTTTCCAGTAAAAGTAGAATAATCTGCCGTGGTTTTCAGGTCATAATCCTTAAAATCCACAGAAAGAGATGTCTTATCTGCATATAAAGAAGCGTCATCATTGGAAAGTGGAAAGACAATGGACCAGTTTTCAGAGGAAGCGATCTTATAGGCAGGTGTTCCGCTTTCGATCAGATCCCCGGATTTGTGGATATTTTTTGTATAATTGGCTTTGTTAAAACTTTCTGCTTCTATATCAGAAGGCTGTAAGGACTCATAGGAGTCGATCCCATAGGAAACAACACCAGCTGTATCTGAACGGACCTGCTCAAACACAAGACTGGAATCCTGGGAGATCTTATCTAACTGGTCTAAGGCACTGAAACTGGAATATTCCATAACAGAAGCCTCTAAGGAATATCTGGCGTCATAAATAGAGTCAAATTTTTCATCAGACATGGAAAGCACATAGGAAGATAACTGCTTTTTCAGGTCTGCAAGGTTTTCATCAGGAAGTGCCTGGTTTTCTATACCATTTTCTTTTAACAGGGAATCCAAACGCCCGGTCTCATCTAAAGAATAGATCCGGGTTCCCACAGAGGCCCGCTTTCCCTCTCTGAGGTAATAATTGATATAACCACTGTTCTGGGCATTTCGCACCTGTTCATCCCGCAGGATCAGGCCGGTATACTGTTTGTTGTTTACGATACCGCCTTCTACTACTTCATAGAACTGTACTTTATCCCGTCTGAAATAGGCGAAAATATTAAAAAGCATATATAGGAAAATGATCCCGAAAATGATCACGCCCACATTTAGATTATGAGGTCTTCTGTAAGGGATTATCTTCCTGTTCTTCTTTTTTGACATGGAACCAGGACTCTCCTTTAAAACTATGATGTTGGGGTCAAAAGGTATTTTGCCCCCTATGATACCAAGTTCAAAAATCCTCCTGCAAACGAGCTTGCATCGGATTTGCGACCTTTTGACCCTGGTATCATTCAAAAAAAGACTACCTTCCGCACAAGGCATACGGTTGACCCTTGTGCGGCAGGCAGCCTTTCTGCTCCTGTCTGTTATTCTATCACAGAATATGTATCATTACAATGAAATAATTACATCACCTTTCGCGCACTCTGGAAGCTCATCTGCATCCATAGAGATGCTCAGAACAAAGGTTACATGATATTTATCACTGATTTTTTTCAAAGTCTCATAGGTTTCGGTGATATCTGCACCCTCCAGTGCGGACAGTTTTAAGAAGCTGTCCAGGTACATGGTTTCAAGGTCATGATCCTGGGAAATAATTCCACAGATAAATCCTAAAAATCCTTCAGCGGATGCAACTGGAAATTCATTTACATTGATAAGACGGATACGGTTGTTCAGCTCATACATGTGCTGAGCACTCTTATCAAGATATACGACTGTTCCGTTAGCCCCTTTAATAGCTGCATTAGCCATATCTAACAGATGTTTTGTTTTGCCTTTACCCTTTTTTCCTGCAATAATCTGAACCATAGCGATCTCCTCCTTGAGTTATATATGTTGTATAAAAAATCAATTGAGATTATCTTGATTATAGTATAAATTCATGCAAAACGCAATCACTATTTGACAATTTTAGAAATTATATTTGTCATATTGTCATATAAATGAGGTCGGCTGTCAGATTTTAGTACAACAGATATAAATTCTCTGTCAGAATCGTCTTTTTCAGCCATGATCAGACAATATCCGGCTGCTTTGGTAGTACCGGTCTTTCCGGAAAATACAGTAAGGCCATCTGGCGTCTCCTGCTCTCCTGTAAGATACCAGTTTCCGCCTCTCCAGGTCTTTGAAACGCTTTGTCCTGCTCCATTGGTATAATTGGCAGTATAAGCAGTGGAACCTGTTACAGTACGGAATTCCGGATATTTTAAAGCCTCATTAAAAATAAGGTACAGATCATATGCAGTTGTATAATGATCCTCATCATGAAGACCATGTGGATTCATAAAATGAGTATCCGTAGCTCCAAGGCGCTTTGCCTCTTCATTCATCATATCGGCAAAAGCATCAATGCTTCCTGCCATATGGATAGCAATAGCCGCTCCGGCATCATTTCCGGAAGGAAGCATCAGTCCATAAAGCAGCTGCTCTAAAGTAAGGGTATCACCCGGCTTGATACCGCATAAGGTAGCTCCTGACTCAGAGATCACAGCATCCTCTGTTACAGTAACCTGGTCCTCTAAATTGCCGTATTTAATGGCGATCAGGGATGTCATTACTTTCGTAATGCTGGCCGGGTACATTTTTTCAAAAGCATCTTTACTGTAAAGGACCTCACGGTCTGTAAGGTCAAAAAGAGCTCCGGCCTGTGAAGTTACATCTTCCGGATCAAAAGAACCTTCATCGGAGATAACACACAGATCCGAAGCAAATCCCTTTGCTGCCTCATCTTCAGCAGCAAAAGAAGCCTCAATGGAAGGAACCCGTTCCTTCAGTGAATATGCGTCTTTCAGGCCGACGGAACAGCCGGAAAGACACAGGGAACCGGACAGGATCAGTCCGGCGGCTAAAGCCGAAAAACGGCATCCTTTCATTATCGTACTACCTCTCTCCACTCCATATCGCCTCTGTCAAGTGCCTTGATCAGAAGTTCTGCAGTAGCCAGATTCGTAGCCAGAGGGATATTGTAGGTATCGCACAGGCGTACTACGTCGTTTACATCTGGTTCATGTGTTTTTGGAGTTAAAGGATCACGCAGAAAAATAACCAGATCCATCTGGTTGTGTTCGATCTGCGCTGCCATCTGCTGGGTTCCGCCTAAGTGGCCAGCCAGGTATTTATGGATATTTAAGTTGGCAACCTCCTCGATCAGTCTTCCGGTGGTGCCGGTTGCATACAGTGTATGCTTGCTTAAAATACCTCTGTAAGCGATACAGAAATTCTGCATCAGTTTCTTCTTTGCATCATGTGCGATCAGTCCTATTGTCATATCTATAACCCTCCTTGGATCAATAATGTCGTGGTACTCTCTGAAGACCTGCGTTTAGCACCAGTCCCATACCAATAAAAATACTGATAAGCGAACTGCTTCCGTAACTGATAAACGGAAGGGGAAGTCCGGTATTAGGGAAAATGCCGGTTGCAACTGCAATATTTGCAAAGCCCTGAAAAGCGATCAGGGTGGCCATACCTGTACAGATCAGTCTTCCTGCCAGGTCTTTTGCTCTGGCTGCCATCATAAGGCACTCATAAACGATCAGCAAAAACAGAATGATCACGATCACACAGCCAATAAAACCAAGTTCTTCACCGATCACGGCAAAGATAAAGTCTGTCTGCTCTTCTGAAAGGAAATTTCCGTTTTTAACAGAGGCGATCGTTGTATTAAACAGTCCCTTACCTTTTAACTGTCCGGAGCCAATGGCGATGATGGAGTTATTCTGCTGGTAACGTGCTTCCCCGTATCTGTCAGGATAGAACCATGCTAAAATTCTGCCTGCCTGATACTCTTTGATAAAAGGAATCAGACCGTGTAAAAGCAGATAGACACAGGTTCCCACCATAGGGATGGTTACAGCTAAAACTCCCACGATCCACCGGTAGCTGATGCCTGCTGAAAAGACGATTCCCAGCACGATCACCAGTGTAACCAGGCAGGTGGAAAGGTTTGGCTGCTCAAAAATGAGCATAGCCGGTACTGCAAAAAGCGCTGCTGCAATGGCAACTGTGCTTACATTATTTATTTTTTCCTGATATTTCATAAAATACCAGGAAAAAGTAATAATCAGACCAATTTTTACAAATTCGGAAGGCTGAAGCTGTCCAAGTACCGGAACTTCGATCCAGCGTTTTGCGTTGTTGACAGATTTGCCCCAGATCAGTACTGCGATCAGACTGCAGATACACAGCAGATAAATGATCGTACTGAAGTTTAATATCTTATGGTAATCGATCAGAGAAAGACAAATGGCGATCACAAGACCTACCATAACACCCATCAGCTGTTTGGTAACAAAATCAGGATCCTTATTGGTAGCACTGCGTACTACCAGGACGCCGATCACATTCAGGGCGATCATATAGGCCATAAGACGAAAGTTATAATTTCTAAAGTCGTAATCAAAAAACATATTAGTATAGCCCCTTGCTGGACATGGACCGTATCGGTATATCCGCACGGAGTACAGGCAGGTGATGGATCTGACCATCTGAAAAACTGCCTGCATCCATGGTAAGACGCACTGCGTCTTTTTCTATCTTCATGTATTTGGAAATGACACGGATCATGTCATTTTTTATCGCTGCTATCATCTCCGGTGAACATCCTGCTTTATCAGATAAAAGAAGAAAGGTAAGCCGGAGCTTTGCGGTATCTTTGGAACACCGTAATCTCAACTGCCATCACCCCTTATGCCCTTCTTAAGATCCTGGAAATTTTTGCCAGGATACCGGCTGTTTCTCCCGGAGACTCCATGGGAACATTCTGTCCAAGCAGGCGTCTGCATACATTTAAATAAGCCTGTCCTGCGGCAGATCCCATACCCACTAAAGGTTCTCCCTGGTTTGTGGAGACCACGATGTTTTCGTCATCGGGAATGGCTCCGATCATATTCACCGCCAGGATATCCTGTACATCGGTTAATGACATCATATCTCCCCGGCGTACCATATCTGCACGGATCCTGTTTACGATCAGGTCAATGGCACCGATCTGGGCGTGTTCTAACAGACCAATGATACGGTCTGCATCCCGGATCGCCGAAACTTCAGGTGTGGTAACTACCAGTGCCCGGTCTGCACCGGCAATGGCATTGTAAAAACCCTGCTCAATGCCTGCGGGACAATCCAACAGGATATAGTCGAAATCGTCTTTCAGGTCATCGGTGAGTTTGATCATCTGCTCAGGTGTCACAGCGGATTTATCTCTTGTCTGTGCAGCTGGCAGAAGGTAAAGGTTTGGATATCTTTTGTCTCTTATCAGGGCCTGCTTCATACGGCAGTTTCCTTCTGCAACGTCTACCAGATTGTAGACAATGCGGTTTTCCAGTCCCATAACTACGTCCAGGTTTCTAAGGCCGATATCTGTATCGATCAGAACGACCCTTTTTCCCAGAACAGCCAGTCCTGTTCCCACATTTGCAGAAGTAGTGGTTTTACCTACCCCGCCTTTTCCAGAAGTAATCACAATGACTTCACTCATAGGAACCTCCTGAAAAATTGAGTTTATATTACTTTACCAATTTATTGTACATTAAATTGCGCAAATTTACCAGTATTTTTTTGAGTTCAACCAAAAATTCACCTATAAATCCAGTAGGCTGCTGAAAAATGGTTTCTTTAAAGGAAGAACTTTTAATTCTCCATTCTCTACAGAAGCGATCATGGTTCCTTTTCCCAGTTTGTGGTTCTTTTCATTAAACCGGCTGGTGTGATTTCCGATGCGCAGCTGCAGGGGAGACATGGAAAAGGCAAGAATCACTGCCTGGTCATTTCCCGCTGCACCGGCTGTAACGGTTCCCTTTAGTTCTCCTAAGATGATCACATTTCCCTTGGCTGTTACCCTGGCGCCATGTTCCACATCACCGATGATCACAATGCTGGCTTCTGACTCCAGGGTATCTCCTCTTTTTAAGGTTCCCCGGTAAAACTGGCCGGTCTGTGCACTTAATTCCATTAATTTTTCATTTAGTGCCTTTTCACAGCGTTCGATCCGCTCTGCATCTGTATCTAACAGGCAGAGGATCTGAAGCTGTGAGTTCTCTGTAATTGTATTTACGATCTGAAATTCTTCTTCGGCGGACAGAGGCCTTCCTTCCAGAGTCAGTGTCATCTGGGCATTTCCCCAGAAACGGGCACTGTCTCCAAACTTTTTTGCAATACTGGCAAGAAGGTCCGGAAACGGCAGGTCGGGATTTAGGATCACCGTCATACCCGCCTTGCTGCTTTTAATAACGATTCCATCCTGCATAGAAACATTCACCTCTTTTTAATCTCCAACAGTTACATTTGATACACTGGAAGCACCGGAGCCTAAAACCTGCTCCAGACTTGTATATCCGTAGTAATATTCATAGACTTTTTTTCCAAGGGTAGCTGCGTTGGTACCTGCGTATCCATAAGGAATATTTACAGTCACAGCGATCTCCGGATTGCTGTAAGGTGCAAAGGATACGAAGAATGCATGGTTTGCGCGGCTGCGGTCCTCCTGTGCAGTACCGGTCTTTCCGGCTACTTCTACAGGACTTCCTGCAAATACAGATTTTGCGGAACCGTCGGTAACAACCCGCCGGATACCTGCCTGTACTGCATCCCAGGTACTGTCTGCCGCATCCACATGGGAGCTGACAGAAGGAGTATAATCTGTGATCAGATTTCCATCTGAATCAGTCAGTTTATCTAAAAGACTTAACTCAAATACAGTTCCCCTGTTTGCAACAGCAGCGATATAACGGGAAAGCTGTACATTGTTATAGGAGTTGGTACCCTGTCCCATTGCAGAACGTTCCGGGTCCTCTGTAGTAAGGTGTGGTTCTGTTTCCGGCAGTTCTACACCGGAGGTATGGTCCAAGCCAAACATGCTGGCATATTTACGGATCGTGGAAAGTCCCTTTTCCGGTGAATAGGTTCCGTCAGCTGTCATACTTAAGCGGTGTCCAAGTTCTGCAAATACTACGTTACAGGAGTTCTGGATACCTGCGATGATATCTTCGGTGCCATGTCTGCCTGGATAGATCCAGCAGTTGATCGGCGGATTTGCCTGGTCATATACACCGGTACAGTCAATAGTATCAGAAAGGGAGATCACTCCTTCTTCCAGTGCAGCAATAGCTGTGATCGGTTTGAAAGTAGATCCCGGAGCCTTGATAGCCTGGGTAGCGTTGTTGTAAAGCGGATTGGACATATCGCTTTGCAGTTTTGCAAAGTAAGCTGCATCTACGCTTCCGGACATACGGTTATTATCATAACTTGGATAAGAAACCAGGGCACGGATTTCTCCTGTCTTAACATCTGTTACAACACAGCCTGCTGTACAGGGATCAAGCGCCAGCTGGGCCGGTGTCAGCTCCAAATCCGCGATCTTATTTTTGATAAAATTATAAGTGTAAGCACTGTCTCCTGTTGCAAGTCCGGCACGGGCCTGTGGATCATCCCGTAAAACGCCCTGTGCAAATAATGCAAGGCACAGCTGGCTTCCTGTGATCACATTATCATTGACCAGGTAGCGGAACATACGCTTGGTAAAGTTTTTATCATCCTGAAGCTGGGCAATGATATAATCTACTAACTGGCTGTAAATATCATCTGCATTGGAATATTTACTGGAAGCTGCCAGCCTGGTGGTATCTACCCAGTTTCCTGCAATACCGCTGTAAATATAGTCCCTCAGGCTGATGGTGCCAGCTTTCCAGGCCTGATACTCCTGGGAATTCTGGTCGATCTTATCTCTCTGGACAATGCCGGAGTTATCTGAGGAAAGGAAACTGTAAATATAGTTCATATAGCTTGCCATATCCTTTGGAAGATCATTCATGGCAGCCGCATGGTCACTTAAAAGTTCTCCCCTTATAGCAGTTAAGATCTGATCCCTGGAAGCTGTGTAGGTGCGGTAGATCTGCTTTTCAATATCGGAAGCATTCTCTCCTGCCATGGCATCCAAAGAAAGCACGTTGTTATTGATCAGCTGATAATAAGCATTCTTTACAGGAATTGGCTTTTTGGAACCATCTCTTACAGTGGCCGGATCAATATCTTCGTTTACAAGGAATTTGGTAATGATACCGGCTAACTGCTGCTCGATCAGATTATAGGTAGCGATCTGCAGATCCCTGTCAATGGTCAGGTAAACGTCATTTCCTGCCTGTGCATCCTGCTGCTCAATGATCTCTCTCGGGCGTCCCATGTTATCTACATACATACGGGTATAGCCTTTTTCACCCTGAAGATCTAATTCCATGGATTTTTCAATGCCAATACGTCCTACAATATCATTAAGGTCATACTTGTCGACCCCATTGACTGCATCGCTCTTCTGTCCTTCCTTGGAACTGTTCCACTCTTCGTTTAAGCTGTCGATCTGGTCTTCCTGGACTTTTCCTGTATAACCGATGATCGGAGCAAAATACAGACTGTCATTGTATACACGGATAGATGACGGTTCAATGGAAACACCCTTTAAATCAGCCGCATTTTCATTGATCTCCGTCATAGTCTCCTGGCTGATATTGGTGGCAACGGTGGTACTCTCGTATTTCTGGAACCGGGTCAGCTCCATGGTATAGATGATATTGATCATATCAAGGGCCGTCTGGTCAGAAAGTTCCATTGGATTTCCGTCCGCATCTTTCATATCTGCCAGTTTATAGCCCTGACGGGAGGAACCCTTCTTTAATTCAAAGGCTTCCCTTGCAGTAATGTTGGAAGGGTATTTTCCTGTATCATCATCTAACTGCTGAGAAGAAATACCGTAAAAATTCAGAAGAAAACGTTTTTTAGCAGCATTGGAAGTACTGGTAAAATAGGGCTGTCCATTTTCATCTAAGGCGATCTCCAGCTTTCCGTCGATCTTTTCCCCACGGCGTTCCAGGATCGTCACAAGACGGTAGATCATGGCATTGCGGTCAGCTGCCTTTGGATAATCTCCCAGGTCCTGAATGGCAACTGCATAAGCCAGCTGATTATAAGCCAGCAGATTTCCATTACGGTCATAAATATTACCTCTGGTACCGGGAGTGGTCACCAGTTTTTCTGTTCGCTGCATATAACTTTCCTGATAGGAACTGCCGTCTAAGATCTGCATCCGGAACAGTTTACAGATCAGACCTATAAACATAAGAGTAAATATAACAGCCAGGGCAAAGAGGCGTGAAGTAATCACTTTTTTAAGAAATTCCCTGGTCACTTCCAGCAATTCATTAAACAATGGTCGTATCTCTCCTTTTTCCAATATCTTCCAGTCTTCTGCTGGCTGAAAGGAACAGCCGGTATACTAAAAGGGTGGTCACTGCAGTAAATATGATCTCCGGCAGCATGATCTTTAAAAAGTAATACGGAAGATTTAAACGTCCGCGGATCAGGAAGCGGAATACATAAATGTATAAGCTGTACCATAAACCATTTAAAATACTTAAGATCAGAGGAAGGGTGATATAATCCTCATAATAATATTTGGTAAAAATACCGTTGAAATAACCAATGTATACGTAGATCAGCGTATAAAAGCCAAATGGCCCGCTGTAGAAAAGATCCAGCAGCAGACCAGATAAAAAGCCGTAAAACATGCCTGCGTTCCGTCCGTGGATAAACCCGAAGGAAAAGGTAAGGATCAGAAGCAGGTTGGGTGTTGCCGCCAGAAAAGGCAGCAGGGGAAATACGCAGTTCTGCACAGTAAAAGCCAGGAGGATCAAAAGTATATTTAAGAGGATCTGTTTGATTTTTCCGTTATTCACTATTCTACCGCCTCATCACTGTTTTTAAGATCTGTTAAGATCAGAACTTCCTGAAGATTGTCAAAATCCGCAGCCGGGATCAGATAACCGGACTGGGTCAGATGATCCGGATCAATGGATACATCCACTGCATAGCCGATCAGGATACCCGGAAGATATTTGGTACTGATATTGGAAGTAATGATCTGGTCTCCGTTTCTAAGCACTGCGTCCCTGGAAAAATCTGTAAGTTTTAATCTTCCCTGTTCATAAAGGGTCAGGTCACCAGCAACAATACAGTTATAGGAAGAGTCCAGTGACATAGCGCCTACACGGCTGGAATCATCGATAATGGAACGGACCGTAGCATAATTGGCACCTACGTCTGTTACGATACCTACCAGACCACCGTCTGCTACTACGTTCATATCCACAACAACCCCGTCAGAGGATCCTTTATTGATACGGAACACCTGGAACCATTTTTCAGAGTCTCTGGCGATCACTCTTGCGCCGATCTTGTTGTACTGCATGTACTCCTGGTCTAACTTGTACAGCTGGCGCAGGCGGTTTAACTCAAACTGCTCTGCCTGAAGCCTGTTATTGTCTTCTGTAAGCTGGGCAACCTGGGTTTTCAGGTTTTCATTTTCTGCCAGGGCAGCTTTTAATTTTCCATAATCGGTAAGTTCATTGTAAAGACCGGTACCTACTTTATTGACACCGGACTGTATAGGGATCAGAAAGTATCCCACGCCAGTACGGAGCGGTTCCATAATACCATCTTTTAAAGAAGTGATACCAATAAGCAGGATACAGAAGGCTGTAAGACCTGCCAGTATATATTTGCTGCGATTTGATTCCATGGATATCTGTTTTCCTTTACATGTATAACTAAATGATCTGCTGCTGACGAAAGCTTAAAAAACGCTTATCCCCGATAATAATATGGTCCAAAAGAGAAATACCTATTACATTGCCTGCCTCCTGTACCCTGCGGGTAAGAAGGATATCTGACTCACTGGGAGAAGGATCCCCGCTGGGATGATTATGGACCAGGATCATGCTCACTGCCAGGCAGCGGAGCCCCTCGATCAAAATCTCCCTGGGCGTAACCACAGAAGCATTGACTGTGCCTTTTGAGACCAGAAGGTCCCGAATCAGATTCTGCTTTGTATTTAAGAACATGACCCGGATCTCCTCCTGCTCTAAATGGCGCATATCTTCCATATAATAGTCTGCAATCTGCTCCGGATGAGTAAAGGAAACCGGTGTTTCCCTGGCTTTGCAGTTCCAGATCCGCCTGGAAAGTTCACCGATGCACATAAGCTGGGCACCTTTTACCTTTCCCACGCCTTTGATGCGGCAGTAATCTTCCAGGGAATGATGCAAAAGCCCCAGCAGCCGGTTTTCCTGCCCTTCCAAAGACAGGATCTGTCTGGCAAGCTCCAGGGAAGTTTCCTCTCTGCTTCCGGTGCGTATGATAACAGCTAAAAGTTCTGCGTCTGTCAGGGAAGCGGCACCTGACTCAAGGCATTTCTCATAAGGCCTGTCTTCTTTTGGAAGTTGTTTCATTGTTAATTTCTGCATATGCTCTCCTCCTGTAAAAGGCACCTCTCCAAGTACGCAAAGCAGAAGGATTTCACTTATCGTAAACTCACGAATCCCGCACTTACGTGCTCTATTGCCTGCTTACGCAGGCGATTCGTTCGTTAATGGTTTGCGAAAAGCAAATGTCTGCTTACGCAGCCGCTTGTTTTTCGCTGCACACATTAAATCATACGATAAATGATCAGGGCAATGGCAATGCCGATAATACTTGCCATAGTGATCTTGATGGTAAGTCCCAGAGTAATGACCAGTATGCCAAAGTTAATGACTAAAGGTGAATCAAGACCAAATGACTGGCCAAAATTCAACCAGCTCAGCCATGAAATGCCGTTGGCAAGCTGTCCCATAAAGCCTCCTAATACAATGCCTGCAAGTAACATGATCAGAAGGATCCAGAAATTCTTACGTCCCATAAACACTCTCCTTAAGTTATCAGTTTACCATAAGTTGTTTTTCATGTCATCTTAAGTTTTTCAAAACTCCATCGTCTAAAAGCTGTTGTAAAGACTTAAGAATTCCCAGTTTTGCATGGTACCAGGTAAGTCCACCCTGGAAGTAAACGGCATATGGAGGCTTAATAGGACCATCAGCACTTAATTCAATGGAAGATCCCTGGACAAATGCACCTGCAGCCATAATGACCTGACTGTCATAACCTGGCATATCCCATGGCTCTGGTGTTACAAAGCTGTCTACAGGAGCAGCTGCCTGAATTCCTTTGCAGAAAGAGATTACACCCTGGGCAGAACCGAAGGTGATCGCCTGGATAATATCGTGACGGGATTCACTGCCATTTGGAACAACGCCGTATCCCAGTCTTTCGTATACATTAGCTGCAAAGATCGCACCCTTTAAGGCACCTGCAACTACAGTCGGGGATAAGAAAAATCCCTGATACAGCTGCTGGTTTAAACCAAGGCTTGCGCCTACTTCTTTTCCAAGGCCTGGAGCGCTTAAACGGTAAGATGCACGGTCTACGCACTCTTTCTTTCCTGCAATATAGCCGCCGATAGGAGCAAGGCCGCCTCCCGGGTTTTTGATCAGGGAACCTACGATCATATCAGCTCCAACATCGGTAGGTTCAATGGTCTCTACAAATTCACCATAGCAGTTATCTACCATACAGATAACTTCCGGTTTGATCTTCTTTACAAAAGCGATCAGCTCGCCGATCTGTTTTACAGAAAAAGTAGGACGAGGATCATAACCTTTGGAACGCTGGATGGTCACTAATTTTGTCTTTTCATTAATGGCTTTTGCGATATTTTCATAATCAAAGGTGCCATCCGGCAGAAGATCTACCTGGCGGTAGCTTACGCCGTATTCTTTTAAAGAACCTACGGAGTCGCGGATACCGATGACTTCTTCCAAAGTATCATATGGCTTGCCAACAGGGGAAAGCAGTTCATCTCCCGGACGTAAGTTTCCGGATAATGCAATGTGAAGGGCATGGGTTCCGGAGATCAGCTGAGGACGTACCAGGGCGCTTTCAGCATGGAAAACACTGGCATAAACATCCTCTAATGTATCACGGCCAAGGTCATTGTAACCATAACCGGTGGTTGCAGCGAAATGGATATCGCTGACTTTATTATCCTGCATTCCTTTTAAGACCTTTAACTGGTTGTATTCTGCAGTCTGGTCGATCCGCTCAAAACGCTCCTTCAGACTTTTTTCTATATCTGCGGCATAATCAAGAACTTCTTTGCTGATACCCAGCTGTTCATACATACCGTCTAAAACATTCTGTTCCATTATGTGATAACTCCTATCTTTATTAAATTGCTCTTTTTTCGGTTTGCTATTTTAACACGATTTCTTCCTGTTCGCAATCCTTTAATATATCTGCAAGGATAAGGTCTGTATTTCCCTGATACTGGTCTAAGTCCAGCCAGCGCACATCCTTTTCCCTGCGAAACCATGTAAGCTGCCGCTTGGCAAAATGTCTGGTATCCCGTTTCAGGATATATACGGCTTCTTCTAACGTGCAGCCACCATCCAGATAATCCAGGATCTCCTTATATCCAAGCCCCTGCATGGAAGTCTGTCCCCTGTGACAGCCCATATCTTTTAATTTCTTTACTTCATCTACCAGACCGTTTTCCATCATAATATCCACACGCCGGTCAATGCGCTCGTATAAAACTTTGCGGTCCCTGGTGAGAACATAGTATAAGAAATTATAGGGAGAGTCTTTCTGGTGCATCTCTTCGTTGTGCTGTGAGATTTTTTCTCCTGTCTGTTTGAAATATTCAATTGCACGGATCACACGCTTTATATTGTTTGCATGGATCTGTGCAGCAGCTTCCGGATCCACTTCCTGCAGTTTTTGATGAAGGACCTGAGGCGCATTCTCACCCAGTTTTTCTGCCAGCTGTTCTAACTCTTCACGAACAGGATTTTTCTCATCATTTTCTTTAAAATCAATATCATAAAGCAGAGCCTGGATATAAAATCCTGTGCCTCCGGTAATAATCGGGACTTTGTTGTGAGAATAAATCTCATTCATTGCCTGTTTGGCCATTGTCTGGAATGTTACTACATTAAAATCGTCCTGAGGATCTAAAACGTCGATGAGATAATGAGGAATTCCCTCCATTTCTTCTTTCGTTACCTTTGCAGAACCAATATCCATATGGCGATATACCTGCATGGAGTCTGCGCTGATGATCTCTCCTCCTACTGCTTTTGCAAGTTCAATCGAAAGAGCGGTTTTTCCTACAGCCGTAGGTCCTGTAAGGATGATAAGAGGCTGTTTTACTGATGTCATGGTCTCTCCTTTATACAATGCGCTTAAATTTCTTTTCCAGTTCGTAACGGCTCATGGAGATGATGGTGGGGCGTCCATGAGGGCAGGCATAGGGATTGTCCAGCTTTAACAGCTGATCAATCAGTTCATTTGCTTCCATGGCGGATAAGTGGTTGCCGCCTTTTACAGCTGCTTTGCAGGACATGGAAGCAATCTTTTCATAAATACTGTCCGGGTTGTGAGCTGCGATCTCATCAGAAAGACCATCGATCATTTCCAGAAGAAGTTCTTTCTTTGCAATGGAAAACAGGTTGGCAGGTACTGCACGGACTGCAAATTCACGACCGCCAAATGGCTCGATCTCAAAACCGATCCTTGTAAAATATTCCATATACTTATTTAAAAGAAGTTCCTCATTTGGATTTAAAGTCAGGATGATCGGCGGCTCCACCATCTGGGAGCTGTAGTCCCTGTCTTTTAAGCTTTTTACTGTCTTTTCATAGAGAACTTTTTCATGGGCCGCATGCTGGTCGATGATATATAAATGATCGTTGTATTCGATCAGCCAGTAAGTGTCAAATAATTGACCGATCAGCTTGTGTTTCAGACGGGACGCCGGATCCAAGAGTTTTTCTCCGAAAAAGTCCAGCTGCTTGGGAGCTGTAACTGGTCTGATATCAGAAACCGGTTTTGAACTGTCAGGGACAGTATTGCTATCTTTTTCTTTCTCTGTTTCAGATGCAGAAACCGGGATCTTGCTGCCGTTTGCAGGCTGCAAAAAAGCCTTCCGGTTCTCTTCTTCTGCTTTTTTCCTCTCCTTTAACCAGTCTGGCATCATATCCGAAATATCCGGTTCTTTTACCAAAGACGGTTTAGGCGGTGCGATCTGGCGGTAGCTGACAGTATTTAAAGCTGCCGCACTTTTTTCACCAGGGCGCTCTCCCTGATGCTCCAAAACATCCTTCCTCTTTGTCTCAAAAGGTTCCGGCCTTGGAGCTTTTTTCTCCTCAAAGCGCTTAACATCCCGCTCTTCTTTTTCGTTTAAGTTCACATCCGGGATCAGTTCCTTATGAGCTAAGGCATTCGCCACTGCATTCATAGCCTGGTTGTAAATAAACTCCCCATCGCTGAAACGAAGTTCCATTTTCGTAGGATGTACATTTACATCCAGTGTCTGGGGATCGATCTGGAAATGCAGCATGGTAAAAGGATATTTGTGCTGCATCATAAATGGCTTGTAGGCCTCTTCAATGGCTTTTGAAAGGATATTGCTGCGCACATACCGGCCATTGACAAAATAATTTTCATAATTCCGGTTAGAACGGGCAATTACCGGCTTTCCAATATATCCGGTGATCGTAACACCCGGGCAGCTGGCGGAAACCTCTAACAGATTGGCTGTGATCTCACGGCCAAATACTGTATAGATCAGATCTTTCAGGTTATTATTTCCGGACGTATACAGCTTGTTCTGGTTGTTCTGGATAAAACGGATGGAGATATCCGGATGAGATAAGGCAATCTTTTCCACAACCGATGCCACATGAGTTCCTTCTGTAACAGGTGTCTTTAAAAACTTCTTTCTGGCTGGTGTATTAAAAAACAGATTTCTTGCAATGATGGTCGTTCCTTCCGGAGCTCCGATCTCTTCCAGGCTCTTTTCTCTTCCACCTTCGATCTGATATCTGGTACCTGTAAGGGTCTGGGCTGTTTTTGAGATCAGTTCCACCTGGGATACAGCTGCAATACTTGCAAGAGCCTCTCCGCGAAAGCCTAAAGATCCAATGGTCATCAGGTCATCTACTGTATGGATCTTGCTGGTTGCATGCCTTAAAAACGCAGTGGCAACCTGATCTTTTGGAATACCACAGCCATTGTCTGTAATACGGATCAGGCTGCACCCGCCGTCACGAATCTCCACGGTTACAGCTGTTGCCTGGGCATCAATGGCATTTTCCAGAAGCTCTTTTACAACAGAAGCCGGGCGTTCGATCACTTCCCCGGCAGCGATCTTGTTGATCGTAGTCTCATCTAAAACAGAGATGGTAGGCATGATTTCCATCCTTTCTGTGGAATATTTTCCCTGGATCTTTCCATTACAGATCTTTCTGCTACAGTTCCATCAGACCATCCAGTATATGTACGGTCATTTCACCAGCTTCTATATCCACATTTAAAATACAGTCTTTGATCGCAGGCAAAAGAAGCTCCTTGCCATTTGGCAGAGCCACTACATATACGTCATTGGCGCCTGTTTCCAGTACATCTTTTACAGTTCCTACTTCTGCTCCTGTATCATCCTTTACCAGAAGGCCGATCAGGTCTGTGATAAAGTACTCATCCGGCTGTAAGGTAACAGCCTGTTCTCTGGTGATCAGAAGATCTTTCTGTCGCCAGGTCTCTACGTCATTGATATTGTCATATCCTTTAAATTTCAGGATGACCATATTTTTGAAGAATTTTACCTGTTCGATCTCTAACGTAGTCTGTCCCTTTCCTGTGTCCAGGATCACTGTCTTTAGCTTTTTAAAGCGCTTTGCATCGTCCGTGGTAGGAAAAACCTTTACTTCGCCTCTTACACCGTGGGTAGAGGTGATCACACCTACACGCAGCATGTTTTCCATAAATAAAATTCCTTTCTATGAACATATGAAAACTATGAAAAAAAGGCTGCCGCAAAATGGCTAAGCCTATTCTGCGACAACCCTCCTCTTTTTACTGAATTTCTACGATTACTTTCTTATCTTCCTTAGAGGCAGCGGCCTTGACTACGGAACGGATTGCTTTTGCGATCCTGCCTTGCTTGCCAATGACCTTGCCCATATCGGCAGGAGCTACCTTAAGTTCGATCAGTGTGTCGTCACCCTTTAGTGATTCACTGACTACTACCTCTTCAGGGTTATCGACTAATGCTTTCGCAATCACTTCGACTAATTCCTTCATCTCTCCACCTCTTTTGATTAAAGATTACTGGATGCCAGCGATCTTTAACAGCTTTCCTACAGTTTCGGTTGGCTGAGCGCCGTTAGCTAACCACTTCTTGGTAGCTTCTTCGTCAAACTTGATTACGCTAGGATCCTTGGTGGAATCATAGTATCCAACTTCTTCGATAAATCTTCCGTCTCTTGGGGATCTGGAATCTGAAACTACGATTCTATAAAAAGGAGCCTTCTTCTGTCCCATTCTTCTTAATCTCATCTTTACTGCCATTGTTACATACCTCCGTAAAATAATCTTTTCTATTTGTTTTCGTTTTTTATATTAGACATACAGGAGCACCTGTCTGACTATCAATGTTTGCCAGAAGCTTAAAATGGAAGCTTCATCTTGCCGCCCATAAGGCCGCCTAAACCGCCCAGGCCTTTCATGCCTTTGCGCTTGCCGCCGCCCATAAGGCCCGACATCTGTTTCATCATTTTCTTCATCTGGTCAAACTGTTTTACCAGACGGTTTACTTCGCCAATGTCCACACCAGCGCCTTTTGCAATACGCTGCTTGCGGGAAGGATTCATAAGTCCCGGATTGGCCCGCTCTTCTTTTGTCATGGAAAGGATAATAGACTCTACACGGTGCATGGAACGCTCGCCTTCATCCATATCTACACCAGCTAACTGGCTTCCCACACCAGGCATCATGGAAAGGATACTTCCCATACCGCCCATTTTCTTGATCTGCTGCATCTGGGAAAGGAAATCGTTGTAATCGAATTCCGCCTTGCGCAGCTTCTGGGATAACTCTTTGGCCTGTTCTTCATCTACCTGGGCAGCAGCCTTCTCGATCAGAGACTGGATATCGCCCATTCCAAGAATTCTTGAAGCCATGCGGTCCGGATAAAACTGCTCCAGATCAGAGAGCTTCTCACCCATACCAATGTATAAAATAGGTTTTCCGGTGACTGAACGAATGGAGAGGGCTGCACCGCCTCGGGTATCGCCATCCAACTTCGTAAGAATAACACCGTCAATACCGATCTTATCGTTAAATGTTCCGGAAACATTGACTGCATCCTGACCAGTCATGGCATCAACTACCAGAATGGTCTGATATACATTTACCGTTTCCTTGATCTGCTCCAGCTCTTCCATCATGCCTTCGTCAATATGAAGACGACCGGCTGTATCCAGGATCACTACATTGAAGCCATTTTTAGAAGCATGTTCTACAGCGGCTTTTGCAATGTCCACCGGGCTGATCTTATCACCCATGGAAAATACAGGAACATCTACCTTTTCACCATTGATCTGCAGCTGTTTGATCGCAGCCGGACGATATACGTCACAGGCAACTAAAAGAGGCTTCTTTCCTTTTGCTTTTAACTTAGCAGCGATCTTTGCTGTAGTTGTGGTTTTACCAGCACCCTGAAGACCTGCCATCATAATGACTGTGATCTCATTTCCCGGTTTTAAGGCTATTTCTGTGGTTTCAGAGCCCATCAGCTTTACCAGTTCTTCGGTTACGATCTTGATAACCGTCTGTCCTGGTGTCAGGCTTCCGAATACCTCTTCCCCTACGGCTCTTTCCTGAATGGAACTGATGAACTGCTTCACTACTTTGAAGCTTACATCTGCTTCCAGGAGTGCCATTTTAACTTCCTTTAAGGCAGCTTTTACATCTGCTTCAGAAAGTCGGCCTTTGCCCCGCAGGTTTTTGAAAATATTCTGCAATTTGTCGGATAAGCTTTCAAAAGCCATTCATAACCTCCTAAAGTGTGGCTGTAATCTCACCGGATAATTTCCGGATCTGGTCGATCAGAGCCATATCTCTGGTTTTTGCACAGGTATCTGCCAGATCATCTAACTCCCGGATCATCTCCCGGATCTTCATGAATTTGGCTACCAGCTGCAGTTTTGTTTCATATTCTTCCAGTATCTTGTCGCACCGCTTTTTCAGATCGTGAACGCTCTGACGGCTGATCCCCTGCTCCTTTGCGATCTCGCTGGGAGAAAGATCATTTAACACCATGTCTTCATAGATACGGCGCTGATGTTCCGTCAGCAGTTCACCATAGAAATCGTACAACAGACCCTGTTCAACGATCTTTTCCATTTCAACCACCTGTGCTATCATACACGATGGCAGAAAGAATGTCAAGTATTTTTACTTGACGTTTTTATAAATATTAATGATCTCTTTTATATCTTCTCTGTCAAGGACCAGGTTTTCAGCCAGAGGGTTGATAACGATGTTATCACCACCGGTTGCGCGGATGGCATCAGCCATGGAAAATACAACACAGCCCCAGTCATTGCGCTTATAAGCCTTTTCAAATTCCATCCAGTCAGTAAACAGTGGAAGGAAGGCTTTTTTCTGCTTGTTTGTAATTCTTGGAAGGATCAGTCCCTGTCCCTGCTCTGCACTTAAGCTGTTCTGCCCAACATTTAAGTCACCGTTGTATTTAACAGGAACCAGTAATTTGCTCTTTACCAGTTCATTTAATACAGCGTTCTTCTTTGCAGCGATCTTCTCCTCCCGTTCCGGATAAGATACAGGCCATCTTACTTCTCCTAACAGGTCTGCCATTTCAAAGCGCAGAGCCGGATTGGATACAGGAACCGGAAGCTCTGCTCCCTTTTCCTCAGATGGATCCTCTAAGAAGTCAGAACGGTTCATCAGCAGCTGATAGGAGCCGTTATTAATAAGAAGTTTTTCCATTCCAAGATAGTAAAGCCATGCAAACAGGCTGATCCGTCCTGGAAGTCCGGAATTCTTCTTTGGAACTTCTTTTAAGATCAGAGACTTGTGGTACTGGTTCTCATAGAAATGAAGGGCATGCTTTGCCAGGATCTCCTCAGAGTAAACATCAACGGTTCCTTCAATGATATAAGGAAGTCCGGTACTCTTATCTAAGAGAATATAAAGAGAAGAAGACATCTTTAACTTCTCAACAACCGCATCATAAAGCAGCTGTCCCTTTTCATTGTAGTCCGGCATTTCTGCCTGCTCATTCATCTGCTGTAAACGGCAGATCATGAAGATGCATTCTTTTACAGAAAGCGGAACCAGTAATGCCTCGGAAAGAGTTCCTTCTCCTGCAACCAGGGCAGAAAGCTCATCCTCTCTCTTTTTTGGCAGAAGGGCAGCCAGGTTTTCATCTCTCTCTCCTGCTTTTTTTACAGCTTCCAGGTCATTTTCATTTTCCTCTGGTACGCCCTGAAGATCCTCCATGGTAAGGCCGGAGATCCTGTTAAAATCGATCACCTTTGGTGCAGGTGTTGCCTTAAAAGCAGGCTCTTCTGTCTCACTGACAACCTCTAACAGCTCATCTGTAACAGGTACTAACACAGCTCCCTTCGGAACGTCCTCTTTTACAGCACCGTCTAATTTAAAGCCGTAATGAGGGCCATAAGTTCCCTTCATATCAGCAGAAGCCATTTTCATTAACTGGGTTCCCTGTTCGATCCCTTTGATCACGCAGTGGAAAGCAGGCTTTCCTTCGCTGTCCAAGCAGATGGCTGCAGTACCGGGAGTCACCTTTCCTTCTGTCATCTTACCTGTGACAACTACGCTTTTTCCTTCTTTTAATGCATAAACTTCGTCTACAGCAAATGAAAATCCATCTGCCTGTGTTTTTTTATTTGAAAATAATCCCATTGTTTCCTCCTAAAATCGGGCATGATATGAAGATTATACAACAGCCCGGCTTAAATGAAAAGCCTTTTATACCAGGAAAGAAGCTGCAATGGCCTTGATGCCTTCCGGATTTTTTGCAAACCATGTGTCAAAATCCATTCCGCTGTCGCTTACAGCATGTCCTAAAGCACATAAGAAATCCGGGATCTGCTCTTCCAATAAAGTTCCCACTTCTTCTCCCATGCGCTCCTGGCCCTGGATATCGCTGCCGTTGATATAAAGGTTAAAAGCAGGTTTTAATACTTTATCAATGGTCTTTGCGCCGCCTCTGAAGCCGATCACACCGATCTGGTGGGTACCGCAGGAAGATGGACAGCCGGAAATATGGATCTTTGGCAGGATACCGTCAGCAAACTGCTCGTTTCTTTCCATTTCTACTAATTTCTGTAAAAGTCCCTGGGAGTCACGGATACCCTGCTGACATACATGGGCACCGATACAGGCTACTGACTCCTCAAAAATCGTCTTCGCACTGTCTTCTGTTACATGTAAAACAGCTTCTAAGTCTTCTTCCCGGCAGTTGATCACATAGAAGGACTCATCCGGACAGAGGCGAAGTTCTGCACCTGGGATCTCACAGATAGCCTTGTATAAGTTTACAAATAAAGATGGATCTGGTGTTCCGCCTACCGGATGGCAGTGTACACTGTAAAGCCCTGGCTGTTTCTGGGTATATACCCGGTTTCTTCCAGAATTTGTAAATACAGCCGCTGAAGCATCACAGCCAGCCTCTGCCTCACAGCCCACTTCAGCCTCAGGAAGCGTTAAAGTCAGATCCTTTCCCATTTCCCGCACTTCTTTTAACTTCTCCAAAAATGCCTCTTTATATTTTTCAGCACCGCCTAACGTCTGCTGCATATACCGGCTTCTTGCCTTTGCACGGTTCTCATAATTGCCGTAGGCTAAAAACATCTGGTGCATAGCTTCAATGTAATAAAGGATCTGGTCCTTTTCCACTTTTTCAGCTACCTTTACACCAAAAGCAGGATTATTTCCAAGACCACCTGCACTGTAAACATCAAAAGTACCGTCTTCTCTTGCAGCAAAGCCCAGATCACGGAAAGTTGCGTGGGTCAGGTTAGCAGGCGTATTAGAAAAACCTACTTTTAACTTTCTTGGAAGCTTCGGTCCTTTAATATAAGTCATCAGGTAATCTGCTGCAGCCAGAGCCCATGGAAGCACATTAAAATATTCCCCTTTTTCAATGCCTGACAACGGAGAAACCGTCACATTTCTCGGGAAATCTCCGCCACCGCCTCTGGTAACAATGCCGCATTTTAAAGCTTCCACAGCAAGAGTCTTTACAGTCGCCTCATCCAGATCATGAAACTGTAAGGTCTGGCAGGTCGTTAAATGCACTCTCTTAATATGATAGGTTTCAATGGCATCTGCAATAAACTTAAGCTTTGCCAGGTCCATTACACCGCCGGACATGCGAAGACGCAGCATACTTGCATTTCCGCCACGCTGCGCATAGCTTCCAAAACCGCCGGAAATCCCCTTGTAGGTTTTGGCATCCATTTCCCCTTTGTAAAACTTTTCTGTAGCCTCGTCAAATTCTTTGTAGTCCTCTTTCCAGTCTTCCGGCTGGATCTTCATCTGTTCCATAAGTATCTCTCCTTTTATGCCTCTTCATCCATTTCTGACGCCAGATCTTTCATGCGATCCTTTTCAAACGCCTGGATGGAAATAGATTTTTTACTTGGATTTGCAAATACAAAGGTTTTATCTACATTCTCCACATAATTCTGGATCTTGTCATTGGTAGCGCTGATAATGGCCTGAAAGCCCAGTCCACGGATCAGCTCAATACAGCTTGCCACCTTTTCCGCATCCATCTTGGAAAATGCCTCGTCTAAAATAACCAGGCGGATGGACGGCCTCTGCCTTACAGCTGATGACAGGTTAATATGATAGGCCTGTGCAAAACTTGCAATGAGCGCCACATATAACGGGTTCTGTCCCTCACCGCCGGAATTTTTGCGGATCATACGGCTTAAGCCGATCCGGATCACCTCATCCTCATTTTTGATCAGCTGCTGCATGTCAAAAGAAAGATAGGTGCGGTAGTCTGCATATTTTTCCATATTTTTCCGTGCTTCTTCTAACTGGGCTGCTGTAGCATTTTCCGGCGGGATGAAAATGCTGATCAGTTCGTTGATCAGATCCCCATACCGGTTTTCATGTTCCATGGAAAAAAGGTCCATCTGGTTTTCCACCCCGGTCTTTAAACTGGCGGGATTGATCTCCAATGACTCATCCATAAACATATCATAAAACCGTCCGTCAGCCCCTTTGCACCGGCCGATCACAAACTGGTATTTATCTTTTCCAAAGTCCAGACGGCTGATGATCCGGTTTAACTCATCCTTGCGCAAAAGAGCGTCCTTGATAGCACTGCGGATCTTGTACATAAAATCGTCCTTAAAATGCTCCACAGCCGCTTTTGCCTGCTTTCCAGCCTGTTCCCTGTAAACTTCCAGGTCATCACAGGAAAGACGGTTTAAGATCTTGTCATACGCTGCATTGTCATTGCTGCTTACAGGAACATTCCTTCCCGGATACCGGCGGATGTATTCACTTCTAAGGCCCATTACATGTTCCTTCGCCTGAACTGCCTTCTGCTCTAAAATCTGGCACTTGGACGCATAAGCCTCTTTTTCCTGATCAAAGCGTGGATGATCCTTATCTGCCAGATAAGCATTCAGTTCCCGTTCATGTTCCTCGTTTACAGGTACTTCCTTACCCTGACCTGCAGCCTCTGTTTCCAGCTTTAAGATAGTCTGGGAGAAACGTTCCAGTTCATTTTTCTTGTTTAGGATCTGCTCCTGTAACAGATCTCTCTCCCGTTTCTTTCCGTCACTGAGCTCTAAAACAGCCTGACGGTCGGCTTCTAACTGCTTTACATCCTTCTGGCGAAGCTTTTCCAGCCGTTCAGACAGTTTTTGCTTTTCCTTTAACTGTTCTTTGCGGGTGTCTATATCCTTTAACCACTGGAAATACTCCTCTGTATCCTCTTTTAAGGTTTCCAAAGCAAGGATCCGCTTGCAGTCCTTTAACGTTTCCTCTAACGGATTTCTCTTTTCTGAAACCTCCTCCAGTTCCTTTTCAAGAAGACGGACCCTCTTGCGCATACTGTCTTTTCCAATATAGGCAAGACGGGTATAATTTTCCGGATTGATATACTGGAGACGGAAAGTATGATATAAAAGACAGTCCGGGGTAATACCAATGGCATTGGCCTGTAATTCCTCAATGGTATTACATTTGATCACCTTGCCAAGAAGCAGGTTCATATAAGGCTTTAAATAAGTCTCCCGTACACTTACTTCCTCTGCCAGGGATCCCTTTAAGGCATCATTGTCATATCCGGCTGCTTTCTCCGTATCCAGCACAGCGATATTCCAGAATTTCTTCTTATCCAGTTCCCTGTAAATAGAAAGGGCTGTTTTCGCGTATTTGGGAGCGACCACCAGGTTTAACTTATTTCCCCCAAGATAACCTTCAATGGCATTGCGCCACTGGTCGTTTTTCACTTCCAGAAGGTCTGCCAGGATATACACATCTACGCCTTTGCCTGTTTCCTCTAAAAGACGTCTTTGCAGATAAGACCTTGCCTCTTCCAGATAAGAAGGATAGGCTTTATTACCTGCCTTTAACTGTTCCAGTTCCAATTTTTTCAGCTTCTCAGACTTCTTTAATTCATTGATCTGGCTTACTGTCTCCTGACGCAGTTTTTCCGTATCAGCAGCCATGGATGCCAGGGAAGCTTTTAAACGTTCCAAAACCGGTCTGGTAATCGTCCGTGTTTCAAATTCTTCCAGATCCCATAATGTCTGATTAGAAACGATCTCTTCCTCTTCCCACTTCTTTAAAGCCAGCAGCGTCTTCTGCCACTTGGCTTCACTGTGACCTAACTGCTCGCAAAGGGCATTTAAAGAGGTAAGCTGCTGCTTTAATTCCTCATATCCGGTAGAAGCGATCCTTTTAAGAAGTTCATCACTATTTGCAGTCAGCTCCCCGATCTGCTGTTCCACTGACTTTTTGGCCTCATCTAACTGGAGCAGATCTTCTTTGCCGTGTTCTGTCTTTTCGTGGAGCATACGGATCTTGGACCTGGTATCCAGAAGATCCAGTTTCTTTACAAACCAGTGATATTTCTCTAACTTGTCATGGATCAGGCGATATTCCCCATATGCATCATGGATCGCAGTCAGCTTATCGATCTCCTGGCAGGTATCATCGATCTTTCGCTGCATCCGTCCATACTGCATAACACTTTCCTGCATGTCCTCAATATGGATGTTCTGTTCCGTACAGATATATTCCTTTACAAAATCTTCCAGGCGGATGTTCATACGGAAAGGAATGGCCCGCTTAAAAAGCAATGGGAACTTTTCGCTGTCAAGACCTCCTAAATAGCTGTCATAAAGGATCCTGCGAAATCTCTCATTATGGGAAGTGGAAAAATAATCTTCCTTGCTGTAATGTTCCCTTAAATACTGTTCTACTTCGCTGATGGACATAGGCCTTGAAGGTGTCCTGTATTCATTTTCCCATAAAGGACCTTTATGCCAGAAGAAACGTCTGGAAACTTCATTGGAAGCTGTGTTTACATCAAAGACAACACCGATACACTGATATTCTTCTGTGCAGGTCTGCTGCATTTCCAGTACAATGGTAGAACTGAAATTCTGGTTGCGCAGATAGGAAAATTCATTATTTTCCCCGATATTTACCATACCGCGCAGATATTCGATCAGGCTACGGTCCGAGTCATCAGCAGCAGCCTTGTTAAAGAAGCCGCGGCCGTCTGTATTGGCATAAAGGACCAACTGCAATGCGTCAATAACCGTAGACTTTCCGCTTCCTGAGTGACCGGTAAAGAAATTGATCTCCTTATTCAGGGAAAGGATCTTTCTGGAAATATAATGCCAGTTGTTTAAACAGATCCTGGTAAATGCCAGAAAAGGAGCATTATTCTTCTGTTCCATCTTCGTTTCCTCCTTCCTCTGCCAGATCAGGCTCTATACGCTCTGTATCCCCATTATCAAAATCCTGTAAAAGGGCCCGTACATCATCCCCTAAAAGGACTACATTAATACAGGGATAAATCATAAAAGGACTGGAGCTGTTCAGATCATCTAACAGTTCCAAAGGCTCTATGATCTGATATTTTCTTAACAATGCTATGGTGCGCCGGATATCCGTAGGTGCAGGCTGACGTTTAAACAGACGGTAACCTCCTAACTTCTCCTGGATTTCTCCCAGAGTCGTATAAACATTTACACTGGTGGAAACATTTTCCATCTGTTCGTCATAGATCAGCTTTAATGCCAGAAGATAAAGAGTGGCCAGTTTTGGAAGTTTTTCTCCAAGCAGATCCTCTCCCTGTACATAAATGATCCCTAAATGGCTGTTTTCTGTCAGCTCGATCCCGGCAACAGCCAGATAATGACGGATAAAAGGGAAATGTTTACTGATGGTGCGGTAAGCTGCCGTATACTGAAGCCGCTCTGTCTTTTTATCGTATTTGCGCTCCAATACAAAAGTCTGGCGCAAAAGCAGACGGATGGAGTCGGTGATCTCCTTTTGCTGTTCTTCTGTCAGATTATCAAAATAGGGGATCTGCCAGTCATTCTGCCAGTTAGTTTCATTCTCCGGGATCAGATCAGATGTATCATTCACGGGTATTCCTCCTTACAAATTGGAATTCAGGATAAGTATAAGGACCATTCTTTATGGGCTTTGCATCACTTTCCACTGCTTTATAACGGCTTTTGGTCCGTGTGGAATAGTCATAGGCAAGGATCAGTTTTTCAAAATCTTCGTCCGAAGATACGGTATTCTGATCTACTTTCATGGTGCCATTTTCCATATGATCCTGGATGAAATCTTCAATCTCCCGCCTGCTGTAACGGTTCTTTACTTTGTTGTAATTTAAGATCTCTTCTTCCGAAAGTTCCGGCAGTTCCTTTTCATCCGGCAGCTGTTTTGCAAAGTCCGTTCTTGGGCGGCGCTGCTTATAAAGAGCTTCTTCTGACAACAGGCCTGTCTGGGAAAGGTTCATACGGCTGCCTACCGCCTGGATCATATCCTCATCTCCGTTATTGGCGGACAGACGGTTTAAGAGCTGGATCACCAGCCCTTTCATATCGTCTTCCTGATTTAATAAATAGCCCAGTCTTGTTACCGTAGCTTTTACATAACGGGAATGTTCCCTGTCAATGTTGGTGATCCTGTGCTCAATGTCATCAAAGCCCCGTTCTAACTGATCCAGTTTTTGAAGGATCATAGAAGGGGCCATTCCCTCTGCCATACGTTTCTGCCACTGTTCATCTTCCCGCATGGAGCGGATCCAGGTCTTAATATCCGTCTTATAAAGATAAAAATTGTCAGAAGTCTTTAAGATGTGGTACTTTTTATTCACTACTTCCTGTACATATCCCTCTAAATGGTCTTTCAAAAGCTGGGAATAATCCTTCTGCTCCAGAAGGCTTCCAAAAAAGGTATCCATATTGTGGAGCAGATCCTGAAGGGATTTGTTTAATTTCCGCGTATTGATGATCGCTGTATCCAAAAGGCCGATCCCGGCGCGGCTGTCATTTTTCAGGGAAAACAGGATGGCATATACGTTCTGGATATAGATCTGGGTCTCATCTTCCTGTTCATTGGAAAGACGGTGAAAGGCCTCGATCATCACAGCCGCGTAGTCCGGAATGACAATGTTCACAGTCATAGTAGAATAATCATCTACTTTCCGCAGCCACCCTGTTTTTAACAGCCAGTTTAACACACGGGTTGCCGGAGGTTCTAACTGGTCCTCCTCTTCCTCCAGTTCATCCTGCCAGATCACATACCGCTTCTGGGCAAAGTAACTGCTTAAAAGCTGGATGCACATTTCTCGGCTGAGAAAGTAATTGCTGTATTCATATTCCTCATTGATCTTTAAAAGTGCTTCTATGTAGGTGGCGCGGTTGACGGAACGGAACAGGCTCCAGAAACGTTCCGGTATCTCATGCATTAAATTTGTTTTCAATCTGTATTACTTCCCTTCCAGCTGGTTTTTCAGATAAAGAAGCGCATTGGTAACGATGCAACCATGGTCAACGGCAATGCCCTTTGACTCTAATAAGTGATAGGTCTCTTCCTTGATCAGAGGATGACCGGAATAAGTGATCTCCACCTTTGCAGAAACATCAATGCCCTGCTCCTTATTGGTTAAAGACAGCTCCCACACCTCTACAGATGACTGGTCTTCCTTTTCCTCTGTGCTTAAACGTTTCAGATCCACATCCAGCCACTGGGCATCTTTTGCGTCATCTGCAGCCTGTACTTTCAGATCTCCTTCTACCAAAGCCAGATAGGAGGTAGTAATGATACGCCATCTTGGATCACGCTGCCATTCTCCCCAGGTACGCATCTGGCGCAGTGGCAGTCCCTTTACACAGGTCTCTTCTTCCAGTTCTCTGGCAGCACCTTCACTGATGTCCTCTTTCAACTCTACAAAGCCTCCTGGAGTCGCCCAGAAACCGATACTTGGATGATTGCTGCGCTTTACCATAAGAACCTTTAATGGCTGTCCCCAGTGGGTCAGTTTTTCTTCACATCTGACTACTACAATATCAGCTGTGTTGCACAGGCTTTCATACTTGGCCGGATTATAATGCTCTAAAAACTCCTCTAAAGACTGTCCAGCCGGGTTTTTCTCACCTGTACCATAAAATCTCCTTAAATCACTTAAAAATGCCATAAAAATGCCCTCCTTCTTGTACTGCTGTACATTTATCGCGTTTTTTCTTCGGTCAGCCCCTTTAATATGCCAGGGATATCATAAGAATTTCCGGTCATATACGGGATCACTCCGGCTTCACGTAAGGCTTTGCCGGTTACCGGGCCAATGGCGATCACTTTGGCACCTGCAGGTATCTGGAAATGCTTTAAAAATGCTTTCGCGCCTGAGGCACTGCCAAAGACCAGGTGGCTGCACTGTGAAAGGAGTGTTCCGTCAGCAAGAGGCTTCCCTTTTACATGATACAACGCCAGGTCTTTATAAAAAATATCTTGTTTTTCCAATTCTTTGCTCAAATTTACACTGCCGTCTTTGGAACGTGCCAAAAGCACATGATCTGAAGGAGTCAGAACATTAATAAGAGCTTCTGCCAGGCTTTGGCTGCAGTACTCTTTTGGCATCAGATCCGCCTGAAAGCCATGGGCTTTTAAAGCCTGTCTGGTGGCTTCTCCGATCACGGCAAAATGAAGACTGCATAAAAGCCGCAGATCCCCGTTTTCCTGGTTTAAAAACCGGTCAAAGAAAATTTCCACTCCGTTTACACTGGTAAAGACCAGCCAGGTGAAGTTTTGTTTTAAAATAGCTGTAAGTGAAGAGTTCGGATTTGAAGAGTCTGGATCTTCTGAAAACTCTTCTGAAAATGCCTCCGGCACCACTTCCATTTTCATTACAGGAAGTGTTTTGGCGCCCTGGGATTTTAAAGCAGTTTCTAAACGGGCTGTAAAAGAAGAGGTACCGGTGATCCCGACTGTAAGCCCGGATAATGGCTTGTCATCAATCTTATCACCTGTCATTTCTTCTGATCGCAGGTCAAAAGCTGCGGTCTCCCCTACAACAATGATCGCAGGTGTTTTAAGACCTGCCTTAAGGCTTTTCTCATAAATGGTTTCCAGTGTACCTCTGACTGTGCGCTGACTGGCAAGAGAGCCATCTTCGATCACAGCTGCCGGTGTATCCGGGCTTTTTCCCCCTTTTATAAGACCTTTTGCAATATGCTCCAGATTGGAAAGTCCCATAAGAAAGACCAAAGTTCCCTCACAGGCACCATATAAAGCCAGCTCTGCCTCTGACTGGGCCCCCTTTAAGGTGTGTCCGGTGATCACATGAAAGCTGCGGCTTACATTTCTGTGTGTGACCGGTATACCAGCCAGTTCCGGAACAGATACGCAGGAAGTAATACCCGGCACCAGCTCCCAGGGGATCTCTTTTTCTTTTAAAGCCAGGATCTCTTCTGAACCACGGCCGAAAACAAAGGAGTCCCCGCCTTTTAAGCGAACTACTTTATTTCCTTCTAAAGCCAGCTGTACCAGAAGTTCATTGATCTGATCCTGTTTCATAGAGTGGCAGCCTGCCTGTTTTCCTACATAAAAAGTTTTACAACGGGAAGGAACCCAGGAGAGAAATTCTTTTGATGCCAGATGATCATAAACCAGGGCGTCACAGCTCTCTAAGATTTCCTTCCCCTTTAAGGTAATAAGACCCGGATCTCCAGGACCTGCTCCTATAAGATAGACAACTCCTTTTTTCATATCCTTTTAAGTCCTTTCCCTGTTTCTTCGATCATTTTTTCAAGGCTTTCTCTGTCTGTATTTCCTGTGACACACACATGACGGACCTTTTTATCTTTTAATTCGCCCGGACAGCCTGCAGCCTGTATGATCAGTTTTCCCTCTTCCATTCTGGCATAGACACCAACCGGTTCGTGGCAGCCTGCATTCAAGTATGCAAGTACCCCTCTTTCTGCATCTAAACAGATATGAGCGTCCGGGCAATCAATAACTGAGGCAAGTTTTGCGGCAGGACTGCCTGTTTTTGCCTCTACGGCAAGAATGCCCTGTCCTCCGGCAGGAATAAAATGTTTCGGATCTAAAGGATAAAAATGGAATTCTTCCCCTTCACAGATCCCCAGTCTTGCAAGACCTGCCTGAGCCAGTACAATGCCGTCATAAAGCCCTTCTTTTAATTTATTAAGACGGGTGTGTACATTTCCTCGAAGAGTCTGGAAAACAGGTTCTGGTATGTTTGCATTTACAGGCCATACTTCTTTCCAACATTCTTCTAAGAAGCACTGTCTTCTTGGACTGGAAGTCCCTACAATAAAGCGTGGACAGACGAAAGAAGAAAAATCTGTATCTGCCCTTGTGACCAGCACATCTCCCGGATAGGCTCTTTCTGATACAGCTGCAATGCACAGGCCTTCTTCTAAGCAGGCAGGCATATCCTTGGCACTGTGTACAGCCAGGTCGATCTCTCCGCTTAAAAGGGCATCTTCCAGCTCTGATACAAATACGCCTTTTCCTCCAAATGCCTGTAAGGGGCTGATCAGGTTTTTATCTCCTAATGTATCTGATGTAACGATCTCTGTTTCAAGTCCCGGATATGCCTTTTTCAAAAGATCTTCAATAATATAAGTCTGTTTTAAAGCCAGTTCGCTTTTCCGGCTTCCGATCCGTAATTTAAGTTCTGTCATATGGTTCCTCATCTGCTATGATCTCATCGATCTGTTCTCTTGTTAAAGGCTGGTCCTGCTCTGCAGCAAGAGTGGCCATTTTCTTAAAAACTTCTTTTCTCTTTTGGGAAGACTCAGGAAAAAGAGACAGAATCTCCGGACGCAGGCTGCCTAACTGCTCTGCGATTTCTCCTGTATGTTCCGGTATCACCTGACGGATCCGTTCTTTTATGATCTGGGTAAGAACAGGGCTTGCACCGCCGCTGGATATGGCAATATTTACAGGGCCCTCCTTAAGCATGGACGGAAAGATAAAACTGCATTCATCCTTTACATCTACTACATTGACCGGGATCTTCTTCTGTCTGCAATAATCGGAGATCTTTGCATTTAAAACCTTGTCAGAAGAGGCAGCGATCACAAAATCAGCATCTGCCAGATCATCCTCTACAGAAAAAAGCCGTCTGTACAGTTTCAGACGGCTCCCAAAGGACGGTTCCTCTGCCAGAGCGGATAACCCGGCATTCCATTCCGGGGAAACGACCTTGATAGTTGCACCAAAAGGAAGCAGGTCACATACCTTGCGGTATGCAACCTTTCCTCCTCCTGCAATGACACAAAGTTTTCCCTCAATATCCATATAGAAAGGAAAATATCCCATTATCTGTCCTCCCCAGGTACATCCTCTTTTTCATCCGGATCATCCAGGTCATCCTCATGTTCATCTTCCCATGAGTCATATTCATCATCTGGATATTCTTCCGGAAGATCTTCTGAATGATCAGAAACTTCATCCCCGGATCCATCATCATCATCCGGTTCCGGCATTGTGCGCTCTCTTAAAGCATTCTTGCGCTCATTTACAAGACGTTCAAATTCTTCCTCACTGCAGCCCATATCAGCCAGTCTCTTGCGGCGTTTCTCACGAAGAACACGCATCTGTTCTTCTTCCTGCTTTCTCTGGATCATAAACCAGACCACAGCAGCTGCGATCAGGAGAACCACTACACCAGCTCCTGCAGCAATATAAGTTGCTTTTGTAAGTTTCAGAGGTTTTTTCTCTTTGTCTGCTGTGGAAGAGGTTCCTGTTTTTGCTGCATCGGTAGTATTCTCACTGCCTGCAGTTTCGTTATCTGTACCATCTTCTGCAGATACCGGTGCAGAGGCTGCCTTTGTACTGTAGACCCAGGCAACACCGATCTGACGGTCATTGTATGTATAAATAATACGGGCAACTGCGCCTTCCGGATGGCTTGCAGGGATCTCTGTCTGAAGATATTTGTCTGCATCTGAAAACTGGGCATCATTTGGCAGGGTTACAACTGCCTTTTCATCTAAATAAAGATCGGAAGGAGAATAAGTCTCATCTCCAATGGTCACAGGTTCTTCCCCTGTTACATAGTCTGTTTCATTTTCTGCAACAGATACATTTTTAAAGCGGGCAAAACCAAAATCCAGAATGGTCTTTGTGTCAGAATAATGGGTCCGCTGGGTACTCTTTAAGGTAACAGCCACCTGACGGCGTCCGTCCTGCTCTGCATAAGTAACAAGGGTCTGACCTGCCAGGGAAGTATAACCCGTTTTTCCTGCAACTGCGCTTGGATAATAATTTTCGTCACTGGAGTCCCCGGTTACTACTAACTTATGCTCCATGGAATAAGTACGGCCATTTGGATTGTTGATGGTCGGAGGCAGTGTAGCGCTGGTGGTAGAACAGATCTCCAGTAAAGTAGGATTGCCAAAAACAGCTGCACCGATCTGGGCCATATCATAGGCAGATGTAAGCTGTTCCGGATCATTTAAACCGGACGGGTTTACAAAATGGCTTTCACGGCAGCCTAAAGAAGCCGCTTTTTCATTCATCATATCCGCAAAAGCTTCCCTGCTTCCGCCTACATGTTCTGCCAGAGCGTTGGCTGCCTGATTGGAAGACTGAAGAAGCATGACATAAAGGCAGTCTTTTACAGAGAGCACATCTCCCTCTTCTAACTGCATTTTGTTGCCGCTTCCGGACTCCACGTTATAAACAGCATCATGTGAAAAGGTAACCTGCTCATCCATAGAGGCATTTTCCACTACTACCAAAGCAGTCAAAAGCTTGGTAATGCTGGCAGGATATTCCTGAACATGGATATTCTGGGCAAAAAGAACGGCTCCGGAGTCCAGATCCATAACAATACCTGCTTCTGACTGGCAGCCGGTATCAAGTGGCCAGTCCGGTTTTGCAAACGCACACACAGACATGGAAAAGATACTGATAACACAGGCAAGTGCCAGTATACCTTTTCGTTTCAGCTGTTTTAACATTATTTTCTTCCTCCATCCTGCTTTTCAAGGCGTGTTTTTAAAAGTTCCAGTCCTGCTAAGATCACAGCACCCAGAATAAAAAATCCAATATGGAACGTAGAAAAACTCATAGGTTGCTGAGGCACATCCAGAGTTGTGGGTCCCTGGGTGATGGCATATAGGGAACCGATCATTAAACCAAGGATCATATAAATAGTCTGGGAACGGTGCTTTGCCAGGCAGATCTTAATGATCTTGATAATGCTGACAATACCCGTAAGAACTCCCAGTCCGAAAATAACAAGTACCGGAAGATAAGACAGGTTTAAATGCATAAATTCGTGGATCGCATTGATCACCGGCACATAAAGTCCGAAGATCAAAAGCAGTGTGGAACCGGAAATTCCCGGAAGTACCATCGCTGTAATGGCGATCATGGCAGCAAAAAACAGATACAGGCCCAGGCCCACTGTCATATGCTCAAAGTTTACAGAAATACCATTTCCATTTGTAGGGTTAAAATAAGAGATGCAGAATACCAGTGCCATACCGATCAGGGTAAAAACAAGGCAGCCAGCCTTTCCTTTTATACTGGCCCACTCTTCTTTTACTACCAATGGGATAGCAAACAGGGTAAGGCCTAAAAAGACAGAACTGATCTCATAGATGTGTACCTGAAACAGAGAAGAAAGGACCATAACAGAAGCACCAAAACCAATGACCCATCCAATTCCCAGTTTAATAAGGAAAACAAGGGCTGCTTTGCGCTTTGCATTGTCCTTTCCGATCATATCATTTAAAGAATTGATAAATTCATCATAAAAACCAAGTAAAAAAGCGATGGTGCCGCCGGAAACACCGGGAACACTGTCCGCTAATGCCATGCAGAAACCTCGTACTGCGTTTAAAAACATATAATTATTTCCTCCTGAAATCACTCTGGTTAAAAAAGCTTAGTATACCGTCTTAAGGATAGCTTTCTGTGAACCATTATACATGAAACAGGAGGAAATTCAAGTGAAATGTACTTTATGGAATTTTATCAGTCTCCCTGAAGAGCGTCATATCCTTCTTCACCGGTGCGGACTTTTACTACATTTTCCACATCATAGACAAAGATCTTTCCATCGCCGATGTGGCCGGTATAAAGAACTTTTTTCGCAAGGGCGATCACATCTGCCACAGGGACTTTGCTTACTACAACTTCTAACTTGATCTTTGGAAGGAGGGCTGCTTCTTCTACTTTAATACCTCTGTAATAATTGGTATGGCCCTTCTGGGTTCCACAGCCCATAACCTGTGTGATCGTCATACCTGTTACCCCAAGTTCTGTCAGGGCTTCTTTTAAGGCTACAAAACGGCTCTGGTTGAAGATCATAACTACCTTTGTAAGTTTTGCGCCGGAGCCATTTCCGGAAATCGTTGTTTCAGACTGTGGGAAATGTTCTACAGGAACAGATTTTTCTACAGATACAGGTGCAGCCGAAACAGCTGGCGCGTCTTCTCTTCCTGTAAATACAACCGGCATAAAGTCTGCATAAGAACTTGCCAGGTTATGTTCTGTTACGTCAAGACCCTTTGTTTCCTCTTCTACACTTGCGCGAAGTCCAATGGTATGCTTTAACAGATTAAATACGATCACCATGGTGATGGTTACCCAGAGGATCACAGATACAACACCTAAAAGCTGGATACCAAGCATATGGAAGCCGCCGCCGTAAAATACACCGTTTTCTTTGTCGAAAAGACCGGTTAAAAGGGTTCCTACAGCACCGCAGAAGCAATGAACACCAACAGCACCGACAGGATCATCGATCTTTAATACCTGATCTACAAATTCAATACCAAAAACTACTACAAAAGCTGCGATCAGGCCGATAAAGAAAGCACCTGTTGGAGTTACTACGTCACAGCCAGCTGTAACTGCTACCAGACCGGCTAAGGAACCGTTTAATGTCATGGAGATATCCGGCTTTTTATAGCGGATCCAGGTAATGATCATCACTGCTACGGTTGCTACTGCTGCTGCCAGGTTGGTGGTTACGAAAATGTTGCCTGCGGAATAGATAGCTTCGTCACTGTCCATAGCTACCGTAGAACAGCCGTTAAAACCAAACCAGCAGAACCAGAGGATAAATACACCTAAAGCGCCAAGTGTTAAGCTGTGACCAAGGATTGCTTTCGGCTTTCCGTCTTTGTCATACTTTCCAATTCTCGGTTCTAAGATCTTTGCTCCAATGAGGGCTGCTACACCGCCGCACATATGAACCGCTGTGGAACCTGCAAAATCATGGAAACCTAACTGAGCCAGCCAGCCGCCGTCCCAGATCCAGTGACCGGAAATAGGATATACGATTGCGCTGATCACTGCACTGTAGATACAGTAAGAAATAAATTTGGTACGCTCTGCCATGGCACCGGAAACAATGGTGGCTGCTGTGGCACAGAATACAGTCTGGAAGATCAGATAGGCAGGAAGAGGAACACCTGCCGGAAGGATGGCACTGTAGTCGCCTCTTACAAAAGGATCAAAGCCGCCGATGAAAGCACCGCTGCCGGCAAACATGATACCAAAACCAGTCAGCCAGTAAAGGGGAGTTCCAATGGCAAAATCCATAAGGTTCTTCATAATGATGTTGCCTGCGTTTTTCGCCCTTGTAAAACCGGTCTCAACCATGGCAAAACCTGCCTGCATGAAAAATACCAGTGCCGCGCCTACAAGGACCCATATTGTGTTCACTGCTGAAAATTCCATAATAGTTTCCTCCTCATACTTTTACATAGAATGCAAAAAGGCGCATTGCCCGCCGGTACCTGACGTTGGCAATGCACCTCTTTGTGCTGACTGTTCTTACGTAAAAACAGAAAAAGCACCGGGTATTAAGCACCGGCGCTTTCTATGTGGCTCATTATAGTGGCCTAAAAAGAGAATGTCAACAGAAAATTAAATTTTTGTTAATAAGGCAGAAATTTTTCAAAAACTTTCCCTTGCCTTTGTTGTTTTTACAAACGGCTGACTTTCTTCCATCTGGGAAGTTCCGCCTCATACCGTTCATTGATCCAGTCTGCCCCTTTTGCAATTCCATCTGCATCAAAGGTACACTCTAAAAATTGCTTTTCTTCCTCTGGCGTGCAGTCAAAACTGTACGGTTCCGGCCAGACGCTGACTCTGAGGACAGGAGTTTCCTCTCCTTCTTTTTCAAACTTTTCCATGCGAAAACGCATGCCTTTGCAGCTGCCGGTATATTTTTCTTTTTTCAAAAAATTTACCGGCATAAAATCTTTAAGCTGAAGCATAAAACACTCTCCTGCAGATCTGTTTTTTTATCCCAGATCCATTATTCGTAATAACTTAATTCCATTAAATTGGTAACCACCTGGGTACACTCTTCGTCGGAAATGGCAGAGGCAGTGTATACGGTATAACGTGTGCTGCCCCAGGACCATGAAGCCAGTCTTCCGCCGCTTTCTGTGGTCTTTACCTGGGCCTGTCCTGCTATTTTGCCAGACTCCCAGTTTACAGCCAGTTCCTGGTCTGTAAACCGCTCAAAAATACCTGCAAAATCTTCCGCTGTATTGGAAGCGCGGTAACAGTAGGAAACGCCGTTTTCATCAAATGTGATCTCCGCCACTTCCCCGCTTATGGTATAAAACTTAGTATTTTCCCCATCTGCAGGTGCTACCATATGGATCCCCATGGACTCAAAGGACTGCTCATTTTCCACTTCTTCCATTGGATTGGGAATAGATGCAGTCTCTGCCTCAGAAGGAGCCTGCGTACTTTCTGCTGCTGTGGTTTCTTCCGGTCCTGAAGAAGCACAGCCAGTAAGCTGGCTAAGAGCCAGACCTGCTGCAAGACTTAAGGAAATCAGATACGTTCTTTTTTTCACCTGGATCATCTCCTGTTATTATTGTCGTTCATTTCTGAACTGTAACTTGTTATTTATTAGATTTACGGTTGATAAACTCTGTTTTTGTCTTAGAATAAACAAATTTCTGGCTGGCATACAGGCCATAATAGCCGGATAAAGCAAAAGCTACTGCAATGGCAATGGAGAAATATTCCATTCCCTCATAACCAAACAGCTCCAAAGCGATCACCAGAGAAGAAATCGGGCAGTTGGTCACTCCCGCAAATAAGGCAGCCATAGAGCAGGCAGCACATAAAGAAGGGGCAAAACCGGTGATCTGTCCAAAAGCACAGCCAAAAGCTGCACCTACACATAAAGTAGGAACGATCTCACCGCCCTTAAAGCCTGCACCAAGGGCAATCGCTGTAAACAGCATTTTTAAGAAGAAAGCCTCATAACCGATCTCCCCTTCCATACTGCGCTCAATAAGAGGCATACTGCTTCCGCAGTAGTCCCTAGTACCGATCAGCAGGGTAAGAAGGATAAAAATAGCACTGGCTGCCAGGATACGCACATAGGGATTTGGAAATATTTTCCTGTAAGTGTGCTCTGCACCATGGAGCATCAGGCAGAATACAATGCTGACACCTGCGCAGAGGGCACTTAAAAAAATGATCCAACCAACACTGGAAACGCTGATAGCCGGAATAGAAAGCACGGTAAAATGCTCTCCTGCAATGCCTAAATATCTGGCGATCCCCACTCCGATAAAAGAAGAAAAAATACAGGGAACCAGGGCTGCATAATACAGTACACCGATACTGATTACTTCCAGCGGGAAGATAGCTGCTGCTACCGGTGTTCCAAAAAGTGCAGAGAACACAGCGCTCATACCGCACATAATGGCGATCTTTTTATCTTTTTCGTCTAAATGGATGGCATTTCCAAACAGGTTTCCAAGGCTTCCGCCTAACTGGAGGGCAGCTCCCTCGCGGCCGGAAGAACCGCCTGCAATGTGGGTCAGCACCGTAGAGACAAAGATCAGCGGTCCTGTAGCCAGTGTTACTTTTTCCGTGGAAGAAATGGCATCAATGACCATGTTGGTGCCTCTGTTGCCCTCTTCATGAAAGGTATGGTAAAGCCATACAATGAGAATACCGGAAACAGGAAGGAAAAATAACATATTTGGGTGGTTCATGCGAAAAGAAGTGGCAAAACTGACACCCATAGAAAAGAGGCTGCCGATCAGTCCGCCTGTACCGCCGATCAGCAGTGCGATCAGGCTCCATTTTATAAAATAACGCAGATTATTGGCAAGGGAAGCCCTTGTTTCATCAGCTGAATGATTCATTTGTATGTATCCCCCTAATTATTCTTACATGCCATCTGATCATGGCATCACTATAAATGACATAAGCGTGCCTGACTTCTTTTTCGTCCATCAGACACGCTTTTTATGCACACGAAGGCTTACATTTCGCTGTAAGTACCTTTAAATTTTACAAGTTTTGGACGATAGCCTGCGTCTGTAAGAGCAGAAACGATCTGGTTCTTGTGGTCGGTACCAAATGCCTCCATAGTGATACGCAGCTCAACAGCAGCATTACGGTTGATGCTGATAAACTGGTTGTGTTCCAGCTTGATGATATTGCCGTGTTCTTTTGCAAGAAGCTCTGCTACCTTTGCAAGTTCACCTGGTTTGTCAGGAAGGAGAACAGATACAGTGAAGACTCTGTCTCTCTGGATCAGACCGTGCTGAACGATAGAGGACATGGTGATCACATCCATATTTCCGCCGCTTAAGATAGAAACGATCTTCTTCTTTTCAACATTTAAGTGCTTTAAGGCAGCTACTGTAAGAAGGCCTGAGTTTTCAACGATCATCTTGTGGTTCTCTACCATATCCAGGAAAGCAACGATCAGTTCGCTGTCTTCAATAGTGATGATGTCATCTACATTCTGCTGGATGTATGGGAACAGCTTTTCGCCAGGACGCTTTACAGCAGTACCGTCTGCAATGGTATTTACCTGAGGAAGAGTTAATACATGTCCCTCTTTTAAAGACTCCTGCATGCAGTTAGCGCCAGCAGGCTCTACACCGATGACTTTGATCTTTGGATTTAACAGTTTTGCCAGAGTGGAAACACCGGTACAAAGACCGCCGCCGCCGATTGGAACTAAAATATAATCTACCGTAGGAAGTTCCTTGATGATCTCCATAGCAATAGAGCCCTGTCCGGTAGCTACTGCCAGGTCATCAAATGGATGTACGAAAGTATAGCCATGTTCATCTGCCAGCTTGTATGCATATGCACAGGCTTCATCAAATACATCACCAGCCAGAACAACTTCTGCTCCGTATCCCTTGGTGCGGTTTACCTTGATCAGAGGAGTTGTAGTAGGCATAACAACGGTTGCCTTAACACCAGACAGCTTTGCTGCATAGGCAACGCCCTGTGCATGGTTTCCTGCAGAAGCAGTGATCAGGCCCTTTGCTTTTTCTTCTTCAGTCAGAGTGCTGATCTTGTAATAAGCACCTCTTACCTTGTAAGCGCCGGTATACTGCATGTTCTCCGGCTTGAAATATACCTTATTTCCGGTCTGTGCGGAAAAATATTCGCTGTAGATCAGCTTTGTCTCCAGAGTGACCTCTTTTACGATCTCAGAGGCCTCTTCAAATTTCTCTAATGTGAGTTCTTCCATGGTAGTCTTTCTCCTAAAATTGATTATCATGTATAACTATAACACTTTATCTCATTAAATTCAAGTTACAGTTCAGCCATGATATTTAAGATTGTACATGAAACAGGGCGTTGACGAAATCATTTGCGTCAAATTTCTGCAGGTCATCGATCTTTTCACCGATACCGATATATTTTACAGGAATTCCCAGTTCAGACTGGATGGCAACTGCAATACCGCCCTTTGCAGTACCGTCAAGCTTGGTAAGGATGATACCTGTAATATCAGCTACTTCCATAAACTGTTTTGCCTGTGCCAGCGCATTCTGTCCTGTTGTTCCGTCTAAAACAACTAAAGTCTCCCGGTATGCATCCGGATATTCCTTATCAATGATGCGGTTGATCTTCTTTAACTCCTCCATCAGGTTCTTCTTGTTGTGAAGACGGCCTGCTGTATCACAGATCAGTACATCCGCCTTTCTGGATTTGGCTGCTGCTACAGCATCATAGATCACAGCTGCCGGGTCAGAACCTTCCTGCTGTGCGATAATATCAACTCCTGCTCTGGCAGACCATTCTGTCAGCTGCTCAATTGCTGCTGCACGGAAGGTATCTGCTGCTGCTAAAATCACTTTCTTGCCCTGGTCCTTTAACTGGCCTGCCAGTTTTCCTACAGAAGTAGTCTTTCCAACGCCATTGACACCGATCACCAGGACAACGGACTTTCTGTTTTCAAATTCGTAAGCATTTTCACCCAGATCCATCTGTTCTTTGATGCTGCCTATCAGGATCTCCTTGCACTGCTCCGGATCCTTGATATGCTGCTCTTTTACTTTATTTCGCAGATCTTCTACAATCGCCATGGTCGTCTGGATACCCAAATCGCCCATGATCAGGGTTTCTTCGATCTCTTCATAGAAATCGTCATCAATAGCGGAAAAACCGCTGAAAATAGAGTCAATTCCAGATACAATATTGTTTCGGGTTTTTGTAAGCCCTTCTACCAGTCGGCCAAAAAAGCCTTTCTTTCCTTCTGCCATAAGGCCCCTCCTTTATATTTGCCTATTTTGTCAGGCTGTCTTCTATAAGATTAACAGAAACAAGGGTGGATACGCCCTTCTCCTGCATGGTAATTCCGTAAAGCCGGTCAGCAGCCATCATGGTGCCGCGGCGGTGGGTGATCACAATAAACTGGGTATTTTTCGTCAGTTTGTGAAGATAATTTGCAAAGCGGTCTACGTTGGAGTCATCTAATGCCGCCTCGATCTCATCTAAAAGACAGAACGGGGACGGTTTCAAATTCTGGATGGCAAACAACAGGGAAATAGCAGTCAGTGCTTTTTCACCACCGGAAAGCTGCATCATGTTCTGAAGCTTCTTGCCCGGAGGCTGGGCGATGATCTGAATTCCTGCTTCCAGGAGATCTTCCCCTTCCATTAATTCCAAGGCGCCCCGGCCGCCACCGAAAAGTTCTTTAAATACTTTGTCAAATTCTGCACGTATCTCCCGGAATTTTTCTTCAAACTGACGGCGCATGCCAATATCCAGCTCTTCAATAATCTTTTCCAGTTCTGCCTGTGCGTTTACCAGATCCTCATGCTGGGCCCTCATAAACTCATAGCGTTCTGACACTTCCCTGTAATCTTCAATAGCATTTACATTGATATTTCCAAGAGATTTGATCTGCTCTTTTAAAGCATCGATCTGTCTGCGGATCTCCGGAAGGGAGGATAATTCCTCTTTTTTCAGTTCTTTTGCCTGATTTAAAGTCATTTCATACTCAGACCACATATAGGCAGCCAGACTTTCCAAATGTTCTTCCAGCTTTTCCGCCTGGCTCTGTACACGGAACAGGTCCTTATCCAGGTCAGAAAGACGCTTTGAAATATCTTCCCTTGTCTGGAACAGATTTTTCTGCTGTTTAGAGACTTCTTCTTTTTCCAGGGCAGTTTTCTGGATCTCTTCCTCTAGCTGATGGTCATCTTCTTTGCTGCTTTCAATTTCCTTCTGGATCGCTATAATAGCAGCTTCTTTTTCTTCAATGGCCTTTCTGGAGTCATTTTTACCTGCTTCCAGAGAAGCATCTTCGTCTTTTAATTTCCTGATCTCACCGATCACACGGTTTTCATTTTCACTGATAAATGAAAGCTGCTGTTCCAAAGCTGAAGACTCTAATTGTATTTTTGAAAGTTCCAGAGAACAGTTTTCCCGCAGTAACTTTTCCTGGTTCAACAACAATGATTTTTCGTCGATCTGCTTCTGGGAATTTGTATTTCTCTCTTCCAGTCTGCCTTCTTCTGCCTTTAAAGAAGCACGGCCTTCTGTAATCTCACGGACCTGCTCTTCCAGAAGCGCATGTTCACGGACCAGATCTGCAGAGGAATCTGCAATCTCGTTTTTCTTGTCCTCTAAAGTAGAGATATTGATACGGATGGTATTTTCACTTAAAGCCAGTTTCTGGATCTCATTTCTTAACTGTTCAGCAATTTCCTTCTTTTCAGCAGCCGTTGCTTCCTGAAGGCTTAATTCCTGCTGAATGGAGTCTGTCTGTTTTAAATAGCCGTTGCAGGCAGTTTCCAGTTCTTCGATCTCACGGCGTCTGCCTAAAAGATTACTGGTATTTTTAAAAGCACCACCTGTCATGGAACCGCCGGCATTTAAAAGTTCTCCCTCTAAGGTAACGATACGCAGGCTGTAGTGATACTTTCTTGCAATGGCAATGGCATGATCAATGGTATCCGCCACTACCACCCGGCCTAAAAGATACCGGATCAGCCCCTCATACTCTTTGTCTGCCTGTACTAAACTGCTTGCAAGCCCCAGTACCCCCGGTTCCTTTAAAGCCTCCGGCTTTGGGAACGGAGACTGATTCTTTCCCACACTGGTAAGAGGCAGAAAAGTAGCACGGCCGTATTTATTCTTTTTTAAATGTTCAATCAGCCGTTTGGCAGTTTCTTCAGAGTCAGTAACAATATTCTGGATACTGCCGCCTAAGGCTGTTTCAATAGCTGTTTCGTACTTTTTATCTGTGCTGATAATATCAGCCACAACACCGCGGATCCCATGGATCCGGTCTCTTACTTCCATTACCCGCCGGATACTGTTTCCATAGCCATCATAGCGCTCTGCCAGGTTTCGCAAAGACTCTAATTTTGTATGGGCCATGTGGTATTCCTGCTGGGTGTTATTTAAGTTTTTATTTAAACGCTGAACCTCTTTTAAGGCGGCGTTCATTCCCTCTTCTGCTTCTTCTGCTGAAAACTGGGCCTTTTCTAACTGTTCCTGTACCTGATCTAAAGCAGCCTTTTCCTGAAGGATCTTTTCATCTTGTACAGATTCATCACTTTTAAAGCGGAGAAGTTTCTGGGAGACTTCGCTGCGGCGCAGATTTACCTGCTCTAACATAGTCTCATAATGCTGCTGTCTTGCAGTCAGATCCGCCTTGTCATTTAACGCCTGGATGATCTCACTTTTCGCCTGTTCGATCTCATTTTCCAACTGATAGATCCGGTCATCTTTTTCCTGAAGCTGTGTTTTGGCAGCTTCCAACCGTTCTCCTGCGTCTTTTACCTGTATCTGGGCATCTTCACGTTCTTTTACATAGGAAGCCAGCTGTTTTCCATAATTTTCCAGATCCTGGGAGATCACATTTTTACGGCTTTTATAATGTTCTTCATTGGCTTCTTCTGTATGGATCTGTTCCCTTAAGACATTGATCTGGCCTTCTCTGGAACTTTTTTCCATAGCTGCTTCGCTTAAAGCCGCCCGGTTCTTTATAAGGACTTCATCTAAAGCTGTCAGTTTTTCTTCCAAGGTATCATATTCTTTTCTCAGATCATCTGCCTTTTTCTGGGTCTCTTCCACATCCCCGGCAAGAAGGCGTCTGCGGTTTTCTACCTCTTTTAACTGGGAATGGGTATTTTCTGTATCCAGAAGAAACTGATTGGCGTCACATACCTTTAATTCTTCTTTTAACTGAAGATATTCCCTGGCAGTTTTTGACTGACGTTCCAAAGGTCCTACCTGTTTTTCCAGTTCTGATAAAATATCGCTGACACGGACCAGATTTGCCTGTTCATCCTCTAATTTCTTCTGGGCAATGGATTTACGCCGTTTGTATTTAACAATACCAGCCGCTTCGTCAAACAGCTCTCGTCTGTCCTCCGGCTTTCCGCTTAAGATCTTGTCGATCTGGCCCTGTCCGATAATGGAATAACCTTCCTTACCGATACCTGTATCATAAAAAAGCTCATTAATATCCTTTAAACGGCAGGTGCTGCCATTGATCATATATTCACTTTCACCAGAGCGGTACAGACGTCTGGAAACTGTAACCTGATCATAATCAATAGCCAGCTGGTGATCGGAATTGTCCAGTGTAATGGCAACATAGGCAAAGCCCTGAGGCTTTCTAAGCTCTGTACCGGAAAAGATAACGTCCTGCATACTGGCGCCTCGCAGCTGCTTAATACGCTGTTCACCAAGCACCCAGCGGACTGCATCTGCAACATTGCTCTTTCCACTTCCGTTTGGGCCTACGATACCGGTAATACCATTATGAAATTCAAAAAGCAGTTTGTTGGCAAAGGACTTAAATCCCTGGATCTCAATGCTTTTTAGATACATGTTTCACCCGCCTTCAGTTTTAAGATGCCGTTGTAGGCAGCTAACTGTTCAGCAGCCTTCTTGGTACGGCCCTTTCCACGGCCGATCTCCTGATCACCTACCAGAGCGCGGACTTCAAAGGATTTGTTGTGATCCGGTCCTTCTTCTTTCAGGATCTCGTAGCTTAATTCGCCGTCCTGGCGGCTCTGTATGATCTCCTGTAAGATAGTCTTGCTATCATAAAAGAGCTGCTTGTGTTCAATATCATTTAAAATGAACCTGTGAATATACTCTTTTGCACTAGCAAAACCACCGTCCAGATAAATAGCTCCGATCACTGCTTCCATAGCATCTGATACAACAGAATTTCTGTTTCTTCCGCCGGTTGCGTCTTCGCCTTTGCCTAAAAACAGATAGCTTCCAAGGTTGATAGCTTCTGCACAGTACGCCAGGGTCGGCTCGCAGACAATGCTGGCTCTGATCTTTGTCAGATCACCTTCCGGCTTTTCTGTATATTTGTGATAGAGAAAATCACTGGTAACGATCTCAAGGACTGCATCTCCTAAAAATTCCAGACGTTCATTGCAGTGATTGTGGTCTAAACGGTGTTCATTGGCATAGGAACTGTGAGTCAGCGCCTGGGCTAATAAATGTTTATCCTGGAAATGATAGGAGATCTTCTCTTCCAGTTCTTTTAATTGCTCATTCATACATAGTATCCTCCTTACGGATATAATAACACAAAAGGGCTGTTTGATAACAGCCCTGGATTCCTGTTATTTAGTTCAGTGCATTTTTAATCTGTTCAACTGCGTCCCCAACGGTAACGATCTGTTCTGCAGCTTCATTTGGAATCTCAATGTCGAACTCCTCTTCAATTCCCATGATGATCTGGAAGATATCCAGAGAGTCAGCACCCAGGTCATCTACAAATGTAGCTGCCATTGTCACATCCTCCGGTTCAATGTTCAACACTTCTGCAATAATTCCCTGCAATTTTTCAAATTCCATTTCTTAGCTCCTCTTTCTTAGATCTTTATTCTTTCATTTCTTCTGTTTTTCCGTTTCCAACCGTTAAGGACTCTTTGATCTTTTCATTGATTTCCTGTTCCTTAAAAGTAACGCATTGGATGATGGAGTTGCGTACCTCTGTACGCTTTGAACTTCCGTGGGTCTTGACTACCAGACCTTTTAAGCCTAACAATGGCGCTCCGCCGTACTGGCTGGCATCAAATGCCTTTAATGTGGTCTTCAAAGCTGGTTTTACTAATAGAGCACCGATCTTGCTTCTTAAGGTGGCCATCATGCCCTGCTTCACCATATGGATCAGCGTAGCACCCACACCCTCGTAAAGCTTAAGGATCACATTGCCTGTGAACGCTTCACAGACGATGACATCTGCTCCGCCATGTGGAATTTCCCTTGCTTCAATACTACCAATAAAGTTAATATCAGGACAGGCTTTTAAAAGCGGGAATGTTTCTTTTACAAGGGCATTTCCTTTTTCTTCTTCTGCTCCGATATTTACAATAGCGACTCTTGGGTTCTTAATTCCCACAACGTGTTCCATATAAATGGAACCCATCTGCGCAAACTGTACCAGATGAGATGGTCTGGCATCTACGTTGGCGCCACAGTCGATCAGCAGTGACACGCCTTTTTCAGTAGGGATAAGCGGTGCCAGCGGAGGACGTTCTACGCCCTTGATCCTGCCTACGATCACCTGTCCGCCTACTAAAATAGCTCCGGAACTTCCAGCGGATACAAAAGCATCTGCTTCTTTATTCTTTACAAGATTCATGCCTACCACAATAGATGAGTCCTTCTTCTTACGGATCGCATTCACCGGCGGTTCTTCTGTGGCAATGACTTCTGTGGCATTCACCACCTGGATCTGCTCTTTGTTGTAAGTATATTTGGAAAGCTCTTTATTTACTACTGCTTCCTGACCTACTAAAAGCACCTGGATCCCTGGTTTTGCGTTTACCGCTTCTACGGCTCCCGCAACCATCTCAACTGGTGCCAGGTCACCGCCCATAGCATCTACAGCTACTTTAATCATAAAAGACTCTCCTTTCGGTTTCGCAATACAGTTATTAATATACTAGATGTCGTATCATAAATCAATACGTTTTTATGTGAATTTCGCCCCGCCTGATAAAGGCAGCGATCATGTTTTCTTTTCACCGCAAAAGAGGACCCTGAGATTACTCCCAGGATCCTCTGATCTTCGTTTTTCTACAGATTATTCAGCTGTATTAACGATTTCGCGCTTATTGTAGCTTCCGCAAGCCTTGCATACTCTGTGAGGCATCATAAGGGCTCCGCACTTGCTGCACTTAACCAGGTTTGGTGCGCTCATCTTCCAGTTTGCTCTACGGCTGTCTCTTCTAGCTTTAGAAGATTTATTCTTTGGACAAATAGACATGGTTTACACCTCCTTCAACTGTTTAAAAATATCCTGGATAACTGACATTCTTGGGTCCAGTGACCTGTTGTCGCAGTCACAAGTCCCTCGGTTGAGATTTGTGCCACATCTATTGCAAATCCCCTTGCAGTTATCACTGCAGAGAACTCTCATAGGCAGGTTCAGGGTTAACTCATTACCAACCAGCTGGTCGACATCCAGATTATAACCATTAATATAGAACTGCTCATCCAAAGCTTCTATGCGGTCTTCCTTCGTCTGATTCATATCCAGCTCCTGGTTGATCTCCAGTTCAAAAGGAACTAAAACAGGCTCTAAGCATCTGGCACATGGCATTTCAAGGCTTAAAACAGCCTTTCCTGTCACAGTCAGTACCCGTTCTCCCTGGTTAGTGATAACCAGAGTCACCGGTTCTTTTTCCACAACTTTATAAGAACCATCAGGTCCTTTAAAATGTGTCATTTCCAGCGAAACTGTATAGGTTTTGGATTTCCCTTCAACAGGGAACAGCTCTGATAAATTAATCAGCATATCGTACTCCTTGATATGCACCTATGCTATTATACATAGGCGCACCGGGTTTGTCAACAAAATTTTCCAAAAAAATTACTTAACCAGTCTTAAAGTCTCTCTTGCGATTGCCAGCTCTTCGTTGGTTGGGATCAGCATAACTTTTACCTTGGAATCTGGAGCAGAAATAATTCTTCTCTCTCCTCTTACATTGTTAGCTTCGTCATCGATCTTAACGCCTAAGTAGCCTAAGTATTCGCAAACGTTCTTTCTGGTAACCTTATCGTTTTCACCAACACCAGCAGTGAATGCGATAGCATCTACACCGTTCATAGCTGCTGTGTAAGCACCTACGTACTTAGCAACACGGTATACGAATGCATCCAGAGCTACTGCTGCCAGATGGTTTCCTTCTTCCTTTGCCTTCTCGATATCACGGAAGTCGCTGGAGATGCCGCCGCTCATGCCTAAAACGCCGGACTTCTTATTTAAGATGTTCAGAACTTCGTTTACGTCTTTTCCTTCCTTGTTGCAGATGAACTGAACAACTGCAGGATCAACGTCACCACTTCTGGTACCCATGATCAGGCCCTCAAGAGGTGTAAGTCCCATACTGGTATCTACGCACTTGCCGCCGATGGAAGCAGATACGCTGGCACCATTTCCTAAGTGGCAAACGATAACTTTTGCCTTTTCTGGATCTAAGTTGCCGAACTTGATTGCTTCGCCGGATACGAACATATGGCTGGTTCCGTGGAAGCCATAACGACGGATGCTGTATTTCTCATAGTACTCATGAGGAATTGCGTACATATAAGCCTTCTCTGGCATAGACATACCAAATCCGGTATCCCATACTGCTACGTTTGGCTTACCAGGCATAGCCTGTTCACAAGCCTCGATACCCATTAAGTTAGCTGGGTTGTGCAGAGGTCCTAAGTCGAAGCATTCACGGATAACTCTCTTAACATCCTCGTTTACTACTACAGACTCGCTGTAAACAACGCCTGCGTGCAGTACGCGGTGTCCGATCGCGGAGATCTCATCGGTGCTTGCGATCACGCCGTGATCTTTGTCCTGTAAAGCTTCCATAACCATGTTGATAGCTACGGTGTGGTTTGGCATTGGGCTTTCAACAACATATTTGTCCTTGCCTGCTGGCTGATGGGTCAGCTTGGAACCTTCGATACCGATTCTCTCGCAAAGGCCCTTAGCAACAATGCTTTCGTTGTCCATATCGATCAGCTGGTACTTTAAGGAAGAGCTTCCGCAGTTGATAACTAAAATCTTCATAATAGGTAATTCTCCTGTATATTTATTTTACTATGAAAAGTTCCGGGCGTCATATACGCATAAGCGCAGGCACCCGGTAACTTTTTATTTATCGCTTCTAAATTAGTTGTTCTGGCACTGTACAGCTGTGATAGCTACAACACCTACGATATCGTCAGCAGAGCATCCTCTGGACAGATCGTTTACTGGCTTAGCAATACCCTGGCACATTGGGCCGTAAGCAGCTGCCTTGCCAAGTCTCTGAACCAGCTTGTAACCGATGTTACCAGCATCCAGGTCTGGGAATACCAGTACGTTAGCATGTCCAGCAACCTTGGAATCTGGAGCCTTGGAAGCACCGATCTCAGGAACGATTGCAGCGTCTAACTGCAATTCGCCGTCTAATGCTAATTCTGGAGCCATTTCCTTAGCTAACTTGGTAGCTTCTACTACTTTGTCTACGTCAGCATGCTTTGCGCTTCCCTTGGAAGAATGGGACAGCATAGCAACCTTTGGCTCATGTCCTACTAACATCTTGAAGCTCTCAGCGGAAGAAACAGCGATTGCTGCTAATTCTTCCGGAGTTGGGTTCTGGTTCAGACCGCAGTCAGCGAATACGAATGTACCGTTGTCGCCAAGATCGCAATCCGGAACTTCCATTAAGAAGAATGCGGAAACTAACTTGGTTCCTGGTTTGGTCTTAATAACCTGTAAGCAAGGTCTTAAGGTGTTTGCTGTAGAATGGCAAGCGCCGGATACCATACCGTCAGCATCGCCGTTCTTGATCATTAAACAGCCATAGTAAGCGTAGTCGCCTAAGATGGTCTCTTTTGCCTTCTCAGGAGTCATGCCTTTTGCTTTTCTTAACTCAACGAAGAGATCGATATATTCCTGGGTCTTCTCGTAGGTCTGTGGATTGATGATGGTTGCGCCGGAAACATCTAAGCCCTTGCTGTGCTCGCCGATATCCTCTGGTGTACCGATGATGATCAGGTTAGCAAGTCCTTCTTTTAAAATTTTCTCAGCAGCTTCCCATGTTCTGCGGTCCATGGACTCTGGAAGAACGATAGTTTTTTTGTCTGCTTTTGCTTTTTCTTTGATAATGTCGATTACTGCCATAATCTTTTTTACCCCTTTCCTTATGTTGAAGCATATAACATTATTATATACGTAGCCCCCAGCGGAAACAAGCTGAATTTAACGAAATTTTGCATTTTTTTTCATACTTTTCGTTATTTTGGATAAGATGCAGACATGTTTCCCAAAAATCCCCGGGGTCAGATCTTTTCGTAATGATCTACATTGATCACAAAGATAGTAGCTCCGCCTACCTCTACAGTCATAGGCATGGTAGCATAGTTTACCATAGCAGTACCGGAAATATATGGCATGTTCACAGTCAGTTTCTGGTGCTGTCCGCATTCCTGCTTGATCAGAGTGATCACTTCTTCTACTTTTTCATCCTCTACACCGATCATCAAAGTGGTATTTCCTTTTTTCAAGAAGCCACCGGTGGTAGACAGTCTGGTCACACTGTAATGGTTCTGGTTTAAAAGGCTTACTACATCATCTTCATTATCATTTCGTACAATGGCGTATACTAATTTCATGGTTTTAGTCCTCCTTGCTTTGTTCTGGTATAGACTTATGAGCCCTGCACTTGCGTGCTCTGTTGCCTGCTGTCCCAGGCGGCTTGTTATAAGTATAGCATATTTATATAAAAACAGGCACCGAAATTTAGCTCCGGTGCCTGTTTCTTAATATTTTTAACATTATTTCAACATTTCTGCCTCGTCCGGGGATAAATGTTTCTGTTTATGAATAAATGTCTCTTTCTATGAAACGCCTCTTTCTATGAACAAATGTCTCTTTCTATGAAATTATGAATTAGATGCCGGTTTGGTTCCAAGGGTGATCTGTACTTCATGTTCTACATAAGAACCATTTACAAGGGACTGTACTGTCAAAGAAACCGTAGAACCGCCTTCGTAGTAAGTAAGCATCTGCTTTAATTCTTCCATATTGGTAACAGACTGTCCGTCAAACTTGGTGATGATGTCCTTTTCTTTCAGGTCAGAATTTGCTGCTGCACCGCCTTCAACGATCTTGTATACATAGATACCAACCGGCATACCGTATTCCTTGGAAGCATTGGCATCAATATTGGTTCCCTGAATTCCAAGGTATCCCTGTGCGCTTTCATCAACTGCTTCTCTTGTCTTCTTTGTCATCAGGTTATTTAAGATCTCCTGTGCCTTTGAGATCGGGATCGCAAAGCCCATGCCTTCTACTTCTGTAGATGCGTTCTTTGCAGCGTTGATACCGATTACATTGCCATTTAAGTCAAGAAGGGCACCACCACTGTTACCAGGGTTGATGGCTGCATCTGTCTGGATGTAAGTATGCTGGATACCATTTTCATCTGTGATCTCACGGTCTAAAGCACTGATATAACCAACTGTCAGTGACTGTCCATAACCAAGTGCATTACCAATGGCAATTACCTGCTGTCCTACCTTTACATTATCAGAATTGCCCAGGGTTGCTACTTTGATCTTGCTCATAGTATCAGATGGGATATCAGAAAGCTTTACAGCAATGATCGCCAGGTCTGTTGCTGAGTCTGTACCCTTTACAGCAGCTGCTACCTGAGTGCTGTCTGTAAAGGTAACCTTCATATCTGTCGCACCGGATACAACGTGGTTGTTGGTAGCGATCAGAAGTTCTGTATCATTCTGTCCAACAATGATACCAGAACCGCTGCTCTGTGCCTGATAAGTCTGAGGCATACCAAAGAAATTGTTCTGTTCCACAGTCATGGTATCGTTGATGGCTACCAGAGAAGGCATTGCCTTTTCAGCGATGGAAGAAACATCGGTTACTGTAGATACAGCGGTCGTACTTCCGTTATTGGATGCAGCGCTTGTTTCCGGTACCTGTGCAGTGGTGGTTCCTTCTGTTTCTGCCGGTGCAGTAGCTGTTATATCAGCAAGTCCTGTAAGACGGGCGCCTACATAATTAACACCTGTCATCACACCGCCTGCTACTGTGCCAAACAGCACAGCTGCTGCAGTAATACCTGCTGCCTTTCTTGCCCAGCTGTTTTTCTTTCTTGGTGCCTGAACGGTTTCACGGTATTCATTTCTGTAACCATGTTCCGGTCTGTTATTCTGCTGTCTGCTCTCCTGCCACTGAGTTTTTCTCTCAGAGGAAGTTCTTTCAGAAGAACGGTTTGGGGTAGTCCAGTTTACATTCTGTGAAGAACCGGACTTTCTGTTTTCCTGTGACCGGGATGAACTGGTTTGAGTTTCCTGCTCATCTACATCATCCATAATTTCTGTTCTTTCGATCTCCTGATCTCTATCTTCTCTGTTTTCTCTATCTTCTTCGTACATAAAAAACGCTCCTTTCAGATGCCTTTGTATATTTCAAATGGATTTTTATTTTCTTTTTAATTTCTTTCTCTTTCCTTTTGATGACTACAATATACCCTCTGTTTTTGATGCAATTGTGATGCAATTGTGTATATTTTGTGTCCTGATCTTAAGGCATGCTGGACGAACCTTCTGTCCGTGGGTATAATAGTACCATGAATACGCCATTCTGTATACACAGACTTAGGACAGGAGACGAAAATAAGATGAAGATAACCGGTATTGTAGCTGAATATAATCCATTCCATAACGGACACGCCTATCAGATCAAAAAAGCCCGTGAAGTAACCGGCTGTGATTACTGCATCGCCGTTATAAGCGGAGATTTTGTACAGCGGGGAGAAGTGGCTGTTTTCAGTAAATACCTGCGTACAAAGATGGCACTTCTGTGCGGCGCAGACCTGGTCCTTGAGATCCCTTCCATCTTTGCAGTAAGCAGTGCAGAGGACTTTGCAGCCGGTGCAGTTGCCCTTCTTGATCAGCTGGGAGTTGTGACCCATCTTTGTTTTGGCAGTGAAATGGGAGAAAGTGAACGTTTTATGGAAACAGCGGCTATTCTTGCAGATGAGCCGGACTCATTTTCCGCAAAATTAAAAGAAGGACTTTCAGAGGGGCTTTCCTGGCCTCAGGCAAGAGTCTGGGCTTTAGAAGCAGAAGGAATATCGGATCTTGGAAACTTCCTGGAAACGCCTAACAATCTGCTGGGTGTAGAATACTGCAAAGCCCTGATCCGGCAGAAAAGTCCCATCCAGCCGATTACTATTTTACGAAAGGGAAACGGATACCACAGCCAGGATCTTACAGGAGAACTTGCCTCCGCTTCCGCTATCCGCAGAGAAATCTTTAAAGAAGAACCGGATTTTTCCATTCTTTTATCGCAGGTGCCTGATGAAATACGTTCTCTCTTTAAGGCAGAAGTCCCTCTGCAGCCGGAAGATCTGTCTGATCTGCTAAATTACAGACTCCTGACTTTAAAGCGGGACGGGATCCCTTTTTCTGTTTTCGCAGATGTATCAAACGACCTTTCAGACCGCTTGGAAAGCAAACTCTATGAGCAGGCAGACTGGGAAGAACGGATCCGGCAGTTAAAATCCAGGCAATATACCTATACCCGCATCAGCCGGTGTCTTCTGCATATCCTTTTAGGCATTACAGATGAACTGGTCCTTGCAGGAAAAGAGGCCGGTTTTTCCCCCTATGCCCGGATCCTAGGTTTTCGCAAAAGCAAAGCAGGGGTTTTAAGCGAAATAAAAAAGCATACCCGGATCCCGCTGGTCGCAAAGACCGCGGATGCATCCAGGATGCTTTCTGGTACAGCAAAAATGTTATTTGAACAGGATCTGTATGCATCTCATGTGCGTCAGAGCCTGCTTTTAGGAAAAACAGGACAGCCGGTGCGTAATGAGTTTACACAGCCCATCTGTATTATATGATGATACCAGGATCAAAAGGTCGGAAATCCGATGCAAGCTTGCACACAGCAATTCAGTATCAGAGTTCCGGAGCCAGGAGACGGACAATGGCGGGATCTGCATTCAGGAAATGGATCAGTTCCCGTATCTGCTCTCCTGTTTCTTTTTTCTTCTCTCCCTCTGCATCCCCTTCTTTTCTTAACACAGCACGCAGCAGAATATTTTTCGGTGTGTGCTCCATGTCAATAAATTCCAAAATCTGGGTATTGTAACCTCTGTATTCTAAAACCTTTGCCCGGATGCCATCTGTATACAAAGCTGCCATCCGTTCCTTAAGCAGGCCATATTCCAAAACAGGCTGCAGAACCGGATTGTGGATCTGACGGTTTAATTCATGCTGGCAGCATGGAACAGAAAGGATCACCTTCGCTCCCCAGCCAACTGCCTTTTCCAGGGCATAATCCGTTGCCAGGTCACAGGCATGAAGGGTAACTACCATATCTACATGATCCACCCCTTCATAAGAAGCAATATCCCCACAGGTAAAGCTCAGCTTCTCATATCCGTACCGTACTGCCAGGTCAGAACAATGGCGGATCACATCTTCTTTCAGGTCCAGACCGATGATCCGTACCGGATATCCCTTTACCTCTTTCAGATAATAATACATGGCAAAGGTAAGATAGGACTTACCGCAGCCAAAATCAATGATCACATTTTCTTTGTTTTTATTTAACTGAGGAAGAATATCTTCTATAAATTCAAGGAAACGGTTGATCTGACGGTACTTATCATAGCGGCTGTGGACAATGGCACCTTCTTTTGTCATAACCCCAAGATCTACCAGAAACGGAACCGCTGTTCCTTCCGGTAAAAGATACTGCTTTTTACGGTTATGCTCCAAAGCTGCCTGGTTGATCATACGGGCCTGCTTCTTAAATTTTACAGTCATTTTTCCTTTTTTACTTACAAGTACTGTTGCCTTGCCTCTGGCACAGGTGATCTCAGCCTGACGGAAAGGACCATTTAAGCAGTTTTCTACATAAATAACAGCTTCGTCTCTGCTTAAATTTTTATGAAAAGCCTGTTTGCCTTTCTACTCCTCTGCCTGGAAGATCAGATTTCCCTTCAGGAGCAAAGGACGGATCTTTGACTTTGAAAAATGATCCGGGTCCGAAGGATTGCTTAAAAGAATCCTCTCTAAATCCTTTTCAAGGCAAAATTCCAAAGCTTCCCTTAACTGTGCATGTTCATTGGATCCTACCATTGTTGTCCTTTTCTCCTTTCAGTCTTCACCTAAAAGCTTTTTGGAAAGCTGTAAAAGTTCCCCAAACTCCCGGATCACTGCCTCTGCCCCGTTTACCTGTCCAAAACCATAGGCAGCATGGACAAAGGGGATTCCGGCACCTGCAGCTGCCTCTGCGTCCATGGCAGTATCGCCTACATAAAAACTTTGATCTAAGTGGTTTCTCTGGATCACCATGGAAATATTATCTGCCTTGGAAAGACCGGTATTTCCATAACATTCAATATCTGTAATATATTCTTCCAGATTACAGGAACGCATTAAAACCTCAATATAGCCCTTCTGGCAGTTGCTTACAATAAACAGTTTATATTTCCAGCTTAACTGCTGAAGAACTTCTGCTACCTGAGGGTAAAGAATTCCCGGATGATCCTCCAGATACTGGTTTTCATATTCCATACAGGCTTCCATTACCTCTAAGCGTTTTGCAGGAGGCAGATCCGGAAATAATGCGTCTCCGAAATCTTTCATGTTCTTGCCCATATTCCGGCTGATCATATCCGGAGTGATGGGTCTTGGTCCATTTAACAGCTTTTCTGCCGCTACCTGCCAGGACTGGGCCACCTGAACAGAAGAATCCCATAAGGTTCCGTCTACATCAAAAATAATTCCCTTTTTCATCCTTTATTCTCCCCTTTTGTTATCCTTTCCAGCCGCTTCTTAAAAGTTCCGGATACTTGTCTAAATGTGCATGGTCATTAAAACATTCCAGTGTAAAGCGTTCATTCTTTTCATCCCATTGAAGTTCTGTAATACTGCAGTTTTCCAGATCTTTTCCAAGAATACGGAAACGGCTTAACGGAATTCCCGTATAATAAGCAGCCATGACCCGGATCAGCCCGCCGTGTGTTACCACTGCGATCCGTTCATATCCTGTTTTTACAAGGCCTTTTAAAACAGGATCCGCCCGTTTTACCACATCGGCAGCACACTCACCGCCCGGATAAGCAAGATCTGTTTCCATTTTTGCCTGTTCCTTCTTAAAATCTGCAAACTTTACAGCAATCTCTTCATCAGAAAGACCTTCCATCTCCCCGAAATCAATTTCACGAAGTTCCGGACAGATGGTGTGTTCCACATTCCAGTATAAATTAGCCGCCTGGGCTGTCTCTACGGCTCTTAACAGGTCACTGGAATAAACCGCCTGGATCTTTTTAGGAAAAAGCCGCTCACCTAAAAGGGCTGCCTGACGGTAGCCCTCTTCACAAAGATCAACATTAACATTGCACAGGCGGCTGTTCTGCCGCCCATGACGGATGAGATATAATTTCATACGTATCGAGTCCTAGTTCTTAAAGCTGTGGATCGGAGCCGGGATCCGTCCTCCTCTTGTAACAAATTTCTCACAGGAGAATGTATTAACAGGAATGATCGGTGCATAACCTAAAAGGCCGCCAAATTCTGCTGTATCTCCTACTTTCTTTCCAATCACTGGGATCAGGCGGACTGCGGTAGTCTTCTGGTTGACCATACCAATGGCTGCCTCATCAGCAATGATACCTGCAATGGTAGTAGAAGGTGTATCTCCCGGGATAGCGATCATATCAAGACCTACAGAGCATACACAGGTCATAGCTTCCAGTTTTTCAATGGTAAGAGCGCCAAGGCTTACAGCATCGATCATTCCCTGGTCTTCACTGACAGGAATAAAGGCACCGCTTAAACCGCCTACATAAGAAGATGCCATAACGCCGCCCTTCTTAACCTGGTCATTTAACATAGCAAGGGCTGCAGTAGTTCCAGGAGCGCCTACACGCTCTAAGCCGATCTCTTCCAGGATCTCGGCCACACTGTCGCCTACAGCAGGGGTCGGTGCTAAAGAAAGGTCAATGATACCAAATGGGATGCCCAGACGCTTGGATGCTTCCTGGGCTACCAGCTGTCCTACACGGGTGATCTTAAAGGCAGTCTTTTTAATGGTCTCGCAGAGAACTTCAAAGTTTTCGCCTCTTACTTTTTCAAGAGCCACTTTTACAACACCAGGGCCGCTGACACCTACGTTAATGATGGCATCTGCTTCTGTTACACCATGGAAAGCACCTGCCATAAATGGGTTATCATCTGGTGCATTGCAGAATACAACCAGCTTTGCGCAGCCTAAGGAGTCGTTATCCTTTGTAGCCTGGGCAGTTTCTGTTACAATGCGGCCCATTAATTCTACAGCGTCCATGTTAAGACCTGTTTTGGTAGAACCTACGTTAATAGAGCTGCATACACGGTCTGTAGTTGCCAAAGCTTCCGGGATAGAAAGGATCAGGTTTTTATCAGCTGTAGTCATTCCCTTGCTTACAAGAGCAGAATAACCGCCAATAAAGTTGACGCCTACTTCCTTTGCTGCCTTGTCCAGAGTCTTAGCAATGGTAACAAAATCTTCCGGCTTTTTGCAGGCAGAACCACCTACTAATGCAATAGGAGTAACAGAAATTCTTTTATTTACAATGGGAATACCAAAATCCCTTTCAATATCTTTTCCGGTGGAAACCAGATTTTTTGCCAGAGTGGTGATCTTTTTGTAGATCTTTTCGTTGACAGTATCCAGATCACTGTCTGCGCAGTCAAGAAGACTGATACCCATGGTAATGGTACGCACATCCAGCTTTTCGTGTTCGATCATATTGTTGGTTTCATTTACTTCGTAGATATTAATCATGACCTGTTTTTCCTTTCAGATGTTTATCGGCTTTATTCGTATGGGGATATCACCACCTGGTGACGTATATATTTAAATTCTGTGCATCTTTGTAAAGATCTCTTCTCTCTGGATCTTTACGGTTACACCGATCTCTTCTCCCACTTTTTCCAGCTCATCTGCAACCTCTCCGAAGGTCTTTTCGATAGCAGACACATCTACGATCATCATCATGTTAAAATAATCCTGTACAATGGTCTGGGAGATATCCAGGATGTTTACATGGTTCTCTGCCAGATAAGTACATACCTTTGCGATAATTCCCACTGTGTCTTTTCCTACTACTGTGATGATTGCCTTACTCATTTTTCATTCTCCTCTTCTTTTTTTATACTCACGAACCCGCGCTTTCGCGCTTTACCGCCTGCTTACGCAGACAGTTCGTTCGTTACAAGCAAACTACTTCACTCATTTTATCTCTGGAGGCAACGGAAATGGAGAAATCCGATGCTCCATACGGGCAGTCCCCCTCGTCAATTTCCAGACGGACTGTCTCATAAGCCAGTTCCGCGTAATTATTTTCCTTGCTTAAATGGCCTAAGAAGATTTTTTTCAGATTATCATGAAGGATATTATTTAACAATCTCCCTGCATTTTCATTGGACAAATGACCGTGATCCCCAAGGATACGGCGTTTTAAATAGTACGGATAAGGGCCGGTCTCCAGCATGCGCACATCATGGTTGGACTCCAATAAAATGGCATCCAGTTTCTGAAGGTGGTCGATCACATACTGATCAAAATGTCCCATATCCGTAGCTACAGCCACAGCTTTGGAACCATTTTCCACCCGGTAAGCTACAGGATTTACTGCGTCATGATCGATCTTAAAGGGCTTTACAGTCAGATCCCCTATCTGAAAATCCACATCCGGCTCTATAGGGGACAATAAACCGGTATCAAAGGTTCCCAATGTCTTGCAGGCTGCGATCTCGTCTAAAGTCTCTTTTGTCCCGTAAATAGGAAGATGATATTTTCTTGAAAGGACTCCCAACCCTTTAATATGGTCGGAATGTTCATGTGTCACCAGAATACCTGTTACATCAGAACCGGTCAGTCCGATGTCATTTAACCCTTCCTGGATCCGCTTGTTGCTGATACCTGCATCTACTAACAGATGGGTGTTGTCAGAACCTATGTAAATGCAATTGCCGCTGCTGCCGCTTGCTATGCTTACCATTCTCATGCTGTTTCGTTATCCTTCCCGCAAAGAAGTTTCTGTATCTGTAAAGAAGTTTCTTCTTCCGTTCCGCTGTTGTTGATCTCACAGTCTGTAAAGTTTCTGAATTCTTCTTCCGATGCCTGATTTGCCATGATCCCTGCGATCTTTTCGTCAGAATATCCCCGGCTTTCTTTCAGGCGTCTGATACGTTCTTCTCTTGATGTATAAAGATACCACATTTCGTCGCAGATGTCACGAAATTCTTTTGAAGGAATAGCAGCTTCTATGACCACCGACTGTCTGTTATATTCCTCTGCCTCTTTTTTCACTGCCTTCCACACAAGGGGATGGGTCAGACTGTCTACCTTTGCTCTTTTGGAAGGATCTTTAAAAATGATCTCTGCCATGGCGCTGCGGTTGATCTGTCCGTCCTCTAACAGGATCTTCGGGCCTAAAAAGGCGCATACCGCCTCATAAGCCTCTTTTCCCGGTTCCATAAGAGCTCTTGCAACAAGATCTGCCTGGATCACATGAAAACCATATTTTTCCTGAAGAATGGACAACACCGTACTTTTTCCGGCTCCTACGCCCCCGGTGAGACCGATCACCGGGTATTTTTTTCCTTTACATGTAAAATGTGTCTCTAACATATCATCTGTTCTGTCCTGGCACATAGTTCTGATCTGCTCCTTAATCGTATCCTATACGCTTATGATCTATTTTGCGTCAAACCAGGATGCTCCTGTTTTCGCGTCAACTTCCAGTGAAACCTTTAAATTTGCAGCATGTTTCATCTTGTCTGTAAGGATCTCTTTTACCTCTTCCACTTCATTTTCTGCAGTCTCGATCAGAAGTTCATCGTGGATCTGTAAAACAATGCGGGAGGAAAGCCCTCTCTTTCGCAGTTCCCTGTCTACTGCGATCATGGCGATCTTCATAATATCAGCTGCTGTTCCCTGGATCGGGGAATTCATTGCCACACGTTCCCCAAACTGGCGCTGCATAAAATTAGAGGACTTAAATTCCGGGATCGGACGGCGTCTGCCATAAAGAGTCGTCACATATCCCTGCTCTTTTCCCTGCTTTACCAAACTGTCCAGAAATTCCTTTACTTTCGGATAAGTCTCAAAATACCGTTCAATATATTCCTTTGCCTCTTTTCTGGAAATACTCAGATCCTCACTGAGGCCGAAAGCACTGATGCCGTATACAATACCAAAGTTTACTGCCTTTGCATTTCTTCTCTGAAGAGGGGTTACTTCCTCTAAAGGCACATGGAATACCTGGGATGCTGTAGTGGCATGGATATCCCTGGACTCCCTGTAAGCCTCGATCAGGCGCTCATCCCCGGACATATGGGCCAAAATACGCAGTTCGATCTGGGAATAATCGGCATCTGTAAAAATATAGCCCTCTTTCGGGACAAATACCTTTCGTATCTGACGTCCCAGTTCCATACGCACCGGAATGTTCTGCAGGTTTGGCTCTGTACTGCTGATACGGCCCGTAGCTGTTATAGTCTGGTTAAATTTTCCATGGATACGGCCGTCTTCGCTGATATAAGCTGCAAGGCCTTCTGCATAGGTAGAATTTAACTTGGTCAGCTGGCGGTAATCCAGGATCTTCTGTACCACCGGATGCTCCGGAGCCAGTTTTTCCAGAACTTCCGCTGCTGTAGAATAACCTGTCTTGGTCTTCTTTCCACCTGGAAGCTGCATTTCACCAAACAGGATCTCTCCCAGCTGTTTCGGGGAATTGATATTAAATTCTTTTCCTGTTTCAGCATAGATCTCTGTTTCCAGTTTTTTGATCCCTACTTTTAGGGTATCTCCATATTCTTTTAACTTGTCCCTTTTTACAAGGACACCTTCCTGTTCCATATGCCACAAGCTGTAGATCAGAGGCATCTCGATCTCTGTATACAGCTTATACATTTCTTCCTGCTCCAAGCGGCTCTTTAAAGGCTCTGCAGCTTTCCAGGCAATATAGCCCATATAGCAGGCACAGGTTACCGCCTTTTCATCCCCTGTTTCTAACAGATCGCCCAGGTTTTCTTTTCCGATCAGGTCGCTTTTAGAAGGAATGGTCATGGAAAGATAATCTCTTGCCAGATCATCATAACCATAGGTATCTTTTAAAGGATTTAAAAGATAACCGGCAACGCCTGCGTCATAAACCGGTGCTTCGTCTGTAAGATTTAACAGAGGCAGCATGGATTTAAGATCCAGGACCCAGACAGAATGGACGGTGTCATTTTTGCACAGGTTTTGTACTTTTTCTGTCAGCCAGCTGTCTGTAATCTGAGACTCAGACACACGGATACAGTAGATTTCTTCCGGACCTGTGCAGATCGCAAGGGCTGTTACAGGAAGAAAGGCAGATTTTGCCTTTTTGCCGGAATGGACCGTTCCATCCGTATCAAAAGAGAAGGTCAGCTGTTCTGCTTCCTCTGAAACCTTTGCCCTGCTTCCGGTGATCAGCTGCAGACCTGTAACAGCGGCTTTTTCCGCTGCCTTAAAGATCTTTTCCGCCTCTTTTTTATCTGTAACTTCCTTAAATGACTTCTGTGGACCATTTTCCTTATCTTCCATGGAAGCAGAGTCGAAACGGTTTAAGATGGACTTAAATTCCATCCGTTTCATAAACTTAAAAGCTTCCGGTGTATAAAGATTGCCGATCAGAGCCTCTTCATAGGAAAATGGGATGGGACAGGTGATGCAGATCGTTGCCAGTTCCTTGCTCATCTGGGCCATATCATAATGCTCAGAAAGGGCTTTCTGGGCTCTTGGAGGCTTGATCTCATCTACATGGGCATAGGCATTTTCAATAGAACCATAGGATACGATCAGATTAGTCGCTGTCTTCTCGCCAATAGAAGGCACACCTGGGATATTATCAGAAGTATCTCCCATAAGAGCCTTTACATCGATAAATTCCGTTGGTGTTACCTGGTATTGTTCTTTTACATCTTCCGGATAATAATCATAGATCTGTGTGCTGCCTTTGCTGGTCTTGGGGATACGGATCTTAATGTGGGTATCCGCTAACTGCAAAAGATCCCGGTCGCCGGAAACAACAGATACTTCGATTCCTTCCGCCTGACATCTTTTTGCCACAGTTCCCAGGATATCGTCCGCTTCATATCCCTCCATTGTAAGGATAGGGATATTCATGGTCTGCAGTGCCTCCTTCATCAGAGGTACCTGTTCCCGCAGTTCTTCCGGCATCGGTTTTCTGGTGCCTTTGTATGCATCATACATCTTATGGCGGAACGTAGGCGCAGACAGGTCAAAGGCTACCGCCAGATGGTCTGCATTTTCTTCTTCCAATATCTTAAACATGATATTTAAAAAGCCATAGACTGCATTGGTATGAAGTCCTTCTGCATTGGTCAGATCCGGAACCCCATAAAAAGCCCGGTTTAAAATACTGTGTCCATCGATCAGTACCAGTTTATTGTCCATAATATAAAATCCTTTTCAATAATTTATTCTTAAAATCCAGTCTGGCTCCAGATACGGATCTGGACGATCAGTATCACAAATACAGACCAGAAACAAAGGGTATTTACTGCATAAATCGCATTTTGCAGAAGTTTCAGCGTGTGGATCCGCTGGCGGGAAAGCTCCAGTGCAGTTTCCAACGCACCTTTGATGTTGTAGCTTCCGGTACCTTCATCCAGCTGCCTGATACCCACATCTACTGTAAAGTATATCTCAAGTTCCTCCCGGCAATCCGGGCAATGATCAATATGTTCTACAAATGCTTTCAGTTCCTCATCTGTTATACTGCCATTGATATAAGGCATAACCAGACGCTCTGCCTCTCTGCAGGTCATGGCAGTCACCTCCTTTTGCAGCAAAACTGCTGTACGAAATAAAACATAATTCAGATATCATCATACACTAAAACGGGGCGGTTTTCAATGTATAGAAAAATGCTTAAATATTTTTTAAAATATTTTCTAAAAAGAAAAAAACCTTAGGAACAACGTATTCACGCTATTTCTAAGGTTTCTCCCTGCCAAGGGTGTAATGCCGGCGGCGGGACTTGAACCCGCACGCGGTTACCCGCAACAGATTTTGAGTCTGCATCGTCTGCCATTCCGACACGCCGGCATTTCTTCACAACGGAAATTATTTTACCATATAGTTCTTGTTTTGGCAAGTGGTTTTGCAAGTGGTTTTGGAATAAGTTCTGAATAAGAATGTTACAGTTCAGTCATGACATAAAAATAGCGGCTGCCTCAAATTATCTGGCAACCGCTGTTTTTATTATTATGCATCTTTTCTCCTGCGTTTTGCAATGAGCAATACCAGGAGTGCCGCACTCATTACGGTGATCCCTGACATGATCTCGATGGAAGTAGAATTATCACCGGTTTTTGGGAGAATTCCTAATGGAACCAGTACATCCTCAATTGCTTTCACGATCGGATTTTCAGCTTTTGGAACATCATTGTCCGGTACGTCTACAGACTCATTTGTCTGGGCTGCGTGACGTCCTGTGGTACTGGAACCACCGCCGCCTCCGCCGCCTCCGCCACCACCACTGTGGCCACCGCCTCCAGTGGAGTCTGCTTCATACTTCGGAAGGGATCTCACATCATATACCCAGGTATTCGTTTCTTCGTTTAATACCGGGAGTGTAGTCAGATACGGGCTTACAGTTACATTATCACCGGAAGCCTTGAACTGGCATACCAGATACAAACCGGATGAAAGTCCTGTAAACTGGATCTTTCCGGAAGCAGTTGCCTGTGTAGACAACGCTCCGATCTGATTATTTTTTATGAATTGTTCCAGAGTTTGTGCAGCTGACAGCACGCCGGTAGCAGTATGATCTCCTATATCAGCTCCGGAACCGGTAAATTCCTGAGACAGAGCATATGCTCCTTCTGCACCATTCCATTCACCTACTTTGTAAATGGAAATAGTTGCTTTTTTACTTTCCGCTTCCAGATCAATGGTCAGAGATACCTGTCTGGCCGTGTCGATACCTGCTGTTTCGCCTGCGAATGCACCCTGGCATACGCTCATGGTCATCAATATCACTGCCGCCAGAAAAGCTGCCATTTTATTTTTCTTCTTCATTCTTTTCATGGCTTCCTTCTTTCTTCTCTGCTTTGCTGTTCTGAGAGAGTTCCTTGTTTCTTTGGTCAGCGGTTTCTTCCGTTTTGCTGCTGGCTTTTCCCTTCTTCTTTCCGGAAGGTGCCAGGATTCCAAGTAAGATTGCCACTCCAAATGCAGCTATGGCAAATAGAATCCATTGTCTTGTACCCAGTTTGCGTTCCTGCTCTTCTGCCGGTCTGTCACTGACTGCCGGTGCCGGTTTTAACGGAACCTTTTCTGCGTATTTTCCATCATATGGGATCCGTGTTCCCCGGATCAGAAGCCGGTGACTGTTGATACCATAAGGAGTACAGGTGACCAGTGTCACATAATCTTTTCCCGGTTCAATGGAAAGTCCGTCTACCTCGGAAGGAAGTACAGTAACGATCTGATTGATCTGATATTCCAGGATCTCTCCTAATGTTTTCAGATAGAACACATCTCCTGTTTCCAGGCGGTCCAGATCCGTAAACAGCTTTGCTGAAGGAAGTCCTCTGTGTCCGGTGATGATCGCATGAGTGCTTTCACCGCCTACAGGAAGGGAAGAACCTTCGTAATGTCCTGCTGCTACCTGTAAGACGCCTTCGCTAGTACCATGATATACAGGAAGTTCTACTGCAATTCCCGGTATATTGATGATACTCATGATCCCCGAACCACCTGTGTTTAAAAGGTCTTCATAAGGACTGTCTTCCCGGTCTTTTTCTGTACTGGCTGCTTCACTGAGATTGCCAAACTGAGCAAGATATTCGTTGTAAGCCTGTGCGTCCTGCAGTTCTTTGGAATAATCCGCCTCCGGAAGTTCCTCTACTAACTTGTCGTAAGAAGCTATCGCCCGTGAGGAATGTCTCTCATTCACATACTCACTGACCGCAGGATAAAGGAGAATGGAAAGACCGATCAGGAAAATGATCACAAATATGATAGTTGAAATTCGTTTTCTCATCCGGCCTTTCCGCACCTCCTGGGTTTATGGTTATTTCATAAAACTTTTTTCACAATGTCTTTTATAAATCCATTATACGTGATAGGGATTTACGTGTCAATTAGTCATGCTTTCTGCTGCGTACTACGAAGAATACAGCGCCTGCCATTACTACGATACCTGCTGCGTAGAAGATTGTTGTACCGATGCCACCGGTGGATGGAAGGATTGTACCAGTAGAGTTGATAACCTGTACACCACCGCTTACATACTCTGTTCCATCAGTATTCAAGGTTGCATTGTTATCTGCATCTGCAACTACAACTTCTGTTGGAGTAGTTAATAAATTATAACCCTGTGGAGCTACTGTTTCCACTAAATAGTAAGTTCCATTTCCAAGACCTTTGATTTCAGTAACACCAGCTTCAATTTCTACACCAGTTTCGCCTTCTACAGCAAGACGGTATGTACCATCTGTTAATTTAACTACTGGAATTTCTTTGTTTTTTGCTGCATCTTCATATAATCTAAATTTAGCAAATTTATCGCCAGAAATTACTTTATTATTGGTATCTGTTTTTACAAGACCAAATTTATATGCATATACACTTACTTCATTTCCAGGAATATAGCTCTCAGAATAAGTAATATGGGCGCTATTCTGATTGCCTTCTGATCCGACAACTGTATCCGCACTTAATGTTGCATCATAAATAATTTCAACTTCGTCATTCTGATCTAACGCTTTTACAAAATCAGCAGATAACTTAACTTCAAATGTGCAACCTGTCTCTAAACCTGAGGTTGAAATTGTATACTTACTGCTATCAACAGCGTTTCCATTCTGCTCTACTTTAATAGAAGCGGCATCCAGAGTTAACTGAGCATCCATGGTATCATGTACTGTAATTTCTTTATCAGTACCTTTTCCATCAGTCACTTTAATCTTATAAGTAACTTTATCTCCAATAGATGCTGTTGTTGCATCAACTAAAGTTTCAACCCCCTCTGCTGTTGTAACAATCTTTTTAACAATGGAAGGAAGATCGTTCTTCTCACGTAATGTCTGTGATGAGTCTTTATTTACCAAAGAGCAAACAGATCCTGTTGTAGTATTTACAAAATAATATCCTGCACCTAAACTATCAAAAGATGCTACAACTTCACCGTTAACTTTAGAAGCAGTTACTGTCTCATCTGCGCTCTTGCCAGTGCTGTTTTCTGATAAGTAGGCTGCAAAATCTCCAGCCATTACCTCTGTCATGGTTGTTGTAGTTGTTACAACTAATACATTTGCATCATTAGCACTTGGAGTCAAAGTGAATAATTTCTGTCCAGATACATATTCATATCCTTCAACAACAGATTTCCATGCACTGTCGGCAGACATTGTATACGCATAAGAGTCACCACTTGAAGTATAATCAAAAATCTTATACGCTTTGTAAGTTTCATTTTCAAATGCACCATTTACAGTGATACTTGCTGCCATTGCTGACATAGGCATTGCCATTGCTACTGTTGCTGCCATTAACATTCCCGCTACTTTTCTCATCTTTTTCATAATCATCTTTCCTTTCTTTTTAGAAAAATTCCCCTTTTGGATAATTAATTTTTTATTATTTTTTATACGCTGCGGAGCGGGGTGCCCCGCAGTGTTTATTACTATTGTTTTTACTGTGAAGTATTATTCTTCACGCTTGCGTTTCAATGTCAGACTTAACTGTATGCCTGCATATAACACGGATGTGATAATTACAGACCATCCAACGCGGCGGATATGATCAAGTCCGGAACCACCGGTATCTGGTAAGATAACTCCTGCATAGTTGACTATTACATATGGATTTGTTACACTATACGGATCTAAACTTGTTTCAATCGTATATTTTAACTGTGAGTTATCCTTATCATATACAATCGTTATTTTTATTGGTTCAGATTTTAAGGTAAATCCTGTACTGGTTGCGGTTTCTACAAGGTAATATGTCTTTCCGTCTTGTAAATTCTTTAAAGAAATAAGACCATCTATACCAGGTGTGATATTTTCAGATATACGAGCGTTTAAATCAATTTCACCACTTGCAGTTGCTTGATATAATGAAAACTTAACCTTTAACATATTACCACTTGCGTTTTCACCGTTAGTCTTTTTAAATACTTTCTTTAAAACAATATTTCCTGACTCCGGTATATACCGTCCATAATACCAGGTTGGATTTTCTGTAACTGTTCCTGCAAAAGTTGTTTTAATTGTACACGCTTCGTCTTCATACCATCCATCAAACTTATATTTAATATCATTATAAGTTTTATCACCAACAATATCCGCTGATGTAGGTTTTAACTTTTCAATTTCTGACTCTTTTATTCCCTGATCAACTGTCCATGTATAACCTTCTAATGCGTTAAACGTTGTCGAGTCCGGATACTTGACCTTATAACCTACCGTTATTTTATTGGTGGTATTAAGCACTATGATATAATCTCTATGAAACGTATTGGTTCCTGCGTCAACTTTTGAATTGTAATCGTTATAGCCTGCGTTCGCACCATTTGATACGATATTACGCATTAACTCTAATGTATAATATCCTTTTTCTCCTACATGTTCACTGCCAGGTGCTGCATACTTATATGTGGTACTTCCCTGTACTCCTGCTTTCGGATATGTAATATCCGGAAATTCTGGAGTCTGATTTGGATAAGCTATTGTAACAGTGCTATTATCAATTCGCGTATCCGCAGTATATTGGCTAGGTGCCTCTAAGTACTCACCATCAATACCACCTACACCCAAACCAAACCAGCGTGTATTAGGATCTGTTTTATCATCCGCATTTTTTCCTGGGATCAATGCGTAAAAATATAATTTGTATCCTGATACTGTTACATTGAATGTTTCTGTATAATACCACCCATTATTATAATAACCATGGGTAACGGTTGCAGTACCTTTTGATACTCCTGTAATACTTGCGGAAGAACCATTGCCCTTTACAGTTACAACACCAGTGTTATTAGAGCGCCAAGAAGTATAATCAGAACTTTCGTCACCTGCTGTACCTGTAATTGTCTTAGTTTCTCCAGCAATCAAGCTTACATTCTGCGTTGCCTGAACAGCTATTCCGTTTTCAGCTAATAATGCAATAACGGTAAAATGTCTCGCCTCAAACTCCACTGCCTCCACAGAAGCTTCGCCTGCAACATCAATACTCTCTCTGCCTTCTGCATTGATCTGGATATTGTCTGGGGTAATGTTGTCTACCACCGGCATTTCTTCGGTTCCGCCTAAGGCAGCTTCTACGGTTTCTGTTGGTGTTTCCAGAGTTGCTACCTGGAGGGTATCGGCTTCTTTACTGAGCTGTTCAATGCGTTCGCCGGAGAATTTCACATTTACGTGATGGCTCTGGCCCCAGTCATTGTTCAGCTTTTTGCCGTCCAGCATAAGATTGATATCGTATGCGATCACAGCTGTTACATTTGTATCAGCTTCTTCGTCACTGGCTGTTTTCTCGATCACAGCTTCCTGAACCTGATCTGTTACTTCTGTAACTGTAAGTTCGGTTCCTTCCGGAATGATACCTTCTTCTGCTGTAACCGTTACGGTCACGCCGTTTACTGTTTTAGCCTGGTTGAATGCCGGATGTGTACCCGGTACGATCTCCTCTAAGAAGATCTCTACTTCCTGATCCTCTAAAACTTCCGGGATCGTATAGTAGACAGCCTCGTCAGCTCTTTCTGCATTGGATGGACTGGCGATGTTTTCCGGATCGGTCTCTTCCAGTTCCACACCGTTTGCAGTGACTTCTGTTATCTTATAACCTGTCTGCGGGATCACACCAAAGGTTACTTCTGCGCCGTCTCTTGTAAGTTTTGGTGCTTTTACAAGTTCTGCGCTGCCTACAGGATCGATCATGTAATTGATGATGTGTCCCTGGCTTTCCAGTTCATCTTTGTCAAATCCCATATCAGAAAGCTTTGCGGTGAAAGCTCTTGCTGTTATTGTCTGATCTAATGCTACCAGGTTGTAAGTCTCACCTTTTAATACTCCGACACGTTCAAATCCAGGTTCTGTTTCTGTCTCTTCTACTGCCCCCGGCAGATCAGAAAGTTTTGTATCATCTGCAGCTGTTGTTTCTTCTGTTTCAGGCTGTGCAGCTGCTCCTGTTTCTGTTGTGCCGGTATTATCTTTGCTTTCTGCTGCTGTTGTCTCTTCTGGTGTTTCCTGCGGAAGAGTTTCATCAGCAGTGGTTTCTTTAGGTGTTGTTTCCTCTGGTACAGGATCGGTCTCCGGTTCCGTTTCCTTTTCAGTTTCTTCTTCTGTTGGTGCCTCTGTTTCCTCTTCCGTCTCTTCCTGCATTGTATCTGTCAGGAAAATTCTGGAATGGATAGAAATGGAAGCAACTGTATCAGATGAACTGCTGTTGTCTGTATCGTCTGCTGTATCACCGGCATCCTCGGAAGAGTCACCGTTGTCGGATGCTTCTTCTCCCTGGTCCTCATTATCGGAACCAGTATCTTCTGAATTTTCATTATCAGAAGTATTTTCTTCCTGGTTCTCGTCCGGAGTGTTTTCAGAGGCATCATTCTCATCTTCTGTATCCGGATTTTCCTCATTGTCAGATCCGTTGTTTTCTGTGTTGGAATTATCTGCGCCAGAACCATCTTCGTGAGATTTATCCTCATCATCATTTTTTCCTGCATCAGAAGCTTCCGGCTCTTTTACTTCTTCTGTTTCGGAGTCAACCTGTGAGTTTTTTTCTCCATCATCAGTTGGTTCCTGATCTGTTCCTGGAACTTCTTCTGCTGTCTCAGTTTCTGAAGGATCAATTCCCGGTTCTGTTTTTGTTCCGGAGCTGCTGCTGTTACCGCTGTTATGGCTGCCGCTGTTTTCTTTCTTTTCAAATGCAGTCATATAAGATTTCAGGCTGCAGATACCGGAAATGTATCCGTCAATATTTACCCTGCCTGCTACTGTTTCTTCTCCTCCGTTTGTATAAAGGAAGATCAGTGTTTCTTCTCCGGTCAGTGCGTAGGAGTCTGGATCTGCATCAGGACTGATCCGAAGGAAGATCCGAAGTTCGATATCGTCCAGATAATATTCTCTCTCATAATCCGGAAAGATCTCATAGAGAGTACCGTCTGCTGCGAACAGTTCTTCGTATTCTTTTAATAACGAAGAGTCTTTCGTATAGAAGTCTAATGGTTCCTCGACGATGTTTCCTTCCTCCAGGGCTTCTTCTGCTGCCCGTTGGAGTTCATCCGCATGAATTCGGAATTCTTCTTTTTTCTGCCCTGCAAATACATTGAGTAGTGGATTGCTCATATTGCTGAATACAATGGCAAATAACAGTACATATGTAACAACCACCTTTATATACTTACGAGGCAACACAGCGTGTCTTCTGCGGTTTCTGCTTTTCGCTTTGCGTAGCTGATTCATACAACTCCCTCCTCAATAATATATGTTCAACTGTCTGACAATTACCTCTTCTCTTGTTGTATTTATGGTATCATTTTCCTTATCACGGTTTTTATCACAGGTTACGAAAAAAGTGCCATTTTTGAAGAAATATTTCAATTTTAAAAAAATATCCCAGGCAGAGTTTAATCTGTCTGAGATATCTGTTGGACAATATGAACAATTATATTATTCCTGATACATAGGAGTGATCTGATAGTCAATATCCCTGCGATTTCCGCCAAGTTCTTCGTAAACTTTGGCGATCCGGTTAAAGACGATCTTTCCATTTTCCTTTTTAGTATGATTTAGTATGATCAGAAATCTTGATGTATTATACTGCGTAAATATATCACCATAACGCAGCGTCTGTTTGATCGCCTGTAAAAGAAGGGCGCCTTTTTTCGCTGCAACTGCCTTTTGTACCGGCAGTTTCTTCCTATTTACAATGGTACACTGCATCAGGCAGGAAACAACCTCTATACGGGCACCAAGTCTTAAGATGGAACAGTACACATCCATAAAGTTTAGATATGGGCACTCATATACCTGTTCTTCACTTTTCTTGGCTACTTCCAGAAAGCTTACCTGGATATCGTCAAGATCCTCATAACCACCTTTTAAGTACTGGCTGATCTTGCGGGAACGCTTTAACATCTCTTCGGAAACAGGCAGATCCGAAACTTCTGTATAGATCCGGACCGCTTTTTCATATGTTTTATATGCTTTCTCATACTCTCCTAAAGCGATCAGCGCATCCAGCTGCCCTAACTGCCATTCCTCGTAAGTCTCTATTCCCAATGCAGTTGTATACAGGGTATACAGATCTTCCCAGCGTTCTTTTTCTTTTAATATATCCGCGATCTGGTTGGTACAGTCACGATACAGTTCTTTATAATGAAGATTCTCAGAAATAGCCCATTCTTCAATGGAATTGCTGGCAAGCAGCGGTCCTCTGTAGAGAAGCCAGGCTTCCTGAAGTATATGAAGTTTATCATCATCTTCTGCATCCCGGCTTTCTTCTAACAGCCGTTTGAATTCCACAGTATCTACCTGAACAGGTATATCTTCTTTCCACACACAGTTTCCATTTTCAATGGCGATATATTCGTCACCTGGAACCCCCGCATCCGTGAGCATTTTTCTCAGACGATAGACCGCATTGTTGACACTGTTGTTCCGGTTATTGAACTCTCCTGATTTATAAATGTCAGCCATTAATTTTTCCTTGGATATCTGAAATCCCGGACTGATCATCAGAAGCTGGAACAGCTGTGCCTGGCGGCCGGTAGATGTACGTCCCATGTACACCTTTTTGTCTCCGTACCACACAGAAAACTCTCCTAATAAATTAACATATAACTTCTTCTCTCCCACATCAACAGCCCCTTTGCTTTTGTTCACACCTAATTATAAATGTAGCACAAGGGGTATTTATTTTCAATATTCATTTACGGATTTGATTATTTTCATCATTTCTATTTTGCAGATAAAAACATTCCACCAGACCGGCCTTTTTCCAACCGATCACATTTTTCATTTCCCGTTCTGTCAGCCTGCCGTTAAAGTACATACAGGCAATATCCATAGGTACGCTGCCTACTGCTGCAACCAGTTCTAAATATGTCATTTTACATTCCCTCCCGTTTTTATCCTGCGTGACATAACCTTTTTGACACGCTCTTATACTATATGAAAGGAAATGAAAATATATTCCTGTTATCCTTCATGAATTTGTAAGTATTTCTTTATACAGAGTCCATAAAAGCAGAGTAATATATAATAAGGAAGAAATACTATACGAGGAGGAAATAATTATGGATACAACCAAAAAGATCATTATCGGTGCCATAGGTGCTGCTGTTGTGGTCGGCGCAGTTTCCATCGGTCTTATCTTTGGTCTCGCTCCGGCGGATACGGATCTGTCTACCATACATACCCAGGAAGCTACCAGTGTCCCGGAAGCAACAGAACCTGCAACTGTGGAGGAAAGTTCTTCTGTTCAGGAAAGTGAGACTGTTAAAGAAGGAACTACAGGTATCAGCGTACAGCTTGAGACTTATTCTTCCGGAAATATTTCCATTCAATATCCGGTGGTAAGCCAGATGAACGACAGCGCAAAACAGGACAATGTAAATGAACTTTTAAAGACCAATGCCCTTTCCATTATTCAGGCAAACGATCTGGATGAAACCGCAGATACTCTTACTGTAAAATGCGAAGTCATATCTGCAGACCGGAAGCGTCTCACTGCTGTTTACAAAGGAGACCGCATGAGTAATGGAGCTGCTTATCCTGTCAGTGTTTTTTATACCAACACAGTGGATCTGAACCAGGTAAGAAATCTTGGGCTTTCTGATTACACAGATGGCTACACTATGGCCGGTTATGTTTTAAGTGATGATGTGGAATTTGTAGGTATAACCCAGGATCAGAAGGAAGCTTTTTTAGAGTATCGTGACAGTTTGGATCTGGATATCCTTACAGAGGTATTTAACGGAGCCGACTTTCCGCTGGCATCTGATACTGTATGGCCGGAATCCTTCAGCTATGAAAACCACGGAACTATCTGCTTTTCCGTTCCGGTCCCCCACGCTTTGGGAGATTATGTGATCGTTGCATTTGATCCTTCTACCAAGTAATTAACGTTGCCATTATCCACGCTATCAGTTATAATAGGAAACAGAAAAGACAGACAAGTATCTGTGTCTTATACAACACGAATAAGGAGCAGCAAAAAACTATGGAAAATGTAATTGTTTTTGATCACCCATTGATCCAGCACAAGATCTCTATTTTAAGAAAGAAAAGTACCGGTACAAATGAATTCCGCGCTTTGATCGAAGAGATCGCCATGCTGATGGGATACGAAGCTTTAAGAGATCTTCCTCTGGAAGATGTAGAAGTTGAGACACCAATCGAGACCTGTATGACACCTATGATCGCAGGCCGTAAGCTGGCAGTTGTGCCGATCTTAAGAGCAGGTCTTGGTATGGTAAACGGTATCCTGGCACTGGTTCCAAGTGCTAAGGTCGGACATATCGGTCTTTACAGAGATGAGGAGACACATGAGCCTCATGAATATTACTGCAAACTTCCGGATCCGATCGAGGAACGTACCATTGTTGTTACTGACCCAATGCTGGCAACCGGTGGATCTGCTGTTGCAGCTGTTAATTTCATCAAGCAGCACGGTGGAAAGAAGATCAAATTTATGGCCATCATCGCAGCACCGGAAGGTCTTAAGAAACTGCAGGAAGCACATCCGGACATTCAGATTTATGTTGGACATTTAGACAGATGTTTAAATGAAAATGCGTATATCTGCCCAGGTCTTGGAGATGCGGGAGATCGTATCTTCGGAACAAAATAGGACGTAAAAAATTAACCCCCGCTGGTTAGCGGGGGTTTTATTATATATTCTTCACTCACGAACCACGCGCTTACGCGCTCCACTGCCCGCTTTCGCGGGCGGTTCGTTCGTTAATGGCTTTTTAAAAA
>OGZP01000052.1_pt1 | contig 90705 bp, 87 predicted proteins | sample 1576811 | NCBI WGS metagenome assembly OGZP01 (sample SAMEA3541553, study PRJEB24748) | human gut metagenome | biome: human gut; feature: human-associated habitat; material: faeces | place: China | collected 2012
GATAAGGAGATAGAAAAGATGTGTAACTTAGGAGAAATGATTGAAAGAGAAGCAATTCAAAAAACGAAACAAAGTGAAAGAAAAAAAAGAAATATCATGGTAGTAAAAAATCTTATTCATAATTTAAATACTACTTTTTCTAACGCAGTAGAATTACTAGGATTACCTCAACAAGAAATTGATGAAATTAAAAAATATTTTCAATCATAAAGAAAATGTATCAACTTAAATCTATAAGTTGATACATTTTTATTGATAATTTAATACAAATAATTCTTCATTATTTTTTATAACATTTAAATCATAATCATAAACTTCTTTTAAAGTCTTTTGATTAATCACTTCATGAGGTTTTCCTTGAAAAATCAGTTGTCCATTTTTCATTGCTATAATTTCATCACTATAATGAATTGCTTGATTAATATCATGATGTACCATAATAATAGTGATTTGATATTCTTTGTTTATTTTTCTTAATAAATTAAGTATCTCTATTTGAGCTTTAACATCTAAATATGTTGTTGGTTCATCTAATAAAAGTATAGGTGTTTTTTGTGCTAAAGCTAAAGCTATCCAGACACGTTGTTGTTGTCCTCCTGATAAGCTATTTAACATTTTATTTTGATGTTCTTTAAGATTTGTGACTTCTATTGCCCAATCTATTATTTGCTTATCTTCTTTTGAAAGAGATTGATGATAATTAAGATAAGGTAATCTTCCATAACCTATGATTGTTCTAACATTTAAATCCCCATATACTTGATTCTTTTGATGTACAACAGCTACTTTTCTAGCAAATTCTTTAATTTTATAATCCCATATATTTTTATTATCTAATTCAATTGATCCTTGTTGTATTTTATAAATACGACTTAATAACATTAAAAGTGTTGATTTACCACTTCCATTAGGTCCAATAATGGTTGTTATTTTTTGATCTTTAAACTGTATATTTATATTTTTCATATAAGATTGATGATTATAACTAAAAGATAAATGATTAACTTTCATATAAACTCCTTTTTAATAATAAGATAAATATTGGACCACCTATCATTGACATAATAATTCCTGCACTTATTTCATAAGGAGCCATCAATGTTCTACCTATTGTATCAGCAACTAATAAAATAATAGCTCCACATAAGGCAGTTGTTGGAATAAGATATTTATGTTGATTACCTACACATAAACGTGCTAAATGTGGCACAAGTAAACCTACAAAGCTTAATATTCCAGCAATAGCAACAGATATACTGCATAATAAAACAGCTAATAAAGATAAAATAAAACGATATGTATTTACATTGATTCCTAATGATAATAATGTACGATCTTCTAATCCTAATAAATCACATGCTTGTGTTAAAAAAAGTAAGATTATTAAAATTGGCACAATATAAATCATTAAAAGAAATACATCATTCCATGAATATAAAGTAATTGTTCCTGCTGAAGATGAAATAGAAGCTGACATACTTTCTATAACAGAAACAATGGCATTCATAGTATAATGAATTGCTACACCAACAAGAATAATTCTTGTGGTATTTAAACCTGATTTCCAAGATAAACTATAAATAATAATAAATGTTATTAATCCTCCTAGACATGTAATCATTGGTTTAAATACATATAAATCAGGTAAAAAAATACCAACTAAAAGACTCACAATATTTGCCCCTGCACTTATTCCTATTAATCCAGGATCTGCTAAAGGATTTTTAAGAACAACTTGAAATAATAATCCAGATAAAGCTAATGCACACCCTACAAGCATTGTTACAATAACTCTAGGAAAACGTATTTGATAAATACTTGCTACATCTTTGTTATATTCTATAAATAAACCTTTCATTAGTTGTATAAAAGATACTTTAATTGATCCTATATTAATTGCTAGAAAAAAGCATATTCCTAAAATAATCATTAAACCTAATATAAATAATAATGGATTCTTTTTAATAATTTTCATATAAAATTCCTTCTAAATCTTCTAATCCCTTTTGATAATTAAAATTAGCACTCATTCCAAAATACTCATGATTTAAATCAAATACTTTATTATTTTTAACAGCATCAAATTGTTGCCATGTTTCATTATTAGAAAACTCTTCTTGAAAATAAGCCATTACTTTTTCAGGCATTGCATGACTTGTTCTTAAAATAAGATCAGGATTTTGTTTTAACATATCTTCTACACTTACATTAACAAAATCTTTCCCATTTCCATCTCCATAAATATTCGTACCACCTGCTAATTTTACTAAATCTCCAACATAACTAGATTCAGTTGCTACAACATAACTTCCTCCTGGAAGGCCCATTAAAATAAGTACACGTGGGCTCACATTGTTTTGATATTTTTCTCTAAAAGAAATCATATAATTTGTATAATCATCAATTAATTTTTGTGCTTTTTTTTCTTTATTGAAGAATTTTCCTAATTCTTCAATACTCTTATACATTCCTGATAAACTTTTTAAATTTAAAAAACTTGAACTTATTTTTATTTTTTCATATTTACTTGCTAAATCACCTTCTAATGAATTAGGACTTAAAATAAGATCTGGTTTTAATGTAGAAAGTTTTTCCATATCTGGTGACATTGCATTCCCTAATTGAGTTGCCTTTTTATATTTCTTAGGAACTGAATAACTATCACTTTGAGGAATACCAACAACCTGTTTTGCTGGTACATCTAATTGGTCTAATATTTCAGTTACAGAAACAGATGTAGCAGCAATTGTTACTTCTTCATTTGTTTGGACTTCTTGATTTTGATTAACACATCCGGTTAATAAAGAAATTAAACAAATAAAAATAAAACTATTTTTTAATTTTTTTAACATAAACTACACCTCCTACAACGATCACTACTAAGACTCCAATAATCCATAAAGAATAATGAGAACTTGCTTTTTGTTCCTTTTGATTTTTCTTTTTTATATTTTTGGTAGTTAATTTTAATTTTGTATCTACTTTTCCTTTTGAATTAATTAAATGATTACTTAACCCTGTCGCATTTTCCATTAATGATTCTTTTGTAATTGTCCCTACTGTAGCTTGTGGCGCTTCTGTATTTTCAACAGCTTCTGGAGTTGTTTCCTCTTGTGCTTTTTGTGTTGGTGTTGATGATTGAGTTGTTGTACTTGATTGATTTTCTGTTGATGCTGTTGGTGCTTGGCTTTGTGGAATAATTTGGCTGTTATAAACACCTGTTCCAGATATTGCCGAGGAAATATTTGGTTTAATAAAAAACTGAACATCTCTCCCCATAGGACTTACATACATAATAGGACTAATATAAATATCTAATGAACTTACTTGTATTCTATAATGATTAACTGTATCTCCATTTGCACTACTACTTCCTGTTTTAGTTGCTGATACAGAAGACATAGCACCACTTGATGTCATGACTTTAAAACGTACATTACTAACATTAGAAGCTAATCCAAGTCCTACAGTGATATAATATTTTCCTCCTGTTTGTTCAAGTAATAATTGTCCTTCAACAATATTACCTACCATACTATCACCTAAAGCAATATTTTCTCCACCATCTTCTGTTTTACCTGTAAGAGGATTAACATAACTTGTTGAACGACTTATTAAATAAGCACCATCATTTAAAGCATTTACTGGCGATAAAAATAACAACATCATCAAAGCAATAATATTTATCTGTAATATTCTTTTCATAATTCCTCCATAGAAATAATGAGGCATATTTTATGCCTCATATTTTTTTTGTAAAACAACAAACATAAACAATGAAATCATACCTAATACACTCATCATTGTGATAGGGGCTTGATCTCCTGTTTTTACTGCTTGACTTTCTTGTTGATTATCTTTTGTAGTTTCTGTTTTATTTTCAGTAGCTGTATTACTTGCTTGATTTTGATTATTTTCTTTTGGATCTTCTTTTTTAGTATTTGTTTCTAATTCAGTTTTATCTGAAATATATGTTAATGTACTATAATCAACTTTAATTCTTGCTTCTAAATCCATATTACCCATCATAGCAACATGTGGGTTCATCATTACATTGATATATTCATCTTCATGAGGTAATTCAAATGACCATAATGTTGGATTACCTTGTGTATCTTTTTCTATAATTGTAGCACTATGATTTTTATAATCTTCTTGAGCACTTCCAATATAGAATTCTTGTAAACTTGCTTTAATTGTTCCAAATGACATTTCTTTTGTAGAAATATACATTGTTGCTTTTCCATCTTTAACAATAATTTTAGCTTTAGAATCTAAAGCAGCAGCTGCCATAGATGCTTTATCACTTGTTGCATTCCATAGTGCAACATCTACACTATATGTACCATCTTGATTAAATCTAGAAGGAATTACTTTTGTTAGATGATCTAAATCTAAAGATAATCTAGCAGTAGCGCCTCTATTACTTCCGCCATAATAGAATTTAACATTTGTAAGTTTTACATTTTGATCTAATTTAAATTGAACCTTTGTTGGATGTCCATTTTCTTCTTCAATAATTGTTGCTTCTTGATATGTTCCATCTTTTAATTGATATTCCATTTTATCAACAGAAGCTGTTTGACCATATATTGTCATTTCTTTTAATTTTAATGTAACAGCCACTTCATTATTGTTAACATTTATTTGTGCTGATTCAATTGCCTTAGCTGCCATTGATTGATCATCATTATTTTCTTTTAAAACATCAACTGGAACATTATATGTACCATCTTCTAAAACATATTCTTTTTGTAATTGTTGAACATTATCTAAATCTAATGTTAATGTTACATTTGTAGGATAATCATTTCCTTGCCCCATCATAGCATTCATAAAATCAACTGTAATAGATAATACTGTTGAATTATTTTCATCTAATTGAGGTAAATCAAATAAAATCTTTTCAGGAACTTCTACATCTACTGTTTGTCCATTCATTCCTTGTGTAGACTTTTCAACTTTTGTTGAAAGTGTTGTACCATTAGCAATTGTTAGAACATTTGCATAATATTCTTTTCCTAAATTAATAATCATATTTTGTAAAGTAGCAGTTGCTTGCATTTTTCCATCTTCATTTACTGTTACTTCTAATGAATCTCCAAATGCTTTTGCAAAAGCTGTTTGTACTGCTGAAATTGGTGCAGCACTTTCTAGACTTTTGATTGGAACTTGATATGTTCCTGCTTTTGATAAATCATTATTTAATGCATGTACTGAATTAAATGATGTAAGTTGTAAACATAATGCCATCATTAGAGCTAATGTTATTTTTAATAATTTTTTCATGTTGACCTCCCTTTTTAAGTTAGCTTAAACTAACTAAAGAGAGTTTAGCATTTCTTTTCCATTTTTCAATATTTTATTTTGTTTCAGGTGTGTAACATAAAAGATGTTTTTATATGATTATTTATTGATATAACTACACTTTTATAGATGTTTTACTTATGAAACAAAAAAGTCTTCCAAATTGGAAGACTTTATATTTATATATTATTTTTCGAAATCAAATTCTTGGAAAACTTCACTTACAGGTAAATTATTTTCAATATTTTCAATTGTTTTAGCAAGTAATGAAGCTACTGAAACAACTTTTAATTTATCGAATTTCTTTTCTTCAGGTAAGATAATTGTATCAGTTACAACTACTTCTTTAGCTGAACAGTTTTTCAATCTTTCAACAGCTGGTCCTGAGAATACTGGGTGTGTACATGCAACAAATACATTTTTAGCACCTTTTTCAAGTAACATATCAATACCTGCTACAATAGTTCCACCTGTATCGATCATATCATCAATCATGATACAGTTTTTACCTTCAACATCACCTAATACACCCATGATTTCAGCAACGTTAGGTTTTGGTCTTCTTTTATCAATGATAGCTACTGGACAATCTAAAGCAACTGCCATTTTACGAGCACGAGTAGCTCCACCATGATCTGGTGAAACAACACAGATATCATCTAAGTTTTTATTTTTGAAATAATTACAGATTAATGGTAATGCTTGCATATCATCTACTGGAATATTGAAGAATCCTTGGATTTGTGCAGCATGTAAATCAATAGTTACAACACGATTTACACCAGCAGTTGTTAATAAATCAGCAACTAATTTAGATGTAATTGGTTGTCTAGGTTTTGCTTTTCTATCTTGTCTAGCATATCCAAAGTATGGCATGATAGCTGTAATTTCTCCAGCTGATGCTCTTTTTAAGGCATCTGCTAAAACTAAGATTTCCATTAAGTTTTCAGTAACAGGATTAGATGTTGATTGGACAATGAAAACATCTTTTCCACGAACTGATTCATCAATTTCAACTAAGATTTCCCCATCAGCGAAATGGTGAACTTTTGATTTTCCCATTTCACAACCTAAATTATCACAAATGTCTTGTGCTAATTCTACTGATGATGATAAAGCAAATACTGTAATTTTGTTTTTCATTTTTTCTTTTACCCCTATTTTCCTATTTTATTTCTTTTTTCTTCTAATACTTTACTATAACCTTCTTTGTTCACTTGTCTACTTCTAGCAATTGCAAAAGCATCTTCGTGAACTTCATCTGTAATTGTTGATCCAGCAGCAATAAATGCATTTTTACCAACAGTTACAGGAGCAACTAAATTAGAATTGCAGCCAACGAAAACGTTGTCTTCAATTACTGTTTGGAATTTATTTTTTCCATCATAGTTGCTTGTAATAGTACCGCAGCCAATATTTACGTTTTCACCAACTGTTGCATCTCCAATATAGCTTAAGTGCGCAGCTTTACTTCCTTTACCAAAAGTTGCTTTTTTCATTTCCACAAAGTTACCCATGTGGACATTTTCTAAGATATGACAATGATTTCTAAGTCTTGCATATGGCCCGATATCAACACCGTTTTCAATAATCGAATCAGCAATAACAGAGAATTTAATTTCTACGTTATCTTTGATTTCTACATTATCAAATTCACAATAAGGTCCAATATGACATCCATTACCAATCACTGTTTTTCCTTTAATAATACATCCTGGTTCAATTGTTGTATCATGACCAATCACTACATCTCTACCAATATAAGTATTTGTCATATCTACAATATTTACACCATCTAATAGATGTTTTTTGTTAATACGATATTGTAATTGTTTTGTTGCTTCTTGTAATTCAAACTTATCATTAATTCCACCAACTTCTGATAAGTCATCAATTTTATAACCACCAACATTTAAGTTTTGATGATTCATAATTTCAATTACATCTGTAATATAGTATTCATTTTGAGCATTGTTATTTGTTACTGATTCTAATGCTTTAAATAAAGCAGCATTATCAAAGCAATATTCTCCAACATTCATTTCAGAAATATTTCTTTGTTCATCTGTACAATCTTTATACTCAACAATACCTTTAACTTGATCATTTTCTCTAATAATACGACCAAATTTCTTATTTAAGTCACAATCACATGTCATGACTGTTCCTTTCATTTGATGTTCATTATGATATTGAATTAACCCTTGTAATGTTTCTTTAGTAATTAATGGTGCATCACCATTTAAAACAATAGTTGTTCCTTCTTTATCTCCTAAAACATCTTTTGCTTGCATCAATGCATGTCCAGTTCCTAATTGTTCTTTTTGCATTACGAACTCAACACCATCAACAAGTTTCATGACTTCTTCAGCTTTATGTCCAACAATAACATAAATACCATCAACACCTAAACCTTTTAATTCATCAACGATATGACAAACCATAGGTTTATATAAAACTTCATGTACTACTTTAGGCTTGTCGGATTTCATTCTTGTACCTTTTCCGGCAGCCATTACTACTGCGTAAGTTTTCATCGTCACACCCCTCTACGACGTCATTCTAACAAAATATAACTCATAATTAAAGATGAATAAGACAATTTATTGCAAATTCCTACATCTTTTCAAAAAAAGAAAATCTTATCACAGATTTTCTTCCTTGTTTAAAATTTTCGATTTTCTAACAAAAAAATAACGTTTTCTAAAGAATTCATATCCTTTATTCATAATTTCTTGATTTCTAGTAATACCAAATACACATGAACCACTTCCTGACATTAAAGCTCCATCAAAACCTAACTTCATCATTTCTTTTTTGATTTCTTTAATTTGTGGCACCATTTTAATAGAAGGAAGTTCTAATGTATTTTGCAGATTATCAATAACTCCTTGATAATCATTCATTTCAATTCCTTTTTTCATCTTTCTGCAATCTTGATGTTTTACCTTAGATAAATCTAATGAAGTAAATGCTTTTTGAGTTGAAACACCTTTTTTAGGTTTTACAAGTAATAAATAAGCTTCAAAAGGTTCATCAATAAATTGTAGTTTTTCACCAACACCTTCAACAAAAGCTGTTTTTTCATAAATACAAAATGGAATATCTGCTCCTACTTCTTTTCCTAAAGCAGCCATTTCTTCATAAGATAAATTTAAATGAAATAATTTATTCATAGCTTTAATAACTGCTGCTCCATCAGCACTTCCACCAGCTAATCCTGCTTGCGTTGGAATATGCTTATAGACAAAGATCTTAACACCTTTTTTTAATCCGTATCTTTCTTGCATCAATTGTGCAACTTTATACATAATATTTCTTTGATCGGTAGGAACGATCTTACTATTTGACTCAATTTCAATTCCTTCATCAATGACATTAATATAAATGAGATCATGTAAAGTAATAGGTGCCATGATCATTTCTAAATCATGATATCCATCTTCTCTTTTTCTTACAACATCTAACGCTAAATTTACTTTTGCATATGCTCTTACTTTCATTTTTCATTACCTCGGATACAAATTTCTGGCAACCCCTCTTGTATCAATTCCACCAACACCTAATTGTTTAAAAGAGGTTTTCTCTATAACTTTTTCTAAATCAACATACTCTTTAATATTTGTACTTGCGATTTGAGTTGTGATAATAACAGGATCTAACGCATGAATATTTTTTCTTGAAGGACTTGATGCAAAGTTAGCACCACTCGCTACTAGAAGTTCATAGTAGGACTGACACGCTCCTGCAAAGATTACTAATGCATCTTTGTCAGGTTGATATTCTCTAGCCTTTTTGATTGCTTCTACAAAATCTAAACTGTGCAAATAATCTTGACTATTTCTTTTATGTCCATTTTTTTTCAAGGCATCATGTCCTGTAATGACTAAAAGATGTGGATTATATTTTTTTAATAGGTTGGTTATTTTACTAGCAAACTCTTCTTCTTTAAAATAATAACCATATGCTCTAATACCATATTCTTGATATTTTTTCATACACATCTTTAAATAAGAAGGATCTCCATCTAAATGTAAAACACTTCCCTTTAAACATTTTTCTTGTGGTAAATGCACATCTTCTATTACTCTTTTCTCTTGAACAAGCTCTAAATCATCTATTTCACTATCCGCAATAAGACGATACTCTATTCCTCTTAAATAACAAATATTTTCTTGTATATCAATGACTTCAAAAATAATATCTTGATGATATTTTTTTCTACTTACAATATCACCTATCTTCATTCTATCACCATTATATAGTATGTTTATATAATGATTTTGTGATAGCTTGATAATCTTCTAATGTAAGTTGTTCACATCTTAATTTTTGATCTATTTGATTTTCATTTAAAACATCTAATGCATTTTGATATTCTTGTTTTAAATTATTATAAATCGTTTTTCTTCTTTGTTTAAAAGCACTATTTAATACTTTATATAAATCTAAATTAGCTTCCTTATTAATTGTAATCTTTAAAATAGCACTATCAATATGAGGTGCAGGAATAAAAACATTTTGACTTACTGTAAACATATATTCAATTTTACCCATATCTTCAATCATATACATCAGTGGATTTTTATAATCGCTTGTATATTTTAAAGCCACTTCTTTTTGTACCATCACGACAATTTCATCAATAACTTTACTTTCAGTTAAAACCTTTTCAATAATTTGAGTTGTAATATAATAAGGCAAATTAGCTACTAAAATAACTTTTTCATACTTATCCTTTAAAGTCATTAAATCCTCTAAATTTACTTTTAAAAAATCTTCAAAAACAATCTCAATATTTTCCTGATTTAAAAACTCTTCATAGACTCCTTTAAAACGTGTATCTATTTCATAGCTTCTTACATATCCTGCATAACGTGCTAATACTTGAGTTAAAGCACCAATTCCAGGTCCTACTTCAATCACTGCACATTTTTCATTAACACTTGAACAACGAACGATTTTTTCTACGACATGAGGATCAATTAAAAAGTTTTGCCCATATTTCTTTTTAGGATATAAATCATATTTATCTAATATATATTGAGTTGTACTTTTAGTCGCTATATCCTTCATTCTCTAACTCCTTCTCTATCATTTCCCTGGAAATACCCACCATATTTAATCTTTTAAACAAAGTCTTTGCATTGCCATATCCTAAATGAAATAAATCATAAATCTTTAATCTTTTCTTTTTATCTCCAATAATATCTAATTCCAAAAACTCTTTCCAAGAAATACTTTCTTCTTGATTTGAAAATGTAACAACATTTTCAATTGCTTTCTTTACAGCTTCTTTATTTGCTTCAGCAATACCTAGTTTCTTTTTACCAATTGCATCTTTTCTATCAACAAAAGCATGTTTACAATTTTGTACATATTTCTCCACTTGGTTTCTAATCCTTAAACCTGGATAATCTGGATCTGTTAAAACAATAACACCTCTTGTCTTACTAGCTTCTTTAATAAGTTCTAATGTTTTTTCATCTAATCCTAGTCCATGTGTTTCAATAGTATCAACATCATATAATTCTTTTAATAATTGACTATCTGTTTTTCCTTCAACAACAACAATTTCATTAATTCTTTTCATAACTTTACCATTTTAAATAAATCGTCTTCAATTGATCATTCATGATATATTGAATATGATCTACCCCTTCTATTAAACGATAGGCATCTCCTTTTTTTGTTAATCTTTCTTTAGCATCATTATATACTTCATTTGAAAATTGAAAATAACATTCTCTTTGATTTTTATTTATTTTAGCTTTTAAAGTATTTAATTGATATAAATCAAAATACAACCCTTCTTCTTTAAAATAAGTATGTTTATCATTTTTAGTTATTTTATAACGATCATCTAAATCATACATTTGTTTCATTGTTTGACTATCAAACATCAAATAATTATTATTGATGATTTCCTCATCATCTAATACTAAATCACCCCAGGTTGCATCTATATAATAATAATCATTGTCATATTTTATCATATTTATTGCATGTTTGTCTCTTCTTCCTTTTATTGTTTTCCCTGTTAAAAACGTTGCTTTAAAATGCAATTGATTGAGTAGATATTGCATTGTTTTTGCATAACCACTACAAACTGATTGATGATTAATAAGAACACTGATTATTTCTTGATTATATTTTGCTTGTTCATTATACTTACAATGAGTAATAACGTCATCATAAATATATTTTATTTTTTGATAGGATTTTAAATCTTGTGTATCCTCTTTTAGTTGTTTGACAATTTTCTTTATCCTTTTTTGATCTTTAAGAATTTCTTTTTCTTTCATACTATATTCAAAATTAAAAAGACCTTTTGTATTAAGAGACCATTCCTTAATATAAAATAACTCTGGATGATCCTTTAAAACTGCATTAACAATTTTACTTACTTTATCTATCTCTTTTTCTTTAATATAAATATTTTGTTTTCTTGTATAAGCAATATTATAAATTATTTGATAAAGTAGTTTTTGTTTTTTATTTAAAAGCTGATAATGATATTTAAAACATTGATCTTGTTTAAATTTATTTTCTATACTTTGGTAAGATTGTGGAAAACATCCACATAATAAAAATAATACAAGTAGACTAATCAGTTTTTTCATTTTAAAAAAAATAATCTAGCGAATGCTAGATTACTCTTCCCTCAATTTATATTCAAAATAACTCTTACCAAAATAAACTACACTACCTGCCAAGAGCATCATTAATAATCCTAAGCACATAATAAACATCCCCTTCTTATTCATATCATACTCTTTTATACTATTTTATGCAAATTATTTAGATTTTATATCCTTTTTTTACTTCTTTTTTTCTACAATCTTTTTAAAACTATTATTATAAAATATTATTAGTAAAATAAATATTTTTAAACTTGTTCAATGATTTAAAAGGGGTTAAAATTATAATAAGTAGGTGATATGATGAATGCCGATAGATTATTTATGCTTGTTGATACATGTGCCAATATTGATGAAGTAAAACACGAATTTCCAGATTTAGATTTTTTAACTTATTTTTATGCTTTATTAGGATATTACTGTATTCCTACAATCAAGTTATATAATGAAACAAAAATTGATGAAAATACTTTGAATGGTATTCTTAATGGAAAAATTCCACCTCAAAGAGATGATCTTATTCAAATGAGTTTAGTTTTAAATATTGATTTAAAGAAAACAAACTTTATGCTTTCTCTTGCTGAATGTGAAACATTATCCTATAAAGAAAGCCGTGATAGTTTGATTATCTGTGCAATTAAAAATCATTATTCAATCAATAAAACAAATATCATGTTATCAACTTGCAATCTTGTCAAAATATAAAGGTAGTAAAATAGTGGTTCATACGAACCACTATTTTTTATTTATCTAAATTTTTAAAAGCTGTTGAAAGCATTAATTTAATACGATTTAATTGGTTAACTTCACTAGCTCCTGGATCGTAGTCAACAGCTACAATGTTACTTTGAGGATATTTCTTTCTTAAAGCCTTAATAGCACCTTTACCTGTAACATGGTTTGGTAAACATCCAAATGGTTGCATACATACAATATTTGGTGCTCCACTTTCAATAAGTTCAATCATTTCACCAGTTAAGAACCAACCTTCACCTGTTTGGTTACCAATTGAAACAACTTCTTTAGCTTTATCAGCTAAATGTTCAATAGATGTTGGTGGAGCAAAACGTTTTGATTTTTCTAAAGCTTTGATCATATCTTTTCTTAAGAAATCAACGGCTTTAACTGCGAATTCACATAGCTTAGCAGCTTTAGCTGTCGCATTGAAATGTTTTCTTTCAAATGTTGTTGAATAGAAACAATATTGGAAGAAATCAATTAAATCAGGCATAACTGCTTCTCCACCTTCTCTTTCAATAATATCAACAATTTGATTATTAGCAGTTGGATGGAATTTAACAAGGATTTCTCCTACTAAACCAACTCTTGGTTTTTTAATATCTAATAATGGTAATTCATCAAAATCTTTAACGATTTGATGAACATTTTTCTTAAATTCTTTCATGCTACCTGTTTCGATATTCTTCATACATTTTTTTACCCATGATTGATAAAGTCTATTAGCACTTCCTTTTTCTTTTTCATAAGGTCTTACACGATAAAGGACTCTCATGAATAAATCTCCATACATTGCACCGATAATAACTTTCTTAGCAAGTGGGTAGGTAATTTTAAATCCTGGGTTTGATTCAATACCTTGTAAGTTGGCACTGATAACTGGTACTTGTTCTAAACCAGCATCTTTTAAAGCTTTACGGATAAATCCGATATAGTTTGTGGCACGACATCCACCACCTGTTTGTGAGATGATCAAGGCTGTTTTATTAACATCATATTCACCACTTGTTAAAGCTTCCATCATTTGTCCAGCAACAAGGATACTTGGATAGCAGGCATCATTGTTGACATATTTTAATCCAGCTTCTGTAGCTCCTTTATCTACTGATGGTAAGACTTTTAAGTTATAACCACTTTCTTGCATTGCTTTTTCAACAAATTGGAAATGGATTGGTGACATTTGTGGACAAAGGATTGTCCAACGATCATCTTTCATTTCTTTAGTGAATGGTACTTTGACTGGTTTATATTTTTTAGATAAATCAATTTCTTTATTTTCTTGTTTATCAATTGTTGCTTTTAAGGAACGGATACGGATACGAATAGCACCTAAGTTACTTCCTTCATCAATTTTAATAAGTGTATAAATCTTATTTCTCGCATTTAAGATTTCAGCTACTTGATCTGATGTTACAGCATCTAACCCACAACCAAATGATGTTAATTGAATTAATTGTAAATTAGGTTGTGATGAAACAAATGAAGCTGCATGATACATTCTTGAATGATATGTCCATTGATCCACAACACGTAATTCTTCTAATTCTTTATCTAAGTGACAAACACTGTCTTCTGTTAAAACAGCCATGCCTTCACCAGTAATTAAATCAGCCAATCCATGGTTGATTTCTGGATCGACATGATATGGCCTACCTGATAAAACAACACCTGTCATATTATTTTCTTTTAAATATGCAAGGACTGTTTCCCCTTCTCCTTGAATATCTAAACGGCATTGTTGTAGTTCTTCATAAGCATGTTCAATTGCTGCTTTTAATTCTTTATCACTAATTCCAAATGATTTAAATTCATCTTTTAAGTTTGTAAACATTGTTTTTCGGTTACTTAAATCCATGAATGGATTTCTAAAGATGATTTCATTTGTTTCTAAGTTATCTACGTTATTTCTAATAACTTCTGGATAAGAAGTTACGACTGGACAGTTGTAATGATTTCCTTGAGTAACATTTTCTTTTCTTTCATAAGCTACTGAAGGATAGAAAATATATTTAATTCCTTTTTCAATTAAACTTTCAATATGTCCATGTGATAATTTAGCTGGATAACATACACTTTCTGATGGAATAGATTCAATTCCTTTTTCATAGATTTTTTTACTTGAACGTGGTGATAAGACTACTCTGAATTTTAAATCAGTAAATAATGTATGCCAGAAAGGATAATTTTCATACATATTCAAGACACGAGGAATACCTACTGTTCCACGTTTTGCTTCTTTAGCCGTTAATGAACGATAATTGAAAACTCGACGATATTTATAATCATATAAGTTTGGTAATTGTTTTGATTTAGGAGGTAAGTTTGCTCCTCTTTCACATCTGTTTCCACTGATATGTTCACTACCATCATTAAATGAAGAAACTGTTAACATACAATGATTTGTACATTTTTGACAATAACGAATTGTACTTTCATAGCCGAAAGCATCAACTTGTTCCTTATTAAGTAATGTTGTTCCTTGTCCTTGATATCTTTCTCTAGCAATTAAAGCAATACCAAAAGCACCCATTAATCCAGCGATATCTGGACGAATCGCTTTGATTCCTGTTTCTTGTTCAAAAGCTCTTAAAACAGATTCATTATAGAATGTTCCACCTTGTACTAATACTGATTTACCAATACTTTCAGGCGAACGTAATTTAATAACTTTATATAAAGCATTTTTAATAACAGAATAAGCAAGACCTGCAGAAATATCTTCAATCTTAGCTCCTTCTTTTTGTGCTTGTTTTACTTTAGAGTTCATAAATACAGTACAACGTGATCCTAAATCAATTGGTGCTGTTGATTGTAAAGCTAGATTAGCGAAATCAGCAACATTGTATCCTAATGATTTAGCGAATGTTTCAATAAATGATCCACATCCTGATGAACAAGCTTCATTTAATAAGATATCTTGAATAATACCATCTTCGATCTTGATAGCTTTCATATCTTGTCCACCGATATCTAAGATAAATGAAACATCATCTTTAAAATATTTAGCGGCTGTAAAGTGAGAGATTGTTTCTACTTCACTGACATCCATTTTAAATGCAGATTTAATTAAAGCTTCACCATATCCAGTTGAACCAGCATGAACAAGTTCTACTCCTTTAGGTAAGATTTCATAGATTTCTTTTAAAATCTTACGAACAACTTCAATAGGATTTCCTTCATTAGATGAATAGAATGTGTATAATACAGAACCATCTTCATCAACTAGTACAGCTTTAGATGTTGTCGAACCAACATCTACACCTAAGAAAGCTTTTCCTTGATATGTATTTAAATCTCTTTTCTTTACTTTTGTACGGTAGTGTCTATTTCTAAATTCAATACGATCTTCTTCTGTTTCAAATAATGGTTTCAAAGTATCTGTTTCATCAGAAATACCATCTTTTAATGAATCTAAAATATTCACTAATTCATCTATACTTGTTTGTTTAATTTTATCTTCTCTAGCAAGTAAACAAGCTCCCATAGCAACGAATAATTGAGAGTTTTGAGGGAAAATAACATCTTCATCTTTTAAATTTAATGATTCAATAAAACGTGCACGTAATTGATCTAAGAAATAAAGAGGACCACCTAAGAAAGCAACTTTACCACGAATAGGTTTACCACAAGCAAGACCACTAATTGTTTGATTAACAACTGCTTGGAAAATAGAAATAGCAATATCTTCTCTTGCTGCACCTTCATTAATTAATGGTTGAATATCTGTTTTCGCAAATACACCACAACGAGAAGCAATTGGATAAATTGTTTCATAGTTTTTAGCTAGTTCATTTAATCCTGCAGCATCTGTTTGTAATAAAGAAGCCATTTGATCAATAAAAGCTCCTGTACCACCTGCACAAGTTCCGTTCATTCTTTGTTCAAGAGTTGATTCAAAATAAGTGATTTTTGCATCTTCTCCACCTAATTCGATAGCAACATCACATTCAGGAATATATGTTTCTACTGTCTTAGTACAAGCAATAACTTCTTGAACAAATTCTACATTTAAATGATTTGACAATGATAAACCACCTGAACCTGTCATAACTACTTTAACTGGTAAGTTTCCATAGTGTTCTTGAACTTCTTTAATTAGACTTTCTATTGCTGGTTTAACATCAGAATAGTGTCTTTGATATTTTGAATAGATACATTGATGTTCTTGATCTTCCACATATAATTTTACTGTTGTTGATCCTACATCAATTCCCATGTAATATAATTTATCCATTTTTTGACTCCTTTACTAAATTAAGTGTCATTTTAGAAATCGTATTTCTAAATTGTTTCACTTCTTTTTCATCAATTCCATCTAACATAATTTTTTCTAATTGAATAACATGATTATCAATCTTTTCTACTGTACTATACGCATGTTCAGTTGCTTTGATTTTTTTCATACGTTTATCATTTTCAACAGGTTCTTTTGTGATATATCCGTTCTTTTCTAAAGAATTTAAAAGACCTGTTGCAGTTGATCTTCTAATATTAAAATATTTTTCTATGTCTTTTTGATAAACTTCTTCATCATTTTCACATAAATAAATAAGAATTAACCCCTGCGGTCCTGATAACATACAATCAATACCATGAATATCATCTAAATAACGTCCCATATATTTAGATAAAACTCTTATCTCCATTCCTATTCGATGTTCCATAAATGTCTCCTTTTTTGTTCGGCTGCTAACATTATACGCTTTTGTCACACTATGTCAAATTATTTGAAATTTTATTATTTAAACAAAAAAATAGATATTTTCATATCTATTTAAATAAAGCACTTCCAATTCTAATCATTGTTGATCCATGTTTTAAAGCTTCATGATAATCATTAGACATTCCCATTGATAACTGATCCAATTGATACATTGGATAGTCTTTTTGAAGTCTTTGTAAAAGCTCTTGTGTCATTTTAAAATACTTTTCAGTTTCACTACTTTCAATATGTGGTGCCATCATCATAAGTCCTCTTACTTTTACATGAGGATAATCTTTTAAACTATTAAATACTTCATCAATTTCTTCTACTTCAAAACCATGTTTACTTTCTTCTTTAGCAATATTTACTTGAATTAAAACAGGCATTTCTAAATCTCTTTTAGCGGCTTGTTTTTCAATTTCTTTTAATAAAGAATAACGATCTACTGCATGAATTAAAGTTACTTTATCAATAATATATTTAACTTTATTAGGTTGTAATGTTCCAATAAATTGAAATTCACCATTGCCATGATATTTCTCATATTTTTCTAAGAAAGCTTGTACTCTGTTTTCACCAAAACATGTTACACCTAATTCTTCTAATTTTTCTATTTCATGAACATCTACATATTTTGTTGCTGCAACAAGTTTTGCTGGTTTTACTTCCTCTAATATCTTTTTAACTGCTTCTTCATTTACGATCATAAAATCATCCTTTCATGATAAATTCTTACTTTATTATAATTCAATCAAAAAGAAAAACAAGAACTTAGTCTTGTTTTAATCTTATTCTTTCTGATTCCTTTTTTAATACTTTCATTAAAATAGGTGCACATATTAAATAAAAACAAAAGTTTCCTACTGCATGAAAAGTATCAAATAACAATCCTGCCATATAATAAACAATATATAAAGAAGGACCACCTAACATTAATTGTTCTAGAGAAACAACAATACCAAAGACATACCCCATAAAAAAGGAAAAGATAGCCATAGGAAACAGTTTTGGTTCCTTATGTATCTTCTTTAAAAAATCTAATAAAACCTGTGTAATCAAACAAATAACAACCCACGCAAGTATTTGAAAGAAAGTCCATGTTCCCATGCCTAAAAACAAATTAGAAACAACAGTTGTAACAATACTTAATTTAACTCCAAAACCTAATCCAAATAACATGACAGAAATAATAATGATAGAAGTAACAGGTTTAATATTAGGTAATGCTTGTAGGTATATACGAGAGGCAATATTAACAGCTGCTAATATTCCTATTAAACTAATTTCTTTTACTTTACTTGAATGCATATATTCTCCTATTCGTAGTTAACATAATACCAAACAACTTTATCACCATCTTTTAAATCATATTTAATTGCTGCCTTATTAGGCGCAACACCATTAACACTATACATCCATCCAGACATTGGCCCATGTTGTTTTTCTTTTAAACCACCTATTCCTGAAACATAATAATCACTACCCTCAACCTCTTTACCATTTTTAGCTGCTATAATTTTTAATACACTTAAAGCATTACTATTTTTATCAACATTTAAAGTACCAGCCATCATTGTATTTCCCATTCCAATTACTTGAATATTTATTGCAATTTTTTCATTAGTTGGTTGTTGATTCGATGAACTATTGGTTGATGAATTATTTAACTGATTATTACTTGTTTGTCCACTATTTGATTGAGATTGATTTGTAGAACTTTGAGAATGAGCTACACTACTACTTTTACCATTGCTTTGAGTTGTAGATGATGATTTACTATTTAATTTACTTTCATCATTTGTTTTTGTTTCATCTGTTGATTGTGTTGATGATTGACTGTCACTTTGTGTAGGCTCTGTTTCTTGTGTTTGATCAGTAGTCTCTTGTTTCTCTTCTTTTTTAGTTTCCTTAGTATTTTTTTCTTTCTTATTTTTTGTAGTATCTACTTGTGATACTTGATTGGTCTTATAATTTCCAGTAACACCATTATAAATAGAAAAACTACCAATAAAAACAAAAGAAATTGTAATAAATAATATTACAATTCTTTTTGTTTTATCCATATTTTTTATTTTATTAATAAACTCTTTCATATTCTTTTCTTAATACTAAGAATAATCCACCAGATACCATTGATAATGAAACAAAGATAACAATGTTAGTTTCATCTCCAGTTTTTACTGAAGTTGTTTTTTGATTTGTTGTTTCAACTTTATTTGTAGATTGGTTATCTTTTTTTGTATCTGTTGGTTGTGCTGGTTTTGTGTTATCAGGTTCTTCTGGATTTAATATTTTATCATATGCTTTTTTTGCCTTAATAATTACTGATCCATTTTTATATGTACCTAATGTTTTTGCTACTTCTGCAGTAGTATATTCAGCATTATAACTACTTGGGAATGAACCATTGCTTAATTGTGTATTTAAAAGGCAATCAACTGGATGAACAGTATAATTATCATTTAATAAAGCATTTGCATCATAAGCAAACATTCCTTCTAATACTTGAGATTGAGTATCTACATTATCAGTAGTAATCCATCCTGTTGTTGTTACAGTTGTATTACTTTTTATATAATCAATTGCTTTATTAATAGTAGTGGCATATTTTTCTTTATTAACAACTGCTAAACCTTCGATAACCCATCCTGTAGTATCATAGTCAGCATAGTAAACTCCACCCCATTCATAACCACAAACACTAGATGATGCTAAATCTGTATTTAACTTATCAGCAAGTAAATTTGTTTTTTCTGATGATGTAGCATATAAAGCATATAATGTCCAAATATCTGAAGAAGCTCCCCAGCTACCTTCAACATTACCATTTTCATCAATTTGGCTTTCTAATGTTTCTTTGTCTTCTGTAGGATCAATTCCTAATAAAACTTCTGTTACAATTTTTTTAGAAAGTGATGTTTTACTAAAATCTACTGAAGAAATATCAAATTGATTACTTTCTGCTTCTAATCCTAAAGATTCAACAGCAAGAATTTTATCTGCATTATCTAAATTACTGTTATTTTTATAATATTCAATAACTTTAGAATAAGCAGTATCAATTTTAGATGTATCATAAGATGCTGCTGATACACCAGATATTGCAGTCATGAAACATAATACAGAAATCATTAAACTGCATACAATTTTTTTCATTTTCATATTCTTTCCCCTTTCAAATTAAATAACTCCTAAATAAAAACTAGGCATAGTTATCCTAGTTCATCTAGAAGAACTACTTTATACTCCGTAAAGTGTATCCTTAGATATAGGCAAGTATTCCGACTCTGTTTCTTTGTTTAAGCGTCTTCCCAGTTTCCCAGTGACTTTATGCTTATCCTCCACATTACGGCGGCGGGACCGTTCAGGTATTTCACCTGATTCCTTTTTAATTTAAATATTAAATATTTAAAACCTATAAATATTATTCAATTTTACTTTGTACTTGGATATTATATTATAGTTAAATAAAAAAATATAGATGAAATAGAAAAAAAATCGCATGAAATCATGCGATTTTAGATTATCTGATTGTTGTACCTACTGGTAATTTTCCTGCATCTACAACACCTAATACTTTTTTATCTCCACCGGCAAGAACCATACCTTGTGATTCTACGCCTCTTAATTTAGCTGGTTTTAAGTTTGTGACAACAATAACTTTTTTACCAGTAAATTCTTCTGGTGAATAAACATCAGCAATACCACTTACGATTTGTCTTGGTGTTTCTTCACCAACATCAATTTGGCTTACTAATAATTTATCAGCATTTGGATGTTTTTCACATTTAATAACTTTTCCTACTTTTAATTGAATTTTAGAGAAGTCATCAATTGTAATTTCTTCTTTTGTTTCTTTAGCTTCTTTTTCTTTCTTTTCTTTTACAGCTTTGATAGAAGCTTTTTGTTTTGCTTCAATAACTTCTACTTTTTTAGCAACTTCTTTTGGGTCTAATCTAGCAAATAACATTTCTGGTTTTTCAACTACTTTTGTTCCTGATGCATAGTTTCCAAATTCTTTTAAGCTTTCAAAATCACGTTGATCTGTATTAATTTGATCTAAGATTTTTGTAGCTGTTGAAGGCATATATGGATATAGCATAACTGCTGAGAATCTGATTGCTTCAATTAAGTTATATAATACTGTAGCTAAACGATCTTTTTTAGTTTCATCTTTAGCTAATGCCCATGGCATTGTTTCATCAATATATTTGTTTGTTCTTCTTAATAAGTTGAAGATTTCATCTAATGCATTTGATGCTTTGAATTCATCCATTTTAGCAATAGATTTAGCTGGCATAGCTAACGCTAAATCTTTTAATTCTTGATCTACGTCTTCACATACGTTTTTGTTTTCTACAATACCACCAAAGTATTTATTAGACATAGCAATTGTTCTATTAACTAAGTTTCCTAAAACGTTAGCAAGATCACTATTAATTCTTTCTACTAATAAATCCCATGTAATACTTCCATCATTATCATATGGAATTTCATGTAATACGAAATATCTTACTGCATCAACACCAAAGATATCTACTAAATCATCTGCATAGATAACATTTCCTTTTGATTTGGACATTTTACTTTCACCTTGTAATAACCATGGATGTCCAAATACTTGTTTAGGTAATGGAATATCTAATGCCATTAACATAATTGGCCAATAAATTGTGTGGAATCGAACGATATCTTTACCAATTAAATGTAAATCAGCAGGCCAGTATTTTTTATATAATTCACCATGATTTCCATCCGCATCATATTCAAGTCCTGTAATATAGTTTGTTAAGGCATCAATCCATACATAAACAACATGTTTAGGATCAAAATCAACTGGAATAGACCATTTAAATGATGTTCTAGAAACACATAAATCTTGTAATCCAGGTTTTAAGAAGTTATTCATCATTTCATTTTTTCTTGAAACTGGTTGAATAAATTCTGGATGATCTTCGATATGTTTAATTAAGCGATCTTGATATTTAGATAATTTAAAGAAGTATGCTTCTTCTTTAGCATCATGAACATCTCCCCCACAATCAGGACATTTACCATCAACTAATTGTGATTCAGTAAAGAATGATTCGCATGCTGTACAATATTTACCTTCATAATGACCTAAATAAATATCACCTTTGTCATATAATTTTTTAAAGATTTTTTGTACTTGTTTTTCATGATATTCATCAGTTGTTCTCATGAATCGATCATATGATGTATCCATCATATCCCAAATATTTTTAACTACACCTGCAACTTGATCTACATATTGCTTAGGTTCAATTCCTGCTTCTTTAGCTTTAATTTCAATTTTTTGTCCATGTTCATCTGTTCCTGTTTGGAATCGAACATTGTACCCTTCTTGTCTTTTAAAACGAGCAATTGCATCAGCTAAAATAATTTCATAAGTATTTCCAATATGAGGTTTACCTGAAGTATAAGTAATTGCTGTTGTAAGATAATAATCTTTTTCGTCTTTCATCTTCTAATCTCCTTTATAAAAATAAAAAACGCCCTTATAAAAGGACGAATAATCGCGGTACCACCTTTTTTACACATTGCTGTGTCACTCAAAACTTTAACGCAGTTAACGATTATTTCTAACTATTTGAAATAACTACTCCTGGGCCATCTCTTAAAGTTTAACATACTGATTTTCACCAGCCATCAGCTCTCTAAATGTCTTGCTTTAACATCTTCCATTCTTCGTATTTATTGTATCCTTATTAACTTTATCAAACCCTTAAATCAATGTCAATGAGTTTCATTGAAAGAAAATATGTTTCACGTGAAACAAAAATAGTATAGCCTAAACTATACTATTTATATTCAGAATGTCCTTTATATTTTAATAAATCTGATACAGTAACGAATTGATAACCTTCTTTACTTAATTGATCTAAAGCCATTTCTAATCCAGCAACAGAATTTTCATGAATATCATGAATCAAGACAATATTACCATCACCAGTTTTTGCTTTAGCATCTCTAATAATATTATCACATACAATTTGAGCACCATTTGTTACTTTACTATAACGCCAATCTTCTGTATCTCCATCCCATAGAATCATACTTAATCCATAAGAATAGAATGCAGATTTAACTGTATCATTTTTAGCTCCATAAGGTGGTCTTATTAATGTTGGTTCTGTTCCACAAGCTTTAAAACATGCTTCTTGTGTTTTCTTAATTTCTTCATCTAATGCAGTTGCATCTAATTTTGTAAGTTGTGCATGTTGATATGTATGACTTGCTATCTCATGTCCTCTTTCATAAACTGATTTAACAACATCTGGATAAAGATTCATGTTTTGACCTAATTCGAAGAATGTTCCTCGACCATTATATTTTTCAAATGCATTCATTGCTCTTTCTGTTAATGTTTTATGTGGTCCATCATCCAATGTAATAGCAACCATTTTTTTCTTTGGATCTACTTTCATTAACTTAGGTGCTTTGACATCTAATGGTGCATTAGATGGAATATTTTTATTTGCTAATTTTATGTAATCTTTATTTTCTTTATAATTAATAGTAATTTTATTTTTTAGTTTTTGATCTGTAAAATATGTAAAACTATCTTGATCTACTTTAATAGAAGTTGATTCTTTATCATACTCACTCACTCCTAAAGTATTTAATAAATCACCATATTTACCATGTAAACAATCTTTTAATGTTAACAATTGATTTGTTTTACAATCATATGTCATTATAGATTTTGTTGCTTTTGTTTTTGTCTCATCTTCATTAATACGCTTATAATCTAATTCAACAACAACATATTGTTTATAAATCTTTTTACAAGAGTAATCTAGATATAATATATCTTTTTGATCCTTTTTCTTTTTTTCTGATTTTAAATATGTGCTATATGATTCTTTAATAATTTTATTTAAATTCTTTTCTTTTAATTTAGGATAGTATAATGAAATGTAAAAATCATCATTTTCTTTTTCATAATGTTGTACTGTTCCATATTGTTTATTTGTTTCATTATAAGTATTATAATCTTCATATTTATTTTTCCCATTAAATAGTAAAAAATAAATACCTCCCAATATTAATATCACAATCAATAATGTAATAATTACAGGTATTGGTTTTAATTTTCTTTTGCTTCCATGTCTACCATAATTGTAGCTTTGTTTACTATACATATTTCCTTGTTCCTCCTGCTTATAGTATACCACAAATATATAATTTTATCTTTTGTTTCACGTGAAACAAAAAAATACCATTATTTAGAATGGTATTCTTGATAAACACTATTTTTATTAAGATTTCTTTGTTTAGCAACTTCTTTAATTGCATCTTTAGTAGACATTCCTTTTTCAATATACATATCTACGTCTTCCTTGATTGTTGTTTCAAAAGTTATTTCTTCTTCTACTTCTTGACTACCTTCAACAACAATAACCATTTCTCCTTTTAATTCTTCTACAATAGAAATAATTTCAGAAATATGACCTCTAATGATTTCTTCATGTTTTTTAGTAATTTCTCTACATAAAGCAATATTTCTATCTCCTAGAATATCTAACATTAAATTTAATGTTTTTTTAATTCTATGTGGTGATTCATAAAAAACAATTGTTTCTTTATATTTCTTTAAATCAATTAATTCTTTTTTCTTTTTCTTATCTAAATGATCTAAAAAACCATAAAACATAAATGGTTGTGGAGCAATTCCTGAAACAACTAAAGCATCTAAACAAGCATTACATCCTGAAATAGGAACAATATTTATTTCATGTTCTATTGCTTCTTTAACTAATTCATATCCAGGATCAGAAATAGCAGGATAACCGGCATCACTTACTAAAGCAATATCATTTCCTTCTTCTAATAATTGTATAAGTTTAGGAATTGATTGTTTTATGTTATGTTCATGATGAGAAATAAGTTTTGTTGAAATTTCAAAATGATTTAAAAGCTTAACAGTATTTCTTGTATCTTCTGCAGCAATATATTTTACATTTTTTAAAGTATTAATAGATCGATATGTCATTTCATCTAAATTACCAATAGGTGTTGCTACTAAATATAATGTTGGTCTTTCATTTTCAAAACTCTTTTGTCTATTCATCTATCTTCTCTCCAAACATTCTTCTTACTTCATTACTGTAACTTCCATCATCATTATGTGCATATAATGGTGATTCGATTTTTAATCCTTTTTTTCCTTTATACATTCCTTCTACTAATAAGACATGCGAATCTCTATTCATTTTAGGATATACAAAACGTATTCTTTTAGGTTCAATATCATATTTTTGCATAATATTTAAAATATCAATCATACGATCAGGTCGATGAACAATTGCAAATCTTCCTTTGTTGTCTAATAAATAAGCTGCCGCTGAAATAATACCTTCTAAATCAATTTTTATTTCATGACGTGCTATTGTTAAATATTTATTATCATTTAAATTACTATTTTCCCCTACTTTAAAAAATGGTGGATTACAAACAATCAGCTGTGCTTTTGGTAACTCTTTGACAACATCTTTAATATCTCCATGAACGACTTCGATTTGGTCATTTAAATCATTCAACTCAACATTTCTTCTAGCAAGATCAACCGCTTCATCTTGAATTTCTATACCTATAATTTTTTTAGGTGTTCTTTTTGAAAGCAATAATGGAATAGCCGCATTATTTGTACCAAAATCAACAATATTTTTTACATCTTTATTGATTGTACAAAACTGTGATAATAAAACAGTATCCAAAGAAAAGTTAAACATATCTTTTCTTTGGATAATTTTCAAATCATTATGTGCTAATAAATAATTAATGACTTCTTGGTTTTCCATTTTTCTTTCCTGCATGATTATTTTTATCAAATTTAATTTCGTCTAAACCAACGAATACAATTCCATTATTTGTTTCAATTTTAACAAGATCATTAATAACATTTAATCCTGTTACTTTTACATCTTTATCTTGATATTTTACATGTGAACCTATTTTAGGAAAACGTTCTTTTTCTAAAGAATAAATTTCATCTTCATATTTTAAACAACACATTAATCTTCCACATGCACCTGATATTTTTTCTATATTAATTGCTAACATTTGATTTTTAGCCATATTAATAGAAACTCCATTAAATTCTCCTAAAAGAGTTGAACAACATAATGGTAAACCACATGTTCCAATTCCACCAATTACTTTTGCTTTATCTCTTGGACCAATTTGTCTTAACTCTATTCTGCATTTGAAAACAACAGCTAATTCCTTTAATAGTTCCCTAAAATCAACACGATCATCGGAAGTGTACATAAAAATAACTTTTGCTTTATCTAATGTATATTCACAATTAGTAAGTTGCATATTAACATCATATCTTGAAACAATTTCTTTACATGTTACTAATGCTTGTTTTGCATCCTTAACATTTTTTTGATAATTTTCTATATCTTTTTTTGTAGCTTTTCTAACTATCTTTTTTAATTCTGTATCTAAATTAAATTCTGATATATCTTTTAATTCCTGTGATATTTCTCCAAGTTCTAATCCTCTAGCAGTTTCTACAACTACTCGGTCATCTTTTTTTAATTTTAAATTTGTGGAAAAATAATAGATCTTACCAGCACTTTTAAATTTTACACTTGCAAGTTTAATTTCTTCCATATAAATTCCTTTCTATATTCTATACATCATACTATCCATAAGTAATGGAATATTAGCATTTGTATCTAATAAGTATGATGTTTCTAATAATAATTCAATTTTCTTTATTATATCATTGTTATCATATGTTAGTGAATTAAAAAATTCTACGTGATTACAAAAAACAGCTTTTTCATTTTGTTTCACGTGAAACATATCCTTAAGTGCAAGAATAATTAAATTAATAAATAATTTAATATTTTCCTTTTCTTTATGATCTTTAAGCATATGAATTTGTGTGTTTATGATAAGATTTTCTCTATATAAAAATAAATCCTCAACAAAATTAATTGCTTGTAACATAATATCATCAAAATTATCCTGATTTATATTTTCTAAATCATCTTCATCTTTAATAATATAAGATAAGACACTTGCTTTTTCTTCTTCATATCCTTTAGCAATCAATTTTTCTTTAAGTACTTCTTTATTATCTGGTTTTAATTCTATAACCTGACATCTAGATATAATCGTTGGTAAAATACGATTGATATTTTTAGTTGTAAAAATTGCATAAATACCTTCTGTTGGTTCTTCTAATATTTTAAGTAATGCATTCATAGCTTCTTTGGTTGTTTTTTCAACATTCTTTAAAATATAAACTTTTGCCTTACCTTCAAGAGAAGACTTTTTGAAAGTTTCTTGTATATTTTCAATGTGTTTCTTTTTAATACTTTCCTCTTCTCCATCAATTTCTATAATATCTGCATATTGATGGTTTAATACTTTTTGACAATCTATACATTGTTCACAAGCTAAGGTTTCATTACATATAAGTGACATTGTTAGAAACTGTAAAGGTTGATCAGTATTATTTCCAACAAGTAAGAATGCATGTGGTATTTTTTTTAAGTTAAATTCATTTTCAATAATTCTATAGAATAAAGGTTGATTTTCTTTTAAATAATCTTTGATCATAATATTTTCTTAATTTCCTTTAAGGCATCTTGTACAACATCTTCAACCTTTTGATCTGCATTGATTTTTACAATACGATCACTATATTGTTTACAAATTGTTAAATAACCTTCATAAACATTTTTATGAAAATCACTTTTTTCTAAATCTAATCGGTTTGTTTCTCTTTGATTAACTTCAATTCTTTCTAATCCTTTTTTATAATCAATATCAAAAAATAAAGTTTTATCTGGCATAACATCGTTTATCGCAAATAAATTCATATTATAAACTTCATCAATTCCTAGATTTCTAGCAACACCTTGATAAGCAAGTGAACTATCTACAAAACGATCACATAATACAATATACCCTTCTTTTAAAGCTGGTAATACTTTTTCTACAAGATGTTGTCTTCTTGCTGCTGCATATAATAAAGCTTCTGTACGTGCATCCATTTTTGTATTTTTCTTATCTAAAATAACATTTCTTATTTGTTCAGCAATATCAACCCCACCTGGTTCTCTTGTAAGTAAGACTTTATATCCTGATTCATTTAATATTTTTGCAAGTTCTTTAGAAACTGTTGTTTTTCCACTACCTTCTGGTCCTTCTAATGTAATAAACTTTCCTGTCATAATACTTCTCTCCTCTTTCTTCATTATTATAACTGATTTTTCTATTTAAACAAGAAAAGACCTCTTGCAAGGTCTTATATTTTCTTTCTTCCTTCTAAAGATTTTAATAATGTTAATTCATCTGCATAATCAATATTACTTCCTATTGGTAATCCATTAGCAATTCTACTTGTTTCTATTCCTTTTTTCGCTAATAACTTAGCTAGAAACAATGCTGTTGTTTCACCTTCTCTTGTAGGATTCGTTGCAATAATCACTTCTTTAACTCCATCAAGTCTTTCAAATAAAGAATTAATATTTAAATCATCTATCGTTTTACCATCAATCATAGAAATCGTCCCATGTAAAACATGATATAATCCATGATATTCTCTTACCTTTTCCATAGCAAAAACATCTTTAGGACTTTCTACAACACAAATAACTGATTGATCCCTTGTTTCATCTTTACAAATTTCACAAAGTTCACCTTCACAAATATGTCCACATTTTTTACAGTAATGGATATTATCTTGAAAATGAGATAACACATTTGCAAACTCTTGAACATATTCTTTATCCATTGATAAAACATGATAAGCTAATCTTTCTGCAGATTTACCACCTATTCCTGGTAGTCTTTTAAAACATTCAACTAAATCTGTAAATGACTTTGGATAATTCATAATACACTCCTATTCTTCAAATTCAACAATCTCATCACCAAACATATCAATCGCATATTGTTGAGCTTCTGTAAGTTCTACAACCGGTTCATGATATTCATCAATATGATGTAAAACAATTGGTTGTGATTGTGGTAATTTTTTTTCTTTACTAAGTTGAATAAATTTTTGTCTCATATTTGGCCAATCTGCTTCCATTACTGCAATAAAATCATATTCTGATCCTAAAACTTCTTTTAAGAAATTTTTTAATGGATAATAATTTTCTGTATAGTTAATACTATTCACTTCTGGTTGATATTTCAATGTCAAAATAAAACCTTTTTCACCAGCAGCTACAGGTTTAGCATCACATAGCATATTTGCATATTTAGCAGTATTAAGATTATAACAATATCTTCTAATAACTGGCCATTTATCTTGAATATCATTTAAAACTGTTCTTTTCGCCTGTACTAAAATATTTAAAATGTCATTAAAGTCTACTTCTATTTGAGCTGTTATTTTTACTTCTTTTACCTCTTCTTTAGCTTCTTCCACAGGAGTTTCTACTTGTTCAACTTTTGGTTCTTTCTTTTCTTCTACCTTTTCTTGTAAATCTTCTTGAGGTTCAATTACTGGTTCTTGTATCTTTTCTACTGGTTTTTCAATCACTTCTTCTTGTTGAACTTCAACCAATGTTTCATGTGAAACATTTTTAATAACTTTTGGTTCTTCTACAACAACTTCTTTATGTTCATTTTCAATTTGATTACATATCTTTAATAAAGCTAATTCAAAATATGTTGTTGAATCTACAGCCTGTCCATAATGACTACTTGCATCCATAAAAATATCAATCATTTGAAATGCTTCTTCTACTAATATATAAGGAACAATTTGTTGGATATCGTTTTTATGCAAAACAAATAATAAAGATAAATCTTGCGTGTTTTTAAAAATAATAACATCTTTTAAAACATCTATTAAATCTTGTGTCAATCTCTTTAAATCAATACTTAAAGACATCATATGATCTAATGTTTTTAAAACATTCTTCATATCCTTTGTCAGTAATAATTTAATTAAACGTATTTTTTCATCATTTGCTAATAAACCATAAACTTTATTAATATTTTCTACTGTTAAATGTCTATCATACGCTAAACATTGTTCTAAAATACTTAAAGCATCCCTCATTCCCCCATCAGCCAACTTAGAAATAATTTCAAGAGATTCTTCATCATATTCTACATTTTCTTCTTTTAATACATATTCCAAACGACTAATAATATCATGTTCATCCACACGTTTGAAATCAAATCTTTGACAACGTGAAATAATAGTTGGCAAAATTTTATGTGGTTCTGTTGTTGCTAGAATAAATACGATATGTGCTGGTGGTTCTTCTAATGTTTTTAATAAAGCATTGAATGCTTCAGGTGTCATCATATGAACTTCATCAATAATATAAACTTTATATTTAGCATTAATAGGGGCATATTTTACTTTATCTATCAAATCTCTAACTTCATTGACTCCATTATTACTTGCCGCATCAATTTCAATAACATCAGGATGATCCCCTTGAGTAATTGCTTTACAGTTAGGACATTCATTACATGGAGGATGATCTCCTGTACAGTTAATAGCTTTAGCTAATATTTTAGCAATCGTTGTTTTCCCTGTTCCACGTGGTCCAGCAAATAAATAAGCATGCGCTATTCTATTTTCTTTAATTGCATTTTTTAATGTAATTGTAACATGACTTTGTCCAGCGACATCTTCAAATGTTTGCGGACGATAAGTACGATACAAGGCTTTATATGACATATTCTCAACTCCTATCTCCTACATTATACACGAAAAAAAGATATGAGTAATCATATCTTTTGACGTTTCTTTTTAAAATAGTCTTTTATTAACTTTGAACATTTATCTTTTAAAATATCTGATTGAATCATGGGAATATAATTAAGTTTAGGATCTGGTAAATGAATCAATTTATCTAAAGACATCCATCTTGTATCACTTGCACCATAAACAACTCTTTGAATATGACTTTGAATAATAGCTCCCGAACACATTAAACAAGGTTCTAAAGTTGTATAAAGTGTACATTCATCTAAGCGCCATCTTCCTATTTTTTTACAAGCTTCTTCAATAGCTAACATTTCTGCATGACCATAAGTTTGATTTAAATACTCTCTTTGATTATATGCACGGGCAATAATTTGATCATCTTTTACAATGATACATCCAATTGGCACATCATCATGTTTTAATGCTTTTAAAGCTTCTTGATAAGCTATTTCCATATATTCTTCATCATTCATCTTTTTTTCCTCTAAAAATAAAGACCATCACACATAGACGGTACTTCTTAATGCTGCTACCTTCCGGTCCTGACATGGTTCGAAGCCGCCTATTGTAATGGCAAATATGATTATAACGTATTTTAGATTTTTAATCAATATATAAATTCATTAAAAGTGCATCATAATACTTTTGGTTGACATTAAACATTTGAGGATATCTCCCTATTTCTTGAAAATTAAACTTTTTATAAAGATTAATAGCTGATAAATTATCCTCTTTCACTTCCAAATCAAGAACTTTTAAAGATGTTTCTTTGATCATTTCTAAAGCTTCTTCCATCATCATTGAAGCAATCCCCATATTCCAATATTCTTTTTTTACAGTGATTGCAAAATGACCAATATGTTTTAATCTTTCTTTTTGTTCACCTTGAATAGATAATAAAGAAACAAGTTCATCATCAATAAAACCACATAAAAGTAAACTATTCTCTTGATCAATAAAATCTTGAATAACTTCCATTTCTTCAAATTCATTTAAATAACATTCATTTAAACCATAAGTTAAGTTATCACTTTCTCCCCCAACCTGATTTAAATAATCAATAATCATTGAAGCATCCTCAATTTCTGCTTCACTTATAAATAATTCCATCTTTCTTTTACCTTTCTATAAAAAAGAGTCACCGAAGTGACTATTTTTTAGGAATAATAATATCTTTACCACCCATATAAGGACGTAATGCTTCAGGAATATTAATAGATCCATCTTCATTATAGTTATTTTCAATAAAAGCAATAACTGCTCTTGTTGAAGCTAAAACTGTATTATTTAAAGTAGAAACATAATAATTTCCATTTTCACCTTTAGCACGAATACCTAAACGTCTAGCCTGTGCATCTCCTAATGTTGAACAAGAACCAACTTCAAAATATTTTTGTTGTCTTGGTGACCAAGCTTCAACATCACATGATTTAACTTTTAAATCAGCTAAATCTCCAGAACAACATTCTAATGTTCTTACTGGAATATCTAAACTTCTAAATAATTCAACTGTATATGACCACATTTTGTCATACCATTCCATAGCTTCTTCTGGTTTACATAAAACAACCATTTCTTGTTTTTCAAATTGATGAACACGATAAATACCACGTTCTTCAATACCATGAGCACCTACTTCTTTTCTAAAACATGGTGAATAAGAAGTCATTGTAATTGGTAATTCTTCTTCTTTAACGATTTGATCTTTAAATTTACCAATCATACTATGTTCAGAAGTTCCAATTAAGTATAAATCTTCACCTTCAATTTTATACATCATGGCATCCATTTCATCAAATGACATAACACCTGTAACAACATCACTACGAATCATGAATGGTGGAATACAATAAGTAAATCCTTTATCAATCATGAAATCTCTAGCGTATGAAAGCATTGCTGATGATAAACGAGCGATATCTCCCATTAAATAATAGAAACCATTTCCACTTGTTCTACCTGAAGCTTCTTTATCTAAACCATTAAAACGAGCAATGATATCAGCATGATATGGAATTTCATACTCAGGTACAACTGGATCTCCGTATTTTTGAATTTCTACGTTTTCTGAATCATCTTTTCCAATAGGTACTGAATCATGAATGATATTTGGTATTTTCATCATGATTTCTTTTAATTCTTTACCATATTCTTCTTCTTTAACTTCTAAATCTTTTAATTCTTCTGCCATAGAAGTTACTTTTGCTTTAATTTCTTCAGCTTCGTCTCTTTTGCCTTCTCTCATTAAAGCACCAATTTCTTTAGAATATTTATTTCTTAAACTTCTAATTTCACTTGCTCTTGTGACAACTTCACGATAATCTTTATCTAATTTATAAGCTTCATCTACTAATCCAACTTTTTCATCTTGAAATTTTTTCTTCATATTTTCTTTGACTAAAGTAGGATTTTCTCTAATTAAATTAATATCAATCATTTTCTTTCCCCTTATATTATTAATAACTGCCTTGATTATACATCAAGGCTATTTTCTTTGCAATTCTCTTTTAATCCAAGCCATAATCACTTGAACAATCATCTCTTGTTGACTGTCATTTAACTGTGTATGTGGCTTAATATGATACCACTTATATAAACACCCTCGACAACATGAAGCCGTGGCATGTTGAGCAATAAACACAGGATGATTTTTCATCGGTGTTTGCTTTCCATCATTTAAAATTACAGCCGGTGCTATTCTTTTAGAAATAAAATCTCTGGCGTGTTGTTCTATAACATCTAATCCTTTTTCATTACAATAATCTTTATACTTTTTAGCAAGATGAAAAGAACTTCTAAACTTTGAATGATCTAAACGATTAAACAATCTTTTTAATTCTTCTCCATTCATTTCTAAAAGAGTCAGATTACTCTGACTCTTCTTCACCTTCTTCTACAACTTCTTCTTCATTTTTAGCAACAACTTCCACAGAAGAAACCTTGCTATCATGTACTTTAATAAGTCTTACACCTTGAGTAGCACGACCTGCTGTTTTAACTTGTTCCATAGGTAAACGAATCACAATACCATCATCAGTAATAATTAATAAATCTTCATTACCTTCTACTGCTCTAATAGCCACAATTTGTCCATTACGTTCAGTAACATTAATTGTCTTAACACCTTTTCCACCACGATTAGAAACACGATATTCATCAATTGGTGACATCTTACCATAACCTTTTTCCGTAACAACCATAATTAATTGTCCTTCACGGTTTGTTGTCATACCAATAACTTTAGAACCATCAACATTAATACCTCTTACACCACTTGCACTTCTTCCCATTGGTCTAACATGACCTTCAGAGAATCTTACAAGTTTACCATTACTAGCAGCAATTAAGATTTCATCATCCCCTTTAGTTAATTTAACACCAACTAAAGCATCATCTTCTTTTAACTTAATCGCAATCTTACCAGTTTGTCTAATGTTTTCAAATTCAGAAATATCAACACGTTTAACTAAACCTTGTTCAGTAGCAAAGAATAAATACCATTGATTATCTTCTTCAATCATCTTCTTATTAATATTAATTAATGACTTAACGCTTTCATCTTTATCAAGATTTAAAATATTAACAATTGGTAATCCTTTTGCTGTTCTACCAAATTCAGGAATATTATATCCTTTCAAACGATAAACCTTACCTTTATTAGTAAAGATCAATAAATCATCATGAGTAGACATATGAATAAGTGAACTAATCACATCATCTTGTGTTGTTGACATACCTTTAACACCACGTCCACCTCTGTTTTGAGATTTATAAGTATCTACTGGCATACGTTTTACATAACCATTATTAGTAAGTGAAATAATAACATCTTCTACTGGAATTAAATCTTCATCTTCAATATCAAATGTACCTTGAATAATTTCAGTACGACGTTTATCACCATATTTTTCTTTCATTTCTAATAATTCATTTCTAATGATTTCTAAGATACGTTCTTCATTAGCAAGAATATCTTTTAAATCAGCAATCGTAATTAATAAATTATTTAATTCTTCTTCAATCTTTTCTCTTTCCAAACCAGCTAAACGTTGTAATTGCATTTCTCTTACAGCTTTAGCTTGTTTATCAGACATTCCAAATTCATCCATTAATCTTTGTTGAATGATTTCAGTTGTTCTACTTGTACGAATTAATTGAATAATTTCATCGATATGATCTAAGGCTTTCTTTAAACCTTCTAAAATATGTGCTCTTGCTTCTGCTTTATTTAATTCAAATTGTGTTCTACGACGAATAACTTCTTCTTGATGTTGTAAATAATATTGAATTAATTCTTTAAGTGTTAAAGTTTTAGGTTCATTATTAACTAAAGCAATATTATTGACACCAAATGTTGTTTGTAAAGAAGTTAATTTATATAATTGATTTAAAATAACTTCTGCTTGAACATCTCTCTTTAATTCAATGACAATTCGAATTCCTTCACGGTTTGATTCATCACGAACATCACTAATACCTTCAACAACTTTATCACGTGCTAAATGCGCAATCTTTTCGACTAATCTTGCTTTATTTACTTGATAAGGAATTTCATAAGCAACGATTCTTTGTCTTCCCTTATGTTCTTCAATTTCTGTTTTTGCACGCATAACGATTAAACCATTACCTGTTTCATAGGCTTTTTTAATCGCACTCTTTCCTAAAATATATCCACCAGTTGGAAAATCAGGTCCTTGAATATAATTTTCCATTAATTCTAAAACAGTAATATCAGGATTTTTACTTACCGCAATAACGGCATCAATCACTTCACCAATATTATGAGGTGGCATATTTGTAGCCATCCCAACAGCGATTCCTGTTGTCCCATTGACCAATAAGTTAGGAATACGACAAGGTAATACTGATGGTTCTCTTTCTTCACCATCATAGTTTGGAATAAAATCAATCGTATCTTTATTGATATCTCTCATTAATTCCATTGAAATTTTAGACATTCTCGCTTCAGTATAACGCATAGCGGCAGCGCCGTCACCGTCAATTGAACCAAAGTTTCCATGACCATCTACAAGCATATAGCGATATGAGAAATCTTGTGCCATTCTCACTAAAGCTTCATAAATTGAAGAATCTCCATGAGGGTGATATTTCCCCATAACTTCCCCAACGATACGCGCAGATTTCTTATACGCTTTATCACTATAACAACCAAGTTCATTCATACCATAAACAATACGTCTTTGAACTGGTTTCATTCCATCTCTTACATCAGGTAATGCACGTGCTACGATAACTGACATGGCATAATTCATGAAAGAAGTTTTCATTTCTGATGTTAATTGAATTTTTCTAATTCCTTTTTCTTGATTATCCATTTTCTACTCCTTCTAAATATCTAAATCAGTTACATATTTTGCATTTTCTTGAATAAATTCTCTACGAGGTTCAACTTTTTCACCCATTAACACATCAAAAATCATATCTGCTTCCATCGCTTCATCTAATTCAATACGATTTAAAATACGGTGTTCAGGATCCATTGTTGTTTCCCATAATTGATCCGCATTCATTTCTCCTAACCCTTTATATCTTTGGATAGAATATTTTGCACCTTCACCTAACTTTGTTCTTAAATCATCTAATTCTTCATCACTATATAAATAATGTTCTTCTTTTCCATGTTTTAATAAATAAAGTGGAGGTTGAGCCGCATAAACAAAGCCACCTTCAATTAAAGGTTTTAAATAACGATATAAGAAAGTTAACATTAAAATACGAATATGTCCTCCATCGACATCGGCGTCGGTCATAATAACGATTTTATGATAACGTAATTTATTAATATCAAAATCTTCACCAATTCCTGTACCAAAAGCAGTAATCATACTACGAATCGTATCACTTGATAAAACACGATCTAATCGCGCTTTTTCAACATTTAAGATTTTACCACGAAGCGGTAAGATAGCTTGAATACGACGATCTCTCCCCATCTTAGCACTACCTCCGGCAGAATCCCCTTCGACAATGAAGATTTCACATTCACTAGCATCTCTTGATGAGCAGTCAGCTAATTTCCCAGGCAATGATGTAATTTCCATTCCTGTTTTTCTTCTTGTCATTTCACGTGCTTTTTTCGCAGCTAAACGTGCATGAGAAGCAACGATTGCTTTTTCAACAATAATTTTGGCAGTATCAGGATTTTCTAATAAAAATTGATCCAATGATTTAGAAATAATGTTTGAAGCAATTTTTCTTACTTCTGCATTTCCTAATTTTGTTTTTGTTTGTCCTTCATATTGAGGATCAGGATGTTTAACAGAAATAATCGCTGTTAAACCTTCACGACAATCTTCTCCTGATAAAGCATCATCTTTTTCTTTTAAGAAGTTTCCTTTTCTTGCATAGTTATTAATAACCCTTGTAAGAGCTAAACGGAAACCTTCTTCGTGTGTTCCTCCTTCATGTGTATTAATATTATTACAGAAAGAGTAAATATTTTCTTGATAACCATCATTATATTGCATTGAAACTTCAATCTTAATATCATTTTGCATATCTTCTACATAAATGATTTCATCATGAATTGGTGTTTTATTTTTGTTGATATAAGCAACATATTCTTTAATACCACCTTCATACATATAATCATGTTCACGATTTTGTCCATCTCTTAAATCAGTTAAACTAATTCTTAATCCCTTATTTAAGAAAGCAAGTTCTCTAATTCTTTGTCTTAAAACTTCATAATCATAAGTTGTTGTTTCTTTAAAGATTTCAGCATCTGCTTTAAAAGTAACCTTTGTTCCTTGCTTATCAGTAGGTCCTAATTCTTTTAATGGTGCAACTGGTGTCCCACCATTTTCAAATCTTTGATAGTATTCTTTTCCATCACGATAAACATTGACTTCTAGCCATGAAGATAAGGCATTAACAACAGAAGCACCTACACCATGCAATCCACCGGAAACTTTGTAGCCTCCGCCACCAAATTTACCACCAGCATGTAAAACAGTAAAAATTGTTTCAACTGTTGATTTACCTGTCTTAGCGTGTTTTCCAGTTGGCATTCCACGACCATCATCAATAACTTCAACTACATCGTCATCTTTCAAAATTACTTTAATATGACTTGCATACCCTGCTAAAGCTTCATCGATTGAGTTATCAACAATTTCCCAAACCAAATGATGTAACCCTCTAGATGATGTTGTACCAATATACATACCTGGTCTTTTTCTAACAGCTTCTAATCCTTCTAATACTTGGATATCTGACTCATCATAGCTATGTTGTACTTTATTTTCTTCTGCCATCATTTTTCCTCCCTATGATTAATATTAATTTTCTTAGCTTCTTTAATAACATGATGTTCTATTCCATCTATTGATGTTGTTGTAATAAACGTTTGAATACGATTATTTAAAATATCTAAAAGTTTTGTTTTTCTTTGATCATCTAATTCTGATAAAACATCATCTAATAAAAGAATAGGATATTCTCCAATTTCTTCTTTTATTAATTCTATTAAAGCTATTTTCATACTTAAAACGATTGTTCTTTGTTGACCTTGAGAAGCAAACTGATGTGCACTCTTATTATCAATAAAGATCTTCATATCTTCCTTATGAATTCCATAATAAGTACTTAAATATCTTAAATCTCTTTCAAATCCTTTTTGATAAAGTTTTAAAATATCTTCTTTATTAACATTTTTAATAAAACATTCATACTGCAATTCAACGATCTCATGACAATTTGCAATATTTAAATAAATATCTTTTACTTTTAAAGATAAACGTTCGATAAAATTATTTCTTTTTTCAATAATCTTAATTTGAACTTCAGCTAATTGCTCATCTAAAGTTTCTAGATATTCATCATATTTACCTCTTCTTTGATTCAATAATTTAAGATACTGATTTCTTTCCTTTAATAATCGATTATACTTAGTAAGATAAAAAACATAAATTGGTGAGATTTTAGATAACTCCAAATCTAAAAACTTTCTTCTAATACTCGGAGAACCTTTAACCAATGATAAATCATCTGGTACAAAAACAACCGCATTTAAATAACCTACATAATCTGAAATCTTTAAAATATCTTTTCCATCCACTTTTGCTTTTTTGGATTCCTTAGATAAAATAAGTTCTAATTGATGCATTCTTTCATTAGAAAAAACATTTCCTTTTACTTTTGCAAAGTCATGATCAAATTGAATCATTTGATCATTGATATGTGTTCTAAAAGATTTACAGACAGATAATAAATAGATTGCTTCGATAATATTCGTTTTCCCTTGAGCATTCCCACCAATTAAAATATTAATTCCTTGATCAAACTCAATAAAAAAATGATTATAATTTCTAAAATCAGTCAGTTCTAAATTATTGATGCGCATTTATACAATAAAAATTTCCTTCAAATTCAACTTGGTCACCATCATGAAGCTTTTTTCCTCTTCTAAGTTCCACTTCACCATTGACCTTTACTTGACCATCTTTAATAATCATTTTTGCTTCAATCCCACTAGATACAAGATTAACAAATTTTAAAAATTGATCTAATTTAATATATTCATCTTTAATTGGTATTTCTTTCATACTTAACCTTCTTTTCTCTATAATTGTACTAAGTTAGTATATCATAAAAATCATAAAAATTCAAAATATTGCGCTATATTCGCTATTTTTATTTACGAATAGAAAAATACTTTTTTGATAAAAAAGCTCTTAAAATAAAAATTACTCCCCAAATAAACAATTAAAAGGAAAATTTACAAAAAAAAGAAGCTTTCGCTTCTTAATATGTTCTAACTGGTAAAACAAGTTGTAATAATTCATCAGAATCAAAATCTTTAACGATGAATGGTTTCATTTCTCCAGTGAATAATATTTTTATTTTATCACCACTAAATGATTTAATAGCATCACTTGCATATTTACAACTAAATGAAATAGTAAGTGGTTCTCCTTTATAGAAAGAAGAAGCTAAATTTTCTTCTACTGAACCAATTTCTTGTTGATATGAAGATAAAATAACTTGTTCATTAGACATATCTAATTTCACAATATTATTTTGTTCATTTAATAATAATGAAACACGGTCAATCGCATTTAATAAATCAGCTCTATTAATATCTAATTCATAATCAAATTCTAAAGGAATCAATCGAGCTGTATCAGGATAAGATCCATCAATTAAACGTGTTTGAATAATATTTTTATCAAACACAAATAATACTTTACGTTCAGATACATATAATTCAATAAGTTCATCTTTTTCAATAATCTTACTAATTTCATCTAAACTTAATTTAGGAATCGTAATATTAAAAGTCACATCTTCATCAATAGAAATAATCTTTTTAGCTAAACGATAACTATCAGTAGCAACAACTTCTAAAACATGATCATGCGCTTTAAAATTGATACCAGTTAAAATAGGTCTTGTTTCTTTATCACTAGCAGCAAACTTTGTTTCTCCAATAATATCTTTTAATACAAGAGCATTCATCATAAAATGAGTTCCTGTTTTACTTAAATCAATACGTGGATATTCAATAGCATCAGTACCATTTAAGCTGTATTCAATTTGACTTCCTTTAATACGAGTAAGTAAACCATCAATAATTTCAATTTCAATATCGTCACTATTGATCTTTCTTACAATATCAAAGATATAACGACTATTTAAAACAACTGCTCCTTCTTTAAGGATTACTAAATCATCATCTTCATCAATAATTGTTTGAATAGTGATATCACTATCACTTCCTGTTAAGATAAGTTGATGAGCTTGTAAATCAAATTTAATCCCTGTTAAAACAGGTAAAGGACTACGAACAGATACAGCTCTTGTTGCTTTAGCAAGTGCGTTTAATAATTTGATTCTTTTAATTCTAAAATGCATATTTGCCTCCTGTTATTTATATATTTAAAAATAAATCATTATTACTATTAGCATGTGAACAATGTGCATAAATGTAAAATGTGTTGATTTTATCAATGTTTTTTATATGAATATCAATGTGCACATATTGTTGATATTAGTCACTACATTGTGCCTAACTTTTGTTTAAGCTTATCTACAGCGAGTTTATAATCTGGATCTTTTTTAATTTTTGTTTCTACTCTTTTACAAGCTTTCATAACTGTAGAATGGTCTCGATTGGAAAAAGTTGTTCCAATTTCACTAAAAGTAATATCCAAAAGTTCCCTCATTAAATACATACATATTTCACGAGGTGTTACCAAGTTTCTCGTTCTATTTTTAGAAATAATTTGACTAATGGTTAAATAATAGAATTCAGCAGTTGTTTTTAAAATGAATTCTTTTGTTAGTGGTTCTTGTGCTTTTTTTATAGTTTTTTGATCTTTAAAGACTTCAGATGCAAAATTCATATCTATGTAATTAGTTGATTCCATGATACTACAGAAGAATAGTCGTTTTAATTGACCTTCTAAAGAACGAATATCATTACAATAATTCATAACCATGAAGTCTAAAACATCATCTGTAATAACTAAATCTGTATTACCTAGATTTTCTATTTTCTTCTCTAAAATTGCCTTTGCTGTTTCAAATTCAGGTGGATCTATTCCAAAAGATAGACCTGATTTAAAACGACTAATTAAACGTTCTTCAATTCCTTGAAGTTCATCAGGCATTTTATCACTTGTAATAACAATTTGATGATTGTTATTAATGATTTCATTAAATATATGGAAGAACATCTCACTACTTTTTTCTTTTCCAAATAAAAATTGAATATCATCAATTAATAAAATATCAAGATTTCTATAATAACTATAAATCTCATCTGTTGTATTTGTTTTTATAGAATTAATAATTTCATCCACAAAATCCTTAGAAGTAATATATCTTACTAATAAATTAGGATTTGTTTCTTTTGCTTTATTTCCAATAGCATTTAATAAATGTGTTTTTCCAAGCCCTGGATGACTATATAAAAATAAAGGATTAAAGTTCATACCAGGTTTAGTTGATACAAGTAAAGCAGCATTTTGTGCCATACGGTTTGAATTTCCTACGATAAAATTAGCAAATGTCATATCAGGATGAAGATGACTATCGATTTTAGGAACCTTTTTTTGTTTAGATTTTTTATATTCTTCTACTTCTAATACTTTGATTTTTATTGGTTTAGAAAAAGAATTAGAAAGAATAGATTCTATTTCTGCTCGTTTTTCTAAAATAGCATCAATATTCCATTTTAATTCAGTGGTGATAATAACTTGATTATCTTCAATTTCTTCTAGAGTTGCAGGTTTAAATAGTGAGTCCAAGATGATCTTATCATCAACTATTTTATTTTTTTCTAAAGTTTCTACACAAGATGACCAGATTTTGTTTAAATCTTGCACAATTTTCAACTCCCTTTCGACTCAATTATATAAAAGATGTGAACTCTTTTAAAGGAAAAATACTGTCTGCACAATAGCTTCACAATTTTATTCACAAAAAAAGTGTGAAATATCAATCATTTAGAGTACTTATTCACATTATTCACAACTTCATTTTTCGCTATGAATTTTATTAAATGTGAACTTAGTGCATATTGTATAGAATAAAAAACAATGTGCACATAGGTGTTCACAATAAAAAATACGCTGATATCAGCGCATTTTTTACTAATTCACACATATGAATAACTCAGTTCACCACGTGAATAAGCATGTGCAAAACTTGTCGAAATATAAAATTTAACAAAAAATGAATATTCACAATGTGAATTTTAAGAAAAAATCCGATTTTTCCTTGAAAAATAGATGAAATGTAAAATAAAGGTTAAGATGAAATAATATTCACTTTAGGGTGTGAATATCTAAAATAAAGAGTTTATTCACATTAGATTAGTGACTATTTTGAGTATATTGTATAAATATTGATACAAAAGTACGTAAATACTTAGAAGTGCACACTTGATTTTAGGGGAAAAACAAGGATTTATAAGGAGTTGGAGGAAAATGTGAATAAGTTTTTTATGAGTTTTAAAGAAATTCACATGTTGTCGTACGTACTTGATTGAAAAATGTTCACAAATAATGTGCATTTAATAAGAGTTATGCTTAGTGATGTTACTTTTTTTGATAAAAGTAATTATTTTTATACAATTTTCTATCTATTTCGATATATCACAAGATGTGAATAATAAATTTAAATTCACAATAAAGAGAATTTTTCTAAATTAAAAAAGTTCACAAAAAAATGTGCAAATAATCATTAGATATTGTTGTTCTTATTATTTGTCATCATTAAAAATAATGAATTTAAGAGTAGAAATATAGAATTTAGAATTGACTTGTCACAATAATTCCTATAAGATATAGGAGCATATGTTATTTGTATAAAAAGATAAAAATTTTGGAGGTGTAAAATATGAAAAGAACATATCAACCAAATAAAAGAAAAAGAGCAAAAACTCATGGTTTTAGAGCTAGAATGGCAACTGTTGGAGGAAGAAAAGTAATCGCACGTCGCCGTAAAAGAGGAAGAAAAGTATTAACTGCTTAATGTAAAATCCACTTTTTCGGTGGATTTTTTTCTAAAATTTTATGAAAAAAGAATTTAGAGTAAAAAGAAATGAAGATTTTAGCAAGATTATTGCTAGAAAAAAGAGTTTTGCGAATTCTTGTTTTATTATTTATAAAGATGAAAATCAAATTGGGCATGGACGTGTTGGTATTTCAGTAAGCAAAAAATTAGGAAACGCTGTTACTAGAAATAAAATAAAAAGACAGTTACGTATGATGATTCAAGAATGTTTTCATTTTGATGAAGAAGTTGACTATATTGTAATTGTAAGAAAAAATTTCTTAAATCATACATATATAGAAAATAAAAAAGAATTAGAGTACTTGTATAAAAAAGTGAAGAGAAAGGAGATCAGCAAATGATCTTAGATAACAAAACTAAAAAATATTTTAAAATTATTTGTTTAGTTTTATTTGTTGTAGCCTTAACTGGATGTACAGCAAACTTAGATTCAAGTGGTAAATTAATTGCGAAAAGAGCAATTAACTTAAATACACCTTGGACTATGAAATCAGGGATTTTTGATTTCTTATTAGTTATCCCTATTTCAAAGAGTATTATTTATTTAGGAGATGTTTTATTAAATAATATTGCTTTAGGTGTTATCTTAATTACTATTTTAATTAATATCATTATTTTACCAATTATGATTAAATCAACTGTTTCTCAACAAAAGATGCAATTGATTCAACCAGAAATGGAAAGAATTCAAAATAAGTATAAAGGAAGAAAAGATCAAACTTCTCAAATGAGAATGTCTGCTGAAATTCAAGCTTTATATAAGAAAAATGATATTAGTATGTTGGCTTCGTTTACAACATTCTTAACATTACCTATTATGTTTGCAATGTGGCAAGCGGTTCAACGTATTGAAATTTTATATCAAACAAATATGTTTGGAATCAACTTAGGTGCTAAACCTATTGATCACGTATTTAAGTTTGAAATAGCTTATATTGTATTACTTGCCATTGTTGCTTTAACTCAATATTTTGCGATGAAAATCAATACAATCATGTCAAGAAGAAATCCAAAATATAGAGAAACATCACAAATGCAATCAATGAACATGATGAATAACTTCATGACATTATTTATCATTTACTTTGCAGCAGTTATGCCTGCAGCAATGTCACTTTATTGGATGACAACAAACATTATTACAATTGTTAGAACATGGTATATTTATATTTACCATGTTGAAAAAGCACAAAAAGAAGTTGATCAAGCAAATACAAATTATTTAACAAAAAGACAAAATAAAAAATAAATAGAGGTATTTATATGAAAACTTATACTGGAAAAACAGTAGATGATGCTGTGAGTAAAGCATGCCTTGATTTAGGTGTAACAATTGATCAATTAAATTATGAAGTTACTTTAGAAACTAAAGGTTTATTTAGTAAAAAAGCTGAAATTGCTTGTTGGACAGTAGAAATGGTTCAAGAATATATTGAAAATCTTATAAGAAAAATCTTAACAGATATGCAATTTGAAGTAGAAACTGTTTCTTATGTTCAAGATGGTAGAATTTATTGCAATATTAATACAAGCAATAACTCTATTTTAATTGGAAAAGCTGGTGTTATTTTAAGAGCGATTAACTTAATTGTTAAAAATGCTGTGAGTACAACATTAAAAAAACGTTTAGAAGTAAGCGTTGATATCAATGGTTATAAAGAAGAACGTTATAAAAAAGTTGCAAGTATGGCAAGACGTTTTGGTAAAACAGTTTTAAGAACAAAAGCTGATTTAAAATTAGATCCAATGCCTGCAGATGAAAGAAAAGTGATGCATCAAGAGATTGCAAAGATGGATCATTTAAAAACTGAATCTAAAGGTGAAGGAAAAAATAGATATATGACAATCTCATATGTAGATTAAGCCGCTTATGCGGTTTTTTCTTTAGGGAGGAAAGATGGAAAATTTAATTTTTAGTTTAAATGCGACCGTGCCTGTTTTTGCGATGATCATATTAGGAATGTTTTTTAAGAAGATAGGAATTATTGATGATGTTTTTGCATCAAAGATGAATAAGTTTGTATTTTTAATTCCTTTACCTGTATTGTTATTTAAAGATCTAGCTACTTTAGATTTTAATACAATATGGGATACAAAATTTGTTTTATTTTGTTTTTTTATTACAATTTTAAGTATTTTAATTGTGACTCTTTTATCTTTTTTATTAAAGAATAAAAGAAATCAGGGTGAATTTATTCAAGCAAGTTATCGTAGTTCTGCTGCATTACTTGGTATTGCTTTGATTCAAAATGTTTATGGGAAGGCTACAATGGCCCCTTTAATGATTATAGGAAGTGTTCCTTTATATAATATTATGGCTGTTATTGTTTTATCATTCTTTTCACCAGAGAGAAAAGAAATTAATAAGGAAGTGTGGATAAAGACATTTAAAGGGATTATAACTAATCCTATACTTATAGGAATTGTTGTAGGGTTACTTTGGTCTTTACTTCATTTCCCAATGCCTACAATGTTAGATAAAACAGTAACTTCTATTGGTAATGTTGCGACACCATTAGGACTTATGGCTATGGGAGCTACTTTTGATTATAAAAAAGCATTGGGTGATTTAAAACCAGCTATAGGGTCCTCAGGAATTAAATTATTTGGCTTCTGTGCTTTATTTTTACCATTAGCTATCTATTTTGGCTTTAGAAAAGAACAACTCATAGCAATCCTTGTCATGCTTGGATCAGCTACAACAGTTTCATGTTATGTTATGGCTAAAAATATGGGACATACAGGAGTACTAACAAGTAGTGTTGTTATGTTAACAACAATAATGAGTGGTTTTTCTATTACAATGTGGCTTTATATTTTAAAAACATTACAATATCTATAAAAAAATGAGTGAATTTTTTTCACTCATTTTTACTGTTGTGTAGTAGTAGGTTCAGCTGGAATTGTTGTTTCCGGTGTAGCTGGAGTTGCTTCAGGTTGTGCTTCAGGAGCTTGTTCAACTTTCATTGTACCCACAGCAATAATTGCTTCATGACCTTTATAATAACTATTGGCTTCTTTTTTCTTTGAAAGTAATTTACCATCTTTATCATAAACTAAACGATAAGAAATGGCTTTACCACCATTAGATCCAGCTTGTTTAGTTACTTGTTGTCCTTCAGGAATAGTTGCATCATTTTCATATTTAGTATTATAAGCAACATCCCCTGTTCTTTCACTTGTAAACTTCACATAACTTCCATCAACATCAGTTCCAATAATTTTACATGTTAACTTACCACCAGCATAACTTGCTTCTATTTTAATTGGATAATCTCTATTATTTTTAAACTTAAAATCAGGACCACCCCAAGAAACAGTGGCATCTCTACCAATAGGCACATAACTAGAAATATAAGTATGATTTGTTCTTTCAGTCACTTCTAAATTAGCTAAAACAACAGCATTGTATAATGTTGAAGAAGTTTGACAAACGCCACCCCCAACTTCTTGAACAGTTTCGCCATTTAAATAAGCTCCTGCTTCACCAAAACCATTTTCTTTTGTTCTTTTTCCAACTGTTTGATTGTAAGAAAATTCTTCACCTGGAAGTAAGATCACATTACATTTTTCACCAGCAAGTCTGACATTGTTTTTTCTTACAGATGAACCATTAACAGTTGTTGTATATTCACCTAAAACATCTTTAAATAAATTCTTTTCTAAATCTTCTTTAGTAATACTAGGAACAATAGCTTTTGCTTTAACTTCAAATTCTTTTCCTTCTTTAGCTTTATTAAAAGCACTAATTGAATCATCTAAATCATATTTAGCACCATATTGTTCAGCTACAATTTTATAATCATTATTTTTATCTAAAGTCGCATTTTTACCTTCCTTAGATAAAGTCTTATAAATTGTTTTCATTACACTTTCATCTTCTGAAACAGAAGATGGATTGATTTTTAATGTTTTATTAAAATCATATTGATTTAAAGCTTCTTCAATTGTGTTATAAACATCTTTTTGTTTAACAGCTTTACCACTTTTTCCTTTAGTAAAGATGACTTTTGTTTTTTCAACTTTATAAGTAGTAGGTACTAAAGTTGAATAATCTAAAATACCTGATTTTTTGATATCTTTATTAAGTTGTTTTTGATCTTTAATATCTATAGAAATATTTTCATTATGTTGTAGTAAGTAATGATATCCTTTTGTAAAGAAATTATTATATTTCTTTTGAATATCATTAACTTGATCTTTAATGTTAACTTTAACATTATCTTTCATATCAATTTGATATTTTTGACCATTCATTTCAAGATTTAATAATAATTGATCTTGATCTTTTTGATACTTATTTTCAAGTTTAGAAATGACCTCTTCTTTAGACATATTATTAACCTTTATGCCATTAATTGTCATATTCTTAATAAACCCTTTACCTGATGCTAGAAAACATAAAATGATATAAATAACCAATATCACTCCTATAACAGCACCTCCGATTATAGGAACTTTTTTATTCAGCTTTTTCATTTTTTCACCCCTATTTGTAAATAATAATATATGATAAAAATATAGAAATCAATCGAAAAAAATCATATATCAAAAATAAAAAATATTTGTTATAATGAGGGAGTTATTTATTGATAAAATCAACAAATTAAGATAGTATCAAGAAGAAAGGTGGTATGAAAATGAATGATGATATTATTGTTGCAGTAGCAACATCAAGACTAGAAGCAGCAATTTCAATTATCCGTTTATCAGGAAAAGATGTTATTGCATTTGTTCAACAGTTTTTTACAGGAAAGATTATAAATAAAGAGAGTCATACCATTACATACGGTTATATAAAAGATAATGGTGAAAAAATAGATGAAGTATTAGTAAATATCTATCGTGGGAAAAGAACCTTTACTGGAGAAGAAATGGTTGAAATCAATTGCCATGGTGGTGTTTATATTACAAATAAAGTAGTTGATATTTGTTTACATCATGGGGCAAGACTTGCTGAAAGAGGAGAATTTAGTAAAAGAGCATTTTTAAATGGACGTATTGATTTATCTCAAGCAGAAGCTATTAGTGATATTATTACGGCTAAAAATAGTTATGCTTCTTCTCTTGCTTTAAAAGGAATTCAAGGAAGTATTAGTCATTTTATTAAAGATTTAAAAGAAGATTTGATTCAAATTATTACGCAAATAGAAGTCAATATTGATTATCCTGAATATGAAGATGTAGAAGAATTAACAGCTGATAAGTTATTACCAATGTCTACTTCTTTAATTGAAAAGATGAATAAGATCATAGAAGATTCTAAAAATATTAAATTATTAAAAGATGGTATTCAAACAGCGATCATTGGTAAACCCAATGTTGGTAAATCAAGTTTATTAAATGCCATGTTAAAAGAAGAAAAAGCCATTGTAACGAATATTGCAGGAACAACAAGAGATGTTGTTGAAGGATCTGTTACAGTTGATGGTATTTTATTAAATATGATTGATACCGCAGGTATTCGTGAAACAGATAATATTGTAGAAAGTCTTGGGGTTGAAAAATCAAAAGAAATGATTAAAAAAGCAGATCTTGTTTTATTAGTTATTGATGGAAGTAAAGAACTTGATCAAGAAGATCAAAAGTTACTTGAACTTACAGAAGATACAAATCGTATTATTATTATTAATAAAGCAGATTTAGGTAAGAAAGTTGATTTAGAAGGAATTGAAATATCGGCTAAAGAACAAGATATTTTAGCGCTTACTAAAGAAATTAAAAAGAAATTTAATTTAGGACTTATGAGTAATCAAGAAGAATATTATCTTACTAATGCTAGACAAACACAATTATTAGAAAAAGCAGCTGTTTCTTTACAAAGTGCTATTGATGCTATGAAGATGTCTATTCCTGCTGATTTAATTGTAGAAGATCTTTATGATAGTTGGTCTTGTTTAAAAGAAATATTAGGAGAACAAGCAAAAGAAGATTTATTAGATGAATTATTTAAACGCTTTTGCATCGGTAAATAAGATGAATACAAATGAAATATTAGCACAAAGATTTTATCGTTTTTTTAAGTATACAAGGAATGTAGCATTAATTACGTTTATTGTTTTCTTTATATTAAATGCGATTAATACAGGAAATAGTATTCTTTATTGGATTTGTTATGGATGTTTAATGGTTTCTATTGTAGGAGCAATGCAATCAGTTTTGTTGTATGTTCTTTCAAAGTATTATAAAAAGAGGTAATTTGAATGGAAAAAATATTTGAACAAATTGATAATTTGTTTGTAAATGGGGTTATTAATGGCATTATTTCAATTGTTATTGCAGGGATTGTTTTAATTGCAATCAATAAATTATTAAATAAGTTTATTAAAAAGAAATGGCCTGATAATTATGTTTTACAAAAAAGAATTAAAAAGATTATTCTCATTACAATCTTTTTAGCAATTGTATGTAGTGAAGTGAAATTTTTAAAATCATTTGCGACTGCCCTACTTGCATCTGGAGGAATCGTTGCCGTAGTTATTGGACTTGCCAGTCAAGAAGCTGCAGGTAATCTTATTAATGGTGCCATGATTATGGCTTATAAGCCTTATAAGATTGGTGATTTTATTGTTGTTACAGGGCATAATGTTAGAGGAACTGTTATTGATATTTCACTTAGACATAGTGTTATTGAAACATTAGAAAAGACGCAAATGATTGTTCCTAATGATATTATGAATAAAGCAATTATTGAAAATATTTCACAAATCGAACATGTTAAAGCAAATTATCTTTATATTGATATTTCTTATGAAAGTGATATTGATCAAGCTATCAAAGTCATTCAAGATCTTGTTGTAAAACATCCTTTATTCATTGATGGAAGAAAAGATAAAAAGGATCCATTAGTTCCTGTGATTGTTTCTGATTTAAAAGATAGCAGTATTCAATTAAGAGCAACAATCACTAGTGAAGATAATGTACAAGGTTTCCAAATGCTGGCAGATATTCGTAAAGATTTAGTCACTGAATTTAAAAAGGAAGGTATTGAAATACCTTACCCTCATATGCATATTGTTAAATAGTTTAAAAAAGGAGAAAACATGGATTATCGTGTTATTCTCCTTTTCTTTTTATAAGAACTGTTAAAGTATTTATAATATACAGAAAAATGGTATAGAATAAAATATAAATATATTAAAATTTCAAGAAGATATTTTATTTTAAATACTTTTCTATGTACTTTCTGTAGCCGTCTTCTAGAATTTTAAAATCACAACTGTTATCAGTTAAAATTTGTTTATGATTGTTTATAACCATTTCGTATATTTTATGTGCTTTTTTTTGAATTCGTTTTGCGTTATCTATACAAAATCTAAACTCTTTATTAAGTAATATTTTATATTTCTCATCGGAAATATCTTTAATCACCAATTTATTAAGACACGTTTCAGGAACTGGAATCATATAATTAAATCTTAAAGAACCTTTAATTACTTTTTTATCACTAGGTACTTTTATTAAAATATTTGCTTCTTGTTTTTTTGAAAATGATGATACAGAAACATAATAATGGATATCATTAATTTTCATTACGGCTCCAAAGGCAAATTTATTATGATCAGAATACTTAATATTTGGTACCTTTGTAATTCCTCTTTTTTGTTTTTCATATTGTTGAAGAAATTTTATATATTTTTCATCTATGCGATAGAAATCCATTTTTATCCTCCCAAGTATAACAAAACAGGAAGATAAAACTAATCTTCCTGTAAATTAAAGAATTCGCATTTTAAGCTGCGAAGCACTTAAATTAAAGGTTCACATTTAAAGTAGTGAAGCACTTAAATTAAAGGTTTGCACTCAAAGTAGCAACGCACTTAAATCGAACAAATATCTTTGTTCATATATATTATATGCATTTATTTAAAAAATATCAATCTCATTTTTTTAATATTAATTTGTTTATTTATAAATCCTGTTATCCATTTTTTTAGTAGAATTTATTATCCTATTAATACTCTCTCCATATCTTTTACCTATCTTGTTAATAATCTGTAAACAGCCCTTATTTTTCAACAAAAAAAGGACACAAGACAGGTTCTCGTATTACCTGTTTTGTATCCTTTTTTGTGGATATAAATTATTACTAATTTTGTGAACAGTATTTGTTACAAATTAACAATTTCTTTGATTATCCCCATACTTCTTCAGCAATTTCTTTAACAAGTTTAAGTTTAGCCCATTGTTGTTCTTCTGTTAATTTATTACCAATTTCACATGAAGCAAAACCACATTGAGGACTTAAATATAAACGTTCTAAAGGAATATATTTAGTTGCTTCATAAATTCTTCTTTTAACAAGTTCTTTATCTTCTAAATCAGGTTTCTTTGTTGTTATAAGACCTAAAACAACTTTCTTATCTCCTGATACTTTCTTTAATGGAGCAAAACCACCAGAACGATGATCATCATATTCTAAGAAATAAGAATCTACATTTTCTTCACCAAAGAGTAAATCAGCTACACCATCATAAGCTCCTGAACTAAAGTAAGTAGAATGATAATTTCCTCTACATACATGAGTATTAATTGTTAGATCTTCGGGTGCACTAGCAACAACTTTATTATTTAAATCTAATAATAGTTGTTTATATTTTTCTAATTCTTCCCCTTTTCTTCCTGTTAAACTTACAGCAAGTTCAGGATTAACCATACCACCCCATACACAATCATCAAATTGTAATTGACGGCATCCAGCATGATAAATTTCTTGAACAAATTCATTGTATGCTTTAACAACATCGTCAGCAAAAGCTTCTTCACTACCATAGAAACCTAATGTTTTATCTAATAAATCAGCTCCTGTAAAGAAAGCATAGAATTGACCAGGTGAAGGAATTGTTTGTTTAGCTACAGTATTTTCATCTTCTAACGCTTTCACAAATTTAAAATGTTCTACAAAAGGATGATCTTTACAAGAAATCTTTCCTGTCATAAAAGTATCATCAATCATAGCATCTTCACCATCAAACGTTTGATTGCCATCTACAGTCTTTTTATGTTCAACCCCATTAAATCCCCACATAAAATCTAAATGCCAAGTAGAACGTCTAAATTCACCATCTGTGATGGTATGATAACCTAATTCTTTAAGTTTATTTACAAGTTCTACAATACATTCATCTTCTACTTTAGTAAGTTCTTTTTTAGTTATATTATTTAATTCATAATTTTTTCTAGCTTCTTTTAATCTTTCAGGACGTAAAAAACTTCCTACAAATTCATATCTATTTAATTGATTCATATTATTCATTCCTTTCAAACTATGTTTTTATTTTATCAATCAAAACATAGTTTGAATAATACAAATAATAACTACTTAGATATAGTTTTAAACTATATTCACCATTGTGCATAATGCACAAATGTATGCAATATTCTCATAACCTCAACACATATAATTTTTAAACTTTCTTACATATAATATAAGTAACAAAAGGGATATAAAATATTAAGGAGGAACAAAATCATGTGTGTAAATTACTATTCATATTTAACAACTAATCAAGCAGATTCTCAACCAGGTTGGGCTAAGAAAGACAGATTCGATTCAAGCAACACAACATTATCAAGAATCAAAAATCATGTTGTTAAAAACTATTTCTCTAAACTATTTAAATAATATATAATAATACGAAAAACCTGCACGAGATGCAGGTTTTTTATTTTTTACTAAGAATTTGGATGCGTCAGAAAAAAATAATAAAAAGCTTATACAAGGACAAAAAGGCATAGTAGTTATACCACCATTTGATCATTTTTGTCATCAATCATAGGAGGTTTAGAAGTAGTATAGCGAGTAATGTAATTGACACAGTCAATTACATTATTATTATTCTTTTTTCTCTTTTTTTAGCGTAGTTATTTACATCCACAAAAATATAAATCATAAGAGTTATTTATCCGTTTCATGGCCTCTGTCTTATCCTTATTATATCCATCCGTAGTTTATCACTATTACATATGGCATCATAAAATTATCTATGATCTAAAAGTTGATAGAATAGATTTATGTATCCGATTCCTAAAATTCTCTGACGTGTATTAACCAATTCATCATATGTCATTATCGTTGTATGTGCTGATAATCGACGAATATCTGTATTTATTTTTCTCAATATCGGAACGACATTTGCAAAAAATATATTAGGATTACTTACTGTATTGTCTATGTATCTTTTAAGCTCCGTCATTGGATAACTTTTATGAGTACACTTATCAAGAAAAAATACACATTCGCCTAATGTCATTTCTCTTTGTTCCTTCATTTTTTCATAAAATCTATTTTGTTTGGCCAATTTAGTTATATCATGATTCTTTCTAAATGGTTCAAAAACAAGCTGATTTAGTTGTACTTCTAACCCTCTACAATATTCAAGGCATATAGGTGCATAATCTGCATTGTTACATTCCTTCATACCCGAAAACAGGCAATCTGCCATTGCTAAGATCTCTTTTGTTTTTTGCGACATATTATCCCAAATATGAGGAAAATAATTTTGTCTTAAAAAATACATTTGTTTTGGAAGTTCTTCTGCTAATTCTCCAAAAGAAAAAAGCTTACTAATAATTTGATGATTTTTTTCACTTATTTGATATATTATGCTATCAGAATCCTCATCATTAGCTGTTGAAGACAGTATTTCTTTTTCTTTCTTGTAATTTCCAAGTATTTCTGATGTCTTTCCATCTATACCTTGCGTATCTAATATACACTGGCAAATTAGTTTAAATTGATTTGAATTCAATTTTTCTTTTGATGATGGACTTACTGAATAAGTGTTAAGTAAATTATTATTATCGCTAACAAGTTGTTCTGTAAATGGTGCATAATCATTTCTATATATTAGAATTGCCTGTTTTTTTATTTCGGAAGAATACACATAATTGAACATATTTTCAAAATTCGTAAAATATCCAATCATTTTATAAATTTCTTCTGAATTATTTCCTGCGGAACGATTTCTGTTTTTCAAATCAATCATTACCAGTGTATTTGTTGAAGTAGTATATTTAATAGATATATCTGGTATTCCAGATAATATTTTTCTTTTTCCTTCGGAATCAATATATTTCCATACTGGTTTTGTCTTATCATCCCAATATAAATTTGCACCCTTTTGATAAAATATATCTACAATTCCATCTGTTGATGATCTAAGTGAAAAAACACTTTGGTTATTATTGTTCATAATGTTTCTTTCACTTATAAGAGTCATTCCAAAATCTTCAATAAATGTTTTTTTGATAGAATATAGACACCATAGCTCAAACAATCTATTACAAAAATCATATGAATATCTTAATATATTCATATATTTTCTCAAGTCAAATGTTACTGTTCCTTTTTTATACTTCCAGTACCATTCAAATATCTTCTCATATGCTTGATAATTTCGAATTTTTCCCTTTGATGCTCGTATCTTTATTGCATTTAATACATTTTTTGGAAATTCTTCGCCATACTTTTTCCTAATTATTTCTAATGACATTGCACATTCCCGAAAATATTTTTTTCGAGCAAATGCTAAAAATACTTTTTTATATTCATCAATCAGAGATTTCTCTGTTGAATAAGCACTACCAATATAATTATGAAGAATCTTTGTAAACAAATTTAGTAGCCTAACAACGTAGTCGATAATATAAATCAAAAAGATATTCTCAGGTGTAACAGATGTTCTCACCTTTATTTGGCAAGGATATTCTTTAGGATATCGAATTTGTGTTTTTGATTTAAGATATTTTTGCACTTGTAAATGACCATGAATTTCACCATCAAATATTTGAATTGAATCTTTATATTTATAAGATAAAGATTTTTCACTTTCTGAAATCATTTGTCTTAAATCTCCTAAATTCGCTAAGACAATCCGGATATAAATATGCATATCCGCATCGGATATTTTCTCATGATTTAACCAAATTTCTAACTTTTGATTTTGTGTAGAAAATGTTGAGAAATATTCATTTACAAATCGAAAAAAAGAGGGATCTGAATACATATATTCAATTTGTTTCTCTAAAAATAAATTATTTTCCATATTTTTCCTCTAATGAATTAATCTGTATATAGCATCTTTGGTTCTTTTCATATATGAAAATATACTATCGCTTTGCACAACATCAAAAAACTGTACTAACTTATTAAAATCATATCCATCTAATTGCGGAATAATTCTACTAGATAAAACAGAGTCAACGATATCTTTCATTACCTCTCCGTTGGTATTGGTATTTTTTATATCTGCAACAATCATTGTAATATAAAGGCTTTCATATAAATCAATGATTTGTGCTGTACCAATTTGAAGTCCTAAATAAGATTCATCATCTTGATGTGAATATCTAATTCTTTTAATCAATTCCAACATAGTAATTTCAATTTCATTGAAATTACTTATGCCATCTAACTCATTCATATAGTTATTGTCTATTGTAACTTTTCCATATGTCTTAACCTTATCTATAACCCTTTGTTTGGCAAGCTTTTTCGCATTTTGTGATTCTGTCTGAAAATACTTTTCCTCTGGTGGTAGAATATCAATAAATGTAAATCTTCTACTTAATCCTTGAGAAATATCATTTACAAAATTCTTGTCCACATTATTCATTGCACCAATAATTCTATATCTGTTAGGAATGAATATCATTTTTTTATTTTCATCTTTTTGATACCATAGGTTGATTACTCTTTCCGTTTCAGATGCATCTGACCCTAATGCGGTAAAAAGATCACCAAATACCTTATCAATTTCACATCTATTTAATTCATCCAATATTAACCAATTTCCTTGCAATACTCCATCAGAAGTTTCATTTTTAATGATTAAATCACAACATTCTAATACACTTGATACTACATACCCATTCTTTCCTACAATTACCTCCTTACCTTCATCATTTGCTGTAGGTTGTAATCCCCCAATAGAATCATATGTTGTCCAGTCTGAGTTTGTAGTTGCTTCCGTATACGAAACATCAAAAACATCACATATTATTTTTGCTAATGTTGTTTTTCCTGTTCCAGGAGGTCCTTGTAAAATTATATTTCCTTTAATGATTCCTGCTATAATATTACGGAGAACAGAATCATCTCCAAAATACAATCCCTTTTCATCTATTTTATCTTTAAATTTATGGAATAGATCATCAGGAATATTTATTTTTATATTGCTTATATGCTTAGTGGCTAAGTAAGTTTCCTTATAACTATCCGGAAATACCGTACCTTTATTGTACTGTTCAATCTTATTCACATTTGCCATAGTATGCCTCCTTTAAATCTTTTAGTATATCGTTCTCTTTTTCTTTGTTTATATAATTATGTTTCACAATTTCAATCCTCAAATTTGAACCTAATTTATTTACAGAAACAACTTGATATACAATATAATTTGCAATGCTTTTAAATTCTGGTTTTACAAATATAATATAATCTCCCTGTGCAATTTTATAATTATATGAAGTATCAATTTCCCATTCTTTAATTTCCTTATCCATTATGGCATCATTGATAATTACCGATTTTATAGATAATGGTAAGCTTTCTTCTGAAGTTTTTTTATCGTCTTTATATATATCTACAGCATATATCATCAGTCGTTTAAATTGTTCCAAATATTTGTCATCCAGATTTGAATCTATCTTTAAAATTCTTTTACCATTTAATTCTGCCCATTCTAAAAGCCTACCATTTACCAATGAATGGATAACTTTGTAATTAAGTTCCTCTTCTCTATTGCTTGATATATCTGTTCCAGCCATTCTTCCTTCTTTGATTTTAGTTAAGGCATCCGAATAATTGAGATCTCCTAATATAGTTTCTGCCAATAAATATTTAAGCTCATTTTCACATAAATATTCCAACTCTGACAAAGTTCTAATTACTAGATTGACAGGTTCTATATCCAAATTTTTGTCAGATACGTTTTTTATATTCTGCATACTCTTACTGTATTTTAATATATCTAATAATAGTCCTTGGTATTCACTTTCACTTTGATTTTTAGCATCTTCTCTCAAATCCGTTAATAAAGCATTTTCTTGTTTCCTATTTACCGCTTCTTCCATTTGAAGAGATATCTGATATTTTGTTCCATTTTTATCCATCTTATCAATAAAATAACTATGATATGCTAATAGTCTGCTAATAGTTCTATTAACAAGTAAGACGCTATCACCTTGATAAATATGTTGTTTTTCAACACTAACGATATCTTCTTGTACTTCTCCGGTCTTTATCATCACTGCATTTTCGTCTGATATTGCAAACGGCTTAAACACAGTTTTATCTACCGAATCAATTTTCTTTCCTTCTGGTATTTCAATTTTCTCTCTCTTATCTATGTTATATATTTTTATATTTTCTAGCCTATCACGATAACGTTGATACACATCTGGATGAATCATAACTTTTTGTCTTCCATCATCCGCTTTTTTCAAAAATCCCCACCTTATTAAGGCTAATATTGGTTTCCAATCTGCATAGTTTTTAGCTTCTGATGATAATACAATTCCACCTGCACTTCTTGCTTTTAATATTTCAGGCAGACTTCTATAATATTTTTTACCATTATCATGTAAATTCCAAATCATATATGCATATTCATGACTGGTACAATAGCCTGTATCAAGAATACATTTTATAGCTAAATCAGGAGCATCAATATCAGATTCACTACTAGGACTTCCACCGTTATCTTTGCCAAATATCACTCTTTCTACTGCATCCATAAGTAGCTCCTGTTTCGCTGCTATGTCATCTGAAATAATAGCCTCATACATTTTCTTTCCTGAATTTGTAATTCGTCTTTCAGTAATATTATTACCACTCGTAATTTTACATTCAAGAAAACCAAAATATGTAGGCACCTGCGCTTTTTTAGGATATGATGAAGGATATAAATTTGGGTTTATCATTGTTTTTAATTTTTCCACATATTCTCTTGATTTAACCCAATCATTTGCGTCATAATGTATTTTCAATACTGCATTCATTTCTTCAACATCTGCACTATGTTTTGGTATTACAATTTTTCCCATCTATATCTTCTCCTTATAATTGTCGTGTTAATTCTCCAACTATTTCTTTTACCAATTTTGAAGGAATTCCTTCACCAAATACACGTCTTATAAATGTTTCGTCTGCCCACTCTGGTATATTCCAATTTAATGGCAACGACATAACAATCATAAGTTCATAAATACTCAATACTCTTGGATCAGAATACAAGACCTCACCATTTTCTGAAACATATTTCCTTCCAGGATGCACACATGCCAACGAAGAAATAACTCCATTATTCTGTGTAACCGTTCTACATGGCATATTCCACTTTAATCTTCGATAATTATTATGATGTGCTTTTACAGGTGCCCCATCTGCTTTTTGAGGATAATATACTTCATTATATATAGCTGATTTTCCAGTTGGGGTATGCATCATCCATTCGACCTGTTTCCAAGAATGCTTAGGCGGATAGTGCCATTTTGATATTTGCAAGCCTATTTTCTTTTTCTCTTCATACTCCGGAAATCTTTTAAGTGTTTCATCTATTCCCTCCCGTAACAACGGATCCAGTGAAGGTAAATTTCCAATAGCTTCTTCTAATGTTATTTCTTTTTGTTTTTCAGGAAACTCCCAAATATAGTTTAATTCCTTTTTTACTAAAAGGAAAATATTTCTTTCTCTTAACTGTGGTACACCATAATCTTTCGCCATTACCAAAGTTTCTTTATTAAACCTATAATCCTCACCCAATTCCTTTTTTATATATTCTGGTATTAGTATTACGTCTCCATTATATTTAATTTTAGTTGTTAATTGCTTTGGAACATTTTCTAGCAAAACAAATTTTGGTTTAACCCTCTTAATAACATCCACTGCATAAAATATAAGTTTGTTTCTTGGATCAAATTCTAATCTTAATCCCGCCTCACTCATACCCTGACATGGCGGAGTTGCAATAATAAAATCCACATTTTTTTCTTTTGCTTCTTTTACTATTTCGTCTCTTACCATTGTATCTGTCACATCACCACATATCATATGTGCATCAGAATATACTTCCTGATAAAATCTAGCTCTTTTATCATCTATTTCATTAGCCAATACTATATCAATCCCTACATCCTTCAAATAAGCTTCTGCTATTCCAACATTTGAAAACAGCGATAATCCATTTAATCGCATTTTATCTTTACCTCACTATAAGTTTTTCAAACACTTTTTTTACAAATAAGGGAGGTATTCCCTCTCCTATTATACGTCTCAAAAATGCTTCCGATGTTTTTTCTGGCACAGGCCAATCCGGTGGCAAGCTCATTACTAACATAATTTCATATAAAGTAAGCGTTCTTGCATCAGAATATACATCATCTCCATTCTTATCCTTCCCCAAGTATCTTCCAGGATGTACATTGTTTTGAGATGATATTTTTCTATTATCCATGGTAACTGTATATGCTGGTGTATCCCAATTTTGCCGTTTATATGTATTTCTGTATCCTTTAACAGGAGTTCCATTTTCTTTGATAGGGAAATACTTTTCGTTATCAAAAGCTGTCTTTCCTGTTGGAGTATGCATCATCGAAACAACCTGCCTTTTTATATGATGCGGTGGAATATTCCACTTAGATATTTCAAGGGCACGTTCTTTCTTTTCTTCATATTCCGGAAACATTTCTTTCATTTCTTTTTTGCTAATATCTTTTATATACGGATCTATAGACGGAATATTTCCAATTGCATCTTTCATTGTTATTATTTTATCGTCAGCTTTAGGCAACATCCAGATATTGCTCAATCCTTTTTTTGTAATTAAAAATATTGCTCTTTCCCTTACTTGTGGAACAGAATAGTTTTTTGTATTTATAGTATAACTATGTATCTCATATTCATTTCCCAATTCATTTTCAATATATTTTGGTATTAAAATGTTATTCCCATTCACTTCTATAGATGTATTCAAAAATTTAGGAACGTTCTCAATAAACACATAGTTAGGCTTTAAAATACGAACGGCATCCATAACTGGCATAATCAATTTATTTCTTTCATCTTCTTCATTCTGTTGACCAGCAGTACTCATACCTTGACATGGTGGTGTTGCCATTATGCAATCTACTTTTTTATTTTTTGCTGATTCTATGACATGATTAAATATTTTTTCATTAGTAATATTTCCAGAAATCATCTCTGTCTCAGGATATATCTCAGAATATAATTTTGCACGTCTTTCAACTAATTCATTAGCTACAGAAACTTCTATTCCTAATTCTCTAAGGTATGCTTCTGCTACTCCTATATTTGCAAATAAAGATAAGACTTTCATTACTATGTATTCTCCGTTTCTTCTAAATATTGAAAATATAATCTAACCGATCGCCTAATTTGAGACTTAACAGATACAGAAGCTTTTTGAAATTCTTCACATTGATTCAATCTAAACAAATAAATATCTTCATTACGGAAAGTCAAAATACTGTCTGCTCTTCGTAATCTTGAAACAATATCCTTTATTGAAGCATCTGTATATTTATTTTTTTGAATTAGCCATTTTTTGAATTCTGTACATTCCATATACCTATTTTCCTTCTAATAAATATTGTATTTAATTATAACATTTGTGTCCTATGGCGTCAATATATTGACGCCAAAATTGCAAATGTATTTGCTTCCAACTAAAAATAGCATGTCATCCAATAGTAGTGTTACTATTTATAACAAAATTATTTTTTTTATTTTTCCTCGTACTGTTTATTATAAACTCGGCAATTATTAAAACAATGGACAAATAGTCCACAATTTTATCTAATCATGATTTATCTAATCTAGATTAGATAAAAAGTGTAAACAAAAAGGAACGATATGCTTTACATCATTCCTCTGTTTTAATACTTAATTCTAAAATAATCTAAGTAAGCTTTATATCTATCTTGTGCAGTTAAACAAGTATCTATTAAATATCCTTTTTCATTATCCCATTCTTTTAAACCACGATAATAAAACATCTTTAAATTATCTTCTATGATAAATGGAACAATATTATATTTTAAGCATTCTTTAAACATAATTAATCTTCCAATTCTTCCATTACCATCTTGAAAAGGATGAATTCTTTCAAACTGTACATGGAAATCTAAGATGTCTTCAAAAGTTTTCTTTTGTTTTATGTTATATTCTAATAATAATTCTTTCATTAAATGATCAACTTCTTCAGGAAGAGGTGTTTTCATATTTCCGACTTCATTTGGTAGTTTTTTATAATCTCCTACAGCAAACCAATCTTTTCTAGAATCATTTGTTCCATTTTTTAAGATGAAATGTAATTCTTTAATAAATCTTTCAGATAATTCTATTTTTGCTTTATCTATAATTAAATCAATACAAAGAAAATGATTTGTTGTTTCAATAATATCATCAACATTAATAACTTCATTCCCTATACCTATGGTATTTATTTCAAAAATATAACGTGTTTGATCATGAGTCAATCGACTACCTTCAATATGATTTGAATTATAAGTTAAATCAATTTGAGTTTTATGATAGATGCCTCCTAAGATAATTGTTTAATACAGTATAGCATATTATCGGCAATAAATAATGGCTTAATCATTTATAAAATGTACTTATTTTTGCCGATAACGATAATAAAATTGCCAAACATGTAAAAAAATGAAAAATAAAAAAGAAAAATAGAAATAAATGGCATATATATTAATGAAGGAATATTTTATAGAAATTAAAAAAGTAATAAACTTTGCTTCAAATGATTCATTATTAACTTTTGAAAAATATAATACATTTGTTTATAATTTGTGTTATCAATTCAATTTAAGTAAAATATTACCTAATAGGTAAATTTTATTTATTGACGCAAGATATATATAATTGTATAATATATTTACCTCAAAGGTAAACTCACAAAAGAAGTGATATGTTGAAAATAACATATAAGACTCGTAAGATTGAAAAGGTGTGTACAATCGCAATCGAGGCAGAAAAGAAATACGGCTTAGAAATGGCTGAAAAAATCCATCAGCGTATAGATGAAATAGATGCATCCGATACTGTAGAAGAAATGGTTCAATTCCATATTGGAAGATGTCACCCGTTAAAAGGGAATCGAAAAGGCCAATATGCGATGGATTTAGTACATCCCTACCGATTAGTTTTTGAAAAGGTAGGTAATGAAATTCAAATTGCAAATGTAATGGAAATTGTAGATTATCATTAGATTTTCATTGTAATTAAGGAGGGATTACGATGGTAAAAAGTCGCAGTTTTATTGCAACACCACCAGGTGCAACAATTAAAGAACAATTACTTGATAGAGGTCTTACACAAAAAGAATTTGCATTACGAATGGATATGACAGAAAAACACATTAGTAAATTAATCAATGGGGAAGTTCAATTAACTCCAGATGTTGCTGTTCGTTTAGAAATGGTGTTAGGTGTTCCTGCCAAGTTTTGGAATAATTTAGAAGCAACTTATCGTGAAAAGATTGTAAAAGCAAAAGCTGAAAATGAAATGGATGATGATAAAGAACTTGTTAAAAAGTTACCTTATAATGAAATGGCAAAGAATGGGTGGGTTCCTGATACTAAAGATGCAATTCAAAGGGTTAATAATTTAAGAAAGTACTTTGAAGTTGTGAATCTTGGTATTATTAAGAATATGCAATTATCTAAAATTGCTTGTCGTAGACTTGCTGAAACAGAAAAAAGTAATCTTGCTTTATTAGCATGGGCACAAAAAGCAAAGCTTAATTCTCGTACTATTGAGACTTCATTAATTGATTTAAAAATGCTTAAAAGAAAATTACCAGAAATTAGAAGTATGACAACAATGGATCCTGTTGATTTTTGTCCTAAATTGATAGATATGTTTGCTGACTGTGGAATTGCGCTTGTTTTTCTTCCTCATATTGGAGGTTCTTTCTTACATGGAGCAACTTTTTATGATAAAAATAAAATTGTTGTTGGTTTAACTGTTCGTGGTAAAGATGCTGACAAATTCTGGTTTAGTTTATTTCATGAGCTTGGTCATATTTTACTTGGTCATATCAACCAATCAAATGGAACAATTGAAGAAGATGAAGAAGCCGCTGATAATTTTGCAAAAGAAGTATTAATTCCTACTGCAGAATTTAATGCTTTTACTTCTAAAAATGATTTTACAAAAGCTTCTATAATTACTTTTGCTCAAAAGCAAAATGTTCTTTGTGGAATTGTTGTTGGACGTCTACAAAAGGAAGGATTTATAAATTATAATCGCTGTAATGATTTAAAGACCAAATATTCATTTTCAGCGTAAATATAAAAGCTTAAAATAAATACATTATAATAATTAATTACAAAAAAAGACCTACTATCTCACTTTAAAGGAATGGTAAGCTTTTTCAAATTTATCTATGAAATAAATTCTTTAACAAAATAAACGACTTCTAAATTCTTTTCTCTAATATTAGAATAAGCTAATATTTCTTCCATTGTCATCCAATAATAATGTCTATTTTTTATAACAAAATTATCATTTTCATATTATTAGGTAATTTAGATATTGTTATATAGTAGAGACTATGATTATAAATTCTATTCTCATTATGGCTAACTGAATATTTTTCTTGAATTTTAGAAGTAATAAATTCGCAATTTATTGTTGATTTATCGAGTTGTAAATCTTCTTCTAATTCTTCTTTTATAGTTGTTTCATTAATTATGCTTCTTGTAGTCTATTATAAAATTCGTGGTCATTAATACAATGGACAAATAGTCCATGATTTTATCTAATCTAGATTAGATAAAAAGTAAAGATACGAAATCTCATTTTCATTGACAATTGGTATCCAGTTGACTAAAATGAAATTGCATAAAAAAATATATAAATATATTTTGTAAGGACCGTGTAGTAATACATGGTTCTATTTTTTTTACAATAAAAGCCCTCTAGTTTATCACTAAAGGGCTTTTATTATTTTTTGATCATAATAAATTGATAAGGTTTTAATGTTGTGTTGTTATAATTGTTGTAGTTATCTAACAAGATGTTTCCTTGAGTTTCAGGAATTGGTTGTTCTTTGTTTGTAAAGTTACATAAACAAATAATTTCTTGTCCTTGATAAGTACGTTTATAACCAATAACATCATCTACGGTATTTACTTCTTCAAAATCTCCATAAACAAGAGTATCTTCTTGTTTTCTAATAGAAATCATTTTTTTATAGAAGCTATAGATTGAATTTGGATCTTTGAATTGATTTTCAACATTGATTTTATCTTGGCTTCCTGTCATTTTTAACCAAGGTTTGTGATTACTGAATCCAGCATATTCACTACTATCCCATTGCATTGGTGTTCTGGTATTATCTCTACTTCTAAGGTTAAGGAAATGCATGGCTTCTTCTTTAGTAAAGCCTTCTTCTAAAGCTCTTTGATATTGTCCATGACTTCCAATATCATCAAATTCATCAATGCTTTCTCTTTCAAAGTTTTCCATACCAATTTCTTCACCTTGATAGATAAATGGTGTTCCTCTTAAATTCAAGAACATACCAGCAAGCATTGTTTGAGAATAATAATTATGATTTTTCTTATCTAACACAAATTTATCGATTGCTCTAGGTTGATCATGATTTTCTAAGAAACTCGCAATCCATCCAAGCTTTTGAACTTCTCTTTGACTTGTAAATAAAAGTTCTTTAAATTGTTTAGTTGTCCAATCTTGTCTTTTAAACCATTCTTCATCTTCACTAATATCAAAATTACAATAATTAAAATCAAACATCATTGAAAAACATCCTTGTTCACCAATAAAAATACCTAAATCCTTATATTGAACTCCAACAGCTTCAGCGACTGTCATACAATTATGTTTTTCAAATGTTTCTTTCTTCAATTCATCAAAGAATACTTCAATACCTGGTTGATTTCTAGAATAAGCAAAACAAGCACTTAAACCATCTTGTCCATCAACAGGACCATCTAAATATCTTTGATCCTTTTTAATAAAGTTAATTGCATCAACTCTAAATCCCGCAATTCCTTTATCTAACCACCAATTAATCATTTTATAAAGTTCTTGTCTTAAAGCTGGATTTTCCCAATTTAAATCAGGTTGTTTTTTAGAAAAAGCATGGAAATAATATTCATCTCTTCCTTCAACCTTTTGCCATACAGAACCACCAAAAACTGATCTCCAGTTATTTGGTTCTTTACCATCTTTAGAGGATTTAAAGATGTAATAGTCATGATAAGGACTATGAGGATCTTTTAAAGCTTCTTGAAACCAAGCATGTTCATCTGAACTATGATTGATAACGAGATCCATAATAATCTTAATTCCTTTATTTTTAGCTTTTTCAATCAATTCTTCTAAATCAGCCATTGTTCCAAATTCAGGATTAATATCATAATAATCAGAAATATCATACCCATTATCATCCATAGGTGATTTATAAATAGGACATAACCATAACAAATTCACTCCTAAATCCTTTAAATAATTAAGCTTTTCAATAATCCCTCTTAAATCACCAATTCCATCTCCATTAGAATCCTTAAAACTCTTAGGATAAATTTGATAAGCTACTTCCTTCTTCCACCATTCATTACTCATTTTCTTTTCTCTCCTTTAAAATATATAATTTAGAATAATAATCTCCAATACCATCCTTATTCTCACCACTTGAACCATCACTTATAATAAGTCCCACATTCATCAATTCATCTCCATATAAATCTAAACCATTAACATGATACATCTTATCTTCATCTAAACCTAATAAAGGTAAACGACGATAACCTACATTAACTTCTTGTAAAGGTCGATAGTAACCAACAATTGCTTGTGTTTTATCATGAGAGACAACCATCCAAGCTGTTTCGTTTGATGTAAATGGACTTTTTAAACGATAAAATGTTCCAAATTGAAATAAAGAACGATATTGTTTCATAAAACTAATTTGTTTTTTAATAATTTCTTTTTCTTCAAAGGTTAATTGATTAACATCTAATTCATAACCAAAAGTAGCAAAATAAGCTACATTAGCACGTGTTTCAAGTTGTGTATTTCTAAATGTTTGATGATTAGGAATTGCTGAAACATGTGATCCCATTGAAGAAAGTGGGTAAACAAGAGAAGTTCCATATTGAATCTTTAATCTTTCTATTGCATCGGTATCATCACTGGTCCAACATTGAGGGGCATAATAAAGCATTCCTGGATCAAAACGTGCTCCTCCACTTGCACAGGATTCAAAGAGTATATCAGGGTATTTAGTTGTTAGAACATCGTATAAATGATAAACACCTAGGATATATTCATGCATGACTCTTCCTTGTGATAAAACATCATGAGTGCTTGAATAGACTTCTGACATACAACGATTCATGTCCCATTTAATATATGAAATATAGGAATCATCAATCACATTCATCATTGCCTGGGCAATGTATTCAACAACTTCATGATTAGAAAAATCTAAAATATATTGATTTCTTCCATGACAACTCTTTCTATGAGGAGTTTTTAATATCCATTCAGGATGATTTCTATATAAGTTAGAATCTTCATTGACCATCTCTGGTTCAAACCATAATCCAAATTTTAAACCTAAATCATGAATTCTCTTTGATAAACCATTAATTCCATGAGGCAATTTATCTAAATTAGGAAACCAATCCCCTAATCCTTGATGATCATTATTTCTATTACCAAACCAACCATCATCTAATACAAATAACTCAATTCCTAATTCTTTTGCTGTTTTAGCCATTGAAACGATCTTATCTTCATTAAAATCAAAATAAGTGCCTTCCCAATTATTCACTAAAATAGGTCTTACTTGATCTCGATACTTCCCTCTAGCAAGTCTTTTTTGATAAAGTTGATGATATGTTTGAGACATCTTATTCAATCCTTGATCACTATAAACCATCACAACTTCAGGACTTTGAAACGAATCTAAATGATCTAATAGATATTCAAAACAATGAGGATGAATTCCCATAGAGACACGTGAGACATGATAATTATCAACTTCTACTTGGGCTAAAAAGTTACCACTATAAACCAAACTAAAACCTAAAACTTCACCACTTGTTTCTTTACAATTTTCTCTTTTTAAAGCAATAAAAGGATTAAATTGATGTGAAGAACATCCTCTTAAAGAATAAATACTTTGAATACCTTCTGTAAGTTTTCTTGTTTTAATAGAACGTTCTCTTGCCCATGATCCTGTAAGTTCAATCATTTCATAATCTTGATCAGGTAAGTCTAAAGACATAGACATCATTTGATTAAGTCTTAATTTTTGTTTCCCCTCATTAACAATAAAAGCATTTCTTGTAATTACAGGAAAATCTTGATAAATGGTATAACTTAATTGTAGTTTTGTTTCAATGACTTCATCATATAAGGTAATGATAAGAGTTTGGGCTTCGTTTTCATTTTCTACATAGGTAGCAGGAAGATCTTTTAATTTTGGTTTTCCCTGTATGATTTTATGACTTACATATTCAAAGTTTAAAATATGACTCCCATTTTCTTGTAAAATATCGATAGCAGGATGACGTAAATCACCTGAACCATAAACAGGATATTCTTGTTTAATATGTTCTAATGAAAAACTTAAATCCCCTTTATAGCTACAAGGTGACATAGGACGGGGAAAAAGTTCTAATAAATGATCAAAGTCTTTACGATCATGAATTCTTTTTCCATAATAGAGTTGTCCTAATTGATTATTTTTTAAGATTTTAAACACATAACTAATTTCATTATTATACAAATGAAAAGTTTTACTTTCTTCATGGAATACAATCATAAATTTCTCCTTAATCATTAAATAGTATTTTTAAAATATCTTCTAATCCATCATCTACAATAGATTTACAAATAATATTTGCTTTAACTTTTAATAAATCACAGGCATTTCCCATAGCAACCCCTACACGACAAAATTCAATCATTTCTAAATCGTTTTCTCCATCACCAAAAGCGTATGTGTCATTTTGATTTAAATGATAATAATCAAGAACTTTTTGAATACCTGTAGCTTTTGAAATCGTTGGTGAATAGAATTCAAAAGCATTGTCACTACCATGTTCATCAAAATTAATAACATAACCAAAATCATTTTGGATATACTTTTCTATTTTTTCACGATCTTTATTTGTAACATTGGCTTCTATTTTAATCGCTCTTTTTAATACCTCATTACGATCAAACTTTATTGTAAATAGATCTTCAAAATGTCCATTTTGAACAAAGAAGTTATAAAGTTCTTTATAAGAAGGATCAATGTATAAATGATTCGCTGTCGCAATCATATAATCACAATGAAGTTCTTCTAACATATTTGCTGTCTTTAAACATAACTCATAATCCATTCTATTTTCATAAATAGATTTTCCATCAATTTCTACATAACCACCATTATTTAAAATATAACCGTCAAAAGTTCCGTCGAGCCATTTTTCATCTAACATGGCTTTGGGTCTTCCACTGCAAATAAAGAGTTTATGTCCTTGTTTCTTTAATTTATTTAATTGTTGTTTTACACCTGTAGGAATTTCATAAATTCCCACTTGTGAGCATACTAATGTCCCATCTATATCAAAAAATAATACTTTCTCTTTCATAAAAAATCTCCTTTAGCTAATTATATCACAAAGCCCCTTTCTATGATTTTCAATAAAAGAAAATATAAAAAGTACGTATGATAGTACGCAAGATAATACGTATGAAAAAAGGAATCTTTCGATTCCTTAACTAGTCATCTAAAATAGAAGATCCATTAGTCGCAATAACTTCTTTATACCAATCATAAGATTTCTTTTTAGAGCGTTTATAAGTTCCATTACCATAATCATCAACATCTACATAAATAAATCCATAACGTTTAGACATTTGATTTGTAGAGTTAGATAATAAATCAATTGGTGCCCAAGTTGTATAACCCATTAATTCAACACCATCTTCTTCAATAGCTTTATACATTTGTCTAATATGTTCTCTTAAATAATCAATACGATAGTCATCATTAATAGAACCATCAGCTTCTACAGTATCTTTAGCACCTAAACCATTTTCAACAATAAATAATGGTTTTCTATAACGATCATATAAATCTACACAAGAAATTCTTAAACCGATAGGGTCAATTTGCCATCCCCAATCAGAACTAGGAATATGAGGGTTTTTAATAGCTGTAACAGTATTACCTGCACTCATTTCTAATCCTTTAGTATCCGCAGCAACACAACTTGATGAATAATAACTAAATGAAATAAAATCAACAGGATATTTTTTCATGATTTCTAAATCTTCATCAGTCATTTTAATATTGAATCCTTTATTTTTATACATTTGTAATAAGTATTTAGGATATTCACCATGAACTTGAGTATCACTATAACAATAGATTTGTCTCATTCTTTGTTGTTGTTCTAATACATCTTCTGGTTTACATGTATATGGATAATAAGTTAATTTTGTAAGCATACAACCTACTTTAGCGTCAGGAATATTTTCATGTGTAATTTTTACCGCTAAAGCACTTGCCACAAATTGATGATGCATTGCTTGATATTCAACTTCTTCAAATTCTTCTGGTTTGAATCTTGATTCAATAAGTCCCCCTGTCATAAATGGGTGTCTAATAATTGAATCAATTTCATTAAATGTAAGCCATAATTTAACTTTATCTTTATATCTTTTAGTAATAACATCCACATAACGTGTAAAGAATTCAATGGAACGACGATCATACCAACCATTATAATCCATACAAAAAGCAAGAGGTGGTTCATAATGAGACATTGTAACTAAAGGTTGCATTCCATATTTTAAACATTCATCAAAAACAGCATCATAGAATTTTAAACCTTCTTCATTAGGTTCTAATTCATCCCCTCTAGGGAAAATACGAGACCAAGCAATAGACATTCTATAAACCTTAAATCCCATTCCTGCAAGTAAAGCAATATCTTCTTTATAATGATGATAAAAATCAATCCCATGACGTTTTGGATAGTAAACTTCATCATCAGTACTTAAAGCTTTTTCAATCATTTCATCAGAAATATCGCATAAACCATGAGTATTTAATAAATCATTCATTGATTTAGGATCAGTAAATAATTGTACATCACTACAACTTACTCCTTTTCCTCCTTCTTTCCAACCACCTTCATATTGGTTAGCGGCAGTAGCTCCACCCCATAAAAATCCTTCTGGAAATTGTTTCATATTATATTTCTCCTTATTTTTTATTATCAAATTCATTATATCGATATTATTGAATATTTGTTTGTTTTTTCATAATATAAAAACTAATTCTACTTATAAGAGGTGTTGTTTTCTATTTAAAATGATATGATTTGATTAAAGGAAGTGGTCATATGGATCTTATCAAAATAGGTAAATATATAGCTTTTAAAAGAAAAGAACAAGACTTAACACAAAAACAGCTTGCTGAAAAGTTAAATATGTCAGATAAATCAGTCTCTAAATGGGAAAGAGGTATATGTTTACCGGATGTTTCTGTTTATCTAGAATTATGTAAAATACTAGATATAAGTATTAATGAGTTTCTGGCTGGCGAAGATATACCTAAAGAAACAATTGAACAAAAAGCAGAAGAAAATATTATTCAGATTACAAAAGATAATAAAAACAAACAAAAGTATCTAAAGAAAATTATAAGATTATTAATAGTTATGCTTGTTGTTTTCATATTTATTACAAGCATATTTGTCTACAAAAAATTAATACAACCACAAAACTATATAGAACCTTATTTAGAAAAAAGCACAGAAATGCAAACGGCAAATATGCTTTCTAGTCATCCAGGGAATATTTTGTTATTTCATTATAATTCAAAAAAGATTTTGATTCATTAACTATGTATTTAACCCAATATCAAAAAGGTAAAAAGATATCTGATAAAGAAATCTGTACATTTTATAATAATCCTTCAAAAGGAACAAATACCGGAAATATTGCTTTAGTAGTTGATTATGAAGCTTCTACTTTGAAGATTATAGATGCTTTTGAAGATGGATATTATGTAGCTAAAGATATTTCATTTATAGAAAACATTAGTCACTACGATGTTTGGGATTATAATCAAATTGAAGAAAAAACTTCTATTAAATATGGTAAAAAACAAATGTTAGCAGCTTTATTTTATGGAAAAGAGGGTGTTTCAACAATTCCAATAGAAGAATTAGAAAAGAAAGATACAAAGTTAAAAAATGATTATATGTGTATTCTATCATTTAAATTTAAATAAGGAGCTTGCTATGGAAAAGATAAAAATAAACAAAATAAGATGTAAAAGATGTGGAGATATTATCGAAAGTAAAACAGGACATGATTTTAAATTTTGTAAGTGTGGTGCCGTGGCAGTAGATGGAGGAAAAGAATATTTAAGAAGATGTTTTATTAATACGAATGATGATTATGAAGAATTATCAGAATATGAAGAAACGCCATCCTAGGATGACGTTTTTTTGTATAAATTTTTAACTATAAATATTTTGGATCAACATCTAATACTTGAATCAAACCATTTTCAAAATTCTTTAATAATTCATCTTTCCCATCTTCTAAACACCATATGATACCATAACCAAATGCAAGATGAGCACAGGCAAGATATAATTCTTTAGGATCTTTAGAATTACGTATTTGATTTGATTTTTGAGCTTTGTCAAATAGTGTAGACATTAGATTAGTAATGCCTTCTTGAAACTGAAATGTTCCCTTATTTTCTTTTAAATTAGTTATAAATAATTGAGAATACAAATCATGTCCAAATTCTTGTGAATGAGATAAAATAATTTGAAAAGCACATAAAATTTGTTTCCAATAATTATCTTGTGAAATTATTTCTAATATGCGTTTACTCATTTCATTTTCAATATCTTTATAAAAAAGAGTAAGTAGTTCATCCTTAGATTTTATATATGTATAAAATGTCGGTTTAGAAATATTTAATTCATGACAAATATCCATAATAGTAACATTATCATAGCCTCTTTCTTTAAACATTTGATAACTGACTTTTATAATATCTTCTTTTATATTTTTAATCATTGTTATTATAGCAACAACTTAGTGTGCGAACTCCTTCCAATACATTTTTATTACTATAATAATTATATTAATTATTTATTAAAAAGCAAATTATATGAATTTTAAATATTGACATTGAAAGCGCTCACGTTCTATAATCTTACTGAGGTAAGGTTTTTTGTTACTCGGATAAGGAGGGAAAATTATGAGTAAATATCCAAATATTGAAAAACCAATTACATTTAGAGGAATGACTGTTAAAAATCGTATATTTGTTCCACCTATGAAAACAAATTATATTAAAGCGGATCATTCGATGAGTGATGAAATTATTGAATATTATGAAGAAATGGCCAAGGGTGGTGTCGGTCTTGTTACAACAGAAGCAGCTGAAATAGATGGAGAACATCTTTATGATGGAACTATTCTTGGAATTTATGATGATTCTCAAATGGAAGGATTTACTAAATTAGCAGATGCATTACATAAATATGATTGTAAGTTATCAGTTCAATTAATCCAAGGAGGTCCATTTGCAAATTCAAAATTGAACGGAGGACGTATGCCACTATCATGTACACCAATTGCACATGTATGGAATCCACTTGATGTACCTGTAGAAATGACTCACGATGATATTAAGCATTATATTGATCTCTATTGTAAAGCTGCACTTCGTGCAAGAGATTCTGGTTGTGATTCAATTGAAATTCATGCTGCGCATGGTCATGCGTTACTTGGTTCATTTTTATCAGCACAAGTGAATCATCGTACTGATGAGTATGGTGGAACAATCATGGGACGTAGCAAATTCTTAGTTGAAGTTTGCGATGCAGTTCGTAAAGCGGTAGGAGAAGATTTCCCTATTTCAGTTCGATTAAGTGCAAGTGATTTGGAACCAGGTGGTAACACAGCATCAGATAATATCTTTGTTGTTCGTCAATTAGAAGAAGTAGGTGTTGATTATGTTCATTTTTCAAACGGAACATTATATGATGCAGGAACATTACTTCCTCCAACTGGTAAACCTAGAGCTTTAAACGTACCTATTTCTGATGAAATTAAACAAAATACAAAAATGCCAATTGGTGTTGTTGGTCGTATCAAAGAACCTTGGGTTGCGGATTTAATGATTGAACAAGGACATATGGATTTTGTTTATATGGGAAGACAAATGATTGCTGATCCTTATTCTCCAAAAAAATTCTTCGAGGATGATTTTGCATCTGTTAGACCATGTATTGGTTGCTTACATTGTTTATATACATCAGCTATTGGAATTGCAATGCAATGTACAATGAACCCTGAAATTGCAGATGCAGCATTAAAAATTAAAGAAAAAGCATCTACAAGTAAAAAAGTAGCTGTTATTGGTGGTGGACCTGCAGGTTTAGAAGCTGCAACAACTGCTGCAAAACGAGGACATGAAGTAACATTATTTGAAAAGAAAAACTTCTTAGGTGGACAATTTGTCATTGCTTCTTATCCACCATGTAAACAGGAATTATCAGGAGCATTAGGTTATTTAATAAAAGAATGTAAAGATTCAGGAGTTAATATTCAATTAAATAGCGAAGTAACTAAAGATACATTAGCAAATGATTTTGATGAAATCATTGTTGCTACAGGAGCTAAACCAGTTATGCCTAAATTTATTACAGAATCAGGACATCCAAATGTAATGAGTGCATGGGATGTGTTATTTGGTAATCATGTTACAGGTATGAATGTTGTAGTAATTGGTGGTGGATCAGTTGGATGTGAAGTTGCTGAATTTATAGCACCAAGACATAATTACCGTGAAGTAATGGCTAAAAAAGTATCAATTATTGAAATGCAAGATAATATTGATAAAACAGATGGAACATATAACAGAGATTATTTAGTAACTCGATTAATGAGTAAACCTATTGATATTCAATGCTCGGCAAAAGTTACAAATATTACTGAAAATAGTGTTTCATATGAACAATTTGGTGAAACAAAAACAATTGAAGGGGTTGATACAATTGTTGTCGCAATGGGTTCTTCTTCTATAAATACATTGGCAGAAGAATTAAAAGAATGTGGAAAACTAGTTCATACTATCGGTGATGCAGAAAAAGTTGGTAAGATTGTTGATGCAATTGCAACAGGACGTAAAGTCGGTCTAGCTATTTAAAAATATTTCTATAATTATTAAAAACGCCATCTTAAGATGACGTTTTTTAAAAATCAAATTTATTCTTTTTCTTCATAACAATAAAGACAGTTATACAAATAAGAGCAGATAAAATAGAACCAAGAGCGGGTGTAAGTCCCATTGGTAGTAATGTTTCAGGGAAAAGTTTAGAAGTAATATAAGCTCCTGGAACTCTTATAAGGGCTATGGAAATTACATTATGAATAAAGGAAATAATGGAATAACCATAGGCTGTAAAGAATCCACTAAAACAAAAATGAATAGAAGCAAAGACACAATCTAAAACATATCCTTTTAAATATTGACTACCATACATAATAACTGCAGCTTCACTTGTAAATAACGAAAGAATTTCCTTGGAAATAAATTGACAAGTAAGCGCAAAGAAAATTCCAAATCCTAAAGCAATAAAGCATCCATAGCGTAAAGTTTGTCTTGCTCTTTGATGTTGTTTTGTTCCTACACATTGGGCACATATAGCAGAAATTGCTGAAAGCATACTTGATGGTACTAAGAATAAAAAGCTAATGATTTTTTCTACAACACCAACTGCTGCGGCAATATCAACACCACGCATGTTTGCGATAATCGTAATAATAATGAATGATACTTGAATAAGACCATCTTGCATAGAAATAGGAAAACCGATTTTAAAGATATCTTTAATAATTTTTTTATGTAATTTCAAATGGTATCTATGGATGACAATCAATTTTCTTTTAATGATTGCAAATAAAGCAACAATCACACTAATAAGTTGTGAAATCACTGTCCCAAATGCTGCACCAACGGCATGCATATTGAAATAACCAATGAAAATGAAATCTAACACAATATTAAAAAAACAAGCAACTGCCACAAAATACATGGGTCTTTTAGAATCCCCTAATCCTCTAAAAATAGAACTAATAATATTGTAAGCAGTAATAAAAGGAATACCGATAAAACATATTTTTAAATAAATCGTTGTTTCTTGAATCGCTTCTACAGGTGTAGACATAATAGAAACAATCGGATTAATAAAGAATAATAAAATCAAAGTAACAATCAGAGATAAAATCATAAAGATCATGATTGTATTTCCTACAGTCATCCTTTTTTCTTCTTCTTTTCTTTCACCAACATAACGACCAATCATGACCGTTGAACCCATTGCAATTCCTACAAGCATAACAGTAATCATATGCATGACCTGACTTCCAATAGAAACCCCTGATAAAGAAGCGGCTCCATTGTATTGACCGACAATAAATAAATCAGCCATGCCATAGAATGTTTGTAAGAAATTAGCAAGTAAAAATGGTAATGAGAAAGTAATAATATTTTTTAAGGCACTACCTTTTGTTAAATCTTTTTGCATAACATCAACTCCTTGCTTTGTATTATATAGGATAAATGTTAAAAGATAAAACGAAAAAAAATGCTTAATCTAGCACTTTTTTTCATGTATATGTTGCAATAATAGATTTAAGTTCTCTGATTTATTTTGTTTTAAATAAACAAGATTTATTTTTTCAAGATCAGCAAAGTATTTACTAATATCCTCTAAATAGAACTGATCTCTATTTTCTACTTCTTTTGTAGGAAGGATTGAAAAACCTCTAGATAGATTAAGTAAAAGAAGTTGTTTAGGAAATTCTTTAACGTATTCTACTTTATTAAAAGTTGTATGATAAATTTTATAAAGTTCATCTTTACATAATTGATGATAGTTTTGATCTGTTGCTTTTGTAATATAGGGAACAGATTGAATGACCTTTTCTATTGTATGATATTTATGGATCAGTTCTTTTGAACAAACAAGAGAAACGTTTTCTTTAGATAAGGTTGTTGTTTCAATTGGATTGTTTTTGTAGAAAGAGAGCATGCTTGGAGAAATTAACGCATCGAGTTGATGCGCTTTTAGGCCTTCCATCAATTCATTTTCTTCAAGATAAGAATAAGAAATAGAAAGATGTGGGTATTTCTTTTCAAATCTTTCAAGAATTTCAAAGTCTGTAAAATCTGTTGTTTTCATGCCTATATGTAAAGTATTCGTTTGTTGAATATTTTGACATAAAGTTTGATAAGAAGCATAAATGTTTTTCATTCCTTCATAGAACTGTTTTCCTTGTTTAGTAAGAGTTAATGTTCTATGTTCTCTTATAAATAGCTGTGTTTGGAGTTCTTGTTCTAAGACAGCAATGTATTTAGACATGGTTGTTTGTCCAATATGACAAGCGTTAGCTGCTTGCGTAAAGTTTTTATATTCAACAGCTTTAAAGAAATAATGTATTCTATTTAGATCCATATTATCACCTCTTTCATTATAACAAAAAAAAGGAGCAATGAAGCTCCTTTGCTCAATATTTATTTACGTTTGAATAATGATTTTAAACCACGAGAGATTACTTGAAAGAAACTAAGAGAACGAACCATATTATTTGGATCAACATAATTTCTAACAGCTCTTAATGTCTTTTTATTATCTCTTGTCGAAAAGATAAAGTTTCCGTTGTTTTTCGTAACAACTGCAAAACGAGGAATCCATTTTCCTTTAAACATGACACTTGCTATGATTTCTGTTACTTCAGACCAAGGAATTTGAATATAATCATTGACGTTTTTATCATTGTAATATTCAAAAGCTTCATCCCCGACCAACACTTTACCATAGTTTGCCATTCCTAAATAAGAAGTAGCATTAATTGTTAAATCGACTTTTTTATTTAATGATTGTACCATATATTCCCTCCATAAATATTGAACTTTTTAAATTACATAATTCCAGCTAAACGAGCTAAGATACCAACGATAAATAATGCAACGATAATAACGATTGGTGAAACTTTTTTCTTTAATAACCAGCAGCAAAGTAATGTAAGTAATAATGCTGCAAGACCAGGAATTAATTGATCTAAATTTTGTTGTAAAGTAGTAACTTTAATTTTATCTAATCCAGTAGCTCCAAGGGAAGCATATTGAGATAAAGCTGATTTAATACCTTCAGCCCCACCTTTGATTTGACTCCAATCAATATAAGCACCTTCAGATTGAGTAACTCTAGAAACAACAGGAGTAAATGAAATACTTACCCAACGTTGAACTAAAGAACCGATAATGAACATACCTAAAATAGAAGCACCTTGAGTAATTTTACCTAATAAACCACCAGATAAATCTTTTGCGATAGAAGTACCAACTTTATATCCAAATTCTTGAGTATACCAAATAAATGCCATACGGATAATATTCCAAGCAAAGAAGAATAATAATGGACCGACAATACTTCCACCTAAAGCAAGAGAAGCACCTAAAGCACCTAAGATTGGTCTTAAAGTGAACCAGAATACTGGATCTCCAACCCCAGCAAGAGGTCCCATCATACCAACTTTAACCCCTTGAATAGCTTGATTATTGATTTCAGCACCATTAGCTCTTTCTTCTTCTAAGGCTAATGTAACACCCATAACTGGAGCTGAAACATAAGGATGTGTATTATAGAATTCTAGATGTCTTTTTAAAGCATCTGCTCTATCTTGTGGATCTTTGTATAATTTTTTGATAGCTGGGATAATTGAATAACACCAACCACCATTTTGCATACGTTCATAGTTCCATGATCCTTGAAGGAACTGATGACGCCAAGCAACTGATAAACGATCTTTTTTAGTTAATTGAATTTTTTCTGCCATATTTCTTTCCTCCTTCAAGATTAATAGTCATTTAAAATATCACCTAATGGATCACCAGAACCAGTAGAACCACCATTACCAGAACCACCGTTTTCTTTTAATCCTAAGTAAATTAAAGCAATAGCAACACCTAAAGCACCTAAAGCGATTAATGTTAATTCGCTTAATGCAGCTAATACGAAACCGATAGCGAAGAATGGCCAAGTTTCTTTAGTTGACATCATATTAATAACCATTGCATAACCTACAGCGGCAACCATTCCACCACCAACAGTCATACCACCTGATAACCAAGCAGGCATTTGATTTAAAACACTAGTTACTGCTTCAGCAGGAACGATACATAGTGCAGCAGCAGGAACTGCGATTCTGACACCTTGTAATAAGATACCTAAAATTTGATAGATTTCAATTTTACGGTAATCACCTTTTTCAGCAGCACCATCCATTAAGTGAACTAATGGGATAGCGATTGTACGACAAATCATAGTTAAGAATAAACCAGCTACTGATAAAGGAATTGCAACAGCAATTGAAGTAGAGATAGCTGTTTGTGTATTAACAGTACCACCATTTAAACCTAAAACCATGATAATTGCAGAAGCAACAGAAGCTAAAGCAGCATCTGGAGCAACAGCAGCACCAACGTTTGCCCATCCTAAGGCAATCATTTGTAAAGAACCACCTAAGATAATACCTTCACTTAGATGTCCTGAAACTAAACCAATTAAAGTACACGCTACTAGTGGTTGATGGAATTGGAATTCATCTAAAATCCCTTCCATACCTGCTAATAATGCTACTAAAATAATTAACATAATAGTAATTGCAGACATTAAATTTTCCCCCTATTTCATATTTTGAAGTTCAGTCTTTGCTTTTTTAAGAAGACTGTCCATATTTTCTTTAGAATCAGCAGGTACTTTACGAACATCGAAAGTAACACCCATTTCTTTTAATTTTTCTAAAGTTTCAACATCATCTTGATCCATAGCAATGGCTTTATTAACAACTACTTTACCAACTGAGTGAGCCATAGAACCAATATTTAATTCTTTAATATCAACGCCACCTTCAATAGCTCTTAAAGCATCTTGAGGAGTTTCAAATAACAATAAAGCTTTAGTAGCACCAAAACGAGGATCTTTAGCGACTTCGATCATCTTTTTGATTGGTACAACGTTTGCTTTAACACCTGGTGGTGCAGCTTGTTCAATCATTTGTTTACGTAATGCATCTTTAGAAACAGCATCAGATACAACAATGATACGAGTTGGTTGAGTTGATTTTGTCCAAGTAGTAGCTACTTGACCATGTAATAAACGTGTATCAACGCGAGCTAAGACATATTTAATATGTCCATCTCCAAGAACAGTTCCTTCAGGAATAGCCCCAGCAGGTGCTGGGTTTTCAGCTTTTACTGCTTCTTCCTTTTTAGGTTCTAATTCTTCTGGACGAATGTTAACTCCGTCTCTAGCAACTTCACAGATATGAGTTGCGATTTCATGTGCGCTGTCAGTAGACATACGCATTGCATATGCTTCAATAAGCATTGGTAAATTTAACCCAGTAACGATTGCCCAATGATCTTCATGACCGTTAAGTAATAAGTTTGCTTGGTTGAAAGGAGTACCACTCCATAAATCAACTAAGAAAAGAACTTCGTCTTGATTTTCAAAAGTGGAAATAGCTTCTTCCATTTTTGCTCTTAAATCATCAGGACCTTCACTTGGTTGTAAAGTCACAGCTTTTACATCTTTTTGTTCACCGAAAATCATAGAACCAGATTGTAAAATTCCATTAGCGAATTCACCATGACTTGCAAGAATAATTCCTACCATATTTTTCCTCCCTCTCTCTAATTAACATTGAATAACAAAAAAAGTAGGCCAACTATTTAAAAGAAGATACAATGCACCCATTGCTTTCTTTTAAAATAGTTAATGCCTACTTAAAGTTACACACTATTGAATATTCAATTTAATTACAGTGATATACTAACATCAAAAAATGTAAGCGTCAATCATTTTTTTTACGTTTTTATGTTCTTTCATTATTTTTTGATAAAAAAAATAATGAAAAAGATAATATATAATATAAAACAATCACAATTTATCAATAAATAAAAAAAGGGGTGATCCCCTAATTTTGAAATGCACTTGATAAAATTCTTTCCAAATGTAAAGCAAGATAGCCAATTTCTGATTCTGGTAATTCTTTATGAAGTACCTTTGATAAATTATCACACATCCTTATTGCTTGTTCATAAGCAAAAGGAAATTTATTTTTGGTAAATTCACTAATATCCATTTGTAATTGTTCATTAGTATTTAAACGAATGATTAGGAATTTAATATGATTCATTAGACGGGCATAAGAAATTGATTCAACATCAATTTTCATATTTAAATCGGTTTGTAATTTAATAATACTTTCATGAACAACACGAGCAGCTTCCATAGATTCTCCTACTTTATTAGAAGAAATTGCCGAGTGAATATGTAAAGTAATGAAACTTACTTCATCATTGTTGATTTCTTTATTAATAAAAGATTTAATAATTTCTTTTGATTTTAAAGCAACTTCATATTCATCAGGGAAAAGAAGTCGTATATCATAGGTAAATGGATTACTAGGCAAGATATTTTCATCCATACGTTTGATCGTAAAATGAATATGATCAGCAAGTGGAATAAGAATATCATGATTTACTTCTTTAAATTTATTAGTTGCTTCTTTAATGATTTCAGCTGCAATTTCAAGATAAACAGGATTGATATAGTCAATGACTTTCTTTTGTTTATCTTTAGCTTGATAGTTCTTTTGCATCATGTATTTCTTGGCGTGAGGTGGAATTTCAAAATGTTCATCTATTTTTTTACCAAAACCAATTCCTTTAGCCATAACTATTATTTCATTATCATCTTCTTTAGCTAGAATGGTATTATTGTTTAATATTTTTAAGACTTGATACATTATGTTCACCTCTTTATTTTTAAAATTGTTTCTCCACTTTTTTTATGACCATAGTTCTTTTCTAAAGGTCCTTGGCCTTTAGTGATAATCATTAAAAGACAATCATCGATGGCATTTTCTTTAATATAATTCAAATCTGCATTCCATAACAGATCTCCTTTTTTAACCTTCTGATTCATTTTAACAAGAAGTTCAAACCCTTGTCCATTTAATTTTACAGTATTAATACCAAAATGAATCAATATTTCCACACCATTTTCTAATTCAATCCCTAAAGCATGTTTTGTAGGATAAATCATAGAAATCGTTCCATCACAAGGAGCAACAACCAAACCATGTATTGGTCGAATCATGATACCATCTCCTAATAACTTATGAGCAAAGATATCATCACAACAATCTTCAATAGGTAAAACCTCACCATCAACGATATTTCCTATTTCTACATCTGTTGTATGATACACAATTGTTTTTTCTTCATCATAAGAAGCAGGAACATTATTTAAATAATCATCAATCTTTGTTTTTAAAGAAGAAGCTTTTGGCCCAAAGATGATTTGAATAGCATTGCCCTGTAATAAAACAGCAGCTGCCCCTGCTTGTTTTAAAGAACCTTCGCTTACAAGACTTGGATCTTGTAAAGAAGCACGTAATCGTGTAATACAACAATCAAGATCACTAAAGTTATATCTTCCACCTAGTCCTTTAATAATCATTTGTACTTGAGGATCAAGTAATGATTGGTCAAAAGAGTAATCCATTTTCTTTTTATTAAAAATCGTTAATTTATTATCATCTTCTCTTCCTGGTGTTTTTAAATCAAATTTCTTAATTAAAAAACGGAATGAAAAATAATATAAGAAGAAATACATAACTCCACCAACAATAATAAAAACCCAATGAGTTTTACTATTACCTTGTAATACACCAAAAACAAGAAAATCTATTAAACCACAAGAAAAAGTAAATCCAATCGTCACCTTTAAAACATGGGCTAAAACAAAAGCTGTTCCCGCTAAAAAAACATCAACGACAAATAACATAGGAGCCACAAAAATAAAAGCAAATTCAATGGGTTCTGTAATTCCTGTAAGCATACTCGTAAGGGCTGCTGATAAAAAAAGACTTCTTATAACTTTTTTTGATTCAGCTTTAGCACTGCGATACATCGCTAAAGCTGCTCCTGGTAAACCAAACATCATAATCATATATTCACCAGAGAAATACTTAGTTGCTTCAACACTAAAGTGCTTTAAATTTGGATCAGCAAGTTGAGCAAAGAAGATATTTTGGGCACCATCAATTAAAACCCCATTGACTTCCAAAGTACCACCAATAGCAGTTTGATAAAAAGGCATATAGAAAACATGATGTAAGCCAAAAGGAACAAGGGCTCTTTTAACAATTCCATAAACAAAAGTTCCCCCATAGCCACTACTAGCAATCCATTGTCCAAATTTAAAAATCCCGTCTTGGAAAGTAGGCCAAATATAAAACATCAAAAATCCTACCAAAATATAAACAATGGTAGAAATAATAGGAATAAATCTTTCTCCTTCAAAGAAAGATAAAAAATCAGGTAATTGAATTTGATAAAAGCGATTATGTAAATAACTCACACCTAAACCAACAATAATTCCTCCAAATACCCCCATTTGTAAGGATACTTGCCCACATACATTTGTAAGTGTTCCTTCAACAACACCTTTAATAATTTTATTACCTTCAATAACACCATTAAAAACAAGTAAACTATGAATTGTTGAATGCATTACAAAAAAAGCAATAATAGAAGATAACACTGCTACTTCTTTTGATTTCTTTGCCATTCCTAAAGCAACAGAGGATGCAAAAATCAAAGGCAGATTATCAAAAATTGTTTGCCCTACAGACATTAATAAAATCAATATATGATTTAAAGGTGTTCCTGTACCTAAAATACCTTCTAAACCAAGAGAAGCGATCGTTGCTTCGTTAGTAAGAGAACTCCCAATACCTAAAAACATTCCCGCAATTGGTAGTACAGCAATAGGTAACATAAAACTACGTCCTATTCTTTGTAAAACCCCAAAAATTTTCTTTTTCATTTTCTTCCCTTTCATTTATAAAAAAATATAGAATTCTATACTTTAAAAACACAATTTTTCGCATTTAGTGTATCATAAAATAATCTATATGTACATTTGTATAGATGAGTTAGATTATAGACATCTTTAATGGGTAAAGTACTGTATAATATTTATATATACCTAAATTCAAGGGAGGAAAAGCATATGGAAGAGAAAAGATTGTTGAGTAAAGATGAAGTCTATTTTTTAGTATTTTTTTCTAATTTCTTTATTGGATCAATCATATTGTCTAATAGGTATCACTTTGATTCAATACGTTCATTTTTTATATTTGCTGGAGAGGAACCCTTTCCATTTACTTTATTTTTCTTAGTGTTCTTTTGTTGTCTTTATTATTTTTTTAAAATTCTAATAAAAAAACACTCACTAAGAAATTTTATTAAGAGTAATGATGTTTAATGTCAAAAAGGAGAAATATTATGGAAGAAATTAAACAACTTGTTTATAACTATGCTAAAGCAATACACACACAGAATGAAAAAGATTTTAAAGCATTATGGTCATCTAAAGAAAATACCTTGATCTCACTTACGAATCAATTTGATGGGATTGATTCTATTTATAATGATTTTTTAATAGGTGTTATTCAAAGATTTTATGAATCAATTGATTTAATTGTAGAAGGAATAGAAATACATCAAATAGATGAAAATAAAGCTATTATTATCTTTAAATATCATACTGAATGTATTAGAAGAGATACCAAAGAACCTTATGGTATCCAAGGTTTAGAAACACAAATAGTTATTAAAGAAAATAATGAATGGAAACTTATGCACATTCATTATTCAAAGTAAAAGCTAGCGATTTGCTAGCTTATTTAAATACTTTTTAATTTTTAGTTTTTTATTTGATTTAATATATTTACAGTCAGCAATGATAATCATATCTTTATCAATCATATATCCAAACTCTATATTTTTTATAAAGAAATGGCGAATATTATCATCACTTGCAATTCTTGGATACATTTTAGGAAATCTTTTTAAAGAAGATAGTATTTTTGCTATTTCTTTAGAAACAGATATTTTATTTTCTTTTAAAAATAGGAAGACACTCTGATCAATTAAGATTTTCAATCTTATAGTCCTTCTTTTTTTAATAAGTCAAGAAATTCATCTTCATTATATGCCTTTGATTTCCCTTCTTTTACAAGAGAAGCTTTATATTTTACTTTGTCTTCATATAGAATGTTTTCTTTTTCAACTTCTTTATTATAAAGATCAATCATTAATTCTAAAGTTTTTGTTGGAATAAGAGATACACCATCCAAACTAGGAAAATCATTAATACTCATTTTGTTCATATTTAAGCTCCTCCTTTATTTTCATATATTTTATCATACTTTTAAATAATATTCATTATTCAAAACATCCATTTAGATCTTTTTATTGTATAGGTGTTAAAGTTCCACCATTAGATAATGTTATTGTTTGACCATTTAACCAACTATTTGCTGAAGCATTATAATAGATTGTATAACCATGATCTTCAATTAAAGATAAATCATTGTTTTCTAAAGTTAAAGTAGTAACATAACTATCTTCGGTAACGATCCATTTAGAAGAACTATCTAGAGATAAGTTAACTTCTTTGGCACTATTTTCACTATTGATTGTACTTATAAGAGTTGAACTTTTTAAAATAAATGAAGTGGTAGAAATATTATCAACACTGATATTTCCACTTAATGTTTGATTTGTCGCATTCAATGTTAAGTTTCCACCATTACTTCCTTGATTCCCCCATTCACCATCATTTCCAGAAACAGTAACTAATTGATTACTTCCATAATTTAATTTTGTATTTTCTAAGTTAATCACTGCATCTGTATTCGTAATAAAAAACATAGGCGATGTTTCATAGATTTTTGATTTTTTTGAAATAGAAAGTGAAGAATTTGTTGCACTAAAAGCACCTGCACCTTCATTTGCATCTCCGGACATACTTTGATAAATCATGACACCACAATTATCAATACCGTCATCCACACGACCTACACCATAACCTGTAAGTTTTGTGTTATTTAAAGTAATACTGTTTTTACCTTCGATAACCGCACATGCAGAATTAGTTGCCGTTCCTTTAGAATCAGAAACAGAAATTGTACCTGTTGAATAAACACAAGGTGAACCTTTACCATTTGTATTTAAAATTGAATTTTTAACAGTAACGGTTCCATCACCACGATCAGTAGCAACGGCAGCACAGTGTTGACCACTTGTAGTAATAGTTACTTTATTAGCGGTGATTGTTCCACCATAAGTCGCATCTAAACCACGTGATGAATCTCAAGTTGTGGTAATTTATTACTTACATTAATAACGGCATTTTCTCCTGTTGCAAAAACGGCATTAGCCCCACTTGCATTTGTTTTAATTGTAGTATCTTTAATGGTTGCTTCACTTCCTTTTTGAACAAGGACAGCAGCATTTAAACCATAAAATTCACTGTTTTCATTATTTGAAGAATCACCCGATTTAGAAATTATTAGAGTTGATGCATTCAATGAACCGCCATCGGTTACAACCATGGCGGTTCATTTGAAGAAGTAGCTGATAATGTTTTATTTGATAATTCTTGATTGTTAGAAACATCAACAACACCTTCAGTTGTTATTAGAGATGTATTGTTTGTTGCTGATGCATTATTGAATAATAAAGCATTGCTTGATAACACAAGAGCAACAACAAGTAAGATTGTTCCTACAACATTGACAACAGCATAGATGGCTGTAGGTTTAGCTCCATAGAATGTTTCAGCAAGTGTATTACTTCCAAACTTACTCATAATGAGATAAGTAATAGAAAGCATAAAAACTAAAACACAGATACTAATAATAACAATTTGTAGAGCATTTAATGATTGACTTGATGAAGTCATTTCTTGATTCACTTGACCAGGTTGACTGTTGTTTTGTTGATTTTGTCCTGGTGCACTTTGTTGATTATTAGGTGGTTGACCATTAGAACTTTCATTTGTTTGATCATTTGAATCTTGGTTTTGTGAATTTGATTGATCATTGCTACTTTGGTTGTTTTGAGATGAATCTTGTTGATTAGATTCATTATTTTGACTATTTTCTTGAGAACTATTTTCTCCTTGATTAGGCATTGGAGGAGGGGTTCCTCCTGTTTGTTGTATCATAGATGAAGTATTATGGTTTTTAGCATAATACTAAGTTCCTGAAATAGATCAATAATACAAATTACACTGATAATAACGGATAATTTCTTTTCCATGTCTATCTCATCCTACATTTATATCATAGACATTTTGATAACTTTATAGAGTGTGAACAGTGTAAAAAATATGGCATATTCAACTATAATTCTGGGATATGAAAAAGATGGAGTTAAGCGCTTACATATGATATTATAGAACTAGGAGGATTTGTTATGGGAAAATTAGATAATAAAGTGGCGATTGTTACAGGAGGTAATGCAGGCGTTGGTAAAGAAATTGCAAAACTATTTGCGAGTGAAGGAGCAAAAGTTGTTATTTCAGCAAGACGTCAACAAGTCTTAGAAGAAGTAGCAAAAGAAATTGAAGCAGCAGGAGGGACTGTTTTATGTGTTCCTACTGATATTTCTAAAGTGGATGATGTTAAAAACTTAGTAAGTAAAACAGTTGAAACTTTTGGTCAATTAGATATTTTAATTAATAATGCTGGTGTGTTAGATAAAGGATTAAATGCAATTGATCAAATTGATTATGATGATTTAAATAGAGTTATTGATATTAATCAAAAAGGAACAATGTATTGTATGTCAGAAGCTTTAAAAGTTATGAAAAGTGGTGCTTCTATCGTTAATATCTCAAGTGTTGCTGGTCAATATGGAGCAGGTGGTGCTGTTTATGTATCTACTAAAGCAGCAACTATTGGGGTAACAAAACATGCAGCAATGCGTTTTGCTAAAGAAAAAATTAGATGTAATGTTATCTGTCCAGGAAGTATTACAACAGATATGGCTGCAGGATTAACACCTGATACCATGGATATGAAAATGATGGGTGCTATGTCAGCTCATAGTGATTTATCACTTCAACCTTGTAGTCCTTTAGATGTTGCTAAAGTAGCACTTTTCCTTGCAAGTGATGATGCAGCACCACTTACAGGGCAAGTTGTTGTGAGTGATTATGGAGTAGATTTATAATATGTACAAAACCGCACAATGTGCGCAATGGAGTCAACTTAAGAAGTTGGCTCTTTTTTGTTTTTAATTCATATAAATATATCAATATGCATTTGTAGTTAAGTCTTCTGAATTATCTCAACTTTTTTGTGATTTCAATTCTATTATACAATCTGACATCGTCAACATGCTTTGTCGTAAACGAAAAAAGGATTTTACTCGTAATAGGAATATGAATTTCTATTCTGTCATCTATTATTTTATTTTTCGAAATAAAACTACTACGAATGCTGAACTTACTCATTTCTACTCTTCAATAGATAAATTTGAAAAAAGAATAAGTAAGCAAGCACTCAATAAAGCTATAAAAAAGCTCAATCCTAATGTTTTTACATATCTTATCAATCAATTTGCTTCTATTTATTATGCATCTTCTCTTCCTAAAAAATATAGAGATCATTTGCTTATCGCAGAAGATGGAACATACATGGAAATCCCATATAATGTTTACAATATAAATGATTTCCAATTCTGTATGAATCAGCATGTGCATGATATTTTTGATGTTAAAAAAGTTCAGTCCAAAGCAGGTGGACTTTATGATGTTACCAATGGTTTATTTATTGATTTTTCATTGAAACCTGCTCCATATTCAGAGACTCCTTTGGCTTTTGCACATTTATATAGGACAAAAAAGGTCCTGGAAAATCAAAAAATCATTTATCTTGCAGATAGATATTATGGGTCAGCTGAAATAATATCTCATTTGGAGTTCCTTAAGTATAACTATGTTATTAGAGGAAAATCTAATTTTTATAAAAACAGGTTGCCCTCATACAATCCGATAATGAATGAATTGAAGTTGAAATCGATGATAAATGGCTTAAAAGACTCAGGTTTTCAATAGAAGCCAAAGAATTGAGAAAAGAAAAACTAATTTTCAAAATAAGGGTTATAAAAAGAACTTATAAATATACAGACATTAACCACTTAATGTCTTCTATGTGAAAAGATTTTAAAGGAAAAACGCACATCCTACGCAGATAACATGACAATTTCATGAAATGCGAAAGGAAATCATTATGAAAATCGAATACACAAAAGTGGGAGACTATTATTTACCGAATCTTTACTATCCGGAGGAAACTAGACCGATTGGATTCTGGGGAATGCTTTGGAAGGAATATCTGAAAGAACATAAGCCTGGAACTTATACATATCTTCTTCTAACCGCCAGACTGGACAGCTATCTGACAGATCTGAATGAACAGGCACAGGAACGCTTTGAGCTGATTGAAGCTCAAATGCAAAGTACGGAGGGAGTTACCGAGGAACTGAAGAGACAGAATCCTATGGAAGGGATTGTGGCAAAAGAAATGTATATTCGGGGATTTTTAGATTATGAAAGGCTGGTGTGTGAAAAGGACCGTAAAATTTAAATATTCATCTTACAAGCACTGACTGTAACGGCCGGTGCTTCTTTTTGTTTTTTTTAAAATAATCTGACATGCTTCAAGTCCCCACGTGTGATTAGTAAGAAAAATAAATTTTTCTGCGAAAGTACCATCCAAACACCCTCTGAGACTTGCAATTAGTGAAGGAATAGTTCATTTTTGCAAAAAAACTTGCAAAAGAGGTTGGTAAATATACTTTCAAAAGCTTTATAGGTAGAGAAACAAGATTTTTTCATAATTTTTCAAAATCATGTCCGCTTTTATCTCTCCCAATACAGAATAAGTAAAGGGACTAACAAAAGTAAAAGAAAAAATGATAAAAATGCAAAAAAATATCATGAATTTTTTGCATCATGCCAAGTTATTTGACTTTAGTAATCAGAGGATGTTTTGGAATGTTCCTTCGCTGTACCTTGACAACCGATAAGAGCACCCTGGAAGTCTACCAGGAGTTCTGCCATGACCTTCCTTTTTCAGAGAGTGAGCGGAATCATAATGACACTCCCGATGATGGGCGGCTGACCAAAGCCTTATGGTCAGTGACCTGCTACTACAGGCAGAGGTAGTCTGAGACGACTACAGATGAAAGGGAAACGCACGCCAGACCGCTAGACGAATGAAGCTGATAACAATGTTTACAGGGCGAAATGCCCGGAAAGGAGCAGTTTATGACAGAACTGAAAATGAAAGAAATGCAGATAATCCACTGGCTTGGATGCTCGAATCTGAACTGTACAAGAGAGAGAATCCATCTGGCAGCCATGCTTGTAACGGATGCAGAAATGAAAAAGAATCTTTACAAGGTATGCAGATTCCTCGCAAGAGAAGAAATTGCATATCGGTATCCGATCATATATGAAATGATTCAGAAAATGTTTTCGCCGGATGATACCAATCCACCGGAAGCATGTACAATGTTTATGCCAGACAATGAACCAGATGATGAAGAATATGCAATGGCAGCGTAGCTGCGGAAAGGACAATAGCGATTATGAATAAAGTGATTTTAATGGGAAGACTGACAAAGAATTCGGAGATTAATATGCCGGAAAAGATAATGATATGGCAGTAGCAAGATATACACTTGCGGTAAATAGAAGATATAGACATTACGGAGAACAGAAAGCAAATTTTATCTCCTGTGTCACATTTGGAAAGAGTGTAGAATTTGCACAGAAATATCTTCACAAGGGAACGAGAATTGTGATTGGAGGTCGTATCAGCACCGGTAATTATAAGGACAAGGACGGGAAAACAATTTACACCACAGATGTGATTGTGGAAGAACATAAATTTGCTCAGAACAAGGATAACGGTGCCAGTGCATTCTCTTTTCCATTTTAAAGAAGAAATCAAAAATTACAGGTATTCAACCTAACGAAATCGTGATATAATCAAA
>OGZP01000157.1_pt1 | contig 57090 bp, 72 predicted proteins | sample 1576811 | NCBI WGS metagenome assembly OGZP01 (sample SAMEA3541553, study PRJEB24748) | human gut metagenome | biome: human gut; feature: human-associated habitat; material: faeces | place: China | collected 2012
GATCACCTCCATTCTAAGTTTCACTACCTACATTTTCCCTACTGCTATCAATCTTATTTTTCAGTGCTGCTATGTACTTCATAAGCCACTCCGGCACCGGCGCACCCATGCGTCCGGCATTTTCTGTGATCGACAATGCTTCATTCAGCATATACCATACCGTAACCAGTAAGGAAAGCATGGTATTTGGAAGGTTAAATCCCAGTACACCAGACGTCTGAATGATCACATAATCAATTACCATTCCTACAGCGATCACAAAAAGATACGCTACCTTTTTAGCAATGCCCTTAGCACCCTTTTTGCTGCTCCAGCCATAAGACTTATCATCTGGATGATCTAAAGCCTCCACTGCGCTTGCTGCCATACCTGAAAGGTAATCAATCACCATCAGGCAGAGCAGAACACCCAAAAGATAAAAAGTAACTCCTAATTTCTGACTTAAATATGCAACCAGTCCAGTTGCACAAACCTGAATACTCATACATGTGCTCCTATTCATCTTTATTTCCACCTTCTTTCATCAATCATGCACATTGTACTTTTATCCTGTTCTTTGCATGATATCGTTGTCAGTACATTGTGTTTCTTTTCAAAAACTACAACAATCATCATTTCTCAACCTCCTTTTAAATATTAAAAACAGAATCTCCCTTTGGAACTGTCTATCACTTATGAATTTTGCAGTGCCCAATACCACAGTCCTGTTCCTTCATAGTTAAATTTTAATCTTAAACTAGCCATTAAAGATGCATCATACTCAAGAGTAAATGATTGACCGCTTGCTGAATCTGTACGCCAGGTCGCTAGAGTTCTGCTTCCTCCGTTGGAATACAAAGCAACTATAGAAACGCCTCCATAATCACGACCTGCGGTCTTGTTAATGCTTACAGTAAGTTTATTGTATTTCCGCAAATTAACCGCAGAAGGAGTTGTAAGATAATTACTATCACCTACTCCGGACCATATCTGTCCTAAATCTCCAAATCCTAATGATCCAGTTCCAACCAATTTTCCAACATTTCCGCCTTTCCCCGAATCCCAAAATACAAGAGTTTCAGCAGGGTATCCCTCCCATGTTCCAACAACAGACTTATCATAAATCTTTACGGTTGTTCCTTTTTTGATAACATTTGCACTTGGCATAGAAAACGCAGGAATTACAATATCACTAGTCATATACTTCTTGGCACAACTGACTGTCTGCTCTGATGTGGTCGGAGTTTTTTTCCCTCCGGCCATTGACTGTATCCCTCCAGTTTCTTTCATTTTTGCATCCGTGCTGTAAAAAGTCTTATCAGCCAGTACATGATCTTTTGTGGCATTCCCGGTCAATTCCAGTGTTCCTTCCACAACCTCATCATCGGAGTCACTGGAAATTGCGGTTTTTCCTTTTAAAATATCTCCTTTAGCTGCAGTACACTCATCTGATCCGGCAGTTCTTCGCCCGCCTGACATTAAAACTCTTCCCATTTATCTTCATCTTCTTTCATCATTTACTATGGATTTATTTTGCATACAACATGACTGCTTAAAGCACTTAACTCTTCACTGTCAAAATCATCATTATTGGCTTTCCGGCGGATCATCAATGCGATATAGCAATTCTTTTCCGCTGTATAGGAAAGATTTGCCTTATCAGACGGAGTTTCTGTTGAGGTGGATCCACCTGCATCCGGATCTACTACCACCCACGGATTTCCGTTGTGCATAACAGTTGTATACTGAAGTTCTGCATCCCCCGGAATGATCACATAGTAATTCTGGACTTCATATGTATCATCACAGGATACCGTCAGCGTTTCTCCTGCTGTCAGCTTGATCCCTTTCTGGTCTGTATATGGGTATGACAATGCTCGCTTTCCGGAAGTGTTTTTATCTACTGACAAGCCTGTTTTCCCCGAATTTGTGTACGGAGCATTGACATATTCTCCTGCAACCCAATCTGGTAAAAATTTTTCCCATACCGTAACCTGAAATTCCTTTTTATATTTTCCGCATATAACAGTAATAACCGCTTTTCCCCGTGCTTTTCCGGAAACGACCCCTGTTGATGATACATTCACCACATTAATATCGGATGAACGGAACCTGACAGACTGGTTACAATCTGTTGGAGCAATCTGCACCTGGATCGTTACGCTGGCTTCCCCTGCCTGTACACTGAATGTACTATCATTCGGAGTAATCGTCATTCCTTCACATGGAATAATTGCAGATGCATCTGAAACAGGAACCTCATTGATAAGAGTACTGTCAAAATACAGATAAATATATTCACCGTCTGTCGTTAGTGACAGCTTCTTTATCTGTTCTACAATCGTTTCCATAGTAAAAAGAGCAACACCATCCGTATTTTCTTTGATCTGCTCGTCCATTTCATTTAAAGACTGCGCAGACAATTTTGCTCCTGCTAAAAAGTTATGTGTTTTATATCCCATAGGTCTCTCCTTTTAAAAAAGTTCATTCTTATCCAGGATCGCATTTTCTGTATCCAGATGAAAGCCAAATATATTCTCGATCCAGTTATCAGAGTCTACTGCGTCCCTCTGCTCTGTGTCACAGATCCGAAATTTGCCATTTCGGATATAGATCATGCAGCCTTTCATTTTTATACTGTTGGCCGGTGCCTGGATAATGGAACGCGCAGGCGGTATGGTTTCTTCATCATGCCCATATATCACACAGTTCGTAAAAATACCAGACTCCAGTACGGTTATACATGCTTTGGAAGGCCAGGAAAGCTGATGATAAAGTTTGCAGTTATCTGCCCGCAGCCACTGTACTCCATCGATCAGTTCTAAAACGATCGTATCTGTCATATAAAGCTTAAGCGGATGGTTATACGCATTTTGTACCCTCCTGAACACACATCCGGATATATAAGCTTCTTTCAGATTTTCATATCCGGAATTTGGCTGTAGGACCAGATTTTTTCCCCTTACCTGATCAAGGTATACACGTTCTGCCAGTCCAAACGCATTGCCCCAGCATCCGCCTCCATCACACTGGACCAGTAAATTTGAAATCCGTACATCTGGTGCCGAAATCAAAAACGCGGTCGGACTTCCCGACTCATTTGAACCAAGGATACGGATTGTACAGTTTTCAAAATTCACTCCCAGTCCAGCAGCATGACTATCCATGACCTGTTGATAACGCTGGGATCCATCGATCCGTGTTGCTTCTTTATATTCCAATCCAAATATACAGTTCTGGACTTTAATATCTGTAGACCAGTAAGAACGATTTCCTGCTACAGAAACTGTATGCTTACAGTTCCATGCCTCACATCCATCGATCACAATACCGTTTCCATTTGCACAGATCCCATATCCTCGATTGGTCACATCACAGGAAAGATCATCTGTCCAGCCGGAAGAATAGCAGTCGCGGATCGTACAATAGCAGCAACTGTCCACCAGAATTCCAACGGATCCAGTTCCTTCGGTGTCGGTGCAGACAGTTGATACATTCTGTATGCAGCTGTGACACATCTTTCTTAAATTCAGCGCAACCAGACCTTTAAAATTCTGGCACTGGAATTTGATATTTTTTAAAACAGCACGATACTCATTGAATTTGGACTCCGTATAATCTGTATATGTTTCTTCCTGTGGGATTGGTTTCCTGCCATGATAAGAAACATATCCTCTGTGATAGGTGTCATAAAATGTATTCGTTTCACTGATGATACTGCAGTCTCCGTCTTTTCCTTCCGGAAGCGTACTGGCATAAATAGCAAAAAAATCACTGTTATCCCTAAAATCCAATGCTCCTCCATCACAATGAAGCGTATAGCCGCAGCCATCTAAAAAAACATTCTTGTCTATGACCAGGATCCTTGATTTCAAATAGAGATCCTGTTTTAGCATCACAGGTCTGCCTGTTTCCAGTGCCTTTAAAAGAGCCGGACTGTCATCATCAATTCCATTTCCCTTTGCCCCAAACTGTTCTGGTGTTACATAAATATCCGAAAAACCCGTTCCAATGTTTTTCAAATACTCTGCCAGTGTTGTACCATCCTTATCTCCCATCTCAACGGCATCCACCATTGTTCGCGGATACCATCTTTCCCATACTGGACTTGCTTTTGTACCTGCATTTCGATACAAATATGCTCTTTCTTCGGCCATACTTCGCCTCCTAAAATTTTGCCAAATACGTTGTATCCGGCGTTTCATCTTGTGGGTCTACGTCCAGGCGTCCCGATATGATCCTCGCCCAGTTTTCTCCGGTCTGTGGCGCAGCACTGCTGTAAACCATGTTTGTCACACTCGCTCCGTAAGCTGAACTGACAACTGCTCCTATGCCCATCAATCCCACTACAATATCTGTAATCGGCTTCTTGTAGACTTTAAACGTTATACTGCCATCATTGGAAATTCCCGTTCCGGAAGCGATGATCCCAAATGCCTTATCATATGCATCATGTTCCTCTTTTGACGCACCATCAGCTAAACCACTCACCAAAAGCGGGTTATCATCTTCTGTAACTTCATCAACTACTATCGTCTGAACATATGGTACCTGATTGCCAGTCCAGCCACTTGCAGTAAGTGTGACCCATGTAACATTACTTAGCCGTCTGCTTATGGCAATACTCTGATTTTCTACAGATTTAACAGTCCGATCCAGTATATCCATATTGCTATTAAAGTCATCAATGTTTATATATTCATTCTTTTCCGGCTTTTTCAGTTTATAATTTGCAGTCTCTTTCATAATCTCACCGTCCTTATTTTCTCCCAGGTATAGGAAGTCGCCTGCTGCCAGGTCAATGCGCTGATATCAGACCATGTATTGTAGATATATTCATATTCGACTGCCAGATGCGCCGGTTTGATTTCCTCAATGGTAAGCTTTAAATCTGCCATGTTTCCAGGAATACCGAGCGTACCAACAAATCGGATCACAAATCGACTATTTGCATTATCCTCTATTACCTCCACCTCGCCGTTTGAATAACTTTTTGAAACACTTTCGATCATTTCCTTCGTTGTGGTTCCCGTTCCAGCAAGCTTTGCACAGATTCTTTCTCGTCTGTAATCATTTTCTTTTGTAACATCAATTGTCAAACCGAGTAAATTTTCATACCTGGACAATAACACGGATGCCGTTGAAGCAAAGCATTCAGATATCGTATCGCTTAATCCTGTTTCCAGATCGTCTGTTTCTTTAGATAAAATAGATTGCAATGTCTGCATCGTAACATTCTCATCGTAATATTCCGGGAGCAGCTTAATCAGTTCCACTTAAGCTCACCTCCGTTAGAGAAATAGTTCCAACAACCGGAACCTGACGATCTCCCACAGCTATATTTCCTATAACACCATTTATTGTGAACGTATCAAAATCACTTACGCCAGGAACGTCCAGTAACACGTTACCGATCTTTGCGTAGCTTACACGTTTGCCGGAAAATGTTAAATTTTTCAAGAAGTCCGTAAGTTCTGTTTTAAAGACCTGCTTTACTTCTTCCAAGCTTTCACTCCCATCCAGCTGTACATTTGCTGCAATATTAATTTCCAATACGTCCGGACTAAGTACCGATACGGTTGCACCGATTGGCCGTACTGTTTCGATATATTCCGCAACTTTCCCTGGTAATGTTGGTGACACTGCTTTATCACTATCTACAACTAAAATCGTTACTGTTCCAGGACCATCACCCAATGGTATTACTTTTGCAGCTCCCACTCCCGGTACTTCCAATGCCCATTGCTGATAGTGATACGCATTTCCTGATGTTGCAGGTAGACGTACTTTTTCATAAAATCTTGCCCTCATTGCATCATCGTTTTCCTCATCTGTGCCGGCAGTTATAATATCTCCCAGTGTTGCCGTTATACCAGATACTGCAGATAATGCCTGCATCTCACCGGAATACTGGTTTCCAATTGCTCCATTTGTTTCACAGATAACTGCATATTCTGTTTCTGTTAAAGCTTTATTTACTATATAAACCAGGCTACTTATCCCCCAACGTGTCCCAATCTCAACAGCTCCGGATGTGATCATTTTTCTGACTGCAGCTGTTGCCGTTTTCCTGGCAATTCCATACGCTGACACTGTACGGTCCAGATATTCACCAAGTGCTGTATCCGGAAGCACCAGATCTACAAAATTTCCCAATTGAAAGTACTGATCTGCCAGAAAATACGCAGCCGGAGCAAGGGCATCGTATATCACACTTCCCTCCCGTTTGTCGATATCATCTGGAACCCGGTTAAGCATTCCCTGTAAGATATTTTCATAGGTCATATCTTCATACATCCGCTTTCACCACCTCTCTTGTCTTTCCAAAAATACTGATCACATCAAATGAACATCTGCAGATAGTCCCGGAAAATTCAAACTTAAAATTCTCTACTGATTTGATCCGATCATCTTTTTCCAGGGTTTCCTGGATCATGCGCTTCATTTCCGCACGTATGTACTCTGGATCCTGTCCGATCAGATCTTTCCAATCTACTCCATAATTAAATGTGTAAATAGGATATTCAAATTGCTGTGTGGACAGCCGCTTTTTTATTGCCTGGGATAATGCCGCAAGTTCATTTACATAGCCTCTGATTGCAGTTTCTGTGACATTATACGATTTATTTGAAAAGGTTTCTTTCGTTATACGAGTATCTGTCCGTAATCTTAATTCTTCTGCCATTCTGAACCTCCAGATACTGTATAGGGCTTTCCTATTATTTCAAGGATATAAAATTCATCCCATCCGGTTGGCGCGAATACCCGAACCTTATCTCCAAGTTTCAGCAGTGCTTTCATATTTCCTGATAGCTGCGCAGAAGGGATCATAAACCGTTCATCTATCTGTACACCCGTTCCATTATAGGTACCGATCAAAATAGCCGGAAGTTTGACAGAATTTAAAAAGCCTTCCACGATCTGTTTTATTTTTTCATTGATCAATTTGCGATCACCTCCACTTCCATCGTGTGTACCGGCAGATATTTATGGGTAACCGATTTAACGATCACCCTGCGGTTTAATCCAATATCTTCCACACTTCCAAAAATGCTACATCCTGCCCTGACAGAATGATCACCCAGGCAGGACAGCTTTATGGTTTCTGCTTCATGGTTATATAATTTTAAAAGCAATTTCGCTTTTTCCTGCAGCTTTGCTACATCTGCACTTTTATCAGTTTCATGTTTGTAATACAAAAGATTACCATATCGATTTACAGACTCCTGATCGGATGCCTGTGTGGTCTGAGCCCTTCCGCTGCTCTCGTCCATCCAGGAGATTTTTACGATGTTATAAAACTCATCATCTATGCTTTTCTCCCAGCTGTAACCATAGGCCAGTGAGTCCACACCAAGGACTAACGGCAGCTGCAGATCTACAAGACTGTCAAGCTGCACTTTCCCATACACGTCCGCCAGTCGATACCATTCACCTTCCGGCTTTGCTTCTGTTTTGGTATTGACCAGGGTATCGCTGATCAGGCTATAGATCACATCCAGCCAGGTATCCTGATATTTCACTTTATCGCTTGGCACCTTATATGTCACTGTTGGCATGGTTCCGGGGACCAGATTTAGATATTTGCACATGTTCTGTGTGACCGTACTGATATCATCCTGTCCGCCTTTTAAAGGAATGATGTCCTTTGCTTTTCCATATCTCAGCTGATCATAGGCTTTCACTTTCACTTTTCGGTCCTCACTCATACTGACCTTAAACACCGTTCCGAAGAAAATGCCGTCTGTATCACTTGTATTAGTAAGACGTACTACGTCACCATTCTGAATCATCAGTTCCCCATCATACAGATAAGAAAATTCTAAGGCAGAAGCGCCATTATTTAATTCATCCTTCCAGCTGATATCCTGGCACATATCCGAGATTTCCCATATATTCTTATTATTTTCAACACATAACTGCATGGCATCATCTCCTTATTCCGGTATGTTAAAGATCTGTCCTGGATAGATCAGATTTGGATTTTTGATCTTATCCGAATTTGCACTTGCAATCTTAGTGTAAGCTGCACCATTTCCATAAAACTGCTTTGCGATCTTCCATAAGGAGTCTCCTGATTTCACTGTATAAGTCTTTCCCTGTGTCACTGCCGGGTTAGATGGCTGCGTTTCCTGTGGTGTCTGTTCTTTCATTACAGTATCTGTCGGTGTCTGTACAGCCATATATTTTTTACCAGGTGCCTTATACTGCATAAAAGAGAGAGAAAGGTATTTATCTCCTTCCTCTCCCCCTTTCTCAACAATACTGCAGGTTTCTACCAGGACCTTAACGGATTCATCGTCGGTCTCCCCATTAGAGTAGATCAGACGAATGGGACTTTTATTTTTTTGCGCATCGGTCAACAGCTGGATATAACTGTCTGGATCTGCAAAACTGCCCGGTTCCATGTAATGGACTTCTGTATGTGGCAATTCACATTCAAAGCTGTATTCCCACAGATCTGCATAGGTAGGAATACTGACCGCGCCAGAGCCAAGAACCTGGTATTTTTCAATATTCAGTTTTTGAGTCTTTTTTATCTCTTCCGGATTGACCGGAAGTTTATACCGTTCTCCGTCATATTTAAAATAAACGCCATAGCTCATCAGTATAATCCCTCCGGTGCCGCATCGATCTCATCCTGTAAAATATCTGCTACTACTGGACCGATCTTTTCATAATCCATTTCCTGTCTAATATCCCCGGTAAAGGTAACCTGGATATTAGGCGCCAGTGTATTCTGAGAAATGCGTGCAACATAATCCCTCTCAGCCAGTTTTCTCAACCAGTCCACATTCTCTGACTCTATCTTTACCGCACCGTCTTTACCTTTTCCTTTTATGGTTGCAGGGCTTCCGTCTGTTGCAAAATTACCGAAATCAATATTTGTTCCTTCCATGCTTGGAATTGCACCGGTAAACAAATGAGATACCTTGTCTGCCAGACCTGATCCGGCAGTATATCCTTTGGCTGCCATTTCTCCATAGTCCAGCTTTTGAGGCTCTTTGATATATTCCGTCCAGCCGCTCTCATCCTTGATACTGCTGATCTTAGCTTCAAGTCCCGCCTGCAGATTTCCAAGCCCTGAAGTAAAATCCACCTGTACTCCAGGGATCTTATTTATGATACCTTCAATGGACTTTGCCATCTCAACTACACGGTTCACACAATACTGGGCCATCTGCAAAAATAAGATTTTTACAGCTGCCGTAGGACTATGGAATACATTTCCTATGAAATTTGCCAGCATGGTAAAACCGCTCTGCATTGGAAATACGAAATTGTTGTAGATAAAAGCCCAGGCAGTAAAAAAGGCAGCTCCGATCAGTCCCGTAGCACTGATGCTGGTCCCGGCAAAATGATTTACAGCCGCAACTCCAGCATAAAAAGCTGCAATCAAAACAAACACCATGCCTACTACCCACATGACCGGACATGCATACAATGCAGAATTTAAACCTAACTGTGCCGTTGTTTCCGCCCAGGTAGCGTCTGTAGTTGCCCACATGGATAAGGCTAAAAGCCCTACATAAACAGCCTGTGCACCCGTTCTGGCATTGCTGATCAGCGTCAATGCATTGGATACCAGCTGCGCTCCTGCATACACGCTCAAAGCTGCAGCCGCACTATAAATAAATGGCGATACATACGGCCAGGCAGCTGTGCAAAAATCTATAAACTGTTCTGTGGCAGATCCAGCCATATAAATCCCGCCTATCAAGTTGTTGAGAGCCGTCTGCACACCTTCTGAGTTTAATAATCCATTGACTTTATCAAATACTCCACCAAAGGCCTGCAAGCCTGCATTCTTGATCTGCTCCCATGTATCAGCAAATGTCGGAGGCATTTTTGCAAATTTATCATTGATCTCATCTGCAGCATTAAACATGGCTCCCTTGATGATATCTGCAGTGATAACACCTTTAGAAGAAAGATCTTTCAGTTCAGATTTAGATTTTCCCATGTATTTTGCAATGGCATCTGCTACCATAGGTGCATTTTCCATTACGGAACGGAATTCATCACCCTGCAGCTTTCCTGATGTCATGGCCTGGGTCAGCTGAAGGAATGCAGAGTTTTGTTCTGCCTTTCCGGCTCCTGATACTTTCAGAGACTTAGTAAGCAGTTCTGAGAAGCCAACCGCTTCAAGGTTGCTTCCAAACGTATCTCCTGCCAGCATTTTCAACTTTGCAGAAGCATTTGCCATTTCTATATAACTGCCTCTGGAACGGTTTGCAGCTGCAAAAATATCCCTCTGAAGTTGTTTCTGCTCTTCCATGCTGTCCGTGATCATGGATAGCCGGGCCGATGTATTAGTATAGGTATCCGTCAGATCCATACCCTTCTTAGCAGCCGCCAGACTGGCAACTGTACCAATGAGACGGGACAGGCCTGCGCTGGCTACATCAGCAGAAGAAGCCGTCCTTTTTAAAGTGTCATTGTACTTGTCTGTTTCCTTACTGGCTTTAAAAATGGAAGCAGCCGCTTTATCTGTATTGTCCAGTATCTTTTTTATACTGGAGCTGTATCCGTCCATTAACCGGAACATTGCACTTAATGTAGGCATTTGATCTCACCTCCCTGCCTATGATCTGACCTTTGCAGCCTCACGCTTTTCCTCTTCCACTCTCAGGTCGATGCTTGCGTAAATAAAGGCTCTCTCCCTCTGGCTCATATTGTTTAAATCAGAGGGAAGTATTCTTAATCTCTGCAGGGCGAAGTGGGCATAATTCAGCTCCGGATCGCCCTGCACGATCAGTTTTTTGCCTCTTCGATCTCGTCATTGATATCCTCATCTAAGCCAGACAATTTCTGGACCTCCTGCGTAAGAAGGGCAAATTCTCCAATATACAGCAGCTTTGCAAGTGTTTTATCCTCTCCCAGAACACCTACGGATTTCTGAAGCTCTGCACTTGCCAGATCCGGTTCAACAACTGCCGCTGCCGTCATGGCCCGGGAATAGGCGATACGGTCAAACACCTCATTTCCTTTCTTGTCCTTCTTCGTATGCTTTTTGATCAGTTCTTCGTTTTCTTCCTGAGTAAGCGGACGGATCACAAAAGGCATTACTTTTCCGTTTTCTACAAAACGCTGGGATACGACCACCTCTTTGTTTTCTGACTGAATGGGATGTAAAAACGCATTTAATGATGACATATTGATCTTCCTTTCTTCAAAATTAGTAATTAAAAAGAAGAGACCTTTTAATCAGCCTCTTCCTATCTCATATTTTCGGGTAAAGTGTAGCTTTCCAGATCATCCAGATCGTCAAATGTAAAATCTGTATCTGTAGTATTCAAATCTTCGCTTCCGTCTTCCAGATATGCTACAGGGACTTTTGCCAGAATGCAGTTTCTCATAGCCACCGTTCTCCTTCCGATCGTAGATGCCGGATCCGAGTTGGTTGTCTGGATACTGATATTAGGGACAGAGCCCTCTTTAATGTACTGCTGGTATGCCGCCAGAGCTGCCGGGCTTACATTATAGATTGTAAGACTGCCTTTTCCCTCTGCTGCTGTTACCTTATGCTGTTTCATCCGGTGCCCCAGAAGCTTTCTAGCGATCACAGTAAACTCAACTGTCGCATCGATCTTTGATAATTCAAAAAAGTACCGGTTCTGCCCGTCCACTGTAATATAAGCAGTTCCCTCACTTCCTGTCACCAGATCCTTGATCTTTGTGTAATTATTTCCTGCCATTTATGTCACCTCCTAAGCCAGGTTCACAGTTACATAGATCTTTTCTATGCTATCCACAGGCTGGATATTTGCATCCACAACAACTGCATCTGACTCTGTTCCCGCAATGATCGTCACATCATCTGTCTCAAAGTTCTGGATCGCTCCCATGTTCTGCAGGGTGTTAAAATAATCTACCAACGCTGCTTTTAACAGAGAACGTCCTTCTGCGTTGTTGTTGACCTTGCCTACATAATTGCTCTCAAAAATGGTCGTAATATCATTTGCGATATTATCCAAGGTTCGGATCACCCGGTTTTTCGTAAATACTTTGCCTTTTTTCACGGTCACGCTTGTAAGACTGTTAATGTCATAAACTACAGTAACATTCTGAGATCGATCCACCTTGAAAATAAACTTGCCTGCCTTTACAGCTGCTTCCATTTCTGTTTTGGTCATGCGGGGATCTACATCAATAGCGCCTGTATAAACCATACCGGTATTGGATGTTGTAATGCTGGCCCCGGCAGTAGCGCCTGCTACCCAGGCAGTGACCTGTGCTGCAGTCAGGCTGGAATTATCGCTTAAAACAATTCCCTGCACTACGTTGATGATGCCTTCGCTGTCTCCCACATGATTTGCAAGCACCGCCTGGCATTTTACGCCCTCTTCATCCCGCATTTCCTGGATCCAGGTTGCAATCGCTGTTTTATTTGCCGTAGTAGTAGCCGGTGTTGCTCCGTCATATGGATAACAGATCGTATTAAATGTAACTGTTTTAAGTGTCTTTAAAGCCTCCGTGATATCGTCTGTATCATGAGAATTTGGAAGCTTATAGACCAGCACTGTCTTTGCCTTCTTTAACGCTTCTGCTGCCAGCAGTTTGTCTTCTGCTTTCACATTCTCCGGCCATGCAGCTTCTGTTGCTGTAATGGTATAGATCTCTTTATCTGTTCCTACACTCATTTCCTGTAAGATCACAACCGTTCCCCGGTCTCCCGGAGTGATCGAAAGCGGTTCATTGGTCTGGATATTCACATAGGCCCCTGGAAGAGTCTTATTCTGTGTTTCCCATGTTCCTGCCATTTTCATTCCTCCTGTTCTTTTAGTCCTGTATCTAACATCATATCCTGCATCTGGCTTTCTTCTGTTTCCAGATATTCCCGGTAATCTACATCAAATAGAAAATGGAGCACCTGATCCGTCACCTTTAATTTCCTGTTTTGGATCTTGAAGTCTTCAACAGAAAAGCTTCTTTCAAGCTCCTGACCTACCGTAAGGTACTCCACGTTTTGGTGGTCTGCATCTTCTGGAAAATAAAGGACATCCATATGGACTGTATGGTTCAGGCAGTGGTTAATGCCTGGGGCCAGATCTCTGTCATAAGATGTGACCATAAAAGAAGGGGTCCTGAAATTTTCTGGAACATCTTCCCGGTAGATTTCACAGTCCTTTACCTTTTTCAGACCTGCCGCTATATTTTCATATAACCTACTGATCATATTTTTCCTGTATCTCCTTTATCTTCTTTTCAAAAAGGACTTTTAAACGCTTCCAGACATATTCTTCTGCCCGTTCCAATACATAAGCGCCTTTTACAAAGCCCTTCGTTGGACCGCCTCTTTTAGTCACGATCCGGTGTCCGTCATTCCAAAAGCTGGCATACTCAGCACGGTTGACCAGTTCCACCTCTATTCCTGTCCCAGTTCGTTTTGCCGGAAGTTTGCTCCAGCTTTTTCTTAAGAAACCGCCAACACCAGGATCGCTGACTGTAAAACTGACTTTCGTCCCTGCTTTGGGACCATTTCTGACTACAAAGGTAATCGGATTTGGATGCTTGCCAACAGGAGTATGCCTTTTTGCATAAGCAGTACCCTCATTGACAGCCTGGTTCAATATCTGCTTGTCCAACTTGCCTACGTCAGAAAGCATTGCTTTCAATTCTTTTCTGAACTGTTCCACTGCCTCTTTATTTACCTGGTAATTACTGCTCATGCATTATCATCTCTCTTTATCTCACACTGCCACTGGAAAGAATACGGATGACACTCTCCCAGACGGACCTGTACCTTCTTTCCAGTCCTAAGCGTTATCTCCAGACAGTCACCTTCCTGCACATTCTCTTCCAGACCACAAAATAAAGTATGACTATTGATAATAGAAGGATTAGGAACTCCTGTCTGTACCTGTCTGGAAGAACTGTATCTGCAGGGCCGTGAAGAAGCTATCAGCGTTTTCTGATGCTCTGTAAAACCATTGACTTTCGCTTCTTCCCATCGGTAAACATCCATGACCGCATCATACATTACTGCATATGGATTAATCATAACCTCTCAACCTCCTAAACTGGCGCAGACTGCTTTTGTCTGCATCAGACAAGCCATAAATACCGTCCCGGGCATTGCTGCCACCTGTAGCATAGGTGATACTTCCTTCGCCTTCTTTGATAGCGGATATATCCTGCTGGTATCCCGTTCCTTTGACCGCTTCATAATCAATGATCCCTTTGACTTTTTTCCGGATAACCGGTTCCAGTAATTCTGGAAGGCAATCTGGATCCAAGTTACAATAATCACAGATACTGAGGATGACATCGGAGATGTCAAGATCCCGCGTGTCATCCTTCAGATTGTTTTTTACCGCAATCAACATCTCCGATTTTGTCATGGCTTCTCCTATCCCAGCTTGTGTTTGAATGCCACGATACGGATCTGCTTTGGCTCATAAACTGGCTTCCAGTTCTTTGGGATTGCCACTTCAGTTCTGGACGGTCCCTCAGTCTTTGCTACCTCAGCATTCTGCCATGCAATGCCTCTTGGATGAAGGATCATGGTCTTACGGTTGATCAGATAATCAACACCGGAACCCTTACGCTTTGCGCGATCCGTCTCAGTTGGTACGAAACCAGCCGGATTACCATTGCCGAGAGCCACGGCACCGTTACCAAAAAGGTAGGTAGTGTAAACACCATCTGCTACCGGACAGCCATCATCTACGATAACGCGCTTGCCCTGATAAAGACCGAATGCAACATCATTAGACGGCTGTACCGTTTCAATCATGTTCTGTTTTTTCAGATATGCCTCTGTTGCAGAGTGCATACAAACACCAGTTAACTGTGCTTTCGCATCTCCCAATTTCTGCTCTGCATCAATGAATGCGGAACCAGACCAATTAGCTTTTGTGCCACTTAATCCAGAAATATCCAGAATATTGGTCTCCAGTCTTGTCTCCGCTGCCGGATCACCGCTGCTTCCTGCCGGCACAGTGCCAAACACACCTTTAAGGATAGCAATCAGTTCTTTCTGCATATCACGTTCCCAAAATCTGGCAACCAGAGATGCGATTGCCATCATCGGATCGGTTCCTGCCAGTGCTGCAGACAGATCGGTTGCAGACCACATCTTAGCACGACGAAGGATCACTGCTACGTCCTTATTGGATGTGATCTTGTTGTCATTAAGATCTGTTCCCTCAATGACCTGCTCAGACTCTCCGGTCAGGTCTTCAAAGAATGGCATATTGACCATTGGAGAAGCCTGGGAAGCCAGGGCATCAAATTCAGTATTGTTTACGATAATTCCGCTCTGTACAAGTGCGGATAACTCCATTGTGCGATTGATCACATATGGGTTAAAAAGTTCCGGGACGATTACGTCCTGTAAAGTTGTTCCTGCCATTTAAAATTCCTCTCTTTCTTAGATCTTTACTCCGGCTGCAGCTGCCAGCTGTCTGGCCTGCTCCGGGTTCTGCTTGAACAGGCGTCCCTGCTCCGTCAGGTTATAAGTTTCTTTTGCGAATGGATTGTTTCCAGGAGGATTACCACCACCGGCCGGATTATATCCGCCTGCTCCTCCAGCACTCTTAAAAAGATGCGGGGAAGCTTCTCTCATAGGCTTTAATACATCGTCCAGACCAACGGGAGCCCCGTCTTTGTCAAAGACAAACTTATCCAGACCGCCATGCTTGTAGATGATGTAATCTGCATCTGTAGCACCAGCCTCTTTCAGCTTGTCTTTTAAGGCATATTCCTTCCTGGTATTCTCTGCAGCAGTTTTAAGACCTGCCACCTCAGTTTCATAAGCTTTGACCTTCTGCTGCAGATCTGCGTTATCTGCATTGTTTTTCTTCAGGTCCTTGATCGTATCATTGGCCGTACTCAGCTCTTTCACCTTGTCATTGTAGTCCTGCTTTGGTACTGCATGCTTCGGGAATTCAGCATTGATTGTCTTCATGGTTGCTTCAACATCCAATTTACCGTCTGTGATTACTGCCTTCTCTAAAATTGTTTTTAACCATTCCATTACGTTTACCTCCATAGATTTTTATTCCCGCTCTCCGGGTATTGGGATCGTCCGGTTATACTCCCGGCAGAGTAGCGCCCAGTTTTATGCCTTATGGCAGGGCATAAAAATAACACCCAGGGCTTGCCTGCGTGCCTTACTGCTCGATCTTATTGCATTTGGTACACCGTCTTACATAACCGCCATAAGAACCGTAAGCCCGGCTCCAATGCTTGCGGTAGTGGTGGCAGCAGTTCTTTTTTCTGAAGAATCTCTGCCTGATCCACGATATAAGCCCCATAAGATCACCTTCTTTCATTTGCGACGTCGCAATTATGCTTCATAGATCACATCTAACCCATAGGCTACCGCTGCATCATGCTCAATCCTGCACCCTCTGGCATTTTCCCAACCCTTACAGAAATAAGCTGCATGACAAAGAGACATATTTTCCAGACTTTTAGCAAGAAAGCAAAGGGGAATCTGTACCACTCCACGTTCTTTCATCTTTTCATTGCTGTACCATTCATCAGTAAATAACGTATTCACAATTTCGTAGCCTTTGGCTTCCAGTGCCTTGATTGCCTGTTCCCTGGTTGCAATAATCTCCTCATCTTCCAATACGCTGCTTTCCTTGGCCCGGTGGAGTTTTGTAAACCTCTTCTATAAGACCATGTTCAATATCTCCACCAACATATCCTTTTCCATACAGCTTATCTAAATGCGCCAATACTTCTTTGTCCCTGACAAGACTTCGGAATTTTTCTCTCTGAGGTTCATACTCTTCATATGTTTTGATTTGCAGAAATTCTTCTTTCAAACTCATCTTATTACCCTCTCAATAAAATCATAAATTTCCTGATGTCCATTTAACTGTTTCTTTTGATACAATCTAAATGGCTCCGAGATAGTTTCAAGCATCCGTTCAGTTTTTATGCTTCCATCTGCATTTATTGCTTCCGAAAGCGAATTTACATATACGCGCCCCTGGTATTCACTTACAAAGTGGTCTCCATGAACAATAAAAACTGTCTGCGGTTGTCCTGATGTGTTGTAATACGTTTCCTGAGTAATATCTGCATCTGTAAGTCCCTCTACCAGATACTGTTTATACGCCTCAACATCTGCCGGATGCATCATGCGATATTCAACCAAATGACCAAACTCATGATAGATATCTTCCTTTTCCGCATTCGATGCAGCATAAATAATACCATTCTCGTAATCACAGGCACTTCCGGGATTTCCCAAATCAACTGTTACATCTGCCATAACACTTTGTACCTTCGGTGGTAATGTAGCATACGCTTCAATAACCGTATTCTTGTCCTCACGGACCTCTATGCCAGCTTTCTGTGATTTGAACTTTATATCTACGATTTTATCATCCGTAGCGGATGATTTCCATTCTTCTTTACTCAGAAACTGCTTCTTCCACTCCGCATAAGTCATGCTTTCTGGCACTTCGATACTATTGCCCTCTACATCCCTTGCGGCCCGTTTACCGTCTGTTGGTGTATCCGGATAATAGGGAACATCCGTACACCTGCAAAATGGATGAAAAGGCGGCATATTCTTTCCTGTTACCGCCTCTGCCACCGGATAGATCTTTCCGTCCAGTTCCCCGCATATTCCACAGGTCTTACTGTCCAATGTAGCCAGGATCTTGTATTTCTCCACACCGTCTTCTTTATACCCGGCATGCGTTGCCTCACTCATCACATAAGAACTCTCCGTATGCAACAGACGATAAGCATCAAACTTCTTGGCCTGCATCTTCTTTGCAAAGTCTTTTACCAGGTTCTGAGGCGGTGTGCCCTGGATTAACATGGTAGTCAGCGCTTCCATGATCTGGCCCTGCAGATGATCCTTCTGCTTCCAAAGTCGGTCTGAAAAGTTGGCACCATTAAATGGATATTTCAGCACATTTTCTATAGTTTGGGGCTCAATCTGGGCAAACTGGGAATGAAAACCACGGTACCGGTCAATATCATACCAGGTGCGATAATATGTATCCTTATACACATCACTCATCATCTTTTCGGATTCAGACTGATAATCAACTGCATACAGCTGCCTCAGGATCGCATCTACCTGGGCTTCCAGAGCCTGGTATCGTGTCATCCTGGCCTTAATGGACATATTATTGACTTTCTGGTTGTATTTGCCAATATTAGCCATTGCCAGATCAATAAACTCCCGAAGCTCCCCTATTTCTGCTTTATCAAGCCTTTTCTGGACTTCTGTATAAGTCAGGCTATTTTCCTCTGCATAGCGCCAATAAAAACTTTCAACAGTCTTTTGGAGATCTCTTTTAGCCTGATTAAACGCTTTTTCCAGCTTGGTAAAATACTGGTTTACCGTCATTTCGCCAGCCTTATACGTTTCTTCCTGACGCCTTTTCCAATAAGACATTACTCATCACCGCCCTGATCAGGGTTCTGACCGTCTCCTGCTTTTGGAAACATATCTGATAATTCGCCAATGCTGCTTTCTTCCTGCGCCTTTAACAGTTCCATTTCCTTTTCCGGATCTTCCACCCATGGATGATGTGCCACGATCGTTTCATCAGAAATAACACCTTTGCTCTGGGTTGCAATCTGAGATAATTCCTGGTCATTTTTAACACTGGTCCTGGTCCAGGTCTGAACTATGGTATCATCCTTGATCTGAATATTATTTAACCGGCAGATGCACCTTATAAACCGACCAAAACCCAGTTTAAATTCCGTCTCCTGCAGCCCAGCCTTCTGTTCCAGGAGGGAATACAAAAACTGCAGCGCAACTCCGGAACTGTTTCCAAAATTTTGAGGGTCCGGATCAATACCCATTCCCTGTTCAAAGATGCACTTCCTGGTAATCTCTAAAAGCTTTTCCCTGGCATCCACTGGCAGCTCGATTGTCAGTGTAGAGACACCCGAATGATCACCGTCTCCGTCACTTTCAATCTGGATAGCCTTATAATCTTTCAGATCCCGGAGGAACTGCCCCAGATCTGCGCCACCATAATTCGTCAGTACAAAGATCACTTCCTGGATATCTTCCAGATCATTTACGAAACCACTGAACACCTTACAGTAGGTGTCGATCAACGGCTTGATGTTCTTCAGATCATCTGTATCAATGTTATTATTGAAGAACGGGAAAAAAGGCACCTCACCAGCTCCATGCAGATAACTTTCCGAGTAATCACATAATGCCGGATCTACCAAAAACATCTGATACGGCAGCAGCTGATCCAGCTCATCTCCGGCTCTTAACCGGTATGCTGCACACTCCGTCTCATTCCAGTATTCATAAATGATATAGGTATCGCCAGTTTCTTCATCAATATTCGGATAGCTCCGAAACACTCCCAGGAGTTCTTTCTCTAAGTTATCGGACCACACTGGGATCACCTGCTCCGCAGGAACTACTGCATACTTCCATGTTCCTTTCTCATCGTGCCAGACATGTAGCCAGCCAACTGTACAGTTTGATGCCTCAATACACAGGTCCTTACATATCTTAGGGTATTTATCCCCAAGAAACTTTACTAATGCCTTGTTGGCATTCTTATTCCCCAGATTAAAAAGCGGAGGCGCTGTGAACATGTAGGAAGCCTTCTGATTGACCAACAGGCCATGGAAGTTAAACGGGATCCGGTTATCCGCATTCCGCAAAGGCTTTTCTTTCTTCTCACGTTCCTCTTCTAACGGCGGAAACATGATATCTGTTTCATTTCTGTAATACGCTCTGGCTTTGGCTGCCTTCGCTATAAAATCGGTATGCCCCTGCTGATACTTCCGGATCAGTTTCTTTATCACTTCAATGTCCATTTTCATCCCCTCACTTCAAAATCTTAATTCCATTTATTCTGCGAATGATCGTATAGCAAAAATAGCGTAGGGCGTCCAGCGCGTGATCATGCTCTTTCACTGGCTTGTCTTCTCCACGCTCTCCCGCCTTCGCATCCCAGATATAGGACGCAAACTCCTTGATCAGATTCTCACAAGACTGGTCTATAAAAATAGAACCCGAAAGCAGCAGAGTTGCCACAAATCGGATTCCATCTAAAACATCATTTTTTGCTTTCTTTACTTTGTATCCATCCTTCTCAAGCTGGGCCTTAAAGGATGCTGCCGCCGGATCCAGGATTACTGCCCGGATTTCCTCTCCGGCAAGCCATACCGTCAGATCTTCGGAAAATTCTTTATCGGTTTTCTGTCGGCCCTTATCCCTGCCAGAGTAATAATACTCCCGGCGGCAGTACCACTTACCGTCAGCACCTTTGCTCCAAAGCAGAAAAGCCGTAGGGTTCTGAGTACCATAGTCACAGCTGACATACTTATCACCAATCCAGAATTCATGACCTGTTCTTTGACGATACTCTGTCGCAATCGCCTCTGCATCTACTACGTTTTTGTCCTGGTTGAACATATCGTAGATGATACCTTCTGCCATTGCCCAGAGCCCTTCAATGTATCGCTTGAAAAACACACCATGGTACATGCTCCGGTATCTAGCCTTGATTGCTTCTGACAGACTCAGATTATCATCCATGGTAAAATGCAGATACAGGAGCTTTTTTAAATTCAGCTCTACGCCTTTTGCTTTGGACTCTTCCTGCAACTTGGTAACCTTTTTCTTGCCCAGGTATCCAATGGCCTTATCGACCCAGTTGACCTTGAACCAGTGATATGGTCCGTCCGGGTTGCAGTTAAACCAGTACTTGGAACCTTCTACAGAACAGCGGCCCGTTGCCTGGTTCACAAAGCTCTCTGGCATCAGCGCAACTTCATCACAAAACAGACCAGCCAGCGTAATACCCTGGATCAGGTCCTGGCTACGCTCATCCTTGCCACCAAAGATATAAAAGTAATTCGTGATGCCATTACGTGTGATCTCCACCAGGTTATCTGCCCTGTGATCCGTAACCTTATAACCACGGCTTTTTAGCATCAGCTTAAGCCAGAAAAGAACGTTCCTACGGAAGGATCCTATCGTCTTTCCGCACATAGCGAAGTTCTGACCGCTGAAATTTTCCATTGCCCAGAATACAAAAGAAAGCGACATACAGACTGTCTTACCTGATCTGATTGCTCCGTCAGCAATGATACCGTCATAATCCTTTACAGGGCTGTTTGGCAGCCACCATGTAAGTATCTGTTTCTGCCTGCGGGAAAACGGCTGAAACTTAAATACCTGGACCTTCGTTAAAACTCCACGCTGTTGCTTCATAGCCTGTAGCTTTGCCTTCATCCCAGCGATGCGTTCCTTAATCTTCATCCGCATCCTCCCACAGTTCCTGTGCTTCGGTATTCAAAGCTTCCAGAAAACCGTCATCTTCAACTTCCTGCTCCTGTCCGCCAAGTTTCAATGCAGCCAGATCAACCTTCATGGTTTCAATTTCTAATCTGGCATCATCCACACTATACCGATGCAGCGCATCAATAGCAGCCTGCTTTCTGGCCTGTACACGGGTCAGCGCATCCTCAATGTTCTGGATCTGCCCCAGCTTTCCACGATATTCCAAAAGATCCGTTTCCTTATCATTTTCAAGACCTTTCTTGTGGCCTACTGCAGTCATGCCAGTCTCACCGGCAGCAAGCTTATTCTCTTCATTTGCTGCGTTGCGCAGCAACTCGATCCGCTTAAGCATCCGGCGCTCTCTGACAGTTAAAAGCTGTATCTCCTGCATAAGAAGCGCCTGCTTGTCCTCTGGTACTGCCTGCACCAGGCGCTGCTCCTCCAGATTCAGGCAATCAAAAAGGAGAGTCTCAAACTCTCCCGTAGTAACTGCATTCTTATTTTTTCCCGGAGCAGAGCCGCCCCTGTTTCCGGCAGCGTTCTTATTTCCTGGCTGGCCGCCTTTCTTTTTCGCAACGTTGCGTTTCTTCTTTTGCAACGTTGCATTATCCCAGTCATATCTATTCTTCCAGCTTCGGATTGTCCCCTCCGGGATTTTCAGAAGATCTGAAATTTCAATCAGTTTCTTACCTTCCAGGAACAGATCTCTGGCCTGTTCCATTCTGGCATCCGGCGCTCTGGCCATGCACCACCACCTCTCATTCGTGTTTGTTTTTGGGTATAGAAAAGGAGCCACGCGGGGTGGCTCCTAAACTAAATCTTTGAACGTTGTTTTTCTATTTCATCTACCCCTTTCAAAAATTCAAAGTCTGCTCCAACATATTTCAACAATTCAATCGTCACATTCCTTCCTTTTTGTAAATATTCTTCCGGCTGTTCCATGCTTTCTATAGCATCTTTTGCTAATTGTAAAATATGTAAAAATTGATTATCTTTAATATTTTGACATCTCCTAGACCATTCATCAACACCGCTATTTTCATAAATAGCCTTTGTTTCCCCTATAAAATTTCCTATTATAATGATTATGTTCAAATACAGCGAATATGGATTAGCTTTTTTCTTAAATACGTCCTCTGGTATTTTTGATATATATTCCAATATACCAGAAAAACTATCTGGTACAATTTTAAAAGCCCAATACGATGCCAAACACTCATCTAATAAATTACTCATTCCACATTTGACATATCCTAAATCAGTACTATCTTTAATCAAAGAAAACAATGTACTATATTGTTCATTATTTATTAAATGTTGCATTTCATGAACTAGAGTCCCTAAAACTTCTTGATTATCTATTGTATTACTTTTCTCATTATAAGCATCAATAAAAGACTCATATTTTAATCTAATTTTCTTTTCTTTAGGTATTGCAACTCCTTCTACTTGACAAGCAAAGCATTCTGAACTCTTCGGCAAAAATTCTATAATTTTTAAGTAATAGTATTTCTGTCCAAACACATCTTTTAAAAATTTTTGAATTACAGCCTCTATTTTTGCATCCTTATCTAATCGTCTATCCCCAATATTATATAAAAATTTCATCTAACGTCACCATTTTTCTTTTTATCATACCTCAAATTTTGGCAAAAGAAAAGCACCCATCTCACGACAGGCACTTTCAAAAAGGAGAAGGAAATACCAATAGCAACTAAAATCATCGGAACGGAAGGACTCGAACCCTCGCTTAGGACACAAGCCATTGCTCTCCCTACTGAGCTACGTTCCAAGGGGGAGGCAACAAGCTTTCGCCTGCTGCCTGGTGGGGTTTAACGTAAGCCGCCGGCTGTATGCCTTTGGCTTCCACTTTATTCTATTACGAAACAAACGAATAAAACGAACTTTTTACACAATATTATGTTCTTTTAAATACTTGTCTCTAATCATCAGCCTTGGATAATCTGGACTATTACTGTATCCAATCTTTGCAGCAATCCTGTCCCACGTCATTCCCTCTATGTAAAACATTCGGAACACATACCGTGCCTGACCGTCTTCAATGGATTTTATCCAGTCCTCTACAGCCTTGCAGCGTGCTTTCTTGTTATTTAAGATCTTCTCGCGACGGTCATGTAATTTCCAGTCAAAACCTGAAACTGCTTTGGGCTGAGGATAACCTTTCCGGTAGTCCATAACAACGCTGACGCCGATCCCGTTATCCCCTTCCATCATTTCTACCAGTTCCAATTCCAGGACTACGATCTCTTTCTTAAGCTTCCGGTAACTGCTCAGAAGTTTCCTGGTTATCTTTATCTTCGCCAATGGTATCACCTCCTCGTAGTTTCGGATCCGGGCAAAGGCTTGTCCCCGCATAGGCTGGCATCCTGGCTGACCAGGTTGTAGGCTTCGGCCCGTTAATAATCTCATGGTCTGATGCGGCTATGGCACTTTTTCTTTGCAGCTGGTTTGCCTTTCTCTGGGCCTCTGACTTTACTAATCCCATTGTATTCTCTCCCTTCTTACGCATGGCAGCTATCACATACTCCACGTTGGGATTTACTCGTTTCCACATTACGCTTCTAATTCTTAATTTCCTCGTAATACCTCTTTTTTGCTTCGCTCAGGATTACCATGTCCATATTTAATCAATATCGCCAGAATAATCTTCATTCCACAAGGCTTCAAAGTTTTCAATCGTCCTTTTGACTGCATTCTCATAAGTCTCTGCTTCTTCATCAGACAAGCTTCGATTCGCAATCTCCGGCGGTTCAAGTCGAACTATTCCGTATTTTTCACGGATCATTGCTCTTGTCATAAGCCACCACCTTCCCAACTCTTAACTTACCAATCAAATCTTGCCATGTTCATAAACTCAAGTGGCATGGAACCACCAAAGAGATCATTAGCACCGTCGATAATGTCTGGATCTACTCCGTCCGCTTCCAGCTGATCGTCAAACATTGCATCATTGCAGATAGATCCATACTGTGTTCTCGAATGTTTCCTGATATATTTCTTTCCGTTACGTAATTCAAAAATCTCCGTACAACTGTTTTCTGTAGCCTCGATTGTATATCTCATGTATTCTTCCTCCAAATCTTAATTTTGCTTTATTCTCCATAAACAATATTCCTTGCAATCTCATACAGATACGGGTAATCATGAGGGTTGAAATTAAACCCATACAACTGAAAGAATGCATCATTGCTCATCTTGAACCATAATACAGCCCATTCAATTAAGCTTTTTCCTTTATATCGGCGTACTGCGTACCGTGCTTTTGCTCTACTCCGCGCTAAATTATGTACTTCCATGACATCCTCCCTGATCTTAATTCACCGCCATATAAATAAATGGCAAAAACAGGAACCACATAATATCATTTACTGTTCGCGGCTGGATTTCGCCGTACAGTAACAGCTCTAATCCCATCCAGACCAAGGCCAGGACTATCCAAATATATACAGCCTTTAATGTTCTATCCATTGACCTGTCCTTTCTTGGCTGACATCATGCTCTTATTCGCCGGATTTTCCAGTTCAATCTGTATACCCTGCTTCTGCGGCTCTTTTACTCCTGTCATGCATTCTCTGATGTATCTATGCGGCACATCACATCCCACCGCATTCATGGCTATTTCATACTGCGTAGCCTGTTTCATCAGTTTATAAAAATCTGAAAACTTCACCTGCACTCTGTCCTCTGCGCCAAACGTATCTGCTAATCCCATTTCATTTCCTTCCTCCATCTTTTTTCAAATGCTCGCATACTGTACTTGGTGCAAGCTGCATTTCCTCAGCGATCTGCTTCATGCTCCATCCTGCATTGCGAAGCGCTTTCATTTTTCCAACATCAATCTGCTTTTTGTTTGGTGCTTCTGGCTTTGGTGGCTCCGGCTTCTCCTTGGTTTCCACAGATGTCTCTGTTGGCTTCTCTTCCACAGCCTTCGGCTTTGCTACTTCTGCCGGTGCCTTCTCAGCTGGCTCTGTCTCTCTTTTTTCTTCCTCCAGCACAATCCGGAAGAACTCACATCCAGCCAGGATCTTCTTCAATGTCAGGAACTCATAATCATCCAGGTTCTTGGGTTCCGGTACTACCGGCTGGAGCACTCCCACCATAAGCCCTCTTTTATGCAGTTCCAGTGCCTCATCTATTGCAATTTGTTTTATGATCATTGCCCTTCTCCTTTTTATTCAACGGACACCATCTTGGTGCGGTTTTAATAGTTAATTTGTCATCATGTCTTCCTGTTCTGCAGATCATAGGATGAGGCTCGCATTCACTCCGTGCGAACTTGGCTTCATCATGAAAGCAGTAATAACGCCCTGGCCTTCCGTTCCCATCATAAAATTTTTTATAGCTGCAGTCTTTACAGTTCATTTCTTTTCCCCTCTCTGTATCTCTTTCAGCTTTTCAATTAAAGCTGTCCTGTTTACCCGGCAATCCCTAAAGAACTTTCCAGGCTCCAGAAGATACTCCTCATTTGCTCCATACCCTTCCTTGTACCTCATGGCAACATCAGCTTTCCAGTCATAGAGCATGGAGTGATACGTCTTGATAACGAAGCTTGTCCCATCTGGAAGATCATATCGGTAATACCGCTCACCGGTCTCCTGGTTATCGATCCAGAGTGTCCAGGTCTCATACGCATCAATAAAAGCTGCTCTCTGGTCATTGTTTTTAAGCTGTGGAAGCTCTGGCTGCTTCGGTCTATCCTTTTTCTCTTCCAAATCTTCCAGCTCACACAGCATGGAAGCCAAAGCACCTACTTCCAGCTTTTGCATTCTGATATGCTCATCTGACTTATCAATGCCGGGAGCTCTCAGACATTTGCTAAGAAGCTGCTTTTTTCTCTCCAGCAGTTCTCTCAGGATTTCCATGTCTGTACGTTCTTTCATTTCATTTTCAGAAGCTTCGGTATCCGTTTGCGACGTCGCAATCTCTTCCTCTGTCTCAGGGCGATCAGCCGAACTGTTGCATTCAAGCTTGCACTCCCCATGTTTGGCACACTCCCAGCAGCACTCATGGGCACAGTCTGTTCCACTTCCGGGCCGGTGCATATATTTTTCTGGCAAAGAACACTCATATTCTGGGCGGTGTAAGCAATGACCCATTTGCTGCTTTTCGGCAGCATCTATAGATTCATTCCGCTGCTCATTGGCAGCAGTCTCTTCCGGGAGCAGTTGCGACGTCGCAATCTCCGCATCTTCCTCTTCAACCAATTCCGTAATCGATATTTCCTGGCTAATAGGCTTACCTGCCACCGACTGGACCATATTTTCATCCTCTTCCACATCAAACAGCTCCGCCGTTGATGCTTCAAAGCTTTCCGCCCTCTCTTCCGGCATAACCCCAGGGATATCTTTTAACTCTGTCTGCCCAGGTATCTCTATGTAAGGGACTTCCTTTGGTCTTGCCATGCTCCGGATCTCCCGGACGGTCATATCCGGTGTGACCTGCTCCAGCTGCTCATCGCTCATGCCAAGCATCTCCTGCAGCTGGCTCTTACTGAAGTCCTTAAACCTATCATCTATGAGCGGACTGTTCCCGCCCCTGGAAAACCTTGTGTTCCTGGTGATGTACCTGGATGTGGCAGAGGCACTGAGACCAAACCTGTCCATGGCATACTCATTGACGTTCTTATATCCTGCTTCCAGATACAGTTCATTGTCCCTGATATGCTTCAGGTAAAATCCCGTTGCGATCACACTGCGTACGGCTGACTGCAGGTTGGACCGGATAAATACCTCTGCATCTTCCAGGGATACATCCCGGTACCACTCCGCGCCTGTATGTTTTACCACTTCCGGAGTATCCAGAACTGCTGTATTCTCTTCCATTTTCCTTCCCCCTTTTTTATCTGCGGTCGATCCGCAGGATAAACTCCCTGTTATCGGTATCTTCCACGATAAAATCATCTCCTGCCTTGCACAGCCTCATGTTGTCCAGCTGTGCGTTACTCATCGTGCACCAGAAGAAGCTCACACGTAAGATGCTCCTCATATAGGCTCTCCTGGCTATGATCTGGTCCTTGTCCATGATCTTTGCATAATACCCGCCGGCTCCCTGGTCAACTCTATGCCTTGCCAGCTCCGCCGCCTGCATTTCTTCCATCTTCTCCATCTGTACCGCCGCCTAACTGCAGCCTTCCTGCTGCCATTCTGATCTGGTCATCTAATCTCTGTCTGTTTTCCTGCCGGATCCCTGGCGGAAGCATTCCTACACGCTTCATCTCCTGGAGCTTAGGACCATAGGAATCACGGAAGAATGCACGTTCCGCCATGATGTTCTCGCTCCGGCAGATGTTCTGCCAGCCAATGTTCTTCACCACGCTCCTGCACGGTTCCGGCAGGCTTTCCAGGGCTTCTGCTTCCTGCATGTACCCATAAGCCCTTACTGCCTTCAGGACCATTCCCCAGGCATCATCTATGCTTGGTGCTTCCGGATCCCCTGTCTGTGTACAAAGCTTACGGATCTCAGCTGCGGAAGGGAAGAAATTATTTGTAGCCATCAGCTGCCTTACTGCGTTCTTGCACTGCCCATAGGGGATATCCCCGATCAGTTCATACCAGATATCCATGGATGCCGCACTCTTTGTGATCTGGTTCCTGCCATAATACTCTTCCATGGCAGCTGCCAGTGCTGCGAATTCCCTCTTATCCATTCTCTGCCCACCTCCTGAGCCGTTCTGCCTTATCATCGGTTGCTCTTGCCGCTGTCTTTCCTGACTGCGACTGCATGTAAAGAGTTTCAAACTTTTCCCGGAATTTCTTGGTGCTCCGGATATTCGCCTTCCAGAACTGGTTTGTGACCGCATACTCCAATGCGGTGCGGATCTGCTCCTCTGTCCGGTGGTCAATGCGGAGCATCCGTTCAATGTGGACACACCACTGGGACCTTTCTTCGTCGGTTGCCGGAACCCTGGCTCCCGGGAATCCTTCCAGACAGGAATGGATCAGGGTATTGACACAGAGCATCTCAAAAGAATCCGGTGAAAACAGGGTTGCTGCTCCTGCTGCAACGCCACTCTCTTTATTTACTTTTATTTCTTTTTCTTTACTTTTCTTTTCTTTACTTTTCTTTATGTCATTTTTCCGGGAATTATCGTTATTCTTCCGGGAATTATCCTCATTTTTCCGGGAAGAATGAAAAGAAGGGTTCACTTTAATAAAGGGTTCCGTTTCATCCGCTTCCAAAAGCCAGAAACCCTTTATTACCACCGGTGTCTTTTTGGCGCGTTCCTTAACCGCCAGCTGATACCGTTTCTGTATTCCGGGTGAGGTGAGGATAGTGTCCGACTTGAAAAGTGTGCTGTCCAGTAGTGACCGTTCAAGCAAGAATGTCAGCACCTGCTCTATGAACCCATCTGAGAGATTCAGGTCTGCTGCCAGGATGAACTTAAAATCATCGTTCCATTCCATGTAGTAGCCTTTTTTGTAGATCTCGCAGAGTAAATAGATATATACCGCGATCCCGTTATTGCCAAACCTGGCACGCAGGATCCGGATCTTATTATCCGTGAAAAAATCGACATCAAGAGGAAAGTAACTAAGACCTGGCTTCTGCTGTCTTGGCATTTTCCTTTCCTTCCGTTATCTGCTGTCCAGCCTCCCACTCTTTGTAGAGCTGGATCCAGTCTTCTAATCTCATGGTGACCAGCCATTCTGACCGGTCCCTGCGGTGGAATACACACGGCTTTTCCCCAGTCCTGGCGTCCCTTTTGGACTATTCCATGGCTTCCTGGAGGTTTAACCGTTCCACTCTCTTACATTCTATATGGATGCCTGGGAGACCGATCACATCCGCGTCACCGCTGATCCCGCAGAACTGCTGCCCTCTGCGGCAGTCATAGCCGTGGTCTCTTAACTTTCCGGCCAGTTCCCGTTCTCCACGCTTTCCTTTTTCCCGTTGTGATTTTCCCATAACGATCCTCATCTTTCTTTAAAAAGGGGCGGCGGTCAGCGAATTGGGTTCATGGTCCGCCCCTTCAGGTACAACACCTCTGGTCATTTAATATCGTGACATATAAAACTGACCTTCAAGGTAATAAAACAAGCTTTTTCAAACACAACGGATTATCCGATGATAGTAATGCGGTTTCTGAGTTCCATATCCTGTTCTGACAGGACTAACTCCAGATAATCTTTGATCTTTCTTACTGCTTCTGTCTTCCAGATGCCGCCCTCTGCCTCCACCAGCTTAAATTCTGGTGTGCCTCTGTCTCCAATACGGAATACAAACTGGCTGACCGGCTGTTCTACTTCCTGGAAGGTACGGTAAGGTCTTAACTGGACCGGGTTTGGTACGATCGCATCTGCCTTGGCTGCTACTCCCACAGTCATAGTTGCCACCTGGGTACAACCGTCATCGGAATAGGTCTGTTCATTCTTTCTTTCAATATTTCCGGCAAGCAGGAGCACTGCATCCAGATCCGCTGTTTTTGCAAAGTTAGCCTGCAGGCTGATCATAAAACTTTCCTGGTCGTACCACTGGTCAAAGTGGAAGCCGGAAACCTGGGCATCTGTTTCAAACAGGACCTCTCTTTTACGTTCCCCATCCAGGGCAGACATCAGCCTGACTTTTGTAGGACTTACTACATGGATGATCATCCTTCTGCCTTCCGTAAACTCTTCCCTGCAGTTTACGATGTAATCTGCCAGTGCTGAAAGGGTCGTGGCCTTTACAGGATCGGCATAATTAGCCGTATCATATCTTCTCAGTGTCTTGTTGGCATATGTATGGCCGCAGATCTCCACTACTTCTGTTTTCTCATTTTCCCTGGCAAGATCTTCCACATGCTCCAGGGCATCTTTTAAACCTTCTAACATCGATCATCTCTCCTTTACTCATTTATCTTTTTTATCATGCCTGCTGTCTTCTTAAGTCGATCGGCCCGTTCCTTCTGTCCTCAAAGATCTCACCGGTCTCCGGATCCACCCTTCTGCCGGGGCTGACCTCTTCATAAGCAGCTGCAGGGATCTCCTGTACCGGATTGACCTGTGGAAGCCTGCTTCCCGGCTCTGACATATCAATACGGCCCGTACTGGAGTCCTGTCCCACCAGGAACATGGTCTCCGCTTTCTTAAATCCGGCCAGTTTCGGCTTCACGTTATACTCTACCTTCAGGTTCCCACGCCCGGCCGGTTTGAACTTGATATTGATCGTCATTTCCCTGGCAGCTTCCGGATCCATGTTCGGATCCAGGATGTTCCTTCCGATCTGTCTCAGGGCCATGTTGAACTTCTCCTGCAGCCCGCCATTGCCAATGCTATCAAATGTTATCGCCATGCCTTGATCACCTCCTTTCTATCATGCTTTCTAATTGAAAAAGTCATCAGCTGCATCCATCTGTGGCTGTGGCATTGAAGGAACAGGCTGCTGCACATCTGCTTTTTCTTCAATAACCGGCTGTGTCTGCGGATCAATCACATCTCCTGCTGCATACTCCGGCTCTGCAGCTCCCATTTCTTCCGCTACATACATGCCTGCAAATGACTGCGGAAAAGCTTCCCTTAATGCCTGCACTGCTGCAACTTTCCGGATCATGGTTGCAGGCTTCTTGGACCACTGCGAATTAAGGCTTCCGTCTTTCTTCTTACCTGCATACTCATCAAAAGAAACCTCCATGCGGAAACTGTGACTTCTGTCTTTGCGAAATACTTCTGCATAGCCTCCCACTAATATTTCACCGGAAAGCTTCAACGTTCCCTGTCTGTAACTAATCTCACCTGTTTCTTCGTTCTGGACAATGATACCTGCTTCCATGCCGTCATAGCTTGCATGTGCCTCTGCCCTCTTGAAATATGCGTCCTTTCCAACTACCAGAGTAGCAGGCTCATTTCCATACTTGATGCAGTACGCTTCACGAAGCCATGGATTAAGACCGGTAAAGCGGCACAGGTTGATAAACATCGCAACTTCCTGATCAGATACCCTGTCCTTATCCCCGCTAATCAGATAATTCTTTACTGTTCCAGGTGTAAGTGTTACCTGCATACCGTTTGCCATATACTTTGTAGTTTCTACCTTCTGTACCGGCTTATTTACTAATTTGTTTGCTACTGCCATTTCTATGTCCTCCTCTTACTGTTTCGGTACCGGCTCAAACCGGATGCCGTTCTCTTTTAAGAATCCTTTTAACTTCATCAGCTGCTCCCTGGTGGCATAGACCCGGAAATCGATCACATTGACCGGCTCTTCCACGGTCTCCATTTTAGGTTCTTCTGCCTTAACCGGTCCTGCAGGATCTGCCTGTACGTTTTCCTGTCTTCCGGCTGCCATCACGCTCTCAGCTGCGGCTTTCCTCTGTGCTTCCTGCTCTGCCTTTCTCCTTGCCATTTCTTCCTGGTAAAGCCTGCGGTTCTGTTCCTCTGCCTCCAGCTGGTTTCTTTTTGCCATGGCCGCGCCGATATCATAAGTCTCCAAAAAGATTTTCTTCATATCACCGGCATAAGGGCTGTCCACTTCATTTAAGACAGCCAGGCCCTCATCCACCCTCTGGATCAGCGCCAGGATCTCTTCCTTAATGGACTTCATTGTAGTGGAAGCAAGGGCATATCTTGGCTGCATCACACGTTCAAACGGAAGATACTTGCCAATGTCATGGATGTTATCCTCATAGAACTCCCTGACCTTGGCGGTCTTTTCCTCACGCAGGCGTTCTTCATAGCCTTTGATCTGATCATCAATGTTAGAGGCTGCTTTCTGGATCATGCCTGTAATTTCCTGGACCTCTTTTCCGAACTGCTCATCCGGCTCCAAGAGCTTCTTACGGATACGGGTACGTTCCTTCTTTAATGCATCTGATACCTTATTCAGTTTGGCCCTGTCTTCCTTGGCCTTTTTAATCATGTCATCTGTATAAACAGAATTGGCATAGCTTTCTATTGCTGCTGCGATCTCCTTTTTAAGTTCGTCATAGTTCCAGTCGATCTTCTGGATAAAGCCCGTATCCTGCGGGCTGTAGATCTTCAATTCCATCATGTACGCTCTCCTTTTCCTATATTGCCGGGAGAATCAGATCCGGCCTGGTACCTGTGATCACACAGTTCCAGAACTTCCGTTCTGACTCTACCAGACACTCTATATCCTCCTCGACTTCTTTACGTTCAATAAAGTAATGTCTTGTCTCGATCCGCATCCGTTCCCCTTGTCCACTTTTGATCTGGGCCTTTAGGACTGCAAAATCGTATTCTGTTACTGCCAGATAATGAAGTACCTGGCAGAAGTAATTATCCGGGATCTTATCCCTCCATTTCTCCCACTGGGAACCCTGAAGGATGTTTGTGGTCTTGATCTCCAGGATCCCATGTCGTCCGGTACTGTCCAGAAGTTCTCCGTCCAGAGAAGCGTGCATCCAGGGATATTTTGAATTGATGAACATGTTATTTTCATCATAGGAAACTTTATATTCCGGATGATCCAGGATAAACAATGCTCTAAGATACTTCTCTGCTTCGGTTCCATACTGGACATAATCTTTATCAGAGATATCTTTCGGAAGCACCAGTCCCATTTTCTCTTCCCACAACTGTAAATTGGTCTTATATGGATTCCTTCCCACACAAGCAGCCGCATCTGAACCTCCTATATGGTTCTTTCTTCCTTGCAGCCACTCTTCCCGGCTGTTAAACAGCTTTTTAGTCACCATTCGTAAGCCTTTCTAACATCTTTGCTTTGCAGCTTTCCCCAACTTTTTCCATAAAAGTTGTCAACATAGCAATTGCATGATAATCGTCTTCTGCAAGAGTATTAATCGCATCTACCGTAGCATCTGCTAAACCTTGAATCATCGCAGAACTTCTTAATCCTTTGCCACCCATTACAGCTAACTGAATCTGCTGCTCTTCTTTCTTGGAACCCAAACCGATTGCCACAACCAGTTCACAGTCTTCAATTTTTCTTACTCTTCCGTCATCCAGTGTAATCTTCGTTTTTACCATCTTGCTTTTCTCCTTCTCCCTCCGTATAATGAGGGTGTACAATTTTTTCTTTTGGACCTATCGCAGTTGCCGCTGCCTGGGTCCTTTTCTTTTCATCTGCAGTACTGCCACAGATTACAGAGAATGGAAAAACCGGCGATCAGTGTCGCAACCTCACAGCGAATTTTCCAGGCATCCCTGTCATTTTTAACCACGTGGAACCATCTTCTCCAGCTCCAATCTTCATCCATTGCTATGCCCCCCTTGCTTCTTCATGTTTTTCTTCCTTCCTGTCTTTCCGGGCTTTTTCAATCACCCGATATACAGGATGGCCCGCAGGAACGACCAGACCTTCTACAGAGTCCCGTATCGTTCCATCGCTTAATACGTGAGTTATCTTGGTCACTACTCTCACCTCCCGTTCCTTGCTTTCCTTGCCTCCTCGGTGCTATACTTTTCTTACAGGCCCCCGCCAGGGCTGAGTACAAATAGGAGGCTATATAATGCATCTTGAACTATCTGATACCTCCTACTCCAACAGCTTCTCAATGGGTAAATGAGAACCGTTAATATACTTGTTTTCCTTATCTCCCTAGTGATATACTTTCCATACAGGCGTTGCAGCGCCGAGTACAAAAGGAAGGAGAAATTACCCATGGATTTCAAAATCAAAATAAAATGTCATAAGTGCATGTGCAAATTTGAACTTCGACCTGAATCAATCAATTGCACTAAAATTATTTGTCCTAATTGCACTTCCGAAGTTAAACCCGAATATTCTGCACATATATTAAACGGAATAAGAGAACTTAGTCTTGTCCCAGAAAGCTATTCCGACGATGATGAACTCATTTATCCGCAAACAGGTTTTTCTTTTGAAGTACAACACTATTCATCGATACAAGGACTTAAAGAATAGGGAACATCATTTAATGCTTCTAAAGTAATATCAAAAACTTTTTTCGCCTGGTTATATGACAGCCCGCTGCTAATAACCAGGTCACCTATTTTATTAGATATCTGAATCAACTTTTGATTTGAAATTTGTTCTTTTACACCATTTGTTCTATTCGTTTTCCTCGCCTCCTACTCCAACAGCTTCTCAATGGGTACCCCCAAGTAGTCCGCTACTTTCTGGACTTTCCGAATACCGGGCTCATTGTTATTCCATTTGCAAATATAGCTTCGTGGAAATTCCAATTCCTGCTCTAATTGCATAATCGTTATTCCCTTTTCTTCACAAATCTTTTTGACATTGTCGTATAACATCTACTTCACCTCCTCGCTATAAGATAAATTGCGCAAAATTTTGAGATTATAATATTGACTTTATGCGTAAAATATTCTACAATCAGAAGTGCCAACAACTATTAAGAATATTAGTCTTTCGCAAAATCTTGCGCAACTTATGATTTTATTATACACAAGATTTTGCGTATGTCAAGGATTAATTGCGCAAAATTTTGAGGTATACTAATGGGATTATATGAACAGATACGAGACATCGCAAAAAGTAAAGGTTACTCCGTTAATAAACTTGAAAAGGAATTAGGTTTTGCCAGAAGCTCTATTAACAAATTTAATAAAAATAAACCTAGTGTTGAAAAGCTGCAACAAATTGCTGACTTACTTGAGGTCTCTCTTGACTACCTACTATCAAATACAGATGAAACCATAAAAGAAAAAGCCCCAGAACTGACCACCCGGGACGAAAGAGATATTGCAAAAGATCTGAACAACATTATGGAAAAACTTACATCTGGTGAAGCTGGACCAGCCAGTTATGACGGTGAACCTCTGGATCCAGAGGCCGCTGCTCTTTTTAAAGATGAGCTGGAAATTGCCCTTCGCAGACTGAAACTGATTAACAAGGAAAAATATACTCCCAAGAAATACAAAAAGTAGGTGGGCATTATATGGAAGATTTAATGCGGGTCAAACGGCTCGTTGCGTACTATACCAAAAAGTGCGATACATCTGATCCTTTTGAAATTGCAGACCAGCTGGGGATTCTTTACCAAATTGGAAACTGTGAACATGAAGGATGCTACATGTTTTTAAAAAACCACAGATATATTTTTTTAAGTAATCGTTTGGATCGGACTGAGTTGAACTTAGTCATGGCCCATGAATTAGGCCATGCTCTTCTGGACCGAAAAGCCAACTGCTATTTTATCCGGAATGAAACATTGCTCCTAGTCTCCAAATTAGAGCGCCGGGCCAATCTCTTTGCGGCTTATCTACTAATATCAGATGATATGCTACAAGATTATACCGGATACACTCAGGACCAATTCTGCCAGTGTACAGGATATCCAAAAGAACTTATTGAATTAAGGTTAAAATAGCCTATGGCATTTTAATAAAACAAAAGAAAAGAGGAAAAGAGTATGAAGAAAGTAAAGTTATTTTTCGCTGTCAGCGTTGCATCTGCTGTCCTTTCTATGACCTCCTTTGCAGGAGAATGGAAGCAGGATAATACCGGCTGGTGGTATCAGAATGATGATGGCAGTTATCCTGTAAATAGTTGGAAGGAAATTGACGGAAAACAGTATTATTTTGGCAATGACGGCTATATGTTGCACGATACTGCGACACCAGATGGCAAAAATGTAGGAAACGATGGTGCTCTCGTTTCCGCGCCGCTTTTTGATTATGATATCCAAAATTGCCACATTACATATACCAAGCATGAATTTGCTAAGGACTATAATGGTAACGACTGCTTAATTATTTATTACAACTATACAAACAAGCGCTCAGACGAATGCAGTGCTATGGGGAACTCAGCTTATATCAGCCTTTATCAAAATGGCGTACAGAAAGATCACGCAACGTTGCCGTTTGACTCTAAAAATGAAGCTGTCAGCAACCACTATAAAAACGTTATGCCCGGAGTAACGATTGAAGTGGCAGAAGCATTTAAAATTGATGATCGAAGCGAAGTAACTCTTGTTATAAATGATATTTTTGATTTTACTAGAAAATCGCCAAAGATTCATGTGTCTTTGAGCCTGTAATATTTGCAAAAGCAAAAGACCGCCCCTGCGCCAACAGGAACGGCCTCTTACATAGATTTTCTCTTGTCAGGATACCCTGAAAAGTATGATCTACATCCAATCCAGATTATACCATTTCAGCGGCATCTCGGCAAGAGGTGTATTTTTTATACCCTTTTTCAGGAGGTGCAATATGAAAAAAGTTGCAATTTATGTCCGCGTGTCCAGCCAAGAACAGGCGAACGAAGGTTATTCTATCCAGGAGCAGACAGAACGTCTCACCAAATACTGCGAAGCCCACGGCTGGATCCTGGTCAAAACCTACACAGATCCGGGCTTTACCGGTGCTAATCGTAACCGGCCGGCTTTGCAGATGTTATGCGCAGATGTTACAAAGTCACTCTTTGATACTGTTTTAGTCTATAAGTTGGACCGCCTTTCCAGATCACAGAAAGACACTCTTTATATTATCGAAGATATTTTCCTTAAGAATGGGATTTCTTTTGTCTCCATGAATGAAAACTTTGATACCGGCACACCCTTTGGCCGGGCTATGATCGGTATCCTTTCTGTTTTTGCACAGCTGGAACGTGACCAGATCCGGGAGCGTGTACAAATGGGACTTGATGCCAGGGCAAAGGAAGGATACTTTCATGGTGGCGGCTATGCCCCGATCGGGTATGATTACAATAACGGGATCCTTACGGTTAATGAATACGAAGCTTCCCTTGTCAGAAAAGCATATTCACTTTTTCTGGATGGTCTCCCCATTCATTCTATTTATTTTATCCTGGAGAAAGAATATCCGGCAGGCACACGTTTTGGTGCTGTTACCTACTCTTCCGTAAAGTCCATGCTCACTACTATCCTTTATGCTGGATACATCAGATGGAAGGGTGCTCTCTATCCCGGAAAGCATGAAGCTATCATTCCGTATGAGCAATTCCAGGAAGTGCAGCGTCTGATCAAGCGCCGCCAGATTGATGAGCCACAGCGCCTCACCGCTTTTCAGCATACCACTATTTTAGGCGGTATCATGTTCTGCGGGTATTGTGGTGCAAGATACTACTGTAAAAACAATACCGCTTCCAGGGTATCACGTATTACCCAGAGGTACTATACCTGCTATTCCCGTGGTAAGACCTCTAAAAGAATGATCCGGGATCCTAACTGCAAAAACAAATCCTGGAATGTACATAAGCTGGATGCAATCGTCCTCGATGAGATTGCAAAGCTGGAATTTTCCCGTGATTTTGCTTCTTATGACACAGCTCCGGATCAATCCGGACGCATCCAGTCCATCAAGGCAGCCTTAACTGCCGCTAATAAGAAATTGGAAAAGTTAATAGATTTATACACAGATGATACGATCCCTGTACATATACTTTCAGAACGTATCTCACGTTTGAATGCAGAAAAAGAAACATTGGAGTCTGAGCTTTCTGAGTTGCAGGAAGCTCCGGAACCTGATCTGTCCTTTGACCAGGCTAATAAGATATTAGATAGTTTTAAAGATATCATTGCCACGGGTGATAATGATCTGATCCGGAACATGGTCTGTTCCCTGATTGACTCCATTATCATCCGTGGCGAAGATATAGAAATTCACTGGAAATTTACTTCTTTTTAGATAGGCAACTTATTGTCTCCACGTTAGCAGTTGCCGGGAACATGTCTACAGCTACTGCCCTTTCCAGCTTATAACCTCTCTCCTGTAAAATCACCAGATCTCTTACCAGGCTGGTTGGCTTACAGGAAATGTAGACCAGATGATCCACACCAAAATTAATGATACGGTCTAATGCCTTTGGATGGATGCCGTCTCTTGGCGGATCTAAGATGATCAGGTCTGGCTTTTCGGTTATCTCATCGATCACCTTTAATACATCTCCTGCAATAAATTCGCAGTTATGCAGACCATTTGCTTCTGCATTTTCCCTTGCTGCGCCTACTGCCTCTTCTACGATCTCCACACCTACTACCTTCTTTGCTACCGGTGCAATGATCTGGGAAATGGTTCCGGTTCCGCTGTATAAGTCGAAAACTACTTTATCCTTTGTTTCTCCTACATAACCTCTGGCTGTCTCATAAAGCACCTCTGCTCCCAGAGAATTGGTCTGGAAGAAGGAAAATGGGGTGATCTGGAATTTCAGGCCCAACAATTCTTCATAGAAATAGCCTTTTCCATAAAGAACTGTAGTTTCATCGCTCTGTACCACATCTGCCAGAGTATCATTGCGGATATGAAGGATACCTGCAAAACTTCCCTCCATTTTAAGAGCTAACAGTGTTTCCTTCCACTCTTCCAATAACACTTTTTCTGTTTCTAAGGACTGTGGCATTCCTTCTTTGCCGGTCTGTCCGGAAGTAACCAAAGCTACCAGGATCTCACCTGTCTTAACAGCTCTACGCACCAGCAAATGTCTTAAATAGCCCTCATGCTGCAGCTTTCTGTAATAGCCCATGCCTTTTTCTGTAAAATACTCTAAGGTAGCTGTTAATATTTTACGGAAATCCTCATGGACAATATGACACTGCGGGGTATTTACAATGTCATAAAAACTGCCTCTGCGGTGCATTCCCAGCGCCAGGGGACCACCCTTATATTCATCACCAAAAGAGAATTCCATTTTATTTCTGTAGCCGTCAGAAATGGGGCTTCCCTTGATACCTTCAAATTCATAGGACTTGCACACACTGTCTAAAAGTGATTTGATCTGTCCCTCTTTGATCTTTAACTGTTCTTCGTATGGAAGGCTCTGGTACAGACAGCCGCCGCATACGCCAAAATGAGGACATGCGCCTTCCTTTCGTTCCAGTTCAGAGGCTTCTAACACTTCTAAAAGCCGTCCTTCACATTTTCCATTTCTTTTTTTATTGATCACAAACTGTATTTTCTGTCCAGGAATGGCATTTTTCACGATCACTTTTTCCTCGCCTACATGAACAATACCTTTGTTTGGGAATTCTACCTTTTCTACAATCGCTTCGTAAATCTCGCCTTTTTTCACTTTTCTACTCCTTATTTTGTATTCTGTCACTTTAAATATTTCAGTCTATCACTTATTTATCACAAATATGCCCGAATAGCAACCTATACCTAAGAAAAGCGTGTCCCTTTTATATGAGACACGCTTTTAAAATTATAAGATTTTACACCTGTTATGGCTTCTTTCTTATTTTATTCAGCTTTTTCCTCAGCCCTCTCTTCTTTCTTTTCGCTTTTCTTCTCTTCTGCCTTTTCATCCTCGAAGAAGTCATCGTCGAAGTCATCATCGAAATCGTCTTCAAAATCTTCCAGATAATCAGGGGTAAAGAAACGGTAAACTGCGTATGCAATACCTGCTACTGCTGCTACTGCACCGATAATAGCCAGTACCCAGAGAATACAGTTCTTTTTCTTTTCATCTTCTTCTCTCTTGTGGATCAGTTCGTTGATACGGCTGGTATTCATCAGTTCTTCTACACGGCTTAAAGCCTCTTTTCCCATGGTATCCCATCTTTCTCTGTCAAATCTGTTCATAGCAGGTCCATCCTTTCTGCACTTATTTTCCTTGTTATTTAGTATACCATAAACTCTTACTTTTTACTACTGTTTTCAGACACGTTCCAGCTTTGCAAATCCCGCTAACATCTTCTTCTGGCCACCTTTGTCAAACTCTACCGTGATCTCATAATCCCTTGCCCCGTCTATGATCTCTTTTACAGTTCCTTCGCCAAATTTTGCATGTTTTACACGGTCCCCTTCTTTGTAGTCAAGGGATGCTGCTTTCTGGACTGTAAATGTCTTTCCAAAGCCCGGCTTTTTCTTTGGCTCTAAGCTTTGCATGCTGCTGCCAAAACCGCCCATTCCAGAACTTTTACTGCTTCCCGTTGGTGATGCTGTTTTAGAAGCATAGGCATTATATCCCATTCCAAACCGGCTGACACCGCTTTTAGTGCCCTGGTTCCATGGAAGTCCTGACTCGTCAAAGTCATCCTGCTTTCCTTTTCCAAGGACCGGCTGCAATTTATCCGTATCTAAAAGTTCCGGCGGGATCTCATTAATAAAGCGGCTTGGCTTGGACCATCTGGTCTCTCCGTTTACCATGCGCTGTCTGGCTGCTGTGAGCACCAGTTCCTTCTTTGCCCGGGTGATACCTACATAACAAAGCCTGCGCTCTTCTTCCATTTCTGTCTTATCACCAGACATAATGGACATCATTCCCGGGAAAAGCCCGTCCTCCATACCTACTAAATAGACCTTTGGAAATTCCAGGCCCTTGGCACTGTGAAGGGTCATTAAGGTTACCCTGTCTTCCGAGTCATCTACATTGTCAATGTCCGCAACCAGCGCCACCTGCTCCAAAAATTCATCCAGTGTAGGATGTTCACTGTCTTCTTCGTAGGCAGCTGCTTTGTTGATCAATTCCTCAATATTTTCCAGACGGGTCTGGGCCTCGATCTCGCCCTCTTCCTGAAGTTCCTCTTCATAACCCGTATCTTCCAGAATATGATCGATCAGATCTTTAATAGAGTACTCTTCTGAATGTGCCATCGCCCGGAAGGCTTCCATCTGGGCAATAAAACGGCTGATCTTTTCTGCCGCCTTACCGATACCCGGGATCTGTTTTGCCTCTTTTAAAGTATCATAAAAGCTCATTCCATGTTCTGACGCAAAGGCAGTCACCCTTCCAATGGTAGTGGCGCCGATCCCCCGTTTCGGCACATTGATGATACGGATCACGGAAAGGTCATCCACTCCATTTGCAATAGTCTTTAAATACGCCAGTACATCCTTGATTTCTTTTCTCTGATAGAAGTTGACTCCACCTACCAGTCTGTAAGGGATATTATAGAAAATACACCGCTCTTCTATCAGTCGTGACTGTGCATTGGTCCTGTAAAGCACTGCCTGATCCTGATAGGAATATGAACTGTCACGGATCTGGCGGGCTACAAAATCCGCCTCATCCCTTGCTGTATCAAACTGCTTAAATAAGATCTTGTCTCCTTCACCGTTGGCTGTCCACAGAGTCTTATCCTTTCGCCCGAAGTTATGACGGATCACTCCATTTGCCGCATCCAGAATATTCTGGGTAGAACGGTAATTCTGCTCCAGTTTGATCACCTTTGTGCCTGGGAATGTATGTTCAAAACTTAAGATATTCTGGATATCCGCACCTCTGAACCGGTAAATAGACTGGTCATCATCACCCACTACGCAGAGATTGCGGTACTTGGAAGCCAGGAGGCTTACCAGCTTAAACTGGGCCATATTGGTATCCTGGTACTCGTCTACCATGATATATTTAAAACGTTCCTGGTAATAGTCCAGTACCTGCGGGTTATTCTGGAACAGTTCTACAGTCTTAACGATCAGGTCATCAAAGTCCAGGGCATTATTTTTGCGCAGCTGCTTCTGGTATTCTTTATAGATCTCCCCTGTCTTCTTTTCCCTGAAATCCGCTCCTGCATTTAACAGAAACTCTTCCGGAGTGATCAGCTTGTCCTTTGCAGAAGAAATAGCTGCCAGGACAGACCGTTCTTTAAACTGTTTGGTATCAACATTCATTGCCTTAAACACCTGACGCATCAGGGTCTTCTGGTCATCACTGTCATAAATGGAAAAACTGGTGGTATAGCCCAGACTTTCAATATGACGGCGCAGGATGCGCACACAGGAAGAATGGAAGGTGCTGACCCATATACTCTCTGCCCCAAAGCCAACCAGGTCATCCACACGTTCCCGCATTTCCCCGGCTGCTTTATTGGTAAAAGTGATCGCCATGATGTTCCATGGATTTACCCCACATTCATCGATCAGATAAGCGATCCTGTGGGTCAGGACCCTTGTCTTTCCGGAACCGGCGCCTGCCAGTATAAGAAGAGGGCCGTCTGTATGTAAGACTGCCTCTTTTTGTTTTGGATTTAATGTATCATAAATGCTCATATTATTACCGCCTTTTTTTCTCTGGAGTCATTATAACATCCCTGTACCTATCCTGCAAGCAGGCACAAAAACAAATGTTCTCCCTAAACACAAAAATGCCATGTTCCAGGCGTTCTCCATACAGCCTGAAACACGGCATTCTGTTCTTATTTTCTCCGAACCCTTTAATAAAGATCGGTCATTTTCATTATTTAGCCCTTTACAGCACCTTCCATCATACCTGCTTTCTGGAAACGTTCCAGGATCAGATACAGTATAATGATAGGAATGATAACTAATGTGGTACCTGCAAGGATAACAGGCCATGGTGTAGACAAACCTTCACTGACTGGCAGTAAGGAAATGGTTACCATCAATGTGTATTTTGCCTGTTTTCTTAAGTAAAGTAATGGCCAGAAGAAGTCATTCCATCTTGCGATCAGTGTGATCGCACCCCAGGAAGCCATAGCCGGCTTGATAACCGGAAGGATGATCTTCATAAAGATACCAAAATCCGTACAGCCGTCAATTCTGGCTGCTTCTACCAGTTCATCCGGAACATCGGTGATATACTGGTTCATGTAGAAGATACCAACTGCTGTTGCAATTCTTGGGATAACTAAAGACCAGAGGCTGTTGATCAGTCCCACTTTTTTCATGATGATGAACAGTGGTACAGAACCAACTTCCGGCGGTACCAGCATGGTAGCAATTACAAAATAGAATAAAACTGTCTTTCCCGGGAATTTATACTTTGCAAAAGCAAAACCTGCCAGTGCACAGAAAAACAGGGAAGTTACAGTACCCATAATGGTGGTAAATACACTGTTAAATGTATTCTGGCCTACAGGGATCATCTCAAACAGACGTTTGAAATTGCCCAGTGTAGGATGAGTTACAAGAATTGAGTTAAAGCCGGTAATGCTTTCAGAAATGTCTTTGATAGAGATCAGGCACATCCATACAATAGGGAACAGACATACAATAGTGATCAGCACCAGTACCCCATATGTGATCGCGGAAGACATTGCTTTTTTATGGTTCATGTCGGTTCTCCTTTCCTAAATTTCTCCCTGCTTATGACGCACGATAAACTGGATCACAGATATAACGATCAGGATCAGGATCAGTACTACCCCAATAGCAGATGCATATCCCATGTTAAATACATTGAAACCAGACTCATACATGTACTGGAACAGGGATGTATTGGATGTACCAGGACCTGGCAGGATATAGGACTCATTGAACAGTTTCCACATATCTACAGTCAGAGTCACGGAACAGAAGAATAAAATATTCTTTAAAGATGGCAGTGTGATGTACCAGAACTGCTGAAGTCCGGTTGCTCCATCTACAGTTGCTGCCTCATAGTAATCTTTTGAAATGTTCAAAAGACCGGATAACAGGATCATGGTAAACCATGGTGTATATCTCCACACATTCAGGATGATAACAGGGATCTTGGAATACGTGGTACTTGTAAGCCACGGGATCTTACTGCCACCAAATATGGTAAGCAGTTCATTAAACAGACCTACATTTTCATCAAACAGCATACGGAAAATAAGTCCCATAGCGATGGCTGCACAGATATTTGGCAGGAATGTAGCTGTTTTGAAAAATGCTCTTGCGCTGTTGCTCTTTAAAAAACGGCTGTTTAACAGACATGCAATCAACAGTGCACAGAATAAAATAAAGACGAGGCCTGTCAGCCAATAGACAACTGTATTTCCAAGTGACTCCCAGAACATGTTGTCAACCATCATTTTCTTGTAATTGCCCAGACCGGAAAATTCCGGATCCCCAATTCCCTTCCAGTCAGTAAAACTGATGTAGAATGTCCATATGGTAGGAACCAGCTGGAATACGAAAAACAGGATAAAAAAGGGCAGAATAAACAGATAGGGAGCTTTATACTTTTTCAGTGCCTTAAGCATGTTCTACCTCCTCCTTTAGTTACGCCAGGCGGTCTTCTGTCAGTAAACCGCCTGGCTGTTTATAAATAGATTATTTAACGATCTCGGCTTTTCCGATCTTAGCCTTTAAGTTCTTGTCCATGTTTGCAATTGCTTCATCCATGGTCTGGTTGCCTGCAACATAGTTCTCTAACTCTGCAGAAATGATCTCATCTGCTTCAGCATCCTGAGGAGTTACAACCAGGTTCTCTGCGCCATTCTCCAGGCACTTACCTTCCATTTCACGGAAGGACATTCCGCCGTAGAAATCGGATGGTTCTTTCCAGAAGTCAGACTGTAACAGTTCCTTGGAAACAGGGTTGGAATAAGGAGCATTCTGTTCTTCCATGGACTTAACCCACTCTTCTTTTGCAGCTCCGTCAAAGGTGAAATCATACCACATCATACGGAACAGTTCGGAATAAGGATTGTCACCTTTTTCAATGATACCCATGTACTGGGAAACAGGAGCACCTGCCTTGTTTACACCCTCAAATTCAGGTGCGGACATAACTCTCCAGTCACCCTTGGTAGCTTCACAGTTCTTACGCATGAACTCATCCCAGAAAGCGCCGATGCAGAAAGTAGCAACCTGCTTTTTGTTGATTGCATCATACAGAGCCGGCTCCATGATGGTGGTCTTTAACAGAAGTCCTTCTGTATTCATAGTATCAAGAGCGCCTAAAGCTTTCTTGGTTCCTTCGTCAGAACCGATCACAACTTCACCGTTCTCATCCCAGATCTTAGCACCTGCAGATGGCATTAAACCACGACGTCCCCAGTATCTCCAGGTCTTGCTGGTAGGATCGATATAAGATAAGTAAACTTCTCCGTTGCTCTTTTCCTTTAACTGACGTCCAGCTTCGATATAGCCGTCCATAGTCTTCATCATTTCTGGATCAATGCCATACTCATCGAAAATAGCTTTGTTGTAGAACAGAACCTGAGGTCTTACAGAGTCAGGCAGTGCATAGATGTGACCGCTGATGGTTGCATCTGTAGTTGCACCATCTACCATCTTGTCAATAAGTGGGGTCAGGTACTCTCTTTTTTAATATTATCTCTAATATTATTAATAATGCTGTTAAATGAATTATAGCATTGCCAATGATATATGTCAAATAGTTTTTGTGCAATTTATTTTATTAATCTTTATTTTTCTGTTTTTGTTTTATTTGTTTTTTACAGTGTATTTTTTAAGTTGCTCTTAATATTATGTGTATTTTCACCTTCACTTCTTTAGCTGTTTTACGCGTGAACTTATTAAAGTAACGTTACATCGAAACATTATAAACCATTTCATTCAAAAAATCATCAACATTTTATTCTTGTCATATAGTATTCAATACTATATAATATATATAGCAATGTTACAATATAAACCGAGGTGACTTTTAATGAAAATAAATGAAGAACGGCTTCAGGATCTTTTCGCCTATCTTGACAGACAGACCCACGTACAACCGGAAGAGATCCCCAATATTGACCTGTATATGGATCAGGTCACAACCTTTATGGAAGAACATTTAAAGAACACCAGACGGTATGAAGAAGACAAGGTCCTTACCAAGACTATGATCAATAATTACGCAAAAAATAATCTTCTCCCACCACCTGTTAAAAAGAAATATTCCAAAGAACACATGCTCATGCTGATCTTTATCTACTATTTTAAGAGCCTGTTATCTTTCAGGGATATTGAAGAACTGTTTAAGCCTATCACCGCCAAACATTTTACAGGTCATGGTTCCAGTCTTTCATTGGAAGACATTTACAGAGAAGTATTTACATTAGAAGAAAGTGAAATGTCCTCTATTAAAACAGATATCGCCTCTAAATTCCAGAAAGCAATGGATACATTCCAGGATGTTTCTGAGGAAGACGGCGACCAGGATTACCTGAAATTATTTTCCTTTATCTGTGAACTTTCCTTTGATGTGTATATGAAAATGCAGATGATCGAGCAGCTGACAGACCAGCTTCGTGCAGAACGTCCGGACCCCAAAAAGAAATAGTTTTTTCTCCCACAAAAATAATTTTTCCATATTTTACCAATTACATCCCCGATTTCTGAAGGTGACTTACGTTATCTTCAAAAACCGGGGATTTTCGTTATTCTCCCTTGAAATAAGCGCTTACAATTTTTTTGTTCATACATAAATTTTTTTGAGATTGTTGTTGCTTTTTGTTTATTTTATGATAAAATAAAAGTATAAATGGTCGGTTTATTATTCGTTTTAACAACTTATTTGTTCCTACCTTGAAAGGAGATTATACATATGTCTACATTCTTTGTAAACGGCAAGTCTGTGACAACTACACGTAAGCAGTCCCTGTTACGGTTCCTGCGTGACGAGCTGAAACTGACTTCCGTAAAAGACGGATGCAGTCAGGGTGCCTGCGGTGCCTGTACCGTTATCATTGACGGTGAAACCTGTCGCGCCTGTGTTCCTACCACGGACACCTTAGAGGGCCGCAACATTATTACCGTAGAAGGCCTTACTGACTGGGAATCCAAAGTTTACACCTACGCTTACGGGGAAGCAGGTGCTGTACAGTGCGGTTTCTGTATCCCTGGCATGGTTATGTGTACCAAAGCACTGTTAGATAAAAATCCAGATCCGACAGAAGCTGAGATACGCTATGCCATCCGCAACAACTACTGCCGCTGTACCGGTTATGTAAAGATCATTGCTGCGATCCGTCTGGCAGCCAAGATCAAACGTGAAGGAATTATCCCGGAAGACAGCGCAACTGACTGGAAGATCGGTTCCAGAGTCCATCGTCTGGACGTAGAAGAAAAAGTTTTAGGATATGGCAAATATCCGGACGACTTCTATTTTGACAACATGTGCTATGGCTCTGCTGTACGAAGCAAATATCCAAGAGCTCGTGTGCTTTCTATTGATATTTCTGCAGCAAAAGCACTTCCTGGTGTTGTGGCTGTACTTACTGCAGAAGATGTTCCTGGTGAAAATCTGGTTGGACACTTAAAGCATGACCAATATACACTGATCCCGGTAGGCGGTCTGACCCATTATCTGGGAGATGCCATTGCCCTGGTGGTTGCTGAAGACAGAGAAACTCTGGAGAAAGCAAAGAAACTGGTAAAAGTTGAGTATGAGGTACTTCCGGCTATCCACAACATTGAAGAAGCAGCTGCACCAGATGCACCTTTAGTATATGATGAGGAAACCTCCAATGTACAGGCTTACAAACATGTCTGTCGCGGCAATGCTGAGGAAGCCATCAAACATGCAGCACACGTTATTTCCCATCACTTTGAGACTCCGTGGACTGAGCATGCTTTCCTGGAACCGGAATGTGTTGTTTCCTATATGGACAGTGACGGCGATGTGTTCCTGATCACTACTGACCAGTCTTCCCATACTACCCTTCACGAATGTACCAGACTGTTAGGAAGCAAAAAAGTCAAGGTACAGAATGCCTTAGTTGGCGGCGGTTTCGGCGGCAAAGAGGATATGTCCGTTCAGCATCACGCTGCACTGATGACCTACTGCACAGGCCGTGCTGTAAAAGTAAGCCTTACAAGAGCAGAGTCTCTCCTGGTACATCCAAAGCGTCATCACTTTGTTATGGATTTCACCATGGGCTGTGATGAAAACGGTAAGATCATGGGCGTTAAGGCAAAAGTTACTTCTGATACAGGTGCTTTCGCTTCCCTTGGCGGTCCTGTTCTGGAACGTGCATGTACCCACGCTGCAGGTCCTTATGCTTATGAAAACTTTGAGATCGAGGGAACTGCTTATTATACAAACAACCCGCCAGCCGGTGCTTTCCGCGGTTTCGGCGTAACACAGACCTGTTTTGCAGTAGAAACTCTTCTGAACATGATGGCAGATGAGATCGGTATCACTCCTTGGGAGATCCGCTACCGCAATGCCATCCGTCCGGGCGGCGTTCTTCCAAACGGTCAGATCGTAGATAATTCCACCGGTCTGGTTGAAACACTGGAAGCTGTAAAAGAAGAATATGACGCTGCTGTAGCTTCTGGTAAAGCCGTTGGTCTTGCCTGTGCTATGAAGAATGCCGGTGTCGGCGTTGGTATCCCTGACTGGGGCCGTGTAAAACTAATCGTAGAAGATGACGCAAAACTGCACATCTATACCGGTGCTTCCTGTATTGGACAGGGACTTGGTACCGTCCTGGTACAGATGGTAGTTACAAATACTGACCTGACAAGAGACCAGATCGTATATGAGCGGAGCAACACCTGGATCGCACCTGACTCCGGTGATACTTCCGGTTCCCGCCAGACTTTAGTTACCGGTGAAGCCTGCCGCCGTGCCTGCGAAAAGGTAATGGAAGCAAAGAATGCCAGCGAACATCATTCCTTAGATGACCTGAAGGGACAGGTATTCTACGGTGAATACCTTGCAAAGACAGACCCGTTAGGAGCTGACGTACCAAACCCTGTATCCCACGTAGCTTACGGTTATGCTACCCAGATGTGCATCGTCGATCCAAAGACCAAGAAGATCGAGAAAATGGTTGCTGCCCATGATGTAGGTAAGGCAGTAAACCCATTATCCTGCGAAGGCCAGATCGAGGGCGGTGTCGTTATGTCCATGGGATATGCTTTAAGAGAGCGTTATCCAATTGATGACAACTGCAAGCCTATTGAAAAATATGGTTCTTTAGGTCTCTTCCGCGCTCATGAAGTACCTGAGATCGAAGCCATTGTTATTGACAAACCTGGTCTGAATGTAGCCTGCGGAGCCATCGGTATCGGAGAGATCACTTCTATCCCTACTGCTCCGGCCATTACAGACGCTTACTATCGCTGTGACGGAGAACGCCGCTACAGCCTTCCAATTTCAGGAACACCTTATGAAAGGAGATTCTAATCATGGCTGTTAAAAAGAAATTTCCATATCGTTCTGCTTTTGTAGCCTGCAACGGCGGATGTCATGTAACAGAAGGCTCCAGCTGTTCCTATGGCTGTATCGCCTGCGGAAAATGTGTAGAAAGCTGTAAATTCGGTGCCATCCATCTGAATGAACATGGCGTAGCTGAAGTAGATGAAGAAAAATGTATCGCCTGCGGACGCTGCACCAGAGAATGTCCTCAGCACATCATCCACTTACACGACTGTGCCAATACCATTGCTGTTAAATGTTCCAACAAAGATAAAGGCAAAGACGCAAGAGGTGTCTGTGCCGTCAGCTGTATCGGCTGCGGCATCTGCGAAAAGACCTGTACTGCCAGTGCCATCCACGTAGAAGACAACTGCGCAGTGATTGATGAAGCATCCTGCTTAAGCTGCGGTATGTGTGCAGTGAAATGTCCACGGCATGCAATCTATGATTTGCGAGGAATTTTTACGAAAGTGAGATAAATATAGCATTGGAACCCCGCCCGGCAGCGGGGTTTCGTGCATATACTCAGGATTTTTCCGCTGTTGGCGGAAGACTTGCAATTTCCCAGCTGCTGACGGGCTTGCGTGCATATACACACGCTTTCCCGCCGCCAGGCGGAGAAAGTCAACTGCCATAACAAAAAACGGGCCCGGCAGCCACATTAGTCAGCTGCCAGAGCCCGTTTTCTCACTCACTCTATTTTACAGAGCATATTTTCCTCTCTTCAGGAACTCGCCCTTCTTCTCTTCTACCACTTTTCCGTCCTTTACAGCCTGAAGTCCACGTAAGAACACGCTTTCCACTCTTCCGGTCACTTTTGTACCTTCAAATGGTGCATAATCTACATTCTGGACCTGATCTTTGGCTGTGATCACATCTTCTACACCTGTACGCATGATCACAAGGTCTGCGTCACTTCCTGGAGCGATCACGCCCTTTCTCGGGTATAAGCCATACAGTTTTGCAGGATTTTCAGACAGAACGCGACACATATCTTCTTTTGTGATACGACCCTTATCTACACCGTAAGTATAGATCAAAGTCCCTCTTGTCTCAGCACCCGGCATACCGCCTGGGATCTTGGTAAAGTCGCCTTCTCCTAACTTCTTCTGCTCTGTGGTAAAGCTGCAGTGGTCAGTAGAAACAGTCTGGATGGTACCGTCTGCCAGACCTTTCCACAAGCAGTCCTGGTCTTCTTTCTTTCTTAAAGGCGGCGCGCACACATATTTTGCACTTTCAAAGCCAGGAAGTTCATAAAGACTGTCATCCATCAGCAGATACTGTGGACAGGTCTCCACATAAACCTTCTGTCCTCTCTTGCGGGCCTGTGCAATCACATCATATCCTTCTTTACAGGTCAGATGCACTACAACTACAGGAACATCTGCTACTTCTGCCAGACGTAACAGTCTTCCAATTGCTTCTGCTTCCGCAGCTACCGGTCTGGTCTTTGGATGGCTGGAAACACCCATTTTTCCTGCTGCCTTTGCTTCTTCCTGTAAAGCTGCAATCATACCGCTGTTTTCACAGTGTACACCGGTGATACCGCCAGTCTCTTTTAATCTCTGTAAGATCTCAAATAAGGTCTTATCATCTACCTGGGTATCATAAGTCATATACAGTTTAAAAGAAGTAATTCCTTCATCCATCATATCCTGGACTTCTTTGGAAACAGAAGGGTTCCAGTCTGTAATAGACATATGGAAGCTGTAATCGCAGGAACACTTTCCATCTGCCTTTTCATGCCAGTTCTTTAAGCCTTCTGCCAGTGTTTCTCCCGGATACTGGGTTCCAAAATCGATAATGGTAGTAGTACCGCCTTTTAAAGCAGCCTTTGTACCGGTAGCAAAATCATCTGCTGTTACAGTTCCTGCCACATGCAGGTCGAAATGGGTATGTGCATCAATAAATCCAGGGAAAATCAGGCATCCAGATGCATCGATCTCCTTATCTCCCGGCTGTGCCAGTTTTTTAATCTCTTCAGCTGTACCTGTAGCCGCGATCTTTTCCCCATCAATGAGGATATCTGCAGGAAAACTTCCGCTTCCTGTGACTATAGTTCCGTTTTTAATGATCTGTCTCATATTATCCAGCCTCCTTTATAATAACAGCTCATAGCAGCCCTCTGTTACGATCTGTTCCGTAGCGATCAGCTGCTCCAGAGAAACTCTGTCCGCAACCGGTGCGCACCAGGCCATTCCACAGCCTGCGCTGATCTGCCTTGGAACCGGGATCAGACGTCCCGGAGCCTCTTTTGCTTTTGCAGCTGCTTCCATTTTCATTGCCATTGTGGTAGTTGGAAATGCAAATACCACCTTCATTGTCTTTTCTCTGGGCATGTTATCTTCCTCTCTCGCTCAGATCCACACGTACACATGCTGACATGCTTCACTGCCTGCTTACGCAGGCGGAACCTTCATTAATGGCTTGTGAAAAAACCTCTAGGGCATGACCAAAAAGCCACGCCCCGAAGTTTTTTTCTTTTATAAAATTAACCGATCAGCAGATAGCTGTAATCAGAAATTACAGTCTTAATGATCTTCTGAATTCCATCCGGAACATTCTCATTTGCAGTTCCAACTGTGTAATCAATTACATTGCCTGCTAAACGTACCTTACAGGTTCCTGCTGCTGCATCAAGAACCGTGAAGCCCTGGTTCTTGCTGTTTTCCATATCTGCTTCATTTGCAAATAAGGTGAACTTGTCAAGATATGGAGCGCTGTCCCATGGGCAGAAGCTGCGGCAGTTGCCACATTCATTACACATATAATCTACATGGATCACCTGATGTTTGTCCATGCCAGGTACTGTTAAGGTTACGTTTGCTCTGTTCGGGCATACCTCTACGCAGTTTTCGCAGATGCTGTTGCAGGAGAGACATCTTCTGCTGTCAGACTCTTCATTCTCCTCAGACAGTTTGCCCTTGCGTCCGTAAACAACCTCAGCATCAGCCATCTTGAAGATATCCTCAGATAAATCTCTTCCGATAATAGCTTCTGCTGCTTTCTTACCATCTCTGATGCCTTCTACAACAGTAGCTGGTCCAAAGAGACCATCGCCGGCAACATAAACGCCCTTTACAGAGGTCTCCAGAGTGTTGTGGTCAACAACTGGACGCTTCTTTTCGTCTACAGCGATACCATTTGCTTCGTAGAATGCGCCTGGAACCTTCTCACCAACAGCTGCGATCACAGTGTCAGCAGCGATCTTAACGATCTCCTCAGTCTCAACAACGCTTCTTCTTCCGCTTGCATCGTAATCACCTAACTGCATCTTGCGGCAGATCAGTTCGCCATTTTCCAGTTTAACAGGTGCTAACAGCTCTGCAAACTCTACGCCGTCATCAATTGCCATTACTAACTCTTCTTCATCAGCTGGCATATATCTCTTGGTTCTTCTGTAAACCAGGGATACCTTTTCTACGCCTGCATTGCGCTTTGCAGCTCTTGCAGTATCCATAGCTGTGTTACCGCCACCGATAACAACAACGTTCTTGCCTAAATCTACCTTGCCGTCAGTTGCCTTAAACTGTGCCAGGAACTCTAATGCGTTCATGGTCTCGCCAGCTTCCAGTCTCAGTCTGCCTGGTTCAGAAGCACCAACTGCCAGTACAACGTAGTCATATTCTTTCTTTAATTCATCAACAGAAGTGATCTCTTTGCCGTTTACCAGCTCTGCACCCATAGCACGAACCAGCTCAACGTCATGATCGATTGCTTCGTGGGAAATACGGAAGCCTGGGATCACATTGCGTACAACGCCGCCCATCTTTTCTGCCTTCTCAAATACAGTAACCTTCATACCGCCCTTTGCAAGGAAGTATGCAGCTGCCAGACCAGCAGGGCCGCCGCCTACTACAGCTGCCTTCTTATCAGAAGTAACTGCAGGTGCCTTTAATGCTGCCATAACAGCATCAATTCCGCCCTGTGCAGACTCTAACTTGGTTCTGCGGATATTTACAGAAGCCTCGTAGAAGTTTCTGGTACATTTGCTCATACAGTTGTGCGCACAGATGGTACCGGTGATAAATGGAAGCGGGTTCTTGTTTAAGATAACCTTTAATGCTTCTTCGTACTTTCCTTCACCTGCCAACTGCATGTAACGGGTGATATCCTGATGGATCGGGCATCCTTCCTGACATGGAGCGATAAAGCAGTCTGTTAACGGAACCGGCTTTTTCACCTTTCTGGATGGAAGCGGCTTAACAGCCTTTACATGGTGTTTGTCAGACTTTGCAGCCTCTACCATAGCTTCTACCTTCTCTGCGCTTACGCCAGCGAAAGCTGCTGCTTCTTTTGCCTTAAATAACTGTCCGATCTGCTCTAATCTTTCATAGCCGCCTGGCTTTAACATGGTAGTTGCCATGGTTACAGGCCAGATACCAGCGTCTACGATCTTTGTGATATTAAAGTAATCAGCACCGCCGGAGTAGGAAATACGCAGTTTTCCGTCAAAGTCTTTTGCCAGTTTCTGTGCAACAGACATGGACAGAGCGTATAAAGACTTACCGGACATGTACATTTCTTCACTTGGAAGTTCATTCTGTTTTACATCAACAGGGAAGGTATTTGTGATCTTAACACCAAATTCCAGTCCCTTCTCATCTGCCAGCTTCTGCAGTCTCTGTAACATTGGAACTGCATCTGTGTACTGAAGGTCATCTCTGAAATGGAAGTCACCGAACGCTACATAATCATAGCCCATGTCATCCATTAATTTTCTTGCATACTCATATCCTAACAGAGTTGGATTGCACTTGATAAAGGTATGTACTTTCTTCTCAGTGAGCAGATAGCTTGCGATACGCTCGATCTCCTGTGGAGGACATCCGTGCAGAGTGGAGAGAGTTGCACAGTTGCAGATTTCAGGGGAGATACTTTCAACATCCTCTTTTGTCAGGTTATCAAAACGATCCAGGTTATCTAACAGCCACTGACGGCACTCATTAAAAATAGGTGCTGCAGAAGCATCCTTCATTCCTTCAATAAAACGGTCTACCTTTTCCAGTTTGATGCCGTCCAGGTCATAACCAACGGACATATTAAACTGGAAGCCGTCCATAGAGCCAAGGCCATATTCCTTAGCTAATACTTTACAGGCAAACCATGCTTTCACGTACTCATCATATGCCTGCGGCACATAAAGCTCAGTGGACCATTCACAGTTGTAGCACTCATCATCAGCCTTGATACATGGCTTTGCTACCGGAAGGTCTTCACCATCTAACTTCTGAACTGTCTTTAATTCAAAGAAGCGGCTTCCTGCCACATAAGCAGCTACAATATTCTGGGTCAGCTGGGTGTGTGGTCCTGCAGCAGGTCCGAAAGGTGTCTCTAATGTACGTCCAAAGATCTCATATTTCTTGCTCTGATCTGCAACAAAAGGTCTTCTGATGCCGAAGATCGCGCCTTTCTTGTGTTCCTCCAGGATCCAGTTCATCATTTTTCCAAAGGGAATGGGTGTCATAATATCGCTCATATTCTATTTCCTCCTTATATATAGCACCCGATCAGGTCCCAGCACCGTAGGGGGGCTTCTGCAAAATTTTTGTATCTTTGCAGAAGCCAGTTTTTATCTTTCAACGGCTCAGCCGCCCGGATATTCCGGTGTGCTGTTTTCCCGCCGCCCTGTAATCGGCTATTACTAATTAATTTACATCAGTTCAACCATGCGCTGATTTGAATGAGAAAGCGTGTTGCAAGTTCGCTTGCATAAACACTTTCTTGTTCAAATCAGCATATGGTGGATCCACCAAGCTTCTTGTTTTCATGAATATGGAAACAAGAAGATGGCATGGTTGAACTGTAACATTTACATTATTAACCGTTAATGGAACGTTCCAGCTTCTTAGCCTCTTCTCTTACTTCGTAAAGAACCTTCTCTTCATCAATTCCGATCAGCTCTCTGTCTTTCATTAAGACTTTACCGTTGCAGACTGTGGTAACAACGCTGCGTCCGGTCATACCGAATAAGATGTGGCTGTTGATATTAGAAGCATCCATAGGTGTTCTCGGTACATAATCTGTAACGATCACATCTGCTGCTGCGCCTTCTTTTAATACGCCTAACTGCTTCTTGAAGTAGCGGTTTGCGATCTTAGCATTTCCTTCAAAGAGCATCTGAGGAACTTCGCCCCATGCTGCATTTGCGTCACACAGATGATGCTTGTGAAGTACATTTGCTACCTTATAAGACTCCAGAACATCCTGTGTATAACCATCTGTTCCAAGACCTGTCAAGATACCTCTGTGAACGATCTCCATGGTTGGAGGGCATCCGCAGGCATTACCCATGTTAGACTCAGGGTTGTGTACTACCATAGTATCAGTTGCCTTGATCAGTTCCATCTCATGTGGGTTTACATAGATGCAGTGGCCAAGTAAAGTCTTGCTTCCTAAGATATTGCAGTCGTATAAACGGTCTACAATGCGCTTTCCATATTTATGTAAGCAGTCATGAAGATCTTCGATACCTTCTGCAACATGGATATGATATCCAACTTCATCTGGTTTGTTTGCTGCAGCAAATTCCATTGTCTCATCTGAAATGGTAAACTGTGCATGCATACCCATCATACCAGCAAACATATCTGTATCATCTGCTAATGCATGCTTGATCCATCTTGCATTCTCTAATACAGCTTCTCTGGACTTGTCCATACCGTCACGGTCAGATACTTCATAACACAGACAGGCTCTTACACCAAATTCTTTTGCAGCATCTTCGATGGCAAACAGGCTGTCCTTGATCTGGCCAAAGCTTGCATGATGGTCAAATACAGTGGTAACACCGTTCTTGATACTGTCGATGAAAGTAACTCTTGCGCTCTGACGGGTCTGCTCATTGGTCAGATGGCGGTCGATGGTCCACCATAATCCGTCTAAGATATCTAAAAATCCGTGAGGATCATATCCTTTAATGCTTAAGCCTCTTGCCATTGCACTGTAGATATGCTCATGTGTATTAATGAAAGCCGGCATGATAACGCCCCCCTTAGCGTCTACAAACTCAGCTTCCGGAAACTCCTTTTTGATCTCTTCCAGAGTTCCTACTTTCTTAATAGTAGTTCCGTCAATTGCTACTGCTCCATTTTCGAAAAATGGCTGTCCGGCATCTCTTGTAACCAGACGTCCGTTTCCAATGATCAACATATGGCTCTCTCCTTTTCCTATATAATAACAATGTTGTCGTACTCTTATATTAACACCTGGAAATACCATTTGCAAGGGAAAAATACAATTTTTTTTAGTTATTCAAAATTTTTTTGTAAAAAACTATTGCAATCTGTTTTATTTGTGCTATTATGTAATCATAAACAACGCAAAAATGTTTTGCAGATTGTTTATTGTACAAAGTTACCATATCATATTATGAAAGTCCGAAATGAGGAGGTTGTTCATGGCATACACACTTAGCTTGCTTGAACAGATTGCAGACGGCCTTGCAAGACAGTTCGGACCAGACTGCGAAATTGTGATCCACGACTTAAAGCGCCACGACCTGGAACACTCTGTTGTACACATCAACAACGGACATATCACCAACCGGCGTGAAGGCGACGGACCATCTAAGGTAGTTCTGGAAACCCTGCATAGGGATCCGGCTTCACTGAAAGACCATCTTGGTTATCTTACCCGCACATCAAACGGTAAGATCTTAAAATCCAGTACGTTTTTTATCAGAAACCCAGAGGATTCCGCTGTGGATTACATTTTTTCCATCAACTACGATATCACCGGTCTGATGACCATTGAGAGATCCATTAAAGCTCTCATCAGTACAGAAGATCCAAGTGATACCAGACAGCAGCCAGAACAGATCGTACACAATGTAAATGATCTTCTGGACAACCTGATCGAACAGTCCGTAGCTCTGATTGGAAAACCGGCAGCTCTTATGAATAAGGAAGAAAAAGTAACCGCCATCCAGTTTTTGAATGACGCAGGCGCTTTTCTCATAACAAAATCAGGAGACAAAGTCTCCAAGTATTTTGGAATTTCCAAATTTACTCTGTACAGTTACATCGACGTAAACAGTCGTAAATCATCTTAAGAACTAAAAATTTTTAAGAACCAAAAATTTTAAGGAGGATAAAGTAACATGGATCAGAAGATTCTGTGGGCAGTAAACAAAATGCCTAAAACAGATGACAAAAACCTTCCAATTATGGGACTTGAGGAGATCAAAA
>OGZP01000167.1_pt1 | contig 56006 bp, 46 predicted proteins | sample 1576811 | NCBI WGS metagenome assembly OGZP01 (sample SAMEA3541553, study PRJEB24748) | human gut metagenome | biome: human gut; feature: human-associated habitat; material: faeces | place: China | collected 2012
TCCGTATATGTCATCGCATTGAGCTTTGCATTTGTCCTGTTCTGCTGTTCCTGACTCTTGCCGACTACATATATAGCGCCGATTAACGCACACATGCCCAATATAAATACCACTGCCGGAATAATGAATCTCTTTTTTAGCTTTTTCATTTGTATCACTTTCTAAAATCAATGTCTATCTGTTCTATATGATTTTAATATTATAGCTTTACGATAAGAAAATGTCTATAAATTTACTTAGTTCATATCAATATTTTTCAGTTGCTCACCCGCTCGAGGAGGCAAATACTTTCTACATGCGTCGTATGAGAAAACTGATCAAATGCCTGCCACTTCATGAGTTCATACTTCTCTTCACAGAGTATCTTCAAATCCCTTGCCAATGTTGCCGAATCGCAGCTCACATATACAATCCTCTCCGGTGACATCGCAAGCATTGTGTCCAGGCACTTCTCATCACAGCCCTTTCTTGGCGGGTCAACGACTATCACATCCGGGCGAAGCATATCTGTATGTCCGGTGGATGCTGTATCATCAGTGATATTCTCTTTTTTCTTTGCATTCTCATAAAACTGTGGCAGCACATCCTCAGCCTTTCCTACGAAAAACTGTGCATTTGTGATGCCATTGAGCTTCGCATTGTTTTTGGCATCCTCGATTGCCTGAGGCACTATTTCCACTCCGTACACCTGCTTTGCCTTCTGTGACAAAAAGAGCGATATGGTACCGATACCACAGTAGAGATCCCAGACATTTTCATTTCCTGTGAGCCCTGCAAATGCAAGTGCCGTGCTGTAAAGCTTTTCTGTCTGCTTCGGGTTTACCTGATAGAACGACTGTGGCGAAATCTGATATGTGATGCCTGTCCCCTGTGGTGTGAAATCAGGGTAAGAAAGCAGATGGATGGTGTCCTCAATATATGGTCTGCCCCATATGCAGACTGTCTTTTTGCCGAGGATGACATTTGTGTTTTCCTTGTTGATATTGTAAGAAATCGAAGTCATTCCATCGATTTTTGAGAGTCTTTCGCACAGTATATCTGCTGCATTCCCGGCTCGGCGTTTTGCTTCAAGACTGTCCCCATTTATCACAAGACACACCATAATCTGCTTTGATGTAAATCCATATCTGATAAGCACATGGCGCACGAGCCCTTTGTGTGTGTTCTCGTCATACGGCGTGATGCCACACTCATTCATCCATTCCTTTATGATATCCAGTATCTCTTTGTTTTGCGGCACCCCAAGCCTGCAGTCCTCAACTGGGATGATATTGTGGCTTCGCGATGCATAAAAGCCTGTCACTATATTGCCATCCCTGTCATATCCCACCGGAAACTGTGCCTTGTTGCGGTAGCGATATGGATTGTCTGTGCCAACAGGCGGCTGCATTTTACTGTCCAGCTTTGCCTCGGAAAATCCACCTATACGCATGAGATTGTTGCGCACCTTATTATTTTTAAATTCAAGCTGCTTTTCATAAGAGAGCGCCTGTATCTGGCAGCCGCCACACCTCTTGTGCAGCTCACATTGCGGCTCAACGCGAAAAGTGGAAGGGGTCTTAATCTCTTCCACTCTTGCGTAGCCATAGTTTTTCTTTAATTTTGTTGCGCGGGCTGTTATGACGTCACCAATCAGTGCATCCTTTACGAAAAAGGTCATGCCATCATAATGTCCGATACCCTCGCCATCTGTTCCCATATCTGTTATTTCAAGTTCAAATATGTCATTTTTTTTCATGCTTTTCTCTTCTTTATTTTATATATATAATTACTCTTTATAATGTTTGTATCCGGCGCAAGCTTTCACACCAAAAATCACACCATAGCTATATTTAATATCGTCCGCCTTTTTACACACTTGTTCTGCGGAAATTTGTCTCCATAAATCTGTTGTAGCCCTGCCACTTTGTATCGTTTTCAGGCACATTTACAAGCAGCTCCCTGAAGGTCTCCATCTTGGCATCTATGTTGTCTGCAAAGCTAAGTGCCAGTGCCTCGACAAGTGCCGGCTTTTTCGGAGAGCCAAACTCAAGCTCGCCGTGGTGGGCAAGTATGCAGTGCTTCAGCTCGTTTGCGAGCACTACCGGGAAGCCGTCGATGCTCTTAATCGCATCGCCTACCCACTCTGCACCAATCATGATATGTCCGAGGAGCTGACCAGCGTCTGTATAGTCATTCTCCGGGAAAGTAGAAAGCTCCTTTAATTTTCCGATATCATGGAAAATAGCTGCTGTAAGAAGCAGGTCACGGTTTAAAACCGGATACATTTTTGCAAAATAATCACAGTTCTTCGTCACACCGAGTGTATGCTCCAAAAGACCTCCTACAAATCCGTGGTGCACGCTCTTTGCGGCTGAATGGAACTTGAAACGGCGCTCAAACTCCTTATTGTCAAAAAAGCTATGTAAGAGCTGTGACAGGTACTGATTCTTTACAGAGCCGATAAAGCCCATGAGTTCCTTATACATGACCTCGACATCCTTATCGCTGACCGGCAGATAATCCGCAGGGTCATATTCTCCCTCGTTCACCTTTCTCGCACGCTTTATGGAGCACTGCAAATTGCCCTGAAAGCTTGTGATATCACCGGTTATGGCTATGTAATCCATTGCATCAAATTCCTCAATGCCTACTGAGCCAACATCCCATATCTTGGCATCCAGCGTGCCTGTCTTATCCTGCAGGATAACATTGTCATAAGGCTTTCCGCTTTTGGTCATGGCTGTCTGCTTGCTCTTGCATAAAAAAATCTCATTGATTCTCTCTCCCTCGCGGAGAGTTGAAATATACTTCATATATCCTCCTAATTTCGGCTAATTCATCACTCCGATTTTCACCTGACAGGTAATCTCCGTGTAGCCGTTGCTTCCTTTTCTCTTTACTTTCAGATTGCAGGTATCCTCAGGCTTTTGCTTCATAAGCTGTGTGTTGTACGCGGACACATTCGACACCTCTGTATTGTTTACCGCAACTATCACATCTCCGCTTTGAAGCCCCGAGACAAATGCTGGTGAATCCATGGTAACCTGCTTTATATAAACACCCTTTGGGATGTTATATCTGTTTGCTATTTTTTCTGTAACTGTAGTACAGGTGATGCCTATGTACGGCACATCCGCGCCGCTCTCGAGCTTTTCAATGGCAGGTGACAGGTCGCTTATGCTGACAGCCGTGAGCGTATTGTTTTCCTCCGCCGGATTGAAATCCTGCAGCGAAAGCCCTATGACCTGACCATCTGTATTAATCAGTATACCGCTCTGCAACTTGTTGCTTGCGATATCTGTGGTGAGCACCGAGTAATTGTTGTCCTGCGCCGACAGCTCGTTGGTTGTTGACGTTACAAGACCTGTGAGAATGGCATAGTTTGCCTCAAGTGCAATGACAGATGCTCCTCTTGAAACAATATTTGAATTACCAAGCTCCGCAACCGCTATAGCCCTTATTGTGGCGTCGTCCAGAAGCGACTTATCCACGGAAATGATTGCTATACCTGTATTGCTGTCATACTTGACCAGCGCAGCATCAGCCATCATGTCGTTTACAAAGGTTACACTAAGCTTATCCGCCTTATCCACTACATTTTTCTCTGTCAGAATGATTAGCTGCTTTCCATTGTCCCTCAGTATCACTCCCACTCCCTGACCCTCGGTCTCATAGGAATTATTGAAAATATCAGTGGCATCTGTCACACCCGTGACTCCTACTACAAATTTCGTGGCCGAAGTGCCCACTCTGTAGAGCTGGTTCTGCACTGCCTGATAATCCGCGAGTGTAGGCTGATAGGTCTGCGAAGACGGCTCCGAAGAAGTGCCGGACTCTGTGCTTTGTGTACCATTTTCACTATATGCATCACTGCTGTCATCTATGCCTGACTGCTGTGTAGCTGTCTGCACATCATTATTATTTTTTCCATCTGAAGCTTTTTTTGATTGTCTGTTGATAACCGGCAGAAATATAGCAAAAACAATGCTTGCAGCCACTGCAAATGCCACTCCGCAGAGTGCTGCTGTGCCTGCTTTTTTTGCAAGTCTTTTTTTATTCAGCGGTTTATCCTTTATCTTTTCTCTGATAAATTGCTCCATATTGTCACCCTGATTAGATGTCTTTAGTTACTATCTTACATTATATTCTGAATTATATTGCGTTGCAACCATATTTTTTGAGTACGGCCTTTGAGAGTACGGCCTTTGAGTACGGGCTTGCGGCATGTACCCGCCGGACTGCTGCACTGCTCCCAACGGTGCTACGCTGCGTGACTAAGATTCTGTATGGATTATGCATTTACTTTTTCTATACATGACGAAACCGTCGCTACTCGCCTTCCATGGCTCGATAGCTCCTTGCCCCGGCATCCCTTTACATTTAGATATAATTTAATGTGGTTTTTTAAACAATTTTCGGCTATAATGTGTTAATATGAGTTTAAACCTCAACCATCTATTTAAGATATTTTCAATAAATATCTGATACAGCAATATAAGGATATAGAAATGAATAAAAAAGTTTACAAAACATTGGAATATAACAAAATCCTCACCATGCTAAGCAGCTACGCAGCATGTGATGAGACAAAGAAGCGGTGTCTTTCGCTTGAGCCTATCACCGATTTATACGAAATCAGACATCTGCAGACCACCACTGCCGATGCACTAAGCCGCCTGTACAAGGACAGCGGAGTGTCCTTCGTTGGCATACACAATGTACATGCTTCCCTAAAGAGGCTTGATATCGGTGGTGCACTGAATACGACCGAGCTTCTTCGCATCTGTAGTCTTTTAGAGGTTGCAAAGCGCGTGAAGGCCTATGGCAGAAACGCCATGGATAATGAGAAGCAGGATTCTCTCTCCGGTCTGTTTGCAAGGATTGAACCGGTTTCTGCGCTCTGCGATGAGATTAAGATGTGCATTTTATCTGAGGAAGAGATTGCCGATGATGCAAGTCCTGAGCTTTTTAAGATAAGAAAGAGCATACGCGGCATGAACGACAGAATCCATGCGCAACTCACCAAGCTCATGAACAACAGCACAACGAGGACATATCTGCAGGATACGGTTGTGACCATGCGCGACGGCAGATATTGTCTGCCTGTAAAGGCTGAGGCAAAGGGCAATGTACCCGGCATGATGCACGACCAGTCATCTACCGGCTCTACCCTTTTTATCGAGCCGATGGCTGTCGTCAATTTGAATAATGAGCTCAAGGAGCTTTTCATAAAGGAGCAGGAGGAGATTGAAAAAATCCTTGCAGCGCTCAGCGACAAGGTTGCCATGAATGCGGCTGCTTTGGAGCAGGACTATGAGATTCTTTCAGAGCTTGACTTCATTTTTGCAAAGGCAAATCTGGCTAAATCATACAACGGTGTGGCACCGGAGTTCAACACCGAGGGGCATATCAATATCAGAAAGGGCCGTCATCCGCTTTTGGATGCTAAAAAGGTGGTTCCTATAGATGTGCGGCTCGGCGAGGAATATAAGCAGCTCATCATCACCGGACCAAACACCGGCGGTAAAACGGTTTCACTAAAGACTGTCGGACTTTTGACTCTCATGGGTCAGGCAGGTCTTCACATTCCTGCGGCTGACAGGTCAAAGCTCGCCATCTTTGAGGATGTCTTTGCGGATATAGGCGATGAGCAGAGTATTGAGCAAAGTCTCAGTACCTTCTCGTCCCACATGACCAATATCGTAAAAATCCTTGAAAAAGCTGACGACAGAAGCCTTTGCCTGTTCGATGAGCTCTGCTCGGGAACCGACCCGACAGAGGGTGCGGCACTTGCCATCTCAATTTTAAACAGACTGCACCAGTATGGCGCCATCACCATGGCCACCACACACTACAGCGAGCTGAAAGTGTATGCGCTTTCCACAGACGGTGTGGAAAATGCCTGCTGTGAGTTCAATGTGGAGACTTTAAGCCCTACCTACCGCCTGTTAATCGGTATTCCTGGAAAGAGTAACGCATTTGCAATCTCATCAAAGCTTGGTCTGGACGAAAACATCATCGAGGATGCAAAAAGCAGAATTAATGATAACGACCTTGATTTTGAGGATCTGATTGCAAGCCTCGAGTCACAGCGACAGACTATCGAAAAGGAACAGCTTGAAATCAACAGCTACAAGGCCGAGATTGAAAAGCTCAAGAAACAGCTCGAAGAGAAAAACGAGCGCATAGACAAGAGCAAAGACAAGATTTTACGCGAGGCAAATGAGGAAGCCTACAAGATACTGCAGGATGCAAAAGAGCTTGCCGACAAAACCATCCGCAATTTCAACAAATACGGACAGGGACAGGCTCCTATGAGCCAGATGGAAAAGGAGCGCTCTGCCCTTCGTGACAAGATGAATGACAAGGAAAAGAAGCTGTCAGACATCAAGAAAAACACTGCCAAGGCAAATCACAAGGCGCCTAAGAAGCTGCGCATCGGTGATTCTGTGCTTGTGCTATCCCTCAATCTGAAGGGAACTGTCCACACTCTGCCAAATGCCAAGGGCGATTTGTATGTGCAGATGGGTATACTGCGCTCGCTGGTTAATATTAATGACCTCGTGCTCTTAAACGACGATGTCTCTCCTGCCAAGAAGTACGGTGGCAGCGGAAGCAAGATAAAGATGAGCAAATCGCTGTCAGTTTCATCAGAAATCAACCTGATAGGAAAGACTACGGATGAGGCACTTGCTCTCTTAGATAAATACTTAGACGACGCATATATCGCTCATCTTTCATCAGTGCGCATTGTCCACGGAAAAGGCACCGGTGCACTGCGAAAGGCTGTGCATGGACTCCTTAAGAGGACAAAAACTATTGCGGAATACCATCTCGGTGAGTTTGGTGAGGGCGATGCCGGAGTAACCATCGCAACCTTTAAATAACGACAATTTACTTTTACGGAATATAAATAATTTTTAAGAAGGAGATTAGAAATGGCTGTTAAACAGAAAATACTGATAGTAGACGACGACAACAATATAGCAGAGCTTATATCTCTATATCTGACCAAGGAATGCTATGACACCAAAATCGTAAATGATGGTGAGCAGGCTCTTATCGCGTTTGAGCACTACAAGCCAAACATGCTTCTTTTGGACCTCATGCTTCCGGGCATAGACGGCTACCAGGTATGCCGTGAGATACGTGCAAAGTCCGATGTGCCGATTATCATGCTCTCCGCAAAGGGCGAGGTATTTGACAAGGTTTTAGGCCTGGAGCTTGGCGCCGACGACTATATACTCAAGCCCTTTGACTCAAAGGAGCTTGTGGCAAGAGTCAAGGCCGTGCTCAGACGTTTCCAGCCTGCAAAGCCGGAGGCCTATGCTTCCGTAGATATCAAGTGTGTGGAGTACCCGGGGCTTATTGTCAATCTGTCCAACTACTCTGTCACTTATGACGGACAGCAGATTGATATGCCGCCAAAGGAGCTTGAGCTATTATATTTTCTTGCCTCATCTCCAAATCAGGTGTTTACAAGGGAGCAGCTTCTGGACAACATATGGGGCTATGAATATGTCGGCGACACCCGCACTGTCGATGTGCATGTAAAGCGTCTCCGCGAGAAAATCAAGGACAAGCCAACCTGGCGCATCGCAACTGTCTGGGGCATCGGATACAAGTTTGAGGTAAAATAAATAATGAAGCATACCATCTACACTAAGCTGTTAATCAGCTATCTGATTTACGGTGTCATCGCTTTTTTCATTATATGCACCTTTACACAGCATCTCACCACAGACTATATTGAAAAGCAGGAGGCTTCCAATCTCTACAGGGAAGCATCCATCATTGCAGGTGATTACGCCGCCGAATACTTTGACTCATCCATGTCGCTTAGCGATTTCCAGAATCACATGAAAATCGTAGCCGACTATATGGATGCCGAGGTATGGGTGGTCAGCCCTGACGGTGAGCTGCTCATGGACTCAGATGATCCGTCAATAGGCATTGATATCCAAAATGACAGTTCTAAGCCTGTAGTGATAAATGGCTTTGATGTCACCGATTTTGGCAGCAACAACTATATGATTGGAGATTTTTACGGCTCCTTCAAGCATAAGATGCTGTCCGTATTTTCCCCGGTAAATGTCTCGTACCAGAATATCGGCTACATAGTCATTCACAAGACAATGAGCCATATCACGGCAGGTGTAAACGGTTTTATGAATATCTCCTTTTACACTGTAGCGCTCATTTTTGCAGTGGCATTTATTATGCTTGTCATGATGAGCCGCTCCATTTACCAGCCAATCACACGAATCACAAAGACCGCAAAGAAGTATGCAAAGGGCGATTTCACTGCCCAGATTGATGTACATTCCAACGACGAAATCGGCTATCTGGCAAACACACTCAACTACATGGCAACGGAGCTAGATACTCTTGAGGAGGATCAGCGCAAGTTTGTTTCCAACGTGTCACACGACTTCCGCTCCCCTCTTACCTCGATAAAGGGCTACGTGGAGGCTATGCTGGACGGAACCATCCCTGTTGAGATGCAGGATAAATATTTAAATATCATACTTTTTGAGACCGAGAGGCTTAATAAGCTCACCAAGAGTCTTATTGATCTGAACCAGTTCGGTCATCACGGCATACACCTGGATATTGCTGATTTTGACATCAATACAATGATCCGCACGACAATCCTTACCTTCGAGGGTAAATGCAGTGAAAAGGGCTTAAGCTTTGACCTGCTGCTCACCGGAAAAGAGCTTTTCGTGCGCGGTGATATGGTCAAAATCCAGCAGATTCTTTACAACCTGATAGACAACGCTGTGAAGTTTTCAAATAATGATTCGAGTATCAAGATTGAGACGAGTATCAGAAATGAAAAGGTGTTTATATCTGTAAAGGATCACGGTATCGGTATACCAAAGGACAGCCTTTCAAAGATCTGGGAACGCTTCTACAAGAGTGATTTATCCCGCGGAAAGGATAAGCGCGGTACGGGACTTGGCCTGTCTATAGTTAAAGAAATCGTGCAGGCACATGGTGAGAATATAAATGTGATAAGTACTGAGGGTGTGGGAACTGAGTTTATATTTACGCTGCCGCTCAGCAAAAAAGAAGGGTGAGCACAGCTCATCATATGATAGGTGTGGTGGGCGCCTCGCTTTTTAGGTTGTGAGGTTGCCGTAGCACACAGTATATTCCTCAGAAAAATGTGAAGTCAGCCGCGGTTGTTTATCCGGACAGGTTACGATTTTATTTATGTTTTCTTTCTTCTTTAATTTATGGAACTCCGCGGCAGTTCACATTTTTCTTCGGAACACACTGTATGCTCTCCGGCTAATTCAGGTTTACGAGCGAGGCGCTTTGCTACCTTGCATTTTGGCAGTGCCGGACTTATTTCACTGGCGTGAAATTTTGTCCGGCACTTTTTACTTTTTAAATTTAAAGCTCATTTCACTTATGCGAAATGAGCTTATTAAATAGTTATATATTGTTTATAAATATTCTGAGCCGCCTTGAAAACACAAGAAAAACTGATTTTAAATAATGACGCTTATATCATATTTTTATGGTTCGTATTTGCTGCCGGCCGGGTCGGTTACTGTGTAGCCGCCCCCGGATATGTCGGCTGTGGTTTCAAAGTCTGTGATGTCCTGATTTACGGTACCATTGAACAGGTCATATGTGAAGGTGTAGCCCTGTGCCGATACTGCTTTGACATATATTTTGATATTGCTTGCGGCTGTGACAGGGATTAAGTCTTCGATTTTGACTGTGCCTTCGAGGCTATGGAGCTTACCGTCGTCCTCTTTTGAGGCATCAGAGGTATCATTTTCCGTGTTATTCTTTGAGCCATCTTTTTTGGCATCATCCTTCCGGCTTAAGGCGGATGTGATGGAGTCTGTGTCTGCAGAGTCTGCACTGTCTGTGCCGTTTTCTGCCAACAGCTGTCTGATATCGTAGGTCTTTAGCTCTGTTCCTGAGCTTGCAACTACGAGCTGCACACTGTTAAAGTCAAAGTAATCATTTCCCATGACTGCTACATCTACATCTGTGCCAAGCTTTATGCTGCCATTGTCAAAGGTTGGTTTATTGGCAAGTATGCCTGATGCTACATTTTTGAACACTGATGTCACACCTTCAAACTCATCGAGCACCTCTGTGCTTCTCTTATTTCCGTCAACAAACAGAAATGTCACATTGCCTGCATAGTCCTCAGACAGTGGAAGTGTGGCCTCACCCGTATACTTGATGCCGTTTAGCTCGAGCGGTATCTCGTTTGTACCGAAAAATACACTGGTTTTTGTATCCTCTGTGTACTCCTTTGGCACCACCGAGACAGAGACTGTGTATGTCTTATCGGTAAAGTCTGCACTTTTTAAGGAAATATCCCAGTCTGTTATGAGGCTGGCCTCCTCCTCAAGAGTGGACTTGATATCATCCTGCATGGTCTGCACATCAGAAAGTATCACCGATGTGTTGTCTGATGTGTATGACATCTGTGTCTCGAGCTTTTTTATCCTGTTATTAAGCAATACTGCCCCCGCAATAAGTGCGGCGAGCAGTATTATGGTAATCGCATTGAAAATATTTTTTTTCAAATTCATATTATAGTGTTATTCCTCATCTTCCTCTGCAGCCACTGCTATTCCAAGCTCCTCAAGCTGCTTTGGATCTACAGTTCCGGGTGCCTCTGACATGAGGTCCGAAGCGTCCTTTACCTTAGGGAATGCAATAACCTCCTTGATATTGTCTGTATGCAGCATATGCATGCAGATACGGTCAACACCGAAGGCAAGTCCTGCGTGTGGCGGTACACCATATGAGAATGCATCAAGCAGGAATCCAAACTGCTCATGTGCACGCTCCTTTGTGAAGCCAAGCACCTCAAACATCTTCTCCTGGATGTCATCCTGATGGATACGCACTGAGCCTCCACCGAGCTCTGTACCATTGAGTACGATATCATATGCCTTTGCACGAACTGCGCCCGGATCTGAGTCTATCTTGTCCCAATCCTCCTCCATAGGCATAGTGAATGGATGATGCATTGCCATAAATCTGTTTTCCTCATCAGACCACTCAAGGAGTGGGAACTCTGTTACCCAGAGGAAATTGTACTTGTTCTCATCAATCAGGCCAAGCTCAGCTCCGAGCATGAGACGAAGCGCTCCAAGTACATTCCATACGATTTTATTCTTGTCTGCTGCGAAAAGGAGTAAATCTCCCGGCTTTCCGTTCATCTTTGCAACAAGTGCATCAAGCTCAGCTTCTGTCATAAACTTGGCAAATGACGACTTGTATGTGCCATCCTCATTGATGCACAGATAAGCAAGTCCCTTTGCTCCACAGCCCTTTGCGTGCTCTACAAGCTTGTCAATCTTCTTACGAGGCATCTTTGCCTGTCCCTCTACATTGATACCGCGGACAGAGCCACCGTTTTCAAGAGCTCCTGTGAATACTCCAAAGCCACAGTCCTTTACCACTTCCGAAACATCGCAAAGCTCCATACCAAAACGTGTATCAGGCTTGTCAGAACCAAATCTGTCCATAGCCTCCTGCCAAGGCATACGCTTAAACGGAATCTCAACATCCACATTTATGACCTCTTTAAAAAGGTGCTTTAACAGTCTCTCATTTACCTCGATTACATCATCGATATCTACGAATGAAAGCTCCATATCTGCCTGTGTAAACTCAGGCTGTCTGTCTGCACGCAGATCCTCGTCACGGAAGCATCGTGCAATCTGGAAATATCTGTCATAGCCTGAAGCCATCAGAAGCTGCTTAAAGAGCTGTGGTGACTGTGGAAGCGCATAAAAATGTCCGTGGTGTATACGGCTTGGCACGAGATAATCTCTGGCACCCTCCGGTGTAGACTTGCAAAGGATTGGCGTCTCTATCTCCAAAAAGCCCTCGTTTGCCATAAAGTCACGCATCACGCGAAGCACATTGCTTCTGAGCATGAGATTTCTCTGGATATCAGGACGGCGAAGATCCAGATAACGGTATTTAAGTCTGATGTCTTCGCTGGTCTTTGAATTCTCCTCAATCTGGAATGGAGGTGTCTGTGCCTCTGAAAGCACTCTGATTGATGTAGCGATAACCTCGATATCACCTGTCTTTAAGCTCTCATTGACAGCAGCTGTTCTCTTCTGAACAGTTCCCTCAACTGCGATGACGAACTCACTTCTTAAGGTACCTGCCTTTTCAAAGCCCTCTGCACCTACATTTTCCTCACCGAATACTATCTGAAGTATTCCGCTTCTGTCTCTTAAATCCACGAAAATGAGACTTCCTAAATTTCTTCTCTTCTGTACCCAGCCCATCACGGTGACCTTCTCACCGATATTGGCATTTGATACCTCTGTACATCTATGGCTTCTATGTAAGCCCTGCATTGATTCTGCCATTTTATACTCCTTATATTTCTACTATATATTTATTCTAATAACTGTTTGATACCGCTGCTACACAGCTAATCTGCTGCTTATCAGATTCCTATCTGTTAAAGAACTCAACAAACTCCTCGTAGCCCTCTTTCATAAGCTGCTCCTTCTGGAATTTCTTGTTCTTGTTCATGCGCACAACAAGCACCTGCTGTCCGTTTGCTCTTGCGTCTTTTGCCTGGTTCATGACATCAACAAGCTTGTCTGCCGGATATTTCTTCTCAACCAGATAAGCCACCTTCTTTGGACTCTCAGGAATCTTAAATCCACTCTCCATGAGAAGCAGGATAATTCTCTCAAAACCGATTGAAAAACCACAGGCCGGTACATCATTTCCGGTGAACTTTCCAATCATCTTGTCATATCGTCCGCCACCACCACAGGCTGCGCCAAGCTCAGGCATTGATATCTCAAAAATAGTTCCTGTGTAGTAGCTCATTCCACGAACAAGTGTAGGGTCAAATACGAGCTCAAACTTTGCTCCCTTTGTGGCATTGACAGCAGTAGCTATCTCTGTCATATTTGTAACCACTTCTTCGTCTAAATATTCACCGAGCTTTTCTGAAAGTATATTTACCCCCTCAGTGACATCCCTTGTCTGCTCCAAAAGCTTGAACAAATCAAGATATTTGTCAATATTTTCCTGTGGGTAGCCATCCTGTGCAAGCTCACTTGCAACGCCTTCCACTCCTATCTTGTCCATCTTATCGAGTGTGATAAATACGCTGTCGTAGTCCTCCTCAGTAAAACCACTGTAAGCCGCCATTGCCTTTAGGATTCTTCTCTCGTTGATTCTTATCTCAAAGTTCTCGAAACCGAGTCTGCCTATTGTGGTAGTAGTTGCTGTAATCAGCTCTATCTCTGCCAGATTGCTTGGCTCTCCGAGTATATCTATATCACACTGTGTAAACTGTCTGTAGCGGCCTCTCTGAGGTCTGTCAGCTCTCCACACACTGCCCATCTGAAGTGCCTTAAACGGCGATGGCAGGTTGTTGGCATTGTTTGAATAATATCTTGAAAGTGGCACTGTAAGGTCGTAGCGCATTCCAAAGTCTACTACATCCGACTCTTCCTTTGCTGTCTCCAGATTCAGCTTCTCGCCTCTCTTCATTACCTTGAAGATCAGCTTCTCATTTTCTCCGCCCTGCTTGCTTGTGAGATTTGCTATATTCTCCATGCATGGTGTCTCTATCGGTGTAAATCCGAAGCTTCTGTATGTATCCTTGATCACGCTTGTCACATAATCACGGATTTCCATCTCTGCAGGTAGTATATCCTTCATGCCGTTGACCGGCTTTTTGCTCAGTGCCATTTGGTTTCCTCCATCTATATTAAAATATTGAATTCATTAGCTATTCTATTATACTTTTCGGTTTTGCAATCGTCAAGGGTTTATGGCAATTATACGGGCTGCAAGCCACGGCACCGTTAGGGCACACGCATATGCTTTGCTTTCGCTACGCTTTGCCGCTAAGATACTGTACGGATTATGCTTTTTACGCTTCTATGCTTGACGAAACCGTCGAAACGCGCCTTCCATGGCGCGGTTCTCCTTGACTTGCCCTCCATGGCAAGTCATTTCTGTGCTTCATGTGCATAATCCTACAGTATCTAAGCGGCTTTGCTATTCGCTCAATCAAATGCATATGCGTGCGCCACAGCGGTGCCGTGGCTTGCAGCCCTTACTCTGTGACAATATTTTCATTTGCACGGTTTCTTCCTAGTTTCTTCAATAAACTTGGTTGTACTGCAAAGGTAACGTACATCTGCTGTGAAAGGTTACAAATGCTAATGTTCGTCTACTGTGGAAAATTTCAGATGCTAATGTGCTTCTACTGAGGTGGATTGAAAATGCTAATGCACATCTACTGCAGTGAATTACAAATGCTAATGCACATATACTGTGGCGGATTGCAAATGCTAATGCACATCTACTGTGGTGGATTGCAAATTCCGCACGGAGACAAGCCCATGGATTTTGCTTCTTCAAGCGTTACCTCTGTGTCACTCTTTTTCAAAGTCCGACAGCCCGCACGGTGATATTTCTTGCCGGTTGCAGTGATATGAACCATCGTCTCGCTGTTTGAGGAATCAGCAGCGCTATTTTCTGTTGCTGAGCTGTCTGAGCCTGATGATGCACTTCCTGTTGTACTGCCTGAAGAGCCGGATTCTCCTGCCCCGCTTCCAGCGCTGCTCTGCGAGCCTTCATTTTGCGGTGTATCCGTCTGAGCGCTCTGCTGCGGAGTGGTGCCATCCAGCCAGCTGTCACCATTCTCATAGTTTATTCCGACTCCGGGCTGCACATTATAGCAATAGACATTAAAAAGTATGCCGCCACCGTTATCCTCAACCGACTTTGCCTCTATGAGAACGCCGTTTGCAACTAGATTGCTGCCCGAGAACATCGGAGTCACCCTGTAGAGTGCATGATTTCCTGTATTGTTTACATAATCCGCTACCAGATTCTCAAACGGAAGCATCCCCTCCACATTCAGGTATCTCGTGCCGGTAATAAGGTTCTTTGGATTGGCATTCTCGCCGGCAAGCTGATAGCCAATAAGATGACAGCGATTATATAAATACCTGTCCTTTATCACATCATACTTCACCGTATGCCAGCCTGATGGCTTTATCATGCCTATCTTGCCACGCTCCTCAGTCGGCATGATATCCTTGCATATATTGGCATAAGCCACACCGCATCTGCCAAGTGAATCCAAATCACTGTAATTTTCAAAAGCAGTGGTAGTCATATCGCTGTCCGTGAAAAAAGGCTCATTATTGTTGACAGCCACGTATGCCTTGCCATCATATGCAGGAATCGCATCAAGTGAAACATAAGAATTGTTGTTTACAAGATCCTCCTGTGGCCCATCCACTTTATCCTTGCTGCCTAAAGCACCGGAAGAATCCTCACCTGCCACTTCAGCTCCTGCGGCATGCCCGGCTCCTTCAGTGCCGGATAAATCAGCGGAGGCACAGCCTGTAAAAATTGTAGCAATTGCAAGTAATTCACATAGTGTAATTGCAGCTGTTTTCCTTAACTTTAGCCATATGTTCATATAAAATCACTCTTTCTATCAATCGATTGATATTGGATTTTCCCTAATCACAATAAATTAAATGAATACTTAAATTACTAAACCTAATATACTTTTATTTCCTCGCTTCATTTATTATAGCAAACGTTTGTTTGTTTTTCAACCCTTGCTGTAAAGCTATATATTTCCCACTATTGGGGTATGTTAGCGACTTTCCCCGATAGTACGCGCCTATGTCGCGTAAACTAAAAAAAGGTTTCGAGCAAATACTCGAATCCTTATAAATACCAGCTTATTAAACTATCATTTAAGATTGCTCGATGATACTAACAACTCTTGAACTTCTTTTTAGAAAATATACACACAATCAAAACCTATATGTATATTTTCTAAAAAATAAAAAAGAAGCCAGACGCATCCAACTCTCTTAGGCATAGTCCGCAGACGTCCGCCGCAATTCTGTAATATTATGCCATAATGAAAACTTTTATGCAATAGCACTTTTAAAGTTTCCACAAATATTTTTGAAGTTACTGTTCACACCTAACAGTATGACCAGCGACGCTCTTAGGTGGATTCCACCACAGCGTAAGGGCCGTAAGCCCCGCCCGGCGTGGTGCACACGGACTCTCGTGAGAGCGCATAGCGAAGCTGTTTAGATACTGTAGGATTATGCCCATGAAGCACAGAAATCCGCAGCCATGGACGGCTGGGGAAGGCGTTATGCGCCACGGACGGCGCATAAAAGCCGGTTTCGTCGAGCATTGAAAACCCAAAAGCATAATCCGTACAGTATCTTAACAGCGCAGCGTAGCGAAAACGAGAGTCCGTGTGCACCACGACCGGGCGGGGCTTACGGCCCGAACTCAAAAAAGCCACCCCAGGCATAACACCCGGTGTGGCTTTTAATCATGTATTATGAAATTATGTGAATCACCTAATGTGAATCAACACTGCTATATTGCAGACCAAATCTACTCGCAAAGCTTAGAAAACTCATCCGCAACAAACTGAACCTTGGTTCCGATAATAACCTGAACAGAATTCTTGCCAGGCTTCATAACGCCTGCAACACCTGCAGATTTAATCTTCTTGTCATCAACCTGAGTGATATCCTTAACCTCAAGTCTGAGTCTTGTGATGCAGTTGTCAATGCTTGCAATATTGTCTTTGCCACCGCAGCCCTCAAGAATAGTCTTTGCTACTGCTGTGTAGTCATTGTTAGTAAGCACTGCCTTCTTCTCTGCCTCGACATCATCGTCCTCTCTACCAGGGGTCTTAAGATCCCATTTCTTGATAGCGAAATAGAATACAATGTAGAATACGATAAAAGCTGCGATTCCAAGAGGAATGATGAGCCATGTCTTTGCTGCAGCCGGAAGTGAAGATGAGAATAATAAATCCATCGCACCGGCTGAGAATGAGAAGCCTGCTCTAAATCCAAGAGCTACTGTAATCATTGTGAAAATACCATAAAGTAAAGCATAAATCACATAGAGAACAGGAGCAAGGAACATAAATGCAAACTCGAAAGGCTCTGTAACACCACAGATGAATGCACAGATAGCTGCAGAAGCAAGGATACCGATGGCAGCCTTTTTCTTAGCAGTCTTTGCACACTTAACCATGGCAAGTGCAGCACCAGGAATACCAAACATCATACATGGGAAGAAACCTGACATGTACATTCCGAGGCTCCATGAAACATCCTTTGATGTCTCGCCTGCCCAGAAATGAGAGAGGTCTCCAAGTCCGATAGTATCGAACCAGAATACGTTGTTTAATGCGTGGTGTAATCCTGTAGGGATTAACAAACGGTTCAGGAATGCATAGATACCTGCGCCGACTACGTCAAGACCAACGATTGCTTTACCGATAGCTACAAGAGCACCGAAAAGTAATGGCCATACGAACAGTAATACCACAGATACAAGGATCGAAACAACACCTGCAATAATTGCTACGCAACGCTTGCCACTGAAGAATGACAGCCAGTCAGGAAGCTTTGTATCCTTAAATCTGTTGTAACACAAAGAACCAATAACACCGGCTAAGATACCGATAAATGGGTTTGCAATCTTGTCGAATGCAAGTGTCTTTGTAGCGCTGTCAGCGATAGATGGCATGATTGTTGTAACAAAGTCTGTAGACAGGAGTGTTGTCATCATCAGCCATGAAGCTAAAGCTGCAATACCGCCGGTACCGTCGTTCTTTTCCGACATACCGACACCAACGCCGATTACAAAAAGGATGGCCATGTTGTCAATCAAAGCGCCCCCTGCTTTAACTAAAAACAGACCTATTAAATTACGTACACCCTCGATGTCACCACCCTGCATGGTTGCAGGACATAAAAAATATCCAATACCCATGAGGATACCACAGATAGGAAGTACTGCTACGGGAAGCATTAAAGCTTTACCCAGTTTTTGAAGAAATTTCATAAATTTCCCCTCCTTTACATTATGTATACTAAACTGGAGATACTCCAATAAAGTTCGTTATTATTATATAATTATATTCAAATCTACGCGAGACTTAAAATCTCATCACCGGCGGATACATCCCCCTCTTTGAGCATCTTTATCTCACTATAATCAGCAGTGTTGCCAATTAAGACTGGAGTAATGACATTAAGATCTGCTGCCTTAATCTGCTCCAGGTCAGCCTCCATCAAAAGGTCGCCCTTCTTCACCTGATCACCAACAGAAATATGCGATGTAAAAGGAGCACCCTTTAGTATCACTGTATCCAGACCAATGTGCAAAAGCAACTCGACTCCCTGAGTGGTCGTCATGGTAAAAGCATGAAGCGTATCAAATACAGCTGTCACCTCACCATCCGCCGGAGCGTAAAACCTGCCCTCAGAAGGAATCACGGCCACGCCGTCTCCCAATATCTTCTCAGAAAAGGTAGGATCCGGAACCTCTGTAATAGGAACCACTCTGCCGTTGCACGGAGAACAGATTACCTTTCCCTTTGATTTATTCTTGAAAAAACCTAACATGATATCTCCTTTCCGTCGATATACACACTCACAATATCCAAATCATCATTGAGAAGCACAAAATCTGCTCTCTTTCCTGCAGAAATGCTGCCTGCTTCATCATAGATGCCAATCTCCTTAGCCGGATTGGCTGTAGCACACATAATTGCCTCCTCAAGCGGAATACCTGCCTGCCTTACTGTGAAACGCATACAATCCATCAGATTGGTTGCCGAACCGGCAATTGTCCCATCATGGAGTGTGGCAAGCGGACCTCTGACTGTCACTGCCTGTCCACCGAGTGTATACTCGCCATCCTCAAGCCCTGTGGCTCTCATGCTGTCACTTATTAAAATCATGCGCTCAGCCCCAAACATGGCAAATGTCGCCCTGATAACCGACGGATGAATATGCACACCGTCACAAATGAGCTCTGCATGACACTTTTTTGAATCTCTCACAGCCCCGATAACTCCCGGATTCCTGTGATGAAGCGGTGGCATCGCATTATACAAATGTGTAGCATGGCTTGCACCATGCTCAATAGCCTCTACTGCGGTGTCATAATCAGCCGCTGTGTGTGCTATTGAAACCACAACACTTCCTCTTACCCTGTCTATAAAATCAATCGCGCCCGGCTCCTCCGGAGCGATATCTACAAGCTTTATCAAGCCATGGGCCGCATCCTGAAGCTCACAGAAATAATCATAATCACATCGCATGATATTCTCTGCCGCCTGTGCTCCCTTTTTAGATGGGCTGATAAAAGGTCCCTCCATATTGATACCTACAAGATGTGCACCACCATGATAAGTATAATCACCGGCATTTTTCATGACACTCAAAAGCTCATCCCTTTGAATGGTCATAGTAGCCGGACACACGCTCGTCACTCCTACAGAAGCCTCGTATGCTGTAATCACATCAAGTGCCTCTTTGGTGCCATCACACATATCAGCTCCCTTGCATCCATGAAAATGAATATCCACAAGACCCGGTATCATGATAAGACCTGATGCATCTATAATCTCCTGCGATGCGCTGTCATTAGCCGCGTCCGTGTCAGCTGTTCTCTCCAAAACACTGTCAAAACGGCCATCCTTAACGACAACATCGCCTTGCATAAAGCTGCCATCCTCTGTAAATACCCTTGCATTTTTTATTATCATATACATGCACCTTCTCAACTAAAAAACATTTACAGGCTGCTCAGTGCAGCCTCATCCGCTACAAGCGTAACATCATTGTGCAGCTGCAATACAGAAGCCGGCACCTGTGGTGTAATCGGTCCAAAGAAAGCCTTGTGCACAATCTCTGCCTTATCCTCACCACTTGCAACAATAAGAATCTTCTTAGCCTGCATGATGGTCTTGATGCCCATTGTATAAGCCTGCTTTGGAACATCATCAGCCGATGCAAAGAAGCGCTTATTGGCCTCAATAGTAGACTCTGTCAGATTCACACAGTGTACCTGCTTGTCAAAAGACTCGCCCGGCTCATTAAAGCCGATATGACCATTGTGCCCGATACCAAGAAGCTGTAAATCAACACCGCCAAGAGACTGAATCAGCTCTGTATAGCGCTTGCACTCCTTCTGTGAATCTGGCTCCATGCCGTTTGGCAGGTGAGTATTCTCAACCGGAATATTCACATGATCAAACAAATTCTGATGCATAAAATAATAGTAGCTCTGGTCATTCTCACGGCTTAGTCCCTTGTACTCATCAAGGTTCACCGTCATAACCTCTGAGAAGTCCAAATCCCCCTTCTTGAACCACTCAACGAGCTGCTTATATAAACCGATAGGTGTAGAGCCTGTAGCCAGTCCCAATACACAGTTAGGCTTCATAATCACCTGTGCCGATACGATATTTGCAGCCTTTCTGCTCATATCTGCATAATCCTTAGCATGATATATTCTCATGAAAAATCCCCCCAATTCGTAAAATATACCTAATACTATCTGCACAACCTTCAAATGTGCTGCTTGATTGCATATATGCATTTTACCTTATATAGGACATTTTGTCCAGTACTTTTTGTCATATTTTGCATATTTTGTAAAAAAAATATTAAATTTTAGTACAGTAAAGTGGTAAAATTGCATAAAAATCCGTCTCACCCGAACCTATAATTTTTCACCTACCACCCTGCATCTCTTTCTGCATAACTAAAATAATCCGTTACACTTATATCTAGTATAGCGGATTACCCTGTAACATACAATTATTTATAATCTTGAGTGTCCAGCCACAGACCATCATACTGTCATTATTAAGAGAAAATGACAGCATATTTTTATCAGAGAGCAGTGAATTACTTTGTCCCATATGTCAGAAAGGCGGTCTTGTCTTCCGTGATTAGCATTGTAAGCAGATAAGCACAAAAGAAACCACCGCAGGAATTTAGCTTAATTAAAGCGTTAAATTCTGCGGTGGTTTTAATTATGCAGTCTTTTTAATTTCTATATCCATAATACCAATACCAATATAGCGCGTTCACCAGATTTTTTAATTCAGTAGATGAATTTCCGCTATTAATAACCTTCTGTGAATAGCTGAACGGACCATAGTCCAGCTCGAAAATACAGGCCTTATTCTTTCCGGTGACTTTGCATGCATAATTACTATTCAGGTTGCGTGCCATTATTCCGTTTATATCTACACAATACACCCCATCTGAAGCCTTTTTAGGTGTCAGACTGACTTCATTGCCATATGCATTAACATAGCTGAACTTGTAATTGTTTATATCACAGCCTTCGTTCACCATAAAATAATGTCTTACTGTCATCTCAGACTTACATATCAGAGAGCTTCCGTAATATGTCAGTCCATTACTCTGACTATTTGCACTATCTGTTTTAATAACAGCCTTATATGCAGCAAAATCAGCTACTGCGACAATTTTATCGGTATCGCTTAAAATAGCATTTGCCGGCTTATCAGCGTTATATTTAAAGAAGTTCTGCGCTGCGGTTCCATAGTTTAAGAGTGCCTTCACCAGCTTAATTGTTTCTTCCGGATACTCGTTTGATTTTGACAGGAGCTCAGTGGCATATTCTTTTACACTGTAAGTGTACTCATTTCCACTATTACCATCCACCACCATTTTGGCTTTAACCGTATCTGACATCTGTGCAGCATTTAGCGGACATGCAAACTTATATATAACCTTTCCGTTTTTCTCAACAGGGATTGCATCGTTTACGCTGACCTTATATGGCTGGCTATTATTCACCGTAAACTCCATATATGCGTTGCTGTTTGATTTGATACTTTCAGGAAGCTCCATATAGTAGTTCATATCAATATTATCTTTTAAAGTAAGGCTTCTGCCAACAAGCTTCTCAGAATCTTTTTCTACATTATTGGCGGTAAATGCTTTAATACAGAAATTACCATACACATTCTTATAATTCCAACTGTGGGAATATGCCAATCCTGTACCATAGAAATAATAGCTTGCCGTATTATCACTTGACGCATGATTCTCCCACACCATTTCATTATTATAATTTACATCTCCGATCATCGCTGCCTCAAGGTCAACGGCAGGTGTATCAGTAGTCACTACAACCGAATAGCTTGTCCCAGGCTTCAGATTAACCGCTGCTTTAAGTGGAATGGTATATACTCCGGCATAGGTTGTCTGCCCTGTAGTGGTAGCAGTCTCCTGCTTTGTTCCGCTGGTTGGCTTTGTCTTATCCTTTAAATCTGTATAAATCTCTATTGTATAATTAACATTTGTTTTAGATGTAATAGACAGGGAAACTGCTTTTAAGTCCTCAGAAGATACTCCCTGTTTTGCCTGAGTAGTAAAAACATTGGCCAATTTTCTGTAACCGCTTTGACGGGCTACATTTAATCCTCCATCAACCTGATAGTTGTTATCATATCCATCATTAGCAGAAAAATCAAACACCCAAGCCGTATCGGATAAAGAAAACGTTTCATATGACATCCAGAAATAACTCTGATCATAATATGAACCGGTTCCGTCTCCCCAACTATTACGAATAAGCCATGCACCATCTTTTTCAGGTTTAACACCATCTCTGAAATTATCTTTAGAATAGTTATCATCCCATCCAACAGCCATTACCGCATGACCTGCTCTGTTATCTGTTTTATCATTATAACTGTTATTTATATAATGATATCCGGTATCATTATGACTATACATAATTCCCACTGCGCCATATTTTTTTATGGCTTTTTTCACATCTGATGCATTTTCCTTGATATTAATCATGTATGTATTTTCCAGATGTGCCTTATCCTTTGAATAAGCATATTCATCCGATAACCCTGTATTAAGAAAAGTATCAATAGTGCTTGCTGTATATCCGTTGCTTGCCACCTTACTATATGGTACATCACTCTCGCTTACCGGACCACACCACTGTCCCATTCTGCGTGCCGCCATCAAATAGTTGCCACCACGATTGAGATAACCATACTGAACACTTGTATTATTCATATAGTACTTTGCATAGTCCCCCTCTGTTCCACCAAGCGGATCTAACAGCGAATTATATGCATAATACGCCAGATGCAGTTCACTAAGATCTATATTTTTATCAAACGCACCATCATTAATCAGATCAAACTCTGCAAGGCCTATTGACGAAAATGTCCAGCATGTGCCAAGAGGATTTTGATTACGAACAGACGGATATTTCGCCTTGATATCGCTGACTCCATTTGCCGGATACTTGTTCTCTATAGTTTCATCTGCAGAATATCCCCAATCATCAGAATACGGCACCGCCTCATCCGGTTCATACACCGGTGTATTATAATCCAAATCACTCAGAATATATCCACTTGTAATGCTATTTTCTACAATTGGCTGTTGTTCTGCTTCAACGCCTTGTCCTGCTGACACCGGTTCTGCTGCGACCGGAACAGCCACACCTAATATCATAGCCACACTTAACACCAATGATAAAAACTTTTTTATCTTCATTCGACTTCCTCCATTGTATTAACTCCTCTTACGTTTCTTCTTCAAATGTAGGTAAAACCACAACTGACGTCACATTAGTCAATCGGTATAATTGGAAGCTCTATCGCTCCGTTATCAGATTTCGGTTCATTATTATTATTCATTCCTGAATTGTTTATTTCAGATTTTTTATCAATCTTATCACCTGTTTTATTTACATCGTCTGAAGTGTTTTCTGATTTATCATTTTTCATTATATCAGTCTCATATGAATCCCTGGAATCATTATTATCGGTGTTTTCTGATGAGCTCTTTGTATCTTTCAAGCTTTTGCTCGTTTCTTTTGTAGTTGTTGAACTTTCGTCAGAATTCTTATCCACATTACTAGTCTCTGTATTTTCTGTATCCAATATCATCTCTGTAGCTGATACTGCCTCTGTGGCTATTTCTGAGCTTGTTTTATTTTCAAGCGCTATATTCTTTGCAGACAGTGCTGCAACTGTAATTGCTACGCCAAAAATCAATATTACTATTGTGCTAACCATTTTTTTGTTAAAATTAAATTTCATTTTCTATATCCTATTATAATTATGGTGTAGTCAATCAAGACTACTTGGTTAATAAATTTCTGTAAATCAGATAACTAAAGAAGGGCTTCTTCCTTCATCAGATACTCTTTACTTGTCCAACTATATGGCAAAAATACTTGTGGCATTCCATCTCTTCTTACACTAATTTCAAAATACTGCCGATAATACTCAATTCCTTCAAGCCCAGCCTTGCTCAAATAATCATCAAATATTCTATTGATATTTGCAAATATTTTCAAAGCCTGCTTACGGTTGTGCACTACAATGCACTCGCTTAAATCATCAATTGAAAATCTTTATTTCAAACACTTAAACTCTCCACTTACAAAATCTCCCTCATAAACAAACACTCCTTCCCATTCACTCCACTTAACCATATCATGTGACTGTCTGTCAACTTCCTTTTCTGCATCCATAATCCAAATCAATTTCATATTTGTTTTAGCAAGAAACTCATCAAGAACATCTTTTCGTATAACTACAGCATTAACATCTTGTGTCAAATTGGTGTCAAATGCTACTATTTCATGATTAGAATTATAAAAAAATCCTTCCCTATCTAATTGTTTTAGATGCATAGTATTTATGATTTTAGCACATGGCATGCTTCTCGTTACCGTTTCATCTATTGTTGCATCATATTGACATTCCCACAATAAATCGGTAGTAGCATGCAGAATATTTCCTATTTTCTTCCTAACTTTCCGGGTAACAGTTTTATTTTCATATGTTATATTTGGAATTGTTATTGTTCCATCACTCTCCTCGCCGTCCTCACCACTGTATTTAGTTATAAATTGCATGAATTTTGAATAATTAGGAACAGGAATATTTTCAGTAATAGTCTCTTCTTCTCCAGTTTCAATATCTACTTCAACCTCTGCATATTGCTCGGAACACTTATAACTCGGAGCCCACGGGTACTCTTTATTATATACATTAGTTTCCTGATGAAATGACGCAGTAGCATTTGTTATAACCGGTCGATTGTTAGTTATACAATTTACCAATTGTTCAGCTTGTCCGATACTTACAAAATACGCATATGCCCAGCTCCATTCATATAGCCTATCTCTATCTATCATCTTTCTTCCTGTATCGTAATACCTAGTCAATGAAATCCATTTTGTATCATCTTCATCTGACAAAATCATCATATTCTTCATTTCATCAAAAAATATTCCCTTTGTATTCATCCAATCTGATTTCATCTGTTCCGAGTCTACATTTACTTTAGAATGTTCATACTTAGCATTAATACTGCAGGATTTCAATGCTTCAAATACCGGCATATCATCATATTTAATATTGTTACAAATCAAAGTCGGATCAAAATTTCTGACATATAGTTGCCATGCCCCATCATATACCAAGTTATTATTATCCGAACTCCATCTATCCAGCATTTGACAATGGTCTGCAATTCTCGCCAATATATTATACATCATAATCCATTGATATTTTTTGCCGATTCTCTCTGTTTTTATCGTTTCATTTCTGCCACTACTACAATGCAAATCGTACTCTCCAAATAAATCCTCTGAGTATCCTAAATCATTAAGTATATACGAAACTGCATAATTCCATACTTTGCTTTCATTAATGTCAAAAGTTTTAATCACTCCCTGAAATAAATAACGTCCAAAGTCTCCATAAATTCCCATTCCTTCAAATTTCATGGAACTTATCAGCCTATACATTCCTCCTTCATAGTGTTTATCCAAATAATTCTGGTCGTTAATCTCTGGAATAGGCTCAGAATTATATGGCGGAATAATTTTTATTTTTTTTATAATACCTGTATATTCAGGATTCTCATATAAGAATCTTTCAATAATCATACGTGCATAGTCTCTTAAAAGAATATCCGGATACACCATATCCTTATCAAATATTGTGCAATACACGTATTCAGCCAAGTCCTGTATATCCTCATCATCCGAACATCTACAACAAGCCCCAAATACTATTCCATATAATCTTTGAAGAACATATGGATCATTTACGCCGTCAAATTTTTTAAGGATTCTACTACATAACTCAACTCTATCCTTTAATATTTCTATCATTGCTTTTGATGTATAATCTCTAAGCTTACGATTAGAAGAAGTCAGTAACCAGCCAAATAAAATTAACATCAATTCAATCTGTTTATCATCTGATATATCGAGTGTTTGACCACTTGCATACATTTCGATTAATTGAATCAATCTATTGTCATTATTATAAGATTTTAATTCGTTAATATAAATTGTCCAAACATAATCTCTCTTATTAAGACTAAATTTATACAACAATTCATGAAGGTAATCAGCATTAAATGGATGATTTACTTTCATACTATTACTGATAAGCATTCTCCATACTGCTTTTTCATACAATTGATTTTTCATCAACCAATTATTAAACTGATTAACAGGAAGATTCTCTTTATTTCTCCATTCGAAAGACGTTAAATATCTCGAAAAAATAAAATACTTATCATTGTCATTATCAATAGCATCAATAATCTCTATGCATTCCTCCCCATACTTTTCTGCATACAACGCGCAAATATTTACAAACAAATCAACATTTTCCGGATTATTTAATTTTCCATTAACTATATTCAATACGTCAGCTTTAATGTATGCAATAACCTCAGCTCTATCTTTAGCTCTAGAAATTATGGCCTTTGCACAAAAATAATCATTCATCTGATCATATGCAAAATGAAATCTTTTCGATTCACTATAAATAGACTCATACAATAAGCGTTCCTTTTGCAGCTGTCTAACAAAAGGTATGGCGCTAATATCATAATCACCCCAAAAATTCAATAACAACAATTCCTTTTGTGATATTGTTTTTTTATTATTAGTTATAAACCAGTCGGCAATTTGTACTACCAACTCACTTACAAGTTCATCTTCTTCTGTATAGCCCTTATCCTGCAAACTCTTTTTCAAATTATGGTATATTTTACGGTTTGCTTCGCCAATCAAACGCTCATATAATTCCTGTAAGCTTCCATTATTTCCATTATATGTCTTACAATATAATGTTAAGAAAAGAGGATTCGACATCTCACTACCAAAATATTCTGTAGGAGTAAAAGGAATATTATAATGATTTAAAAACTCTCTTATAGCCTGAATACTATTAAATTCAAAGCCTAGATGATGTATCGATACTGCATTAATTTTGTCATTTCTTACACATTCTGGTAACAGAATTTTTTCATATTCAGATCTATATGAAACAACAATCTTCACCATACGCGACTCATGTATTTTATCCAGAATGGATGATATTCCAGATTTCCAAAGATTTGCATTCCACGTTTCATTCAACGCATCAATAAAAACAGGAACTATTCGATTCTGCTTTTCTCCAATTGCCTCTAGAATGTCAACAAGTTCATCAAAACTGTAATTCAGATGTAAATTCTTCATAATCTGCTCATCAATTGGATCATTAGTAAAATATATTCCGGCAACTAATAACAGCGCCGAACGTCCCTCACTTAATAAGGTATTTGTTTTCGTAGCTAACAAATGTGACTTACCAATTCCGGCAATACCATGCACAAATAAACAGTCCCTCATAATCAATTTTCTCTCTTTATCTGAAATTATGAGGTCTCTTGGTAAATCAATAAGCTCCTTAATTTCCCTAATCTTATTCTGGACAGTGAAATCAGAAATTGACATTATATCATTTTCATCAAATTGTTTGTTTTCCAATTCTTCCAATTCACAATTTAGCTTACTGATACTTTGTGAGATTTCTTCACTAATTCTTTCATACCACCAAAATGAATCTTCCAGATTCTCTATACTAACATCATTCAGTAAACTTACTCTATAAAACAATAATCGCAAATATTCCTTATTAGATGTTACATATTGCTTTTTTTCTATCTTATCAAGTAACGCTTTCTTTTTGACATTGATCAAATTAACTGCCTTAGAATCATTAATAAATAGTGAAAGCTCATTCGAAAAAAGAGTTTCAACATCAAACTCTTTATTATACCTCTCCTGTAGTTCATCAAACATATGGTTATTATGAATTTCAAACCATTTATTATTTAAAGTATGATTACCAAAATAATATAAACCTAAATAAGGATATTTTGCCCTAACAAGATCAAGGATTGCCGTATCTGTAATCAGCTGAATTTCTATTTCATAATTAGATAAATACTTGACGCAATTTACATACCTATCAGATGTCGCAGTAATTGGTTTATTACAAAACAAATATACACAATTTACAATGCCTTCTTTACCTGTATAATACTCAACAGTTTTTTGAGCCGAATGCATAATCTGATCATACTTAACAACAGTATCAAAGAATTTCGCCTGAAATCCAATCCATCTATCGTTTACCTCATCATAAATTGGCTCAGTTTCCAATCCATGATTGTTAGGATTAGCATGTAAATACTTATATTGCTTATTATCCTTAATAAACTCATTTATAAAGATTTGTCTGCATAAATCTTCAAATTTAAAACGGATACCACGAGAATCATGATTATATGTACTAAAGCACTCCCAATTAATCTGCATAGATACTTCCTCATATCTTTCATCAAACATATTTTCGATAAATTATATTATTCAGTATAGCGGATTTTAGGTTAATATTCAATTGATAACTATTATAAATTGCAAAGTTGCGGCAATGAAATATTCACCTCATTATTTCCCCTTGAAGTCTACCTTCTCCATTTATACCGCAGATATAATCGTCAATATCCTGCACAATGCAACGATCTCCCATCGTGTGAAGTGATTCAAAATACCTTGTGATATAGTCAAAGATTCTATACTTATCAAATATCCCTGCTACGTCAGAACCTGTAAGGCCCTTAAAATAGCGGTATCTTTCCATGCAATATATTAAAAATCCGGATTCCTTGCTCATCTCTTATGCCTACTCTGGGTAATCATACGAACCTGTCAAAAGTTCATCCTGATACATCGTGTATAAAGTCATAGGACTGTAATGCCACAACTTTGATTTTTCATCCGAAAGTTCCTGATAAAGCTTGGACTTATAGAATCCAGAAATTGCTTTATCATCGCCTATATTGCTGTTTTTAGTAATTTGTTCAATGATTGGTGGCACAATAATCGCAAGCATTGCACTGAACTGGTCATCATTCATACAAGCTCCCTCCCTTCAAAATGCAAGTATTTCAGCGAGTTCTCCGTTGTAAATACCAGTTGATTGAACAATTTACGAATTTTAAGTGCCTCTAACCACAATCAATCCCAATAATTCAAATATATCACTGGTGTATACCCCATAAGCCTAACTTCCTTTTTCCATTCATCCAATCGATTTTTCAATGTTATCATTTTTAAACAGGCTAAGTCTGGTTTGCCATTTTTATCCTTCAAATGATTTTTCCTTTTCAAAATAAGCCAAACTGCCACTTTATCAATTTCCGGCATATCTTTTAACGCCCTATGTTTATACATTTTCAATGATGTAATTGATTGTTCAACTACATAGCTCAACTTTGCAGATGATTCACCAATTTTTACTGCATACATAGTTCTATCTTTATACAAATCCATTAGTTCTAATTTTTGACCATTAATATGATCCAGTTCTCTATCATACATCTCAAAACCATATTTTTCAGAAACATAATTATTAAAAGCTCCCTCAGCATAATATTTTTTCTTTATTTTAGCCATTATATCACTATAAGAAAGTCTTTCATACTCTGCATCTTTTTCTAATTTCTTCACCATCTGATTTTGGTATTCTTCTAATTTAACATTTCCAAAATCATATTTTTCATCATATATAACATCTAACTCATTAATAGACTCTTCTAAATACTCTATATAGTCATCATTAAAATAATACCACTCTCCCTTTAAGAGAATACACTTTTCCTCATCATCGGTGTAATCAATCAATCGCTTGATAATGTCTGTACACACCGGATTACCGTCTCTATAACTTATTACCTTAATATTCAGAAAATCGTTTTTCAAAGACAAATTATTTTCTTCTAAAAACTGTAACAAATTTTCTTTTGTTAACTGCTCCACCATTTTATGTTTTTTACGATCATACTTTAATTCGAAGCAAGTATCATTATTATTAAAAACTTCTGTTACACCAATAATATCCAGTTCTGATATATTGATACAATCAATATCGGATTCTATTTTTTCACTTAAACGCAGATCCAATTCATTTATTTTTGCTTCATCTTTAAGCCTCTGAAATACCGGTATCTTTTGCATTTCATCTTTTTTAAGAGTTTCTTCTACCATTTTAATAAACTGTAGTATTCCCACTATGTTATTGCTTGGTATTCTCACCTTTATTGAATGACCAATTTCGACTGTTGTTTCACATAGTTTTCCATTAATTAAAATATCTGCCTTGGCTTTTATTTTTGCGTATGCCTCACCACTTTCATAAAAAATATCATTATAATTCAAATACACATTAACCGTTTTATTTTTTTGTGAGTTTGGCGTAGTTAATGTAGTAGTTTTGATCTGTTTAAACCTAATTCGCCTTGCAAAATCAAATGCAAATTTAGTATCGCAAAACTTATCTACTGCAAAATAAGCCATTCCAAATGTAACCGCATACATAACGTTTTCTATCTTAATAACCAGGATTGCCCTAACTGATTCCATACTCTGCTGATAGTCAAATTCATATTCATCTAAAACCCATTTCCATTCAGGTGCTTTCACATTTTTAATTTTATTAACATAGGTTACAACCGTACACTGTTCACCACTATTTTCGTAATATTTATAATTCTGTTCCCCTAAAAATTCAAATTTACAATCAATATTATCCTCGAAATCAGATTGCTTATTATCATCTATTCTATATAAATTAATCTGCCCCATACTTTAGCCTCCATCAAAATAATCCTTAAAACTCAACGTACATTCTTCTTTAACTAATTATATTTCTTTAGTACTACTTGTGTAAAGAAAAACAGATAGCGGGGTAACTTCACCTCATCACTCACACTTATCATATTTTGATTTAAGTATAGCACAAATAGCATTTCCTGTCTTTAATGACTTTTGTATATTTCGACCACACAGGGGGCTTCCGCAATTACCCGTCTTTTGCTTCCAATGGCTTTACCTTAATTTCCAGCCTGAAATAGCCCTAAAAGCATCTTAGGCTGAAAATTTACATGTTATTTGCACCCCAGATCTGTGCTTCAGTCATACACTTCATGATAGAAAAGAATAATGATATCTCCACATCTGACTGTAAAATAGTATTCCGTTAGTATTAAATCACACATCTTCAGATGGACTTTGTATGAAAAAAGCAGCTCCCCTATTTTTCATAGACTAACTGCTCAAACCTCTGGTTCCATATTAAATTTTAATTTTCTGAAATGTCTTCTGTCTGGCTTAACTGCTTGCGAACATCACGTCCTCGATACATAATTCGAACTATATACACTATTTCATTTTCATCATTTGTCTTATAAAATACCAAATAATTGTCCACCGGAAAGAACCGAAGTCCTCTGCTGTGCCATGGTTCTTCCTCATAAAGCCGGTTTCTATTCGGCATGGTGTCCAGCTTTCGAATAGCAGCCATAATTCGGTCTGTCTGTCCGGCAGCGTTCTCCGGAGCTAACAGTTCCTCTGAAATATATATGAAAATATTTCTCAGATCTCTTTTGGCTCCTGCTGTATACATCACTTTATATTTCATATACCAAATTCCCGTTTCATTTCTGCTTCAACTTCATCTGCTGAATATACTCTGCCTGCTTTAATATCTTCCATGCCTTTTTCTATTTCTTCATCGAACTGTTCCTTTGTAAGAGAACCATATGCAACAGGTTCCTCATAAGCCGGAAGTTTCATTTCAAAAGGAATTCCTCTCTGGAGTACAATCTGTCTCAGAAACATTCCTACCGCATTGGACATTGGGATGCCAAGTCGATCAAGCACCTGCTCTGCCTGCTCTTTTACTTCAGGCTCAACACGTGCAAATACATTTGCTGTTCTTGCCATAGATATCGCCTCCTCTTTTTTCTTCATTATATTTCGTTTGATTGCAAATTGCAAGCAGTTTGCAAAAATACTGTGTACCATCAGTACTATCGACGAAATTAACAAACTTTATTCAGAAGCTGTCCGTAACAGGTCTCAAATAATGCCAGGCCGTACTTTCAAACGAAAAAAGAATAAAGCAAAGGGACGAACACACTTTAACAATCAAAAAGTTTCTTTTTGATTGAAATAAAAATTATACTAATTAATAGGACTTTCACGGAGTCCTTGTTAAAGTGCGTCATTTTCTGAATTACTTTATTTTCTAACTTCTATTTGATAACTTTATCATACATCAACTTAAGACTTTTCCTTAAGTTGACGCTATTTTGACCACATTGGTGCCTCACCCCACTGTTAATTGTAGCAGCTCAATTAAATAGAAGCCCCAGTAGTTCCAGCTACTGGGGCTTCTATTTGGGTGTGCCATGACACTCTTTAGCATTTCAATCTAGAACATCTTATATTTATGTTCTAAAAATTTTTTAATATATCTCTACTTAAATATCCTAATTTCGGTTTTGTAATTGATTTATTATGGTTTTTCTTTCATCCCCTTGAATTCCCAAAGCATTTAGTGCCTGATCCACTGTAAGTTTCATATTCTCCATAAGATTTTTCACAGAAATCATCTTTTCCTTTACCGCATATTCCTTTGCGTATTCTTTTGCATATTCCTTTGCATATTTTTCAACTGCTTCACACATTTGCTCACGCCCCTTTTCAGTATCCTTAAAATGCTTTACACCTTTTGCTAATGCAGCATAATGAATCTTATCTGAATCTGTCTGACGAAAATCATTCATTAGCTGTCCAATTTCATCATTACCTTTATAGTTACCATTTACATATATAATATGGGAACCATCATCAAATAATTCTTCTGTTTCCCTTATATATCGGTCTATGTGATATACTGGTAAACCCTTTCTAAATTTATCATGTTTATATATAAATATGATATACGAATCCTTAAGTTGCCTGAACTCCTGTCCTTCGTCTAACATTTTAGAATCTACCATACTGCTATGATATCTTGCTCGTCTGATATGTGCCCCTGCCGAATTTCCTTGTACTTCAATATCAATTTCATCGCCGTTCACATCAATCGCATGAACATCCAATGTTATATTTCTTCCACCTACTCCATGACTTTTTATCTCATCTTGTCCAATAACACTAATTACATTAATGTTCCTTCCCAATATGATTCTAAGCATAAGCTCTGTTGCTTCGATATTATTGTCGAAAACTCTACTCATTAAATCATCATCAAATAGAGTAAGTTTATCCACCAGTTCATTAACATTTTCCTTAGCCATTATATCCTCTCTTTCAAATTCATATTACCACGTATCGGTATTTCAATCAAATAAAATAATCATAAAGAATGAATTATTCTTTTTGCATCTGGACAACCATACCCAGTACTCTTCATTTGAATATATAATCTTCACCCCCTCTTGTACGAATTTTTTCGTTTTTACGTATCACATGGTATAAAATTACATTTTTTCTAGTTGTTCATCTTCAAAGCATCCATATAGCCCAAAAGTCTCTTTTGCTGCTCATAATCCAACTGCTGGTATGTCTCAACTACCATTCCAAGTTCAGTATCTTTTGCAAAAACATATGTCTGATTATCCCTGCTTCTGGTTCCAATATGCTCTGCTCCTGACAATAACTCATATGGCGAAATATCCATTCGTCCTAATTCAATGTATTTACTTTTTCATTCGAACAAAACCTCGAACACCTAGCTTAATGGCATTGCCACCACCACCATATTAGGCGGGGGAGTGCACGGAAAAAAGCGTAGGCATAGCGAGCTACGCTTAGGATTTTTACCATATCCACTGATTACGTTCCTCATTTGCCTCATCAGATGATTTACAAATCTCGCGCCATTTTTCCACACCCTTACCGCAATTTACTGTCTTCCAATCATTCCTGCCCTCCTTTAAAGTAACAACATTTCTCTGTAGAACTTCGTTATCCTATAAAACCACTTTCGCATATGCTGTTTTATCAGCCCTATTTTTATTATGATAAATTGCACCTGTCAACGGTTGTTCTCTAATAAGAACTCAGCTAAATAAGAACCATCCTGTCCTGTAATTCCTGTTATAAGTACTTTTTTCATTTGAAATCTCCTTAAAATAGATAAAAATACGTCTGTTTAAAATACGATAATATTTTAAACAGACGTATCTAAAAATGTAATCGACAATATTTGTATAAATTAGCACAATATTGGTTTTTATCACTACCACTTTAAAATCATCAAAGCATCTCCTCCAAACAATCAACAATTGCTTTGCAATAAGGCTCATATTCACCATTATTCTTATTTGAATAATATTCTATAAAACTACGAATCTCATCATCCGTATAGTCCTCATCATCAAACACCTCCGATGCCTGAATAGCCTGCTTACGGTCCCTTTCGAGATGAAAACTGTCAAGTCCCAGATTATGTATCATATCCTGAGCAACATTAGAAGATGGACGATTCCTAACAGCACTAATTTTGCCGTTTGCTGAATATTTAAATACCTTTTCTACTTCAGCATCCGTTGGTGAGAGCATATCATCTCTAAACCAATTATTCTTCCTGTGCCCACAATGTTCATCATCTAAGATAATTGTCACCTCTCCATTGCATGATGCAAACATGTTTTCATATGTTAAGTCCATATCTCTAAAGGACTCCTGCGGAAAGAAATGCTCAATATGAGCTGAATTGTTGGAAATTCTTCTCATACAATAGCAGCATATTTTGCCCTGCTCATTGATAAGAGCCTCGCGCAGCATTCTTCTTCTTTCAATTCCATCGCTATCATTGCCTGCGAAATCAACTTTATAATGAGGTTGCCTATTATTAACTTCCACAAAATCTGATTTCCATTGTTCAAACCATTGCGGCGCACTTCTTTTATTAATTTATTTCACGTCTTTTACCCCTTGATATTAGTATTCTTGCCTTAGAAATACCATCAGCATAACCATTTGTTTTCTTATCCAATATATCCACTATTTTCTCTGCTTCATCATACTTCTTATCTTCAATACACTTGTACATCTCATCAATCATTCTCTTGATGTCCTGATTAACTGAAGACGTATTCATTACTTCCTCTAAAATAACATTTGCATCCCATCCCACAAAGGATTCATAGGTCTTAAATAGAATCTCATTATCTTCATTATACAGATATAATAAATTGACAGAATCATCCATCTCACCCAAAATCTGCGGAGAATGTGTAGTAATAATAAACTGGATATTGGGGAATGTGTCTCTTAAAACATTCAATACCTTTCGTTGCCACGATGTATGCATATGCAAATCCAATTCATCAATGAGCACAACACCTGAGCCTTCCAAAGGATTCACATCTTTACCCGGATTTGCCAATGCCATTCTTCTTGCCAAATCTCCAAATAGAGCTATCGTGCATTTTTCTCCATCCGATAACTGATCTATCTTTAAAGACTTGCCGTTTTTATTGACCTTCATTGCCAAAGGTCTTCTCTCTATCCGAATGTCCTCAAATCCATCAAGCATAGCTAACATTGCTTTTTTAACAGCTGCAAGGCTTTTATCTTCATATTTTGAATCATCTCTAACCTTTATCTGATTCTCTATATCCTCCTGATTTCTGAACCATTTAAATAAATTCCTAAAATCTATCGTACTTTCTATAGCTTTGTCAAATGCATCCAGTTTTACAAACTGCTCTTTAGGAGCCCTAACCGGCACATCAAGCACAATTCTATTTACTCCATAATTAACAAAAATGGGCATACTCTTATTATCCGATTCCTCTATCCAATTGCCATTGCCATCATCATAACCCATTTGTATATATAACGATTGAAACTTATCTGTAAGTTTTTTAAGAGCACTTGTATTTCTTTTTTCACCTTTAGCCCTGTCAATTGTGCGTTCATAATATATGCTTTCGCCATCCTCAAAATCGAAATCAGCCTTTATGCCGGCCGCAGACTTTCCATAGCTAATAAAATCTTCATTGAATCTGGCTGTCTTACTTCGCACCGTTCCCATCAGCTTTGCAATGATATCCGCATATAATAAATCTATGGCTTGGAGGATTGTTGACTTGCCAACGCCATTCACACCAAAAATAACCGTTGTCTTATTATCAAGCTTTATTTCCAGATTGTCTATTCCCTTAAAATTTTGTAATGTTATCGAATTAAGCTTCATATCCATACCTCACAATAGCTCTTCAGATTGCAGCAAAAAACCGCTATACCATGCTTATAGTATAGCGGATTTGTATTTAAAAAACAATTTATATTTTACCACTTTTTCCGATATAATTTTATCAATTTATTTTAAAAACGCCAAACAATCTAGAGGATTATATTGTCAGGCTCCACCAACAATATAAACCCAAAACCGTAAAAAGAATTTCTAAAAATATATGATATAATATTATGCTTTGTTTTAATAGCTCCGTCTTTGAGATTTCGCACCAGTATATTTTTGAAATGTTAACAAGGCAATTAATCTCTTTCCCTTCATTTATTCATCCTTTCTTGTGTGCTCCGATAGTCCCATATAACTATAGTACCATAAGTAATTTCTTAAGTACAGCTAAAATCAACAAAAAATGGTATTCAAAGTTTTTGATGGCTTGTTTGTAAGCGCTCAATATCCATGTCTGTTTTTAAGGAATCATAACCAATAAGAATACAATCAGCTTATTTTGTACTTACGCTAAATTCCCCTTGCAACCATTCATCAAAAGCTCCTCCTTAATATGTTCATCACATATAACACCAGAAAAATCATATGCACCAACATTAAAGCTATTAATAATTTGTGTCTGTGCATGATAATCGCAGAATAAATCACTCAAATAATATATACGACCTAAGGAAGTAATAATAATTAATTCTTCATTCTCATAATTAAACGAGACATCAAGTATTTCTCCCTCAATGCTAATCCTTGGTCCAGCTTCATACCAGTTTCCTTTTCTGCCATTATCCCAGGAAAAATATCTAAATACTATTACTTTACTATAAGAACTTACACACGCAACCGCCATCTTCTGATCATTCCACGCGATTATTCTCGGATTCGAATGTGTTTCAAGCTTACGTGTTCTCTGTCCCGTTCCAGTGTGATACATACTTACCAAACCATTAGAAGTAGCTACAGCAATAAAAGGTTCTTTATCAAACGCATATATACCTCGGATCTTACATAATTTCTCGCTATTAACCTTCATCAATCTATCATTTCTGATACTATTAAATATCACCTTCCGCTCATGCTCATCCACCATCGCCAGCTTCCCATTAGGAAGAAACGCTGCCTGACTCAAATTTTCAGGAATATAAGAATAATTGCTGGTCAATACATTTTTTACTTTAGAGTCCAAATCAAACAATACTAAGCCATTTCCATCGTAATATAGTATTTTATTCTCATAAGATGAATACTTCATATTGGAATTTGATAACGGTTCAGCTTCCAAATAATAAAAATTATCTTCATCATCCCAGTTCCAGCACCAGAATCTATCATCTGTTTTTCCAAGAATCCAATCACCTGTTGCAAGCATATATACATTTTGCGTATTACCTGGGCAAAACCTTTCCATCCGTTTCTTCTTGTTTGTGATATCCCACATTTGGATTTTTCTCTGGTCATTTTCAATTTCGTAGTCAAGTGTTACCGCATGACTTCCATTAGACGAAATCGAAGCTGATTGCAATACAGTACGTCTGCTCGATAATATATGCTTTATTTGTCCACCCTTATAACAAATCCTTGTTAATCCATCCGGAGCTGAACCAGCCATTAACTCCTTATCTCTTGAAACAGCTTTACCCGACTTATCTACTCTATTAAACCTAATACTTGACTTATCCGGTTTATTTTCTGTATTCACGATCCACACATTATCACTTAATTCGAAAGCGATAATCTCATCATGCTGTCTTGATTTTATCTTCAAGTAAAGGAAATTGTTCTCAAATGAAACGCTATATGGCTGAGCAGATAATCTCCATTCTCCCACACGATTTCCTGTTTCAACATTCCATATAGTCATAATAGAGTTCTGAAATCCTACAAGCCAATCATTATCATCTGAGAAAATCAATATATTATAATATGGGATTCTATCTTTCTCACATCCAATACTATAATCTGAAATGTCTGAATTTCTAAGACTGATATCTCCATTAGGAAGTTTAGGTAATCTCACATTTGTCAAATCCAGGCAAGTATAATCCGCATCTTCACATTGATACGAAGAAATCAAATTAAAAATCTGGTTATATTTTATATCATTAGCTTTTCCCTTTGCGTCATCTGAAACAAGCTTAGCTGTATTACTCCACATTTGACCATCCAGTTCCGATATATGTCTGATAATAGCCTGCGGAAACATTCTTGAATTCCATATACCATCTACATTATCCGCAGCAGTATATTTCACAATGTACTTAGCCGACAAAAAATCACGATAAATCTGATGGGGAAAATACACATAATTTCCAGACTGCTTCAACAGATTTGATTCATTCAATAAATAATCCTCTACCTCAAAACAATCAATTATAGGTTTTTGTCTAAGTCGGTATTTTGTTCTGATATCATTCATTACAGAATCAAAAGCTACAACATTTATAATAGAATCAGTTAAATCATGAAACGATTGCGTGTCCATGCGAAAAGCATTAACATTCTCACAAGAGAAAGCAATTACTGATAAGATCTGTTGTATTGCCACGTATGCCATCATTATTTTCTCGCCACGCACATCTTTTCTGTTCAATAAAATAGCAATCTGTGAGGTATAATAATTTTCCAGTAAATCCGATGCATTATCTACTGCATAATTCCATTTCAAAAAAGAAATATCTCTGTACTTTTCCATTACAGGATAAGTCTTTTGGTACATAGAAGCCATCATCGGATTTCTTAAGAGCTGTTTTAATGTATAATTTTTTTCTATCTCGTTCCATTGACTCTCAGTAAACACCTGTTTCAACTGTTCATCACGTAATAACAATAATACCGCATCCTCGAAACCTTCCACACCATATTTGTATAGAAAACTTCCTCTTGATGAAACAATAATCTGTACCCGTTTTTCCATTGCAAGCATATTTATTTCTTTGGAAAATTTTTGTTCAGCCAAAACCTCATTCATGCCATCAAGAAAAAGAATAAGTTCATTAAGATTATAATCTTTTATACAAGCTCCTATCGACTGTCCGAATGCCTCAAGCTGTTCCAGCGAAAAAAATAAGACGGTCTTTCCCGACTTCGAAAGACGAAAACAGGCATCAAGCATCATAGTACTTTTTCCCATTCCGCCATCGCCCAATAAAACAAAATTCTTTCCTGTATTAACAAGCTCAACCAATGGATTATCATTAGAGTAAATTTCATTATCAGATTCAATGTTTGCAAACAATCCAGAAATGATTTTTGCTGGCATTTTTGCTTTATAAGATTCATTATTTTTCTCTGCTTTTACACATTCAAATGATCTGCCATCATTGCATTTTGTAGAGAGCCGTAAAGTATATGTCTTGCTATTTCGCCACAAAATCGGGTATTCTGCCCATCCCTCCGGTGAAAACCAATTATAAGCACGAATATCTACCTGTCCTGTTTCTGTGTCATATTCTCCTATCAGAAATGTAGACTTACATCTATCTTCAATTTTAAGTTCCCCACACTGAATAGAATGAATATATCCACATGGTTTAAGATCATGATAATGCTCGTGCCCTGCCAGCCATAAATATATATGATAGTCATCCAGCATATTAGAAACCATTCTGCGTTCTTCAGGATCCAAGGATGTGATTGCATAATGAGATAAAACAATTGTTGGTTTGCTATCATTTAAATCATCCAATGCCAGTTGAAGCTGCCTTGAACCAATTATCAAATCTCTATTCTGTTTCTCGGAATATGCCAAAGTACTGTCTATATGCAAAATATTGAAATGCTCTGTCTCAACAACAAAATGTGGTTTTAAATAATCATCATATAATTGTAATCTATCTCTATCATATATTTTCCCGAGGAAGCTCCTAAACTCTTTCTCACCATCATGCAAAGCCTGCAGTGTAGAATCACCAATATTTCCAAGCTCGGTTTTGTAATTCCTACTCCAGCTTTTATTATCATGCCATAACATATTCTCTACAACATTCTCACGATCTGATGCAGTTCGATTGACATCATGATTTCCCGGAACAATAAATAAATTATCCAAAGAAATATTACGAATCTCACAAAGATTTTTCAAAAAATCTGCACTCGGAAATGGTTCTCTCCAATGCTCTGCACTCGAATCTCTGATATCCCCTGTACAAAATACATAATCATACTCGATGTTATTGTCCAATATATATTGAGGAAGTTTTCTGCGCATCCTAATAGATTCTGTCTCATTTGTATTTAAATGCAAATCTGAAATATGTAGCCATCTGATAATTGACAATGTATCTTCTCCTTTGCTTATTCACATAATCAGGTACACTGTCATTTTACCACTTATTTAAGGAAAAGTCTCATAAAAGAGCAGAAAATTCCGGCAGGCGTTTACGAAAAGACCTGGGTGCTGCTTCAAAATGACTACAAAGATGTACTGGATAAAAATGGCAAGGTGAAATACCGCATAAAAGAGTGCGTGGATGATTTCCATTATGTCATAACAGATCCAGCTACAGGTCGAAAAAACACAGTAAAAGGCCTGTTTATCTGCAGAAAAACGAAACAATTACCGGGCATTTTCTGATATGCTATATTACTGTTTTACAGAGTCCTTGTTAAAGTGCGTCATTTTCTGAATTGCTTTGTTTTTTAACCTCTATTTGATAACTTTATCTTGCATCAACTTAAGACTTTTTCCTTAAGTTAACGCTATTTTGACCACATTGGTGACTGCCCCCACTGTGGCATCCTTTTCCCAAATTAACACATTATTCAGAAGATTTCTTTTTCTTCTCAATCAGATCGTCTATAATCGCTTTGTAATCTTCATAAAAACAACTATCAACATTTTGATCAAATAATGGTTGCATAATCATCATTACAATTTTTGCAAAAACAGCAACAACAATCATATAAACTACAAAAGCAATAATTTTGTCCGAAAGACAATTTATTTTTATATCTGAAAATTTTGGTGTTAAATCGAATATTTCATTTACAATGAGAGTTAATCCTACAGGAATAAATAATGTCCAATATTCATACTTAGGTTTAACATTTCTCGATTTCTGATTTAGAAAATGCCAAAATTCAATCAAACCTTCAAGACTACAATTTCCATATTTTTCCTCTATATAGTCATACCATTCATGATATTTATAAAATTTATGTAACACAGGAATTTTAGATAATTCTTTTCGCCCTATGCGCTTACCGCATAAATACCTATATATAAGTTTTTCCTCATATGTATAAAAATTATAGTATTTCTCATCTAGTCTTCTTGATTTTTTCTTAAATATGCTTTTATTTTTAACTATTTCACTATTTTCTTTAGATTCACCAGCATTTTCTCTTTTTGCATCTTTTTCACTAATAACAGTATCGAAAATAATATATGTTAAGAAAGCCTCCTTTATCGGCATTAATATACCATCTATAATTAATAAATATGATTCTTGATCCAATTTTTTTACACTTGGCAAATAATTAAGTATTTTAATAATAAAATTATAATCCGTATTAGGAATATATGAGATCAATGTACATAAAATATATGTAATGCCGAAAACAAAATATTTTCGCGTTTTATTTGTATCTTTATATAAAAAAATAATAGCAAAATATCCTAAATATGCAAGGCACTTACAAATAGCCATGCTTCTTGATGAAATAACTTCACCAGACACACCATAATTAGTCATAATATTTATAAATACTATCAATATAAATAGAATCAAAAATACAAATAATATGGTTACTATAAAACGAACAATATAACAATAATCATTTACAAAGCCTATTTTTTCCGCTATTTTATCTAAAAAAAACGGTGAATAACAGAAGGCGAGGATGGAACATATAATTCCATTAATCCACTGACCTTTGGAAAACAAGTATATTCCTATTAACACAATACTTACAATAAAAATCCACATAATATTTTTTGCTATTTTTTCTTTGTTATTATTCATTATTATCTCCATTAAATATAATCAATTAAGCTCATTTTCTACAAAACCCAAATTATACTTTTCTATATAGTAAACCATATCGCCTAGCATGAAAGCTCCGCAAGTATCTGGATTGTTTTATCAAGAAGCAGTGGATCAGTTTCGTTTGAAATACGCAGATTCATGTTCCCAATCATTAACTCCATTGCAGCTGTATCAGTATTTTTATTCATGTCAGTGGGAACAGAAATGGAATTCATCTCAATTTTTACAACTTCCTGATGAGACTGTTCATAAGTTGACAGCTGATTTTTCTCAGGAATATCTCCGCAGCCATTCTTGCGGAGACGCTTAACCCAGTTGTAAAAGGTGCCTGGATTAATGTCATTGTTTAAACACCACTGATGATCAGACAGTCCGCTTTTGCGGCATTCCATGGTCAGGCGGTATTGTTCTTCGACTGGTACTCTTGGTGCTCTCATAGCTTTTACGTCATAATAATTAGAGTAAAATGCCAGCATCTAGCAAACATAAGTATAGTAAAACACTAGCATTTTCTGATACTTATTATGCGTTGATAATTAATTTGTTGCAATCCGTCGAATATTTTGCGCTTACCTTTAAATGCTTTAGAGTTCTCCTGATCATTATAATATACCCTGTATATGTTTGGTTTCTTGTCCACCATCATAAACCACTTGGAATACATATCAACCATTTCATTCAAATGCTCCATGCCTGAACAGAATACTATATACTTTCCATCTTTCTTTGGCATGTGTTTTGCAAATATCTGTGAAACTCATCCAGGATAATGTAATCCGGCTGTATGCTGTCAATGATATCCTCGTCATGCATGAGCTTGCTGTATGTCATAAACGTAACATGCTCCAGTAGACTCTCTGTATCACTATCACCTATCATACGCTGCAGGTTTTCAAGCTGTGTGTGATATATGTAGGTGCTTGGTGCAAGCCACAGGAACTGTGCATCAGGATGTGTCTCCACAAGCTTAAATGCAATCATGGATTTGCCGGTGCCGGTTGGATGAATTACTGCGGCTTTGCCTCCTTTATCAAGCATGTCGTTGGCAGTGGTGTATGCAGTTTGGTTGTGTTTAAATAATTTTATACTCATATTTTATATTTCAAGAATTATTCATAAACATTTATTTAATCTTAAAAGCCATACTCCTTTGCTTTAATTTCTAGTTCCGATCTTATATATAAATCATCATTTGTGCATATCAATTTCACCTTATTCTTTTGCCTCATCATATTATTTAATCTTAAAAATTCAATTATTCTAGAAAAATCCGCTTCCGAAAAATATCCTATTTCCCATTTTGCTAGTGGAAATAAATTATTAGCTTGTTCAAAGTACTGCAAATCAATTTTTCCAAACGAACATCCTATTACTTTTATAATGATATTTTCATCACTTATATTATTAAAATTGAAAAAAAATTCCACATCTTTTAGATAACTATCAACATGTTTTAAAGTGTTTTCCAAATACTCAGATATCCAATTAAGAATATATCTATCATCCGCATCCCCAATCTCATATTTTAAAATTTTTCTTGCAACTTCTTTATCTCCATGTCCAAAAATAGGTGTTGTATTACTTTCACCATGTGGATAAATAATATTATCATCATCAATATTATACATTTTTTGTAAAGTATGTGTATAATTAAAAACTATAAAAAGTGAATTTTTATTATGTATTGGATATAACGGATGGGGTGAATGCTTTGGAGCACTTGGGCACTTAGTTTTTTCTATAGAATTGACCCATGAAATAAATGTCTCTTGTAACGGTTTATATAGTTCATATAAATCCATATTTTCAATATAAATATCCTTTTTCCATTCTAGAACAGGATCAAAAATTCCTTCAAATTCCGAATCTGTTTTATCCAATGCCATACTTCGTTCTACAAATTTAGCTTCAATAAAACCATAATCAATTTTTCCCAATGTATTCTCAAAATCACTCCATAGTTGTCTAATCGCCTCATCATCATCTTCATACTCTGCATCACCGTCATAGTCATAGCCTACAATTCTCCTAAGACCATATAAATCTGCAAATTTATTATAATACTTTTCATTATTCTTTTTAAAATATTCTTTAAAGTCCAAATAACTTGTATTTAAATCATGCGAAAGATCAAATCCATTACCTATATAATAAATATTCATAGAATTCTCCTTTGTGATATGTCTAATTTTGTTTATGATTCCTTATCATGTCCATTACCTGACCACTTTACTGTCCAGCCATAGACCATTATACTGTCCTTTCCAACTCAATCCTTATCATAGAAGATTATTATTTACAGACTTTTCTTCATAGTCTCGCAGGCATTTTCGCAAAATATGAATCATCTATAAAGTTGGAAAGTGGTGTACTTATTCATAAATATTATAATCTTCGAGTATATCATGTTTAAATTTCCCCAATGCGTAGGTCTTGTAATCCTTAGCCACAATTTCTTTTCCATAAATTAAATTCTGCAAATAATGTCTATCTATCTCTCCACCTTTCCGTCTTTTATCTGTCCATTTATTAATACACTCTGCAATTTCATCCAAATTAGACGCAACATATGTCTCTTTTTTCTCTAAAATTTTTTTAACTTCCGAAATATGTATTTGATACGCGTCTTCTAATTTTAACGTATCAATATTCTTTTTTATTTTAGATTGATTATTTCTTTTTAACTCAATACAATCTTTTGATTTATTATAACTAAACTTAATTTCATTATCGAACTCAAATCTGTCATCAAATGGTGATACTAATCCTACATGTTCTCGCTTTATATTATTGCATACACTACATGATGGCACAAAATTATAAAGTGATACTGCCAAAAATGGGTAATTACTCCGACAAAAGAAATGATCCAATTGGCATCCGGATTTATCATCAGATCTACCATTTATATAATCTCTATTACAATATGGGCAAACCGTCAGATTTAAATCCTCCGTTAAAGCAATGCTTATCTTCTTATTATTGTACTTGTAATCTCTGACCTTATCATAACAATCATGATATTTCTTAAATATTGTCTTCATTTTGCCTTTACTAAATATTATAGCATCATATTTTTCTTTTGTTACATCATTTGTTATGCAATTATATATTTGTTCAATTGTAAACGCTCCATAGTGAGTACCTTTAAAATCAGCATTCATCTGTCATAAAATATCTGTAGCAAAATTCGTGTTTTTCGTGACGAATTTTGCGAATTTCACAATAGGAGGCAGATATTTTGAGTAGACGAAAAATTGATCAAGCAAAACTACAATACTGGGCAGGAATGATTCACGATTGTCAGCATTCAGACCTTAAGACAAAAGAATGGCTGGCAAACCACGGAATAAGTAAGGATACTTATTACTACTGGTACAAAAAAGTTCAAACCATTTGTGTAGAGGCCATGGAAATACCAGACACGCTTTCGATGCCTGAGTTTGTGTCATTACCAGTTCAGGCAGAGCCAGCTAATGTGCCGGTTGAGTCAGCCATTAGATCCAATGCAGTAGTTACAATGCACATAGGTAAAGCGAAGATTGATATTCCCGAAACCACTTCTACAGAGTTCATAAAAAAACTTATCGGAGCCCTTGCCTATGTTGAATGATGCTTCTGGGTTCAAACGTATTTACATTGCTTGCGGACAAACAGACCTTCGCAGGGGTATTGAAGGACTTGCAACTATGATTCGTTTCCAGTTTAAGCTGGATCCTTATGATAAGGATACTCTGTTCCTGTTCTGCGGGAAAAAGAATAATCGAATCAAGGGGCTGCTCTGGGAAGGCGATGGATTTCTTCTCTTATATAAGAGATTGGAAGTAGGTGCATACAGCTGGCCTCGAAATACATCAGAAGCTCTTGAAATAACACCTCAACAATACAGGCTTCTTATGGAAGGCTTCTCCATTGTCGCAAAGCATCCGATTACAGAGTTAACCAATCCTCCTAAAGGATTGTAGTTTTTGTGCAATACGTAGAAAAAAAGTTTTTTAATTTTAGAGCATATTTAATTGATATTGGTACTTATCCACAAATGCAGTTTAGACGGTACATTACGCAAATGTAAATGCACAATCTATATCTATTTCGTGGATAATACCTCTGAAAAAGCCGAGATTGCCTTTCATGAAATCTATAACCTGATCAATATCCTTTACATTTTTAATATCAAAGTTATTAATATATTCATCATCTTTAATATTCATATAATCCCCCTTCTTATGTTTAATGAAATTTTAGTACCAAATCAATAATACTATTTCAATTCCATGTTCTATATCAATTTTCCAAATAATTTATCTGCATAATATGTATTGATTTCATTAAGGTAATTACTTGCATTATATCTATAATCCGCACATCCCTCCAATATACTATACGCTATTTTCTGTATTTTAATATTATCAGAATTTCTAATCACATTATAAGCTATACTTGCAAACAAGTCATAATTTTCAAAATGTCCATATCCTGTTGCCTCTGAGTACGTCCTATCTATTTCACTTAACAGTGATATTTGATCTATCTCACTGAATTGTATTAATACTTTCCAAAATATAAACAATTGATTTCTTACAATATAATCAGAAAGTTTTTCCTTTTTCATTAGTTCCATTACATATTTTTCTACATCACTAGAAATCTTACCTTGTTTCAAGTTTTTTGCAATATTCTTAGTTTTCTCTTCATATGATATTTCTTTGACAGCACTATCTACATCATTAATCATTTCATCTACTGACGTATATCTTTTATTTCTATCACGTTCCGTCGCTTTACTGATAACAAAAGACAGCTTTTTATTCAAGTCACTTTCGTCTGTTATAAAATCAATTATTTTTCCAATTGAATATATGTCACTCAACTTATCTAATGCAGTAAAATCATGTAATCCAATAGGGTCAATGAAGAAATGTGAGTTCTTAGGAGTCGATGTCGATTTTAAACTATGATTCAACATTGTATCTTTACTTAACCCAAAATCTGATAATACAACATGTCCGTCTTTAATCAAAATATTCCCAAGATGCAAATCCCTGTGTATTATTCCAGCTTCATGAACATCTTTCATTCCTAATAAAAGTTCTTTAACTACTTGCAATATTAATTTATCATCTTTGAACGGATTATTCTCCAAGTAATCATTAATATTGTAATCACATTTTTCCATTAAGTAAAAATCATTATTCTCATCATAATTAAATACCTTTAAAACATATGGAGAATTAGCTAATTTTAACATATTTTCATACTCGTATTTAAATCTCTTCTTCCAATTAACATCAGAGCCATATACTTGCTTAAGCTGCTTTCTATATATTTGTTCATTATACCTAAAAACTTCACAATAGCTCCCTTCAAATAATTTATAATCATTTTTTACAATTATAATCCCATCTTTTTCTTCCAATTCCAACCCAAAACGTCCCAAAAAAGAGCTTGATTTTTTTATAATAGTCTCCTTCATTTCTTCTCTATATGTTGAAGACCTAACTACTGTCAAAATTGCCCCTATCACTTTTTGCTTAATTTCTATACTTTGATTTGAATATTGGTTAAAAAGACTATTTGTTTCATTATATTTTACATTTGCATTTGTTTCAAAATAATCTTCAATTGATAAATAATCAATATCTAACACCGAATTTTCTAAATAAATATCTAAGTTTAAACCATCATAATGCATTCCCATACGTCCATTTTGTTCAATTTCAACCTTTTCCTCAAAAAATATGCTATCATAATACTCAAATAATTTATTTATTCCCGATTCCATATATTCATCTCCTCTTTAAATCTTATCGCCACTTTAATTCACAATCATATTTCTTACCCTCAATAATCTGATTAATACGATTCAAATCAACTGGCTCTGATTCCACTGTATCTGTTGCATAATTATTCTTAAATATTCCCTTATTATATATGTAAACTCCTTCTTTCTCTGAATATGAAATATCCCACGCATTGCCTGTACTATCATTAAAAGTTCCATCTACGAATTGTCCGTTATATAATGTTTTTACTGTTCCGTCACTATAATATATGACTTCATATGCGTTTCCCGATGTATCATTATATACTTCTTTCGATGTGGTACCTGAATAATATTTAAGCATTTTAAAATCATTTTTTTCAATATAATCATCAGGTAATATAAAATCATTTGTTCTAACATTAGTTTCTGTAAAATTCTTCACATCAGATGTACTATAAGTAAAGCATTTAGTAATTCCACTATTACCATCTGTTCCTATATTTCTATTTGTATACGTCCATTCATTATTATCTTCTCTATATAATGAAATATAATCCATCCTTTTTCCATCATCAAAGTTAGATTCACATAAACCAAACAAAGTTCCATCCTTATAGTATACATTTGTTATACAATATCCATCCCAATGATAATTATCATTGAATTTTCCCATAAAAAAAACATCCTTATCATCTTCTGTATAAACAAGAATTACCATTTTACCTATTAATTCATCAGCTAAATGTGCATTTCCATTAGCATCAGTTCCTATAACTGTTGTTCTGGAAATTGATGAATGAACATTTGAATTAAAATGCTCTACATTTCCTAATTCTCCTACAAAATTCTCATCAGCTTGATATGGTTCAATACCCAATATATCCCATATGTCTCTTAATTGTGTATTCACTCCTTTATCTTCGTGTATATCTTTATAAATTTCTTTGCTTTCTGTATCAATCCTTGATAAATTATCGTTTAGTTTTTCCTGTTTTTCTTGTAACCTTGCTATATTAACATTAATATCCTCAATTTTCTGTGTAATTTGCCAATATGCTCCTAATATAATGGCTGCTATGCTCAAAGCTACCGAAATTTGTCCTATTAGAATTCCGTTATTTTTTCCTTTTTTCTGGGAATTTTCTTTTTTTGTTTTGTTACTCTTATTTGACATTGTCTTCCTCTTTTGTAAATTTAAAAAGTTCATCTATATAGTACCATTTTCACACTTATATTTCAATAGTAGCAATTGTAACATAATAAAGGGTAATCAAACTTTGTGAGGGGCAGTCTTTGTGAGGGTGTAACTTGAGGGGTTGACTTATGATGGATTAAATAAAAAACAGGGGGAGTCATTATTACAATGATTAATCCTGTTTCTTTTTTATCCTTCTTTTCGTATGATATTTTTGCGGAAATCTCAAACAGAAAGGAGGATACATGAATAGTATCACAGATTTACTAGACCTTGAAGACTCTGAAATAATTATTAAAGATATTCAAATTCATGGTCAAACAAAAACACTTTTTCTTGAAACGCCACCTATTGTGCATTTCTGTCCTATTTGTGGATACAGAATGCATTCACGCGGTGTTAAAAGCAGGAAAATTAAACATCCTATTCTTCAGGATAATTACTCTCTTATCCTAATTCTCAAACAACGTCGATGGCGTTGTTCCAACCCGGAATGCAGGTATGACACAAGCGAATCATTCAAGTTTGTCAACAGGCAACGCAGAACTACCAATGCTACGGATATGCTAATAGTTAATGCTTATCGAAATCTATTAGAAACCTCTGCATCAATCGCTAAACGTTTTAATGTATCTGATACATATGCCCACGAGGTATTCAATCGCTATGTAAAGCTTGATACGATTATGAAGATGCCATTTTCCATATCGACAATAAACTTAAGGATTATCGTGAATTAAAAGAAATGTATGTGCGATTTAATTCCAGAAATGCCGGAAACCCTACGGCTGCAAGAGAGGAATTAATTGAATTAATTGCATTCTACGCCAACTCTGAACATTCTATATTCCGTGACTTTGCAGATCTTTTAGAAAAATATCAGAATCCCATAGTTAATTCTTTTGTGATGGTTGAAAAGATGGGTAATGGTAAAATTTATAATTCCCGTTTATCAAACGGTCCCATAGAATCAATAAATCGCAAAGTTAAAGATTTAAAAAGGCTTGGTCGAGGTTTCCGCAACTTTGAGCATTTCAGGAACAGATTTCTTTATTCAGCCAGAACAGCCCCCCTTCTTAATGGAGTAACTGACTATAACCCTGTAACTTATTTTGAAGATGAATAATTTTAATGAGAATCACATGGAAAACTATTGTGCTTTTAGCAAAAATCATAAATGTATACTTTGGACTGATTATGAGATTACTCGTGAGAAATTATCTGAATGTCACACTTTGTGTCACGGAAACTGGATTGAAATAGGGCGTAAATACAAATATATCCAAGAATTAAAAAAAATACTTTCAGATCATGAAATCCCATACCCTGAAGAATACGAAATAGAATAACCACAAAAAGAGTCTGGTATAACATCAGACCCTCATAAATTCCCCTCACGAAAGCCCCTCAAACCAAACCCTCAAAAACTGGCATTCTAAAAGGGCCAGCCCCTCACGACTGACCCTCATAAACTTTGGCAAACCCTCAAAAAGTTTGATTACCCCAAAAGTGCTTACTTTTTTACTTACAAATATTCATATAAAATTTCACATTTACCATTTTTTAGATAAAACTATTCCATCTCTTTTATTAATTTAAAACTTGTTTGATTATATTCAATTACTATATCAGCCATTCTAATCAAATCATTTTTTAAATTATTTTCTAATGAAATAGGCTCAATGAATAATGATATCATACCATATGATTTTTCAGATGCAATAACATGTCTCAAAAACAAAAAATAAAGCTCTTCACTAGAAAACCTAATCAATGATGACATTGTATCATAGATTGTTCTGTGAGGTATTCTATATTGATTTTCCTCATCTTTACAAACTTTACGAAATCTATACCATGAATCGTTTGCTGCTGTATGTACATCTGCAAATGATTCTGCATTAAAAAATCTAAATCCTTTTGAAGAAAATTCCTGTTTATGAAATTTTACAACTTTATCATCAAAAGAATAATGCGTTGAAAAACAATCTATGATTGATAAATGTTTTGTTATATTGCTTATTTCATCATCTTTAAATGATCTGCACAATTCTAGCGGACTTTTATAAGTAGTAATGTAATCTACTGTATCACCATCTTTAATCGTCGCTCTAATATATTCTGTTATAACCTCTGAATACTGCACTGAATCCTCGTATAACAATACCACAGTTCCACCATTTTGAAGTTTTTGAAGTTTTGATGCATCTATACCTTTAAACATATCAAAATGAAGTGTCGTCCTATCTCTATAATTCTTTTCGTAAAAAGTCTTATGGATAAATTTTTCATAAAACCATGCTATTGGTCGTGTATATTTTATAAATCTTTTTTTTCTTAAATGATACAAGCTTCCATACATAGTGTAAAAAATTTTACACATATATATCCAACTAGCTATATAAAAAAGTAAAAAAACTATAATAAAAAGACTATATATTTTATTGCCCAAAAGAAATTTTGAGTTCTTACACATTAAACTATTTTTTATAGTTTCTATAACCAATGCTCCTGCACAAAAAATTATAGAAATAAGCTGTAACATAACAGTTGTCCAAAACTTTTTGCCAAACTCTCTAAATTTTGAATTATTTGATAAGAAAGTATACAAAGCCACGCACAATGCTAAACTAGGTATTGCAATCGAAAAATAATCCTTTATACTTATATTACATCAACCCCATTTCTACAAGCTTAGGTACCACAAATTTTCCCAAAACACTTCCTAATTTAATTCCTTTCTGTTCATAATTTTTATCTATCCAAACCAAATCCTTGATTTCACTATCACATTTAGGCTCACCAACTATTTGGGCAATATACACCTCTATATGAATTGGAATGTTCTCAAAAATCGCAATATCATCAAATCCACCAAAAGGAGAAGCCTTGATTAATTCAACTTGAATTTCTTCTGAAAGTTCTCTCTTTAAAGTTTCAAAATCTGTTTCATCACCTTCTCTTTTTCCACCAGGAATAATATACTCTTCTCTATTATCCTTTGTTCTTTTTCTAACAACAAGCAACTCCTTTTCTTTTAAAATAACGCCTCCAACTTTATCTATTTTTTTCATGAGCCAATCCCCTTTCCACTAATTTTTTGCAAATTTCTCTTTTACTCTCTAAATATTTTTCTATAATCTCATCGTCCGCCATAGAAAAAGTATTACTAAATAAACATGTATCCTCAAGAGGTTGTATCGTCATTCCCCTATCAAATAATCCATATTTAATTTCTTTTTTATCAAGATTATATATTGGGTTTTTATATTCAATATCATATTCTTGATAAAATTTTTTAACAAATTCTAGGGAAACTTCTCTTTGTTCTCCATACCTTTTCTGACGTTCTGTAGATCCATCTGCCACACATTTAATTCCATTATTTTTACAATAAATGATACATTGAACATGCATGGCTAATTTACATCCTACACAAATCAAACTAACACCATATTTTTTTATATCTTCTTCCAATGATACTAATGCAATTCTCCTGAATAATCCACTGATATTACGTTCATATAAATCAACAATACACTCTTCATATATTTTTTTCAATTCAGCATACCGAATCTTAATTAAATTATTAGAAATCAATGCACCTGTATCATAATGTAATAAATGCACATCATATCCTTTTTCTATCATATCACAAACCGCAAGACTTGAATCTAATCCACCAGAGAATAAAATAGCTGATATTTTTTTTGACATTTCTTCTCCCCCTTATTATAATAATATGCTTTATCACCAAGGGTCGTTTTTTACATTATAACTCAGTCATTGTATTTTGGCAATATATTCAAATACCTTTTCTTATTTTTATATATTTTAGTCATTATGTCCAATCATATCTATCATAATCTATATTTTCATATTGATTTAAGCAAAAAATTATCATTTTCCGCTCCTCAAAGTACTCTCCTTTAAAAGAGTATGTCTTTTCCGGATCCAATCCCCAGCCAGTCAATGTTTCGTATACAAACTGCTTACTATGTATTTTGAAGCTCTTATGTAATTCTAAGAAACCTTCCGGTACACGGATAGACATATTGTCTTTGCCATCACAGGCTACTACTGCCAGTGATTTTTCTTTCATGTTTCTGAGCAGGCATATATGAGAGGGATCTCCTAATGCTGCGATTACACCGACTCCGATGTTAATGGAATCCCATTTGCCCTGTAATGCCAATGTTGGTACTGGTATTTTCTTCGTTATTTCCATTATCATCGACTCCTTCTTCTATATTTACATTGCTTTGTGGTTGATTTTCTATATGATAATCAGGCACAGTTGCTCCCATAGGTGCTTCTGTACCTTCTGTATTGTTTCCTATTGAATTTTCATGTTCCGGCTGTTGTTCCTTGTTGTAGTTTCCGAAATCTTCAAAAAGATTTAACTGACGGTACTGCTCATATTCTGTATATGACCGTCCAATACGGTTTTTATAGGCATCTGGATAATATTAACCTGACGTTTTTTTGTTTCTCCTGTAACTGGATCAACAAATTCTTCTTTCTTTGGTGCAAACATGATTGCTTATAACCTTTATAAAGCATAAACTTACTAACTTCAATATCTTTTGTTTCTAACAAAAGATGAAAATGATTTGTCATAAGACAGTATGCATGAAGTAGTAAAACACTAGCATTTCCTGATACTTATTATGAGTGAGTTAATAATTAACTTGTTGCAATCCGTCGAATTATTTTGCTTACGAATAAGAGAAAATGCCTCATCTGTCTGATCCCGCAAAAAACATCTCCCGTCCCCCAAACTAACATATACTTTTTATCTAATCTTTTTAATATAATAGATATTGTTATTATAACTTTTAATTTTATTAAATTTATATGTAACCTGTAATTCTGGTGCATATAAGTCACAACACACCGCAATTTCATTACATTTCTGATTTAACTTAGCAATAAATTCTAGTTTATCCACTATTTGTTTTAATGCTGGAGCAATATCCATATTCTCATAAGTCAATATCCTCTTACTAGAATACAATATATTAAGATTAATATATAACACATTATCATCAAAATTATATTGAATACATCCCAATAATATTTTTGCTTTAAAATGCTTCTTGTATACACTAATTGTCTCTTTATCTTCATCCGTCTTATCATTTTTATTGTTATTGATACAGACTGTGTATCCCGGCCAAAAAATAAAAGCAACCATAGACACCACAAGTCCGACTAGTTCAATAATAGCAGGTGAACAAATCAATATAGCCATCACACTTAACTTATCATCTTTTATAAATGCAACTCCCCGTTTAATGATATCACTTAAAAGTGCACCTATAAAAAATGATATGATTCCCCAAAATTTATTCATAACCAATAATAAATACTTATTACTTCTTTGATTATAAGAAAATACAGATACCATTAATACTATATATAACATTAAGAACGTATAAGACACAATTAATATAACATTTCCCTTATACTCAAATCCTAAATATACATCTGCTACTATAATCGCAATCATGCTGAACAAATGCGATATATTTATACTTATTTTCATATATACCTCCAATTACACAATCTATATCTATTAATGATAATTTAAAATGAATAGTCCGTGGTGAAGTCTCTCGCCAGCCCGACTTATAGTACTTTCGCAATTATCTGTAAATACTTGTTATTTTTCTGCGTTAATAATCATGTTTATAAAGCAAATACTTCCGACAGTATCAAATCATCCACATTTATACTTTTTGATTATTGGGCCAATATAGCTTTAGCCTCATTAAAGACACTATCTTCAAGTCTAGGAGAAATAAAGCCTGCCTCAAATTTAATTTTTGGTGGCAACTTTTCTCTCTTTATAAAAATTTAATGGTGCCTGCCCCCACTGTGTTCAGGCATCGCCAGCCAGCTGGCTGTCATCGTTACTTATGCAATAAATTGTCCACAATACATTCGAAGCCTAAAACCTTTAATTGCCTGAAAAAATATTCAATTGTCATAATACTTATTTGGGCTTATTAAAGTACGTCCAAAATCTGATGATTTATGTCAATTCAAAAAAAATTCTGAATACTGACACTTTTTCTATCCTTATATAGGGGAGAGTTATCCACAGGAACTGATAAAATCATTTATCAATTACCTATTGTCTAAATTCAACGCTAATTTTGTCCGCCAACTGCTCATTTCATTGTCGCAATTAAGATTACATTTGCGATGCATTCTACTTATTTTCACCTCTACCACCATTCATCAATATCATCGACCTGACTATATATATAACTCTCCTTTTTTAGTTCTTCCTTTGTCAATTCCGTTTCAATAGCTTCCTTTTGCTCTTTAGAAATAAGATTATTCTCATTTAATATATCTAACAATCGAACACTTATCGCTCGGAGCTGTTTAATCTGCTTAATTGCTATTGAAAGCTCCGGCTCAGAGAAGCCATGATAATTATCACTTGTATTATCATACTCTTTCTCAACTAATACCAGTGCCATTTTAATGTTTCCATCTTTTTCACTCCATAAATTCCGTCCGAAACGCATTTGAAGTGATCCATCATCAACTCCAAGACGTTTTACATTAAAGTACCGTTCCTCTCTTATATTCAATTTGTTAATAATATTGAATTGTTCTGAATCTACATTAACCTTTGCATTTATTATAACTGCATTTTTGGAAATTTCCTGAGATATCTCATATGGTTTTAAACACATTCCCTCAATTTCTATTGTATCGATAGATTTATTGCTACATTCCTCAAGTTCAATAATAAAAGTATTATAATCCACCCTATTACTAGAAGAA
>OGZP01000190.1_pt1 | contig 53244 bp, 49 predicted proteins | sample 1576811 | NCBI WGS metagenome assembly OGZP01 (sample SAMEA3541553, study PRJEB24748) | human gut metagenome | biome: human gut; feature: human-associated habitat; material: faeces | place: China | collected 2012
AGCGCTACACTGATAATGTAGAGGTCGGCAGTTCAACTCTGCCTGGGACTACTTCTTAAATTAGAAATTATAAATTATAAATTAAAACGCGATGTCGTGAATTTAATTTTTAATTTTAAGTTTTTAATTAATGAAGGGGGATTAGCTCAGCTGGCTAGAGCATTCGGTTCATACCCGGAGGGTCGAGGGTTCGAATCCCCCTCCCGCTACCATTTTTATTTAAGGTGCCTATAGGGCATATACTGCGGACCCTTAGCTCAGTTGGTTAGAGCTATCGGCTCATAACCGATCGGTCGTAGGTTCGAGTCCTACAGGGTCCACCATTAAAATGCGGAGATTTACCCAAGTCTGGCTGAAGGGACTGGTCTTGAAAACCAGCAGAGGATTAACGTCCTGCGGGGGTTCGAATCCCTCAATCTCCGCCATTTATTAAAAAAACTTAATATCGCGGGATGGAGCAGTCTGGTAGCTCGTCGGGCTCATAACCCGAAGGTCGTTGGTTCAAATCCTTCTCCCGCAACCAAAATGGTCTGGTAGTTCAGTTGGTTAGAATGCCGCCCTGTCACGGCGGAGGTCGCGGGTTCGAGTCCCGTCCAGACCGCCAAATGATGGTTCCGTAGCTCAGTCGGTAGAGCAGAGGACTGAAAATCCTCGTGTCGGTGGTTCGATTCCGCCCGGAACCACCATTTTTTTATTTGATTTTACGTATACAAAAAAAGCATCATTTTGATGCCTTTTTTTATAATCTTTTTTCAAATCCTCCATGAACCATTGGACCTTGTGCTAATGTAACAAAGGCTTTAGGATCTAATGAAGAAACAATTTTATTAAGTTGTTGAATTTCATATTTATTGATTGCCACATAAAGAATTTCTTGATCTGTTTCCGTATAAGCGCCTTTACCCATCCAATAGGTAACTCCTCTACCCATTTGTTTCATAATCGCTTCTTTAATTTCTTTATTCTTTGTAAATATTAAGACCGCTACATTGATATTTTGTAGATGGAACTTATCTGCTGTTGTATAAAGAATTGCTACAAAGACAATTGAATACATAATAATTTTAATATCATAAATAAATAAACATATTCCAAACAAAACAACATTAAATATTATAGAAAGCTGCCCTGCTTTAAAATCTGGATTTTTCTTAACTAAACAAACTGTCGCAATATCAATACCCCCACAGCATCCACTACTTCGAAGTGCAAGCCCTACTCCTATTCCACAAATAATGGCCGCAAAGGCAACATTTAATAAAGCATCTTCAACAATCGGTTCTTTGATTGCTGGAAGAATGGATAGTAATACCGTTTGGATAATTAAAGAAATAATTGTTTTAAAACAAAATTCTTTATTCATTATTTTATATCCAAAAATAAATAATGGAATATTCATTAATAAGTTGATCATCCCTAATGTATTCAATGATTTTGGTAAAACTAAAAATTTATGTATAAAATAATCAATTAATTGAGCTAAACCAATCATTCCCCCAAAGTTGATTTGATTTGGTGTCACAAACAACCAAATACCTAGTGTCAACAATGTTGAACCTAAAACTAAATAAAAATATTGTTCTAATCTTTTACTCATATACTCCCCTCACCCATGAAAAGTATAATCTACTTTGCTTATTTCTACAATAAAAAAGAGTCAATTTAATGACCCTTCAAAAATTATTTTTTAATATATTCTGGATAAGCTTCACATCCATGTTCTTCTAAATCAAGACCAATGATTTCTTCTCTTTCAGATACACGTAATCCAAAGATTTTTTTGATGATAAAGAAAGTAATTGTAATAGTAATCGCTGTCCAAATACCTACTGATAAAACACCTGTTAATTGTTTAATTAATAAATCAAATCCACCACCGTAGAATAAACCTGTTAAAGTACTTTCTGGTGCAGAAGTTGTTGCGAATAAACCAACAGCAATTGTTCCCCAAATACCATTGCAACAATGTACAGCAACAGCACCTACAGGATCATCAATGTGTAATTTATAATCTAAGAACCAAACTCCAAAGCAAACAAGTAATCCAGCAACAGTACCAATAATAATCGATCCTAAAACATCTGTGACGTCGCATCCAGCAGTGATTGCTACTAAACCTGCAAGTGAAGCATTTAAACACATACCAACATCAGGTTTACCATATTTGATCCAAGTAAAGATCAAGCAGGAAACAGTTGCAATGGCTGGTGCCACTGTTGTTGTTACGAAAATTGAACCAAGTTGTGGAACAGTTGTAGCCGCTGCCCCATTGAATCCATACCATCCAAGCCAAAGAATAAAGACACCTAAAGCTCCAGCAGTAATGTTATGTCCTGGAATCGCGTTAACTTTAACGACTTTTCCATTTTTATCTGTATCAAATTTACCAATACGAGATCCTAAGATTTTAGCACCAATTAATGCAGAGATACCACCAACCATATGAATTGCACATGATCCAGCAAAATCATGGAATCCAAGTTGTGATAACCATCCACCACCCCAAATCCAATGAGCTTCAATTGGATAAATAAGTGCTGAAATAACTCCTGAATAAACACAATAAGATAAGAATTTTGTTCTTTCTGCCATTGCTCCTGAAACAATGGTAGCAGTTGTTGCACAGAACACTAAGTTAAAAACAAAGTTTGAAAAATCAAAGTTTGCATAACTTGTAAATATATCAAATCCTGGTTTACCAATAAAACCAAGTAAATCTTCTCCTAATAATAAACTAAAACCAATTAAAATAAATGTACATGTCCCAATACAGAAATCCATTAAGTTTTTCATAATAATGTTCCCTGTATTTTTTGATCTTGTAAATCCTGCTTCTACCATGGCGAATCCAGCTTGCATCCAAAATACTAGTGCGGCGCCAATTAGAAACCATACGCTAAATGTTTCACTCATAATAAATCCCCCTCAATTTTTATAATGCGTTTTCCCCTTTTTCTCCAGTACGAATACGAATCGCTTCTTCAACTGAATAAATAAAGATTTTTCCATCTCCTACGTTTCCACTTGATAAAGTTTCAGTAACTTTATCAACAATTTCTTGAACGATTTCATCTTTAACAACTGTTTCAACTCTTAATTTTGAAACAAGATTAACAGAATATGTGACACCTCGATATTGATGTGTATAACCCATTTGATTTCCAAACCCCATAATATTGGAAATCATCATACCTGTTACACCAGAAACTGTTAAAACATCTTTTAAATCTTCTAACTTCTCTGGTCTAATAATGATTTCAAGTTTTTTCATTTGATTTCCCCCTTATATTTTTTGATTTCCGTTCCCCAACAGAAATCTTGACAAAAATATATCATGATGATAATTTACTGTCAATATAATTTTATTAATTTAATATTTTTTTATTACAATAATAAATAAAAAAAAGGAGTCTTGCTCCTAATAGTAATCCCTTATTACATTGACCATATCTTCAATATAAAGTCTTGCATTATCAATAATTGTTGGATTAATTTCTTTTCTTTGCTCAAAAGACATTTTAAATGTATATTGTTCTCTCATTAAAGGGAGTTGTTTGTTTTGACACAAATGAATAACCTTCATTAATCTTTTATTATTTGTAAAAAAACAATTGATTAATGCAACATTTTTTACATTTTGCCGACTTAATGATTGTATAAATTCCAACAGTTGTTTATCTTCAAACAGAGTATCATCAAAACCAATCACAAGTAAGTCAACAACATGATCACTATGATAATAATTTAAATCTTGTGCATGTGTTTTAACCCATCTTGCCATTTCATCAGCGACACACTTTATATATTTAGATTTTGTTGTATAAACAATATCGATTTTCATTTCTATCACCTAATTTATTTTAATACAGAAATATGAACTAAAAATGTATTTAACTGTTAATAATTATAACAAAACCTATTGTTTATTTGGAGGATTCTATGAAAAAAATACTAAAAATTTGTATAATTTTATCTTTTACTTTTTTACTTACTGGCTGTGTAGACTGTTTAGTTTCTTTAAATTATTCTAAAATAAAAAAACCTACTCTTTATGGTGAACTTACAATAGAGCCTCAAATTTTAGAAAAATATAGCATGTCTATTTCACAAATAAAAAAACAATTATTGGATCATGATTTTTTTAAAGATTGGACAATAAAAAAACAAACTGATTCTTCACTTTCGATAGAATCTCCTACTTCTTTTATTAAAGAAATTTCTACGCTTACAAAACAAAATAATAAGTATATTTTATCTATTGATATTCCTAAAAATATGCTCGATACTTCAGAATTGAATCATTATAAAAATACTTTACAACTTTTAAATTCCAGTAATGCTACCTGCTCTTTTAAAATTACTATGCCAGGTACAATTATTTCCAGCAATGTTGGCAAATATCAACAAAATGTAGTAACAATTAATCTCTTTGAACTTTTTATTGAAGAAAAAGCTTTATCTTTTCATATCATTTCAAAAAAAGAAAAAAATCATTTATTACTTTATTTTATAACTCTCATCATTTTACTTGTTTTAATCATTACCCTTATTTTCATCAAAAAAAGACAAAAAGACTAGAAGATTACTTTTCTTTAATGCGGGTATTTGATAGAATAAAGGCGTTAAAGGAGACAAGAAGAATATGAAAAGAAACTGTATTATTGGACAATCTGGAGGACCCACAATCGCAATTAATGCTAGTCTTGCTGGGATTATTCATCGTGCTAAAGCATCTCAAGAATTTGAAAATGTTTATGGGATGATCAATGGTATCAAAGGTCTACTCGAAGGTAGATATATGGATTTATTAGAAGAATTTGATGATGGTGATAAAATCAATGCTTTAAAACAAACACCTGCCATGTATTTAGGTTCTTGCCGTTATAAATTACCTACTTTTCAAGATGATGAAGATACTTATGTTAAATTGTTTAGAATTTTAAAAGAATTAGAAATCACTGATTTTTTCTATATTGGTGGTAATGACTCAATGGATACTGTTATGAAATTAGATGATTACGCTAAATATATTAATAGTGATATTCATTTTATTGGTATTCCTAAAACCATTGATAATGACTTAATGGGAACAGATCATACACCAGGATTTGGTTCTGCCGCTAAATATGTTGCTGCTTCTATCTTAGAAGTTGTACATGATAGTTTAATTTATCAATTACAATCCGTTACAATCATTGAAATCATGGGAAGAAATGCAGGGTGGTTAACTGCCGCTGCTGCTCTTGCGAGAAATGAATATAATGTAGCTCCTGATCTTATTTATTTACCAGAAGTTGTTTTTGATAAAGATAAGTTTTTAGCAGATATTCATGAAGTCATGAAAAGAAAAAGATGTGTTGTCATTGCTGTATCTGAAGGTATCAGAGATCAAAACGGTCACTTCTTAGATGATGATAGTAAATACGCTAAAAAAGATGCTTTTGGACACGTCTTACATTCAGGAACAGGAAAATTACTTGAATCTCTTGTATTTAAAGAATTTGGATGTAAAGTTAGAAGTATTGAATTAAACGTTTTACAAAGATGTGCTATGCACATTGCTAGTAAAACAGATTTAAATGAATCATTTGTTATTGGTTCTAAAGCTATCGATAAAGCTTTAGAAAACGTTTCTGGTCATGTAATGGGATTTAAGCGTCTTTCTAATCATCCTTATGAAATCGATTATATTTCTACTGATGTAAGAGAAGTTGCTAACTATGAACAAAAAATTCCTGTAGAATGGATCAATGAAGAAGGAAATGATATTACTCAAGAACTATATGAATATTTATATCCACTTATTCAAGGTGAAGTACATGTTACTTATAAAGATGGTATTCCTTCTTATTACAGTTGTAAACATTTAGAAAAATAAAAAGAACTGCTACAAATAAACGTAGCAGTTTTTTAATGCTTTGCTTTAATATAATAATAACCAAAAATCGTTAGATCAATAGTCAAGGCAATAATAGAAATTGTGACTAGTGGTGAAACGTTAATCATTTGTATTATATTCATAATACACCTCCGCTAAAGATCTATTGTAAGAGTTACAGGACAATGATCACTTCCCATAATCTCTGTTTCAATTGTTGCATCAATAATCTTATCCTTTAAGCTATCACTAACAATAAAATAATCAATACGCCATCCCGCATTTTTTTCTCTTGCTTTAAAACGATAAGACCACCAAGAATAAACACCTTCTTGTAAAGGATAAAGATAACGATACGTATCGATAAAACCGTGATTTAATAACTGAGTCATTTTTTCTCTTTCTTCATCAGAAAAACCTGCATTTTTACGATTTGATTTAGGATTTTTCAAATCTATTTCTTGATGAGCAACATTTAAATCACCACATAAAATAATTGGTTTATCTAAACTTTCAAGATACGTTAAAAAATCATCTTCCCATTTCATACGATAAGATAGACGTTTGAGTTCATTTTGACTATTAGGAGTGTAACAAGTAATGACATAATAATTTTCAAATTCCAAAGTAATTAATCTACCTTCTTGATCATGTTCTTCTTTATTCATTCCATAAAAAACATTCAATGGTTTTTCTTTACTATAAATAAGTGTTCCACTATACCCTTTTTTAACAGCACTGTTTAAATAATAATGATACCCTTCAATCTCTAAATCTGCTTGACCACTTTGCATTTTAGTTTCTTGAACACAAAAAATATCTGCATCTAATTGATGAAAGCTATCTAAAAAACCTTTTTGTAAACATGCTCTTATTCCATTTACATTCCAACTTACTAATTTCATAATTACCTCTTTCTCCAATATATTCTATTATATAACATCTCATTCATGATTTGAACGTATATTTTTAAATAAATAGGGATATACTAAACTAGGTGAACATTATGAAAAAAAGAACATTCATTATTAGTTTGATTATTCCTTTATTAGTAGGTGCTATAAGCGCTTTTATCACAAATAATCAAATGGAAACATATAGCAATTTAAATACCCCCTTATTGGCTCCTCCAGGATGGTTATTTCCTATTGTCTGGACCCTTCTTTATATTTTGATGGGAATTTCTAGTTATTTTATTTATATCAGTCATGATCCTAAACGTGAAAACGCCTTAATTGTCTACTCTTTTCAATTATTTATTAATTTTTGTTGGCCACTTTTCTTTTTTAATCTTCATAATTATTTTCTTTCATTAATGATTTTAATAGCTTTGATTCTTACTGTTATTTATATGTTGATCATTTTTAAAAAAATTAATCCAAAAAGTTTTTATCTAAATATTCCTTATATTCTTTGGTTATTCTTTGCTTTATATTTAAACTTTATGATTTTTATAAACAACTAAAATAGAACAAAGTTTCTTCCATGGCTCTTGTTTTAAGACGATAGTATGTACTTCGAGAATAATAATCGATCCACCAATCTTTACCAACTCTCTCTATAAATTCTTTTTCAATAATAACTTTACTCTCCATCGATAAACAATCTAAAATAAATTCAAATGTTGCAATAACTTTCTCTAATTCTTCTTTTAACACCAATTGATCATTCAATTGACTTCCTTTATCTTGATAATACGTCTTCTTTTCTTTAACGGTATCAAATTGAATCGATGGATAAAAATTCCTTTCTTCTAAACATTTAAGTTGTAAAACAGCACGGTGATACTTTTTAAATAGATCTTCTAAAACATCTTGTTTTTCTTTAAACGTTAATGCCTTCATAAAAAAACCTCCTATGTTTATATATGACAATAGGAGGCCTTTTTTCTTTTAAATTATGAAATTTTCTTTAATTTCTTCAATTTCTTCATCACTAAAACCAATATTTAATAAATATCCTTTAGTACTACCATAATTTTCTCTTAAATACGCAATAAATTTCATCATCACTCTTGGATCAGAACCTAAGAATTTTTCATCTTCACTTGGCATCATTTCTTCCAATTGTTTGATCATTGCCATATTATTTTCATAAGATTCTGAATAATCTTTAACAATATCATATTCATGACATCCCGCTAGATCTAATAACATACATGCAATAACACCTGTACGATCTTTACCTGCAGAACAATTAAATAATGTACAGTCATAAGGATGATTTAAAAAGATATTAAATACTTTTTTAAATTGTTTTTTATTCGCTTCAATCATAAAAATATAAAAACCACTTAAATCTTGATAGTCTTTAATATCATTTGGTAATACTGACATATTTTCATTTTGTAGTAAATTAATATGATAATACTCTATATCTTTATACCCTTTTAAACTATGTGGTTGATGAACTAATTCATAATCACTTCTTAAATCAATGACAGTGCGAATACCATATTGATAAAATTGTTCTTTTAAATCATCACTGATCCCACTTGGACATGTACTTCTAACATATTTATGTGATTTTGTATAATATCCTTCTTGTGTTTCATAACCACCTAAATCTCTTACATTGGTCATTTTTCCTATATGAAGTAATCTTTCTTCACGAGATAATTGCATCATTTTTTCTTTCCTCACTAATCTTCAAATGGTCTTATTCTTAAAGTTACCCCAATATTTTGAGCAATCTGTTTACAAATTTCTACATCTTTTTCAGGAATTGTTGTATCAACAATCGTTAAAACAACATGAGGCACATAGGCTTTACATTTTTTAGCAAAATCTAATAATTCATCAAATGAATCAATTCCATATTGGCTTCTTGTAAGTTTTAAATAATCTTCTTTATTACTTGTATTTAAACTAATAGAAACAGTATCTAACAATCCTTTAAATTCAGGCGTAATATCTCTTTTATTATATAAAGAAGATAATCCATTGGTATTCACTCTTGTAGGTAGATCAGGTCTTCTTTCTTTTAAATACTTAGCAACTTTCATTAAATCATCATGTCTTATAAGTGGTTCACCAAAACCACAAAAAACAACTTCTTTAAAATCATTTAAATCATATTTTTCAAATTCTTGAATAATTTCATCAACCGTTGGTTCTTCTTTTAACCATAAGGAATTATTTTCAATCATTTCCTTTGTTTGTCTTAAACAAAATGTACATGAACATGTACAACGATTTGTCGAATTAACATAACATGTAATCCCTTTAGTACTTTCTAAATGTGCAATATCAATATAACTATTTTTATATAATGTATATAATATCATCTTAATCCCCCAATTCTTTTAATAATGGTTCAAAACATAATCCCATATGTGGATGAGCATCAATATCTACAGAATGTTGAATGCATTTAGAAGCAAAATCTGTTGATTTTTTAACAGCTTCTAAAAAATTTTGCTCTTTCAAATAGCTTCCTGCAATTACTGCAGAAATAACATCTCCTGTACCACTACGATCTTCTCCAATACGTTTCACATAGATTTTTTCAACTTTTCCATAATCATAAACAAAATTTAAAATTTGATGACCAATAGAAATACCCGTTACTACAATCATTTTTGGACCCATTTGACTTAATTTTTCACACATGCGCTTAAGTTCTTGCTCATTACTTGTTTCATGATAAGCTTCATCAATCAAAGCACACAATTCTGTTAAATTAGGTGTAACAATTGTCGCATAAGGCATGAGTTCTCTCATTTTTTCTTGCATTTCTTGCGTATAAGTCGGATAAAGTTTCCCATGATCACCCATGACTGGATCTACTAAAATAAAGTTTTTTTTTGTTTTAAAATCTTTAAAAAATTCTTTTACTATTTCTATTTGTTTCGCAGATCCTAAAAAGCCACTGCATATTCCATCAAAATCAATATTCATTTTTTTATATGTTTCAATATAATCATTCATCTTTGATGTATAGTCATCAAAAAAGAAATCTTTATGATATGTATTGATAGATAAAATTGCTGTTGGTACAAAAGCTGTTTCAATTCCCATAGCTGAAATAATTGGCAATTGACAGGCTACTGAACATCTTGATAATCCTGTTACATCATTTACTAATACAATTCTTTTTTCTCTCATCTTTAAAACCTCTTTCATGTATTTTAGCACAATCAAGTCTTATTGAGTATCTTTTTTTCATAATTCATATTTGTTATAATATTGAAAGAGGTGAAATGAATGAAAAAATTGCTAAAAGTACTTTTAGTTTTAATGACTGTTGTTTCCATTGCTGGATGTTCTTCTAAAACAACAACAGAAAAAGCAACTAAAAAAACAAAAACTTTATCAGGAAATTATCAAGTTGAAATTAAAGTTAAGGATTATGGAACAATTTATGCTGAAATTGATGCTGATACAGCACCAATTACAGTAACAAACTTTGTAAAGTTAAGTAAAGAAAAATTTTATGATGATTTAACTTTTCATCGTATTATTGATGGTTTCATGATTCAAGGTGGAGATCCTAAAGGAGATGGCACTGGTGGAAGTAAAGAAACAATTAAGGGAGAATTTTCAGATAATGGGGTAAAAAATCCTTTAAGTCATACACGTGGAGCTCTTTCTATGGCAAGAAGTCAAGATAATGATAGTGCTTCTTCACAATTCTTTATTGTTCAAAGTGATTCTACTTATTTGGATGGTCAATATGCTGTTTTTGGTTATGTTTATGAAGGCATGGACATTGTTGATCAAATTTGTAAAGATGTAAAGGTAGAAGATAATAATGGAACTGTAAAAAAAGAAAATCAACCTGTTATTGAATCGATTCGTTGTAAAAAGATATAATTAAAAAGAAGCTCAGGCTTCTTTTTTTAAGGCATTTTTTAATAATAAAACAGTAATAATAAACGCTGATAGATCCGCAACAGGGACAGCTATAAAAATACCATCTAAACCTATAATCGATGAAAAAATTATGATACAAGGAATTAAAATAATAATTTGTCTCAATAAATTTAAAACACTTGATATTTTTATCTTACCAATCGCTTGAAAATAGTTTGCACACATTACTTGTGCACCAATAAGCGGTAAACACATAAACCAAATATGTAAAGCATGGCTACATAATTTTACAACATCTGCTTCATCATTAAACATATAGACAATACTTTTTGTAAAAAATTGTACTGCGATAAAACCAATCAGAGCAATCATTGTAGCACCTATAATTGCATATTTTAATGTTTCTTTAACACGATTCATTTTTAAAGCACCATAATTATATGAAATCAATGGTTGTTGACCTTGCATCAAACCAGTAATTGGCATCAAAATAAGTGTTTGAATGCTTGTAACAATACCAATAGCACTTAACGCTAAATCTCCACCATATTCAACAAGAGACGCATTCAAAATAATATTTAAAACACTATTCGATATTTGCATTAAAAATGCAGGTATTCCTGTTTGAATAATTTGTTTTGAAATATTCAACTGTAATTTCAATAAAGTTGCATTTAAAGGAATAATCGTTCTTTTTCCAAATAAAAATGCAAGTTGCCATAAAGCACTTAAAAACTGTCCACCAATCGTTGCAAAAGCAGCTCCTTGCATTCCCATATGGAAAATACAAATTAAAATATAGTCAAATAAAATATTAAACCCTGCTCCGATCAATTGTGAAATCATGGCATTTTTAGGATTTCCTTGAGCTCTAGAAAAATTATTTCCTGCCATTGCAATACATTGAAAAACAGCACCATATAAAATAATACTTAAATAATTTTCAGCATAAGGCAAAACAGTTTTTGAAGCACCTAATAAACGTAACATTGGTGCTAAAAAAACATTTCCTAAAATCATAAAGACTAGGCCTAAAATAATTGTTAAAGTTAGACCATTTCCCATATACTTTCCAGCTTCTTCCTTTTTACCTTGACCTAATGCTATTGAAAAACGAGTGGCTCCACCCATTCCAATCATTAAAGAAATGGCCATTAAAACAAGAGTTACAGGATAACAAATACTAATTCCTGCTAAACCAATTGCCCCCAATTCTGGAGCATTTCCAATAAACATACGATCAACGATATTATAAATTGCATTAACAAGCATTCCGATAATAGCTGGAATTGAAAATTCTACTAATAAAGGTAATATATTTTTAGTCCCCATCTTATCCTCATTTTTCATACGTATCCTCCAAATTCATTTTCATTTTTAATAAAAGTTCTTCTAAAAGAATAAGCTCATTTTGATCAATATCTTTAATCATCATCTCTGTTGTCTCTTTAATGACATCTTTAATTTTAGGATATAATTCTTTTCCCTTAGAAGTTAAAGACAAAACATGATTTCTTTTATCTTCTTTTGAAGTTTTTTTAATAATAAATCCCTTATCTTCTAATGTTTTTAAAATTCTCGTAACTGCACTTTTATCAATTTGTAATCTTTTATTTAAATATTCTTGTTTGATATTATTTTCTTCATAAATAATTTTTAAAGTAATCGCTTGTCCATGGGATAAACCAAACTCTTTAAGTTGGACATTCATATAACTATTTTTTTGATTATGAAGAATAGAAATTAAGCGTGATAAATTCATATTCCCTCCTATAGTTGACACATCAACTATAGGGTATTTTATATTTATTGTCAATAAAAAAAGAAATATATATCGAATATATACTTCTTTTATATTGTGTTATTTAAGAATTGAAAGAAGAACTTTTTCTATCTTATTAACATCTATTGGTTTTGATATATGTCCATTCATCCCTTGAGCAACCGCCTTTTTTCTATCTTCCTCAAAGGCATTAGCTGTTAAAGCAATGATAGGAATCGTGGCTTTGTCTTTATTTGACAATTGACGAATAGTTTGTGTTGCCTTATAACCATCCATATGAGGCTTTGAATATCCATTAAAATCAAATCATAGCTTTTAGCAGGCATTTGTTCCATTTTAGCCACACATTGAATCCCATCTTCAACACGCTCAACTATTAATCCCATATCTTCTAAAAGAGTAATCGTAATTTCAGCATTCAAATCATTATCCTCTGCAAGTAAAATATGTTTCCCCCGAATATTTTTATTTGCATTCAACAAAGACAAATCTTCATTTACTTGCGCGTAATATTTTTCATCAGCAAGGTGATGTTTTAAAACAACTGTAAACTTACTTCCCTTTCCTAATTCACTTTCTACATCGATCGTACCACCCATCACATCAACGAGTTTTTTACAATCGGCATTCCTAAACCCGTTCCTGCAACAGCTTGTTCATATTCATATCCATAACCACTACGCTTCCCTTTTTTCCCTGTAATATGATAAGAATCTTCCTACCACCCTACACGTATTTTTCCTTCATTTGCTCGTACAGGAATTGAAAATAATGAAAAAACCAGGATAAAACCTATAAAAATGCATCCACATTTATTTAAAATATGGTTTATTTTTTCATCATTTCTCCCTCTTTTCATGATTAAAATATTTTGTAAATACATCTTTTAATTTTTCTATATCAACTGGTTTAGCAAGATGTTCATTCATTCCAAGTTGTAAAGCATGTTTTCTATCTTCTTCAAAAGCATTTGCTGTCATCGCAATAATTGGAATTTGAGCATTTTTATTATTAAAACTTCTAATTATTTTTGTTGCTTCATAACCATCCATAATTGGCATTTGAATATCCATTAAAATAAGATCATAATATCCTTCTGGCATCTTTTCTAATATTTTTATACATTCTTCTCCATTTTTAGCTAAATCTATAATTACTTTAAAAGTATTTAAAAGTTCTATTCCAATTTCCGCATTTAATTCATTATCTTCTACAAGAAGAATATGTTTTCCTGAAAAATCAAGTGTTGATGTATTTCTTTCATTGACATTTTCAACTTGTAAAGAAGTTAAAAACGAAAGTTCTACAGTAAACTTTGTTCCTTTATTTAACTTACTTTCTACTTGAATTGTTCCATTCATCATATCTATAAGAGATTTAACAATAGGAAGTCCTAATCCTACTCCAGGTACTTTACTTTCTGTACTTGTTTTTTCTCTAGCAAATTCTTCAAAAATATGTGGTAAAAAATCTTCTTTCATTCCTATTCCATTATCTATAATTATAAAATGATATTTTACTTTATTATTTTCAAATGAAATTTCTTGGATCAATAATTCAATATTTCCACCTTCTGGCGTATATTTAATCGCATTAGAAAGAATATTTAAAACAATCTCTCTTAATTTAGTTTTATCACAAATAATATGATGATGTTTAATCTCCAAATGATAGGAATAATGCAATTTTTTCTCTTTAATTAGCGGTTCAACTACAACATTTATATTTTTAACTAAATCATCTAAATCTCCTATTTCCTTTTTTAAATCTAATTTACCACTTTCTATTTGTGTCATTTCAAGAATATAATTAATCAAAGAAAGTAAAATCGTACTTGATGATTTAAGTTTCGAAATATAATCCAATGCCTGTTTTTTATTATCTAAATTATTTTCTAATAATTGTGTATAGCCAATAATTGCATTCATTGGTGTACGAATATCATGAGACATATTAAATAAAAATCTTGTCTTTGCCTGATTGGCATGTTGTGCTTCAGTAGCCACTTTTTCAATTTGTTTTGCATAAACAGCTTCTTTTTCACGTCTTAAAATAATTTGCCAATAACCCATTGATAACAAAATAGCTACCAAAACACTTACAATACTTCCAAATATCTTATAAGACATTGGTATCCAACCTTGAAAAGGAACAATTTCAAAATACCATGTATCATTAGGTACTTCACAAGCAACACTTAATGTATGATTTAAAGAACTATGACCACATGACATAATTGTCACATGTTTTCCTTTGTTGCCCTCTTTCCAAACTTTAAAATGATAAGTGGCATCTTCTAATTTATCTACTTCTAATTCTTCTAAAAAAGCATCCCAATTTAAAACAAGAATAGAAAATCCCCAAAATTTCTTTTCATTTCCATCATTTATATAAATAGGGTCAAACAATAAAGCCCCTGTACCACCTTGTTTTAATTCATATGGACCAGCAATTGTATATTCTCCACTTTTTCTAGCAATATTCGCTTCTTTTTGACGTTCAGGAAGTTCCAACGTATTCATACCTATCACTTTTTCATTTCCTTTTAATGGATAGGCCTTTTCAATAATCCCATTAGGTGCTAATTCATATGCTTCAATAACATTTTTATTTTTTTTCATATAACTTGCAAGCTGATTAAACTGTTCATCACTGATTGTATGTTTTGAAGATATAATATTTTTAAACATTTCAGAATTTTCTAAATATCTTCCAAGCTGTGTTTCTATTTTTCGAACAGTATCTTCTGCAGTATAACTTGCACTTATTTTTTCTTTATTTACTTCAAATTGAATTAAAAAATTAAAACAAATCAACATGACACCCATCACTATAATAAAAAATAGGCCTGTTTTTCTTTTTAATTTATTTAATTGAACAACTTCTTCTTTATTCATTACTTCTACCTATCTACTCGAATGATTCTTATGAGTCCATTATACACATTTATGTAAATTTTCTCTATAAAAAGCTTGATAAAATAAAAAAGAGCAATCTTAACGATTACTCCTTTATACAAATTAATAAGCTTTTGCAAAGTAAACAACTTTTTTAGCTGGTTTACCACAAATTGGACAAACATCTCCAAATGGTTCTTCATCCTCTTTGATACATCTAGATGTAGCACCTGTTTCTTCTTTAATTTGAGATTCGCAAGCTTCATCTCCACACCACATCATACGAATATATCCAGCTTTTGTATCTAAGATTTCTTTGAATTCATCATATGTTTTTGCAGTTCTAATATTTTCATTTCTAAATTTTAATGCTTTTTCATACATTTCATCATGAATTTGATCTAATAATTGATGAATTGTATTTGGTAATTCTTCATTTAAAGCATATGTTTCTTTTGTACCATCTAATCTTTTAGCTAAGACACATTGTCCTTTTTCAATATCTTTAGGTCCAATTTCAAGTCTTAATGGAATTCCTCTCATTTCAGCATCTGCAAATTTATATCCTGGTGTTTTATCACTCGCATCTACTTTAACACGTAATCCAGCTGCTTTTAATTGTTTTTCAATTTCATAAGCCTTATCTAAAACGCCCTCTTTATGTTGCATAACTGGAACGATCATTACTTGAATTGGTGCTACTCTTGGTGGTAAGACTAAACCATTATCATCACCATGTACCATAATAATTGCTCCAAGTAAACGTGTTGATACTCCCCAAGAAGTTTGATAAACATATTCTTGTTTATTATCTTTATTTAAGAATTTAACATCGAAAGCTTTTGCAAAACCTTGACCAAAATAATGAGATGTTCCTGATTGTAAAGCTTTTCCATCATGCATTAAAGCTTCAATTGTATAAGTTTCTTCAGCTCCAGCAAATTTTTCACTTTCAGTTTTACGTCCAGTAACCATTGGAATTGCAAGTAAATCTTGTGCAGTAGAACGATAAATTTCTAACATTTGTAAAGTTTCTTTTCTTGCTTCTTCTTCACTGGCATGAATTGTATGTCCTTCTTGCCATAAAAATTCAGACCCACGTAAAAATGGTCTTGTTGTTTTTTCCCAACGTACTACTGAACACCATTGATTATATAATTTTGGTAAATCACGATAAGAATTAACAATTTTTGCATAATGTTCACAGAACAAAGTTTCAGAAGTAGGTCTAATAATTAAATTTTCTTCTAATTCATTTAAACCACCTTTTGTAACAACGGCACATTCTGGTGCAAAACCTTCTACGTGATCAGCTTCTTTTTGTAATAAAGATTGAGGGATCAACATCGGCATATAAACATTTTCATGTCCTGTTTCTTTAAATTTTTTATCCATATGATTTTGAATTTGTTCCCATAAAGCATATCCATAAGGGCGATAAATAATAAACCCTTTCACACCACTATAATCCATTAATTCAGCTTTACGACATACATCTGTATACCATTTAGCAAAATCAACATCTCTAGCAGTAATAGCTTCATTTTTCTTGTTATTTGCCATCTTTTTTCCTCCTCTAAAATGCTCCTCTATTTTACTATAGAAATGATAAACAAGCAAGATTAGATCATCTGAATCACACTTTGTTTTTGTTTTCTTTCAACTACAAGTTGTCGTTCAATACGATCTTTTAAATCACTAACATGTGAGATGATTCCAATTAATTTATTTTCATGATGCAATTCCATTAAACAATTCATTGCTTGATCTAATGATTGACTATCTAGAGAACCAAACCCTTCATCAATAAAAAGCGTATTTAATTCAATTCCTCCAGCATAATCTTGAACCATTCTTGAAAGTCCTAAAGCAAGAGATAAAGCCGCTTTAAAGGATTCCCCACCAGAAAGTGTCTTAATACTTCTAATATTTCCACTTTCTTGATCAAAAACATCTAATTCTAACCCTTGCTGACTTCTTCCTTTACCTGCATCATCTTTTCTTAATAATTGATATCTTCCTTGACTCAATTGTTTCATGATCACATTGGCATAAATCAACATATTTTCAAAATAAGTTGCTAGTACATATCTTTCAATCGACACTCTTGCATTATTTTTACCACTTGCTAGATTATAAAGATCTAAATATCTTTGATAAGTATCTTCATCTTTTTCTAATTGTTGATTGATTTTTTGAATATCTTTGATCATTTTTTCTTTTAATGAATAATCTATTTTTAATTTTTCTAAATCATCATTTTTTTCTCTCAATTGTTGATTTACTTCTTTAATTGTTTCACTTAAAGAAGATAAATCAACATATGTTGAATCTTTGACTTCATTTTCTAATGAAATAATCTGTTCATTTAAACTCTTTAAAGAAATTAAATAATCTTGATATTTCTTTTCCAAGATACTGATTTGATTGATTTGTGTTTTTAAATTTAAAAATTCTTCTTCATTTATAAATGCATCTAAAGCAGTATGATATTTATTATCTAATTCATCATATATTTCTTGTTCTTGAATAATTTGTTGATTCAATGACGAAATTTTTGTTTTTATTTCAAGATATTTATTTTTGACCTTTTCATAATCCTGTTGAATAGTTTCTATTTCTAATGAAAGTTGACGATATTCTTTTTGAACTTGTTGATAATTTTTATTAACTTCTCCAATTTCATATTGTCGCAGTGAATCATCTAATTTACCAGATAATTGATGAATTTGTACTTGAATATTCTCTAGACTTTGTGCTTGTTTTAATTCTTTACTTTCATAAGTAGACATATCTTTCAATGAAAGAGCCACACTCTTTTTAAGCTTTTGAATATATTTAAGTTCATCTTGTAATTCAAGATATTCTTTTTTCATTCTTTTTTCATCTTTTGATAAATGATCTAATTCTTTAATAAAGATTTCTTTAGATATCTCTTCTTGAATATTAAGTTCACTTGAAAGTTGTTTTGTTTGTTTAACAAGCATTTCCTTTTTTTGATTAGACAAGAGTATTTTTTGTAAGATATCTTGTAACCTATGTTCTTGTTGTTTTACTTTTTTAGCTTGTTGATCTAATTTTTCTTTTGTTATATCTTCTTTTTCAATTTGTGCCGGATGAGGATGATGTAAAGAGCCACAAATAGGGCATGGTTGATCCTCTTTTAATTGTAATGCAAAAATACCTGCTTGTTTTCTAAAATACAATTTTTCCATTTGATTATATTGCATTCTTTCATGATCAACTTGTTTTTCAACAACTGTATACTCTTCTTGTAAATCACTTTTATTTTCATTAAGTTTGAGTATTTGATCATAATAATCCGACAATTGATGAACTTTTACTTTTTGTTCGTTTAAACGAACATATTGTTGTTTGATCAGTTCATATTTAGATTGTACTTGTTGTTCACTTTGGATTCTTTCTTGATCTCTTTGCAACCCATTTTCAAATTTTTCTTTCTTTTTTAAAAAGAGTTTATGTTCTTCATCTAACATTCTATATTGTTGTTTTAGAGTTTGTAAGTTTTGATAATCATTTTGATATTGATAGATTTGATTGATTAATTGTTTCGTTTCTTGAATTTGGTTTTGTAATTTTTCTTTTGTTTGTTGTTTGTAGTCAAGAGAATTTGCTTGTACCTTTTTTTCTTGATAATCTTTTTCAAGTTTTTTTAATTGTTTTAAAAAATCTTCTTGATTTAAGTTTAAGGTTTGAAGTTTCTTTTGTTGTTTAATATAAGAAATATATAAATAATTTGTTTCTTGTGCTTTTTTTAAAGTATCTACAGTTTTATTTAATTTTTGATAATCATTTTCTTGTTTCTTTAAATCTTGAAATTGTTGTTTTAAATCTTTTAATTGTATTAATCGTTGATTTTGCAAGCGATAGAGTTGTAATTGTTGTTTCTTTTGATCTAAATCTTTTTTTAAATCATCATATTCTTTTTGTTGACTTGCGATAAGTTTTGTTTGTTTAGATAAATATTCTTGATGATCTTCAACTTGTAATTCTTGCATCAAATCTTTCCTTTTATTCAATAATAAATCATATTTATCCTGATACGTTTTTAGATGAACTTTAAGTTTTTCTTCTAACTTTTGATACGTCTCACTATGAAATAACTCTCTTAATACTTTTTCTCTTTCATCACTTGAAGCCATAATCAATTTTGTAAATTCTCCTTGAGCAATCATACAAATCTGTTTAAATTGTTGATCATCGACCCCTAATAAAGAAATCATTTTTTGATTGACTTCTTTAATACCTTCGACCATTTTGCCATCTGGTAAAATAAGTAACGCTGAAGGTTGTTTAGGTGTTTTTTTCCCTTCTAGATAATATTTAGGATTTCTTTTAATTGTATAATTTTGTTGATGCAAAGAAAATGAAAATTCAACAAAAGTAGGAATTTCATTTAAGGCATGATCACACCTTAAACTGTCCGTTTGTCTAATTTGACCACTTGTTTTACCATATAAAGCAAAGATCATGGCATCAAAAATCATCGTTTTTCCACTACCTGTAGGCCCTGTAATTAAAAAGAGACCATCTTCTTGAAATGATTCAAAATCGATTGTGATTGTATCTGGATAAGGTCCAAACGCTGATAATGTAAGGCTAATGGGCATCATCTTCACTTACCTCCTCTAGTAATTGTTGAATAATTTCTTCACTTTCTTGACTCATTGCTTCACCTTTCATTTTTTCATAGAATTCTTTAAATATTTCTATTGGAGATTGTTTTTCAACATCTAAGGAAGAAGCTGTTTGATTTGTTTTAAGTTTTTCTAGTGATTGATAAGTAATTTGTAATAAATAAGGGTATTTTTCTTTTAAAAAATCATATGCATGACCAATGACTTGTTTATCTAATAATTCTACCGCTACAAAATCATTTTCATTATTTGGATAATGTAAAACATCTTCATATTTTCCAACGACCTTCACTAGATCTTTTTGTGGCTTTAAAGGAATAATTTGCGTAGAAACCCCAGTTTCATCAATAGTTACTTCAACCATTCCTTTTTTTTGATGAACTTCATCAAATGAATACTTCATTAAACTTCCTGCATATCTTACATAATCATATTTAATTTTTTGACTTGCATGAATATGACCTAAAGCTACATAATCAAAATCTTTACATAAATCAACATCAATAATTTCACTACCACCCACGGAAAGAATCACTTCACTTTCACTTCTAATCACTTCTTTATTTCCCGCAATAAATTGATGTGTTACAAGAACTTTAGGATGGTCTTCAACAAATGTTTGTTGACCTAAATAATATGCAAAAGCATCCTGATACGTTTTTAAATCATCTTTTTCATATAAATAACGTATATAAGAAGGTTTAAAAAAAGGAACCAAATAAAAATAAACACCTTCTATTTCAATTGGTCTTATTTCTTTTTCAGGATAAGAAACAATATACAAACCTTGACTTTGAAGTAAAGAACTTGCAAAATCAAGTCTTTCACTGCTATCATGATTTCCTGAAATGATCAATACTTTTTTATGATAATGTAAAATCATTGCTTCTAAAAAATGATTTAAAGCAACTATACTTTCTTTAGAGGCAATCGCACGATCATAAACATCTCCAGCAATTACTAAAGTATCTATTTTTTTTTGAACCATATAATTCATCACTTGATTTAATAAATCAATTTGAATATCTAATAGATTATTTTGATAAATAATTTTACCTAAATGTAAATCCGCTAAATGTATAAATTTCATAACTCCTCCAAATTCAAACAATATATTCTTTTTATATAATCACCTTGATCAAAATCTTTCTTCAAACATGCAGGTACTTCTTTTGTTTCAAGATACTTAAATGGCAATGACTCAATAATCTTACGACTTGCTATATTATCAGGAGAACATGTAATCATTAATTGTTTAAATCCTTTTTCTTTTGCTTTATCAAACAATAATAAACAAGCATCTTTACTATAATGATGCCCTCGGTATTCCTTTTCTATCGTATAACCAATATGTCCATCATAATATCTTTCTTCATTACTACCTTCTCTTAAGACAATTCTTCCTACTTCTATATGATCGACCATGATTAAATATATATAATAAGGTTTCCAACCACATGGAAGATTTTCTTTTTCATATGTTAAAAGTTCTAATTTCATAAAATCACCTATCCCTATTGTATCATGTATCTTTCAACAAATTAATATAATAATCTCTTTTAAATCCATTTATTTCCACTTTAAAAATTTATTTTACATATTCTTTATTTATTTAAAATATGCTATTATAGATAGTAGGAAGTGATAAATATGTATAATTTATATAAAGAATATCTAGAATCTGAAGAAACTGATCTAGAATACTTTGACTGATTAGATAATCAAATACTTTTACGTTCTCGTGATAGAAAGCTTGAAGAAGCAAATAAAAAATATGAAAATCTAATCAATGAAATAAAAGAAATGATTGATGAAACAAAAGAGAGCATTATCAAATACTCTCAACTAAAATTTCATGAAGATATAAGCAGTTCTATAAATACTCTTTCTAAATATCAAATTTTTGATCTTTTAGATCATTTATATGATTTTAAAGAATTTGAAGAATTAAAAAAACATCTTCAAAACTTAAAAATTTTAATTTTTTGATAAAAAAGAAGGAAAACACTCATAAAAAGTCAATATAAATAATGGAGGACTTTTTATGAACAAAAATAGAGAGAATTTTAAAAAATATTCAAATGATTTATATTTTCATCATTTGCTTGTTGAAAATGAAAGAATTAGAACCCTTATTTGTCAAGAGCTTATTTTAGACAGAGAGATTGTTTCTACTAAATTAAAAAACGCACAACAATATGGTAAAAATTTCTATGAAAAGAAACTTATTTTAGATATTTTAGCTATTGATGATGTAGGTGATCTCTACAATATCGAATTACAAACTTATGGTTTAAATGAAGAGATACTTGTTCGTTTTGAACTTTATAATGCTGAACTTTTAAGACAACAAGTAAAACAGGGAGAAGATTATACTAGTGCTCATGTTGTAAGATCATTAATTATTAGTTATGGGCATATTTTAGACAATGCTCCTCTTTATAAATGTCACTTTAGAATGGTTGATGATGAACATCATATTGTCTATCCATTTAATCGCATGGAAATAACAATTATTCAACTCGAATATATCAATCAAGTAATCAATGAAATGACGAGTTTTAATCAGTTGATGTATCTCTTTAAAAACGAAAAACCATATGATAAAATTGAAATAGATTATAGAATAAAGGAAGCGATACAAATGCATGACAAATATATATCTTCTGAAGAATCATACCTAGAATATCTTGATCGTTTAGATAATGAAATATTGCTTCGTTCTCGTGATAGAAAAATTAAAGAAGCGAATCAAAAAGTCGTGGAAGAAAAGCAAAAAGCTGAAGAAGCGAATCAAAAAGCCGAGAAAGAAAAGCAAAAAGCGGAGGAAGCGAATCAAAAAGCCGAGAAAGAGAAGAAAAAAGCGGAGGAAGCAAACCAAAGAGCTGAAAAAGCAAATAACGAAATAGATAGTATTCTTGATGAAACAAAGGAAAGTATTATTAAGTATATTAAAATGCAATTTCATGAAGATATCAGTGATTTTATAAGCACTTTTTCTAAACAACAAATTCGTAATCTTCAAAAACATCTATATGATTTTGAAGAATTTGAAGAATTAAAAAATTATTTTCAAAAACCAAAGGGTTTGTCAAGAAAAGTGTGTAAGTAATTTAAAACTTACTAAAAAATAGGTTATTCAAGTTTGTAATTATTTCTTGTAGTGTCACTAAAAGAACTTGTGTTTAATAAACAGCAGTGTTAAAACCTATCTTTAATACTGCTGCTTTTTGAGTATATAAAAGGTTATGCAATATATGAATAATTACATCCTTCTCAAATCAAAAGAATAAGCAGACTCGCTTATTCTTTTTAACTATCTTATTAATTGTCTTAATTCTCCAACATCAAGAGAATATCTTTCTGCTACCATACGATTTACTTTTCCAGTATTTACTAAAGTAGCAAGTGATGCATTTAATGTTGTCATTCCTTCATTTCTTCCAGTTTGAATCATTGTATCTATTTGATGACCCTTATTTTCCCTAATTAAATTTTTAATAGCGTCATTAGCAATCATGATTTCTAAAGCAGCTGCTCTTCCTTTACCACTTGCAAGTGGTAAAAGTTGTTGAGTAACAACCGCTTGTAAAACAGAGGCTAATTGAGCACGAATTTGAGCTTGTTTATGAGGAGGGAAAACATCAATAATACGATCAATTGTTTTAGGAGCACCAATAGTATGTAGCGTACTAAATACAAGATGGCCTGTTTCAGCTAAAGTAATAACTGCTTGAATCGTTTCATAGTCTCTCATTTCTCCAACAAGAATAACATCTGGATCTTCACGCATGGCACTTTTTAAAGCTGTATCAAAAGAATCAACGTCTTCATAGACTTCCCTTTGATGAATAAGAGCTTGTTTTTGTTGATACACATATTCAATTGGATCTTCAATGGTAAGAATATGACAATTTCTCATTGAAGAAATAAAATCAATCATTGCTGCTAAAGTTGTTGATTTTCCACTTCCTGTAGGACCGGTTACTAGAACAAGTCCTCGAGGAAGTAAAGCCAATTTATGTAAAACATCAGGTAAATTTAATTCTTCTAATGTCTTGATTTGTTCATTGATGATACGAATTGCGGCTGTCATATAACCTTGTTGAAAATAAATATTAACACGATGTCTTCCTAAATCATTTACATAGACAAAGTCAGCATCTTCATGTTTTTCTACAATCTTTAAAATTCGATCTTTACACATTGATAAAATCATTTCTTTTATTTCTTCATTACTAAAAGTTTGTTCAAATTCAATAAGTTTTCCATCTTGTCTCAATGTTATACCTGTATTTTCACCAATATGAACATCACTACATCCTTTAATTCTTGCATCATTTAAAATATCATTAATATTTGCCATAACATTCCCCTTTAATCAATATAAGCAATAATCTTATTGAATTCATCTACTGTTGTTTTACCTTCTTTAACAAGTTTTAAAGCTTGATCTCTTAAAGTTTCTACTCCTTGTTCTTCAACAAGATATTTCATAATATCATCTATTTCTTCTTGATTAGAAATCATTTTACGTACTTTACTATCTATTTCAATAACTTCATGAATAGCAATTCTCCCCTTATAACCTGTTTGATTACAATGAGGACAGCCTGTTCCTTTAGATATATATTTGATTCCTTCTTGTAAAGCTAAACGATCAGATAATGAAGTAGCTACTTCCTTTTTACAATAAGGACAAACCTTTCGCATTAAACGTTGAGCAACAACACCTACTAAACTGTTAGCAACCATATAAGGTTCAACACCCATTTCTTCAAGCCTAACAATCGTACTAATAGCATCGTTCGTATGTAATGTACTGACAACCAAATGTCCTGTAATAGCTGCACGAACAGAAATTTCAGCAGTTTCTTTATCACGCGTTTCTCCAACCATGATTACATCTGGATCTTGTCTCATTAAAGCACGCAATCCTCTATCAAATGTAAGGTCAGACATTGTATTGACTTGCATTTGATTAATACGATTTAATTTTCTTTCCACAGGATCTTCAATCGTTGAAATATTGATTTGTCCTTGAGCTAATTTTTCAAGGATCATATAAAGTGTTGTAGTTTTCCCACTTCCAGTAGGACCTGTTACATAGATAATTCCATGTGGCATAGACATCATATGATTCATTTTCTTAAAGTTTTCTTCTGTCATTCCAAAAGTACTTAAGCGGTCAATAGTACTATTAGAATTTAAATAACGCATAACAATCTTTTCACCAAAAATTGTAGGAATAACAGATACACGAATATTTAACTCTACTCCATCGATAGTTCCCATAAAATGACCATCTTGAGGTAATCTCTTTTCAGCAATATCCATATTAGATAATATTTTAATTCTTACAATTAAAGCAGCTTGAATATTTTTATTCAAATCCAAATAATCAACAAGCATACCATCAATACGCATTCTAACGTGTAATTTATCTTCAAAAGGTTCAATATGAATATCAGATGCACTATTATTATATCCTCTAATTAATAAAGAATTTAATAACTTAACAACAGGTGTATCATCTTCATTAGCATCAAATAAATTTAAATCCTCTTCAACCTCTGGAACACTTGATTCATCAATATCATCTACTAAATTCAAAGTATCAACATCTGAATAATATCTTTCAATAGCAATTTGAATATCTGCTTTTGTTGCAAGTGAAACACTAATACGACAACCTGAAACAAGTCTTACATCTTCTAACCCATAATAATTTAAAGGATCACTTGTTGCTACTGTTAACACATTATCATTAAAAGCATACCCAATGACATTATATTTTTGTGCCATTGCTTCAGGAATCTTTTTAACAGCATTAATATCAAAATCTATATTATCCAATGAAACTAAAGGCTCAGCTAATTTATCAGATAAAGCTTCTAACATTTGTTGTTCACTAACAAAACCTAAATCTATTAAATGTTCCCCTAATCTTTTACTTCTATCTTTCTTTTGGGCATCTAATGCAATCTGTAACTGTTCTTCATTAATATACCCATATTCTTTTAATACTTCACCTATTGGTAAACTTTTCATGTGTCAACCTCCTACGCTAATAAAACAGTCCAATATAATTTAGGATAAAAAACATCATTCCATGGATATGTCTTCGTTAAAACATTTTGTTGTGCTACTATATATTCTGTAGGTCCTACGCCAGTATATGCTTTACATGCAACAATATCTCCTTTCATATATGAACTTGTTTCGTCAAAATTCAAATCTATTTTCACCCAACCACTGCTAGGATCACCTGGAGCTTTATTATCTTCTTTTTTATTTGTAAAATTTGCTTTTTTTATCCATAAATCATAGAATGATTCATCATATTTATTTTTCATTTTTACAATATCCCCATCTTTATAAAATGTATCACTAGAAAATTCTTTAAAGTCTTTTTTTTCTGTATCAAGTAGTACACTTAAATTATTTGGAAAATATTTTTTCACAACCGTTTCAACTGTTCGTACATTTTTCTTTGCATATGTTTTTTGTTTAACTTCATTAATATCTTTTATTTCTTCCCAACCAACATTGTATGGATCATCAGGTTTTTGCCAAGTTACTAAAGGAAGAATAGCTTTATAATACTTATGATTATATATTATTATATCACCATATTCATAAGCACTATCTGCATCGTAATCTCTGCTTAATTTTTTCCATCGAAAATTAATTCCTGGTGTTTCATTATTATCATCAACCATTCGTTCCCACCAATTATTATTATACCAAACTATATCTCCTTTTTTAAAAATCTGACCTTTTCCACTACTACTATAAAATACTCCCCAATAATTAGTAACATCAATATTAAATCTTATATCCGCTACCGTACCATCTCTTGTTTGATCCGTATCAGTAGGTTCATCTTTTTTATCTTCCTCTGGTTTTATTTCAGAATAATCTCTTTTATACCAAATTCTATACTTTTCATTATCTTTTTCAGTATTTATCTCATTAACAACAGAAACTTTACTTAAAACATTATTAAATGGATTGTATGTACTATCTGCTTTTTTTGTTTTCTTTAGATTTAAAAATTCAAAAGTATGTGATGTTCTGTATTTTATATCATTATCTTTTTTTAGATAAATCTTCATATCTAAACGATAACCATTTTTAAATCCATTAACATCTATTTCTAACTTTCTTTTATTGTAGTAATAATCTTCATCAAATACAACTTTTTCATCTCGATATAACTGACCATTTATAACATAAATACTATGCCAATCATCTCCATCAGGCTTAGTTTCTTGAATTCTAACATCTGATGAATATTCAATTTCGGAATTAATAAAATCCAAAATACCATCTCCAACAGATTTATCTGTAGATAAAGCTGTTGTATCTTGAAAATAACCTAAAGAATTAATCAAGATGCCACCAGTAATTGTCATTAAAATAGAAGCTATCAATAAAACTACTGTTATTTCAACTAGCGTCATCCCTTTTTTATTAAGCTTTCTTGACATCTCAATCTCTCCTTTCTATTCTTCAGCACTTACAATTTGCCATCTTGTTGCTTGATATTTAGATATAAAATTAGAAAATTTTGAGTAACTTTTTTTAAAATCTTCTCTACCATACATATTTTTTTCACCATTACTTAATTTATCAAATACATACCACTCATCAATATCCTGTGAATTATTATTATAGATTGCTTGAATATTATTTGGTAATTCAACATCAGAATGATTGTACAATGTGATAAATATATAATCCTTGTATTTTTGATTATCAAATAATTCATTTAACGGAGTATTTTTTGTATATGTTGGCATTAATGTTGGATAACAGTAATTTTCTCCGTTTGTTCCTGGATATACTTCCTTTTTTTCACTATAAATATTATCATTCCATTTTCCAAGAGCTTTCGCAGTATTTTTAGTAATAGCAGGCATTTCTGATTTATTTGGATAATATCTTGCAATATATATTTCACCAAGTCTTTCAGCAAGATTTGTATTCGTATCAATTCCAAGATTTTTTAGTTGCTCTTCGCTTGTATATTGTAATAAATAATTCCTAACATCTTTTTTTATACTAGATACATCTTTTGTAGCATCCCAACGATTATTTTTCACTAAAAATTCCTTTATTTCTTCCATCATTCTACAATATGACTTATATAATCCTGTTGCGACATCTGATGTTGATTCATCAGGTGCAGTTGATTTAAGAGTCATATTACTTGTAAAAGAACGTAATTGATTATCAGAAAATTGCTTGCTTGTAGCTCTAAAAACACTTCCTTGTAACAGCACTTCATTCTCTGTATTTTTATAAAAATAAATTTGTGATGTAGCTTCCTCTCTTTTTACTTTTACTTTTTCATTATCTTCCACATCCCCATTTTCATCAGGGATAAGTGCAGCTCTTACATTTGCTGTTGTTTCATTATATTGATTAGATTCATAAAATAATCTATTTACAGTTACGAAACCTTGGACCATGATCAATGAAGCAGTTGAAATAATCAATAAAGAAACAACAACTTCAATCAATGTCATTCCTTTAATATCCTTTTTTAATCTTTTCATGATGAAGCCCCCTCATATTTATAAATATTCCATTGTTCTCCATCAGATTCTTTTTTCATAATGGCATTAACAGTTGAAATTTGATTGGCATAGGTTGCTTTTACTTGAATCGTTAATTTATTATTTTGATTTTTAGTAATTGTTACATAATTAACTTTTCCCATTTTTTGATTTGTAAGAGTAATCTCATCACTTTCTATTCTTTTAACATCACCATCATTTGTTGGAATTAATTTTTTTGTATTATCCGCAATTACTTGATCATTTCCTTCAAAGGTTTCAGAAGACGTTGATTGCGTAATTTGGTTAACTAACGCTTGAGCAACAGACTGTGCTGTTAATTCAGCTTGTGTTTTAGACTTATATTGAATTGCTTTGTTATAACTTATATATGCAAAAGACAAAGAGGCACCTACAATGACTACAAGAACCATAATCAATGTAATTGCCCATACAATTGTTGATCCCTTTTTATTTTTCATTGTTTGCACCTCTTTTACTATTTTTCTACCATATAAACTGTATATGTAATTGTTAAATCCAAGTTACCTGTTGAATTTTCATAAGCAACAGAATTAATATGTAAACCACTCATATTTTTAACATCTTCAATTAAATTGAGTAAATTAGCTTTTGTTCCTTTACATGTTTGTGTAACAACACATGAATAAACTAAAGCATTGGATGATTTAGATTCATCTGTATTATCATTTGCGTTATCAGATGAATTATCATCACTCTTTTTACTTGATAAATCTGTTTGTGTTATTTCAGACATTGTTAAATTAGTAGGACTGATTTTATGTTCTATTGTTAGATTTGTAATCAATTGATCAATATCTTCTTTTGACATAAGATTGTAAAATTGATCATTTAAAGCTTTAATTTCTTGATTAATATTCATAATTTGTGTTTTGATATCTTCTGTTGAAGAAGATGAACTTGTTACTTTTAATTCAGTAAGTTGTAATTCTAAACTATCTTTTGAAGACTTTAATGATGTATGTGATGTTAATTGTGGTTGTAATAAAATCAACCATCCAAAACAAACAATCAATAAAATCACTAATATATAAATCAATGTCTTTTCTCTAGAAGAAAGTTTTTTAAATGAATCTTTAATCTTGTCCACTTGTCGTACCTCCTTCTAATGTACATGTAATCGATGATTTATAAGTAATTGGTGTCGTATTCGTTACTGTTTGTGTTGTTGTCGCACCTGTTGTAGGATCTGTTACGGTTTCCGTTGTTTCACTAACACCACCATCTTGAGTATATCCATTGTAATCAACTGTTTTAAAAGTACCTGATTCTCTAAGTGTTCTTACTGTTTCTTCACAACCATTAACTTTAGAAGCTGTTACAGTAAGTGATATAGCTCCTGTTTCTTGATTAAATGATATTGAATCAATTGTTAAGTTCTTACATGATTTATCAATTGTTTCTAAAATACCTTTATCAATTTGAGGGTATTTTGATAATGTTTGTGTAATTGTTTGTAAGTTTGTAAGTTGTTCATTGAGCTTACTTAATTCTTTTTGTTGATCAGAATTTGTATTAGATGCTGTTGCAGCAAGAGCCTCTTCTATTTGTGTTTGCAATGTATCAACATCCTTTTGCAAATTTCTATTAGTGATTGTTAAATAAAGTGTACTTGTCGCAAAAATAAGAATGAGTAAAACAGGTAATGCTATAAGCAAGAGTGTTTTAGAATTTATATTTATTTTTTTCTTTGTTTTATAGACAGATAAAAAATCAATATCTTTGTTACTGTTTCTTGCCATCTTATCTCCTCCATAAACTTCCTACAAATAAATATTTATGAATAGGAAAATTATTATCTTTACTACAAGTATAGTTTGTTGGTTTAAAACGAGATGTCTCAATACTCAAATTAGAAGAAATAGTTGACATCAACATATCTTCTTCATAAGTTTCTAGCCCCGCAAAATAGATTTTTTCTAATTGGGCATCTTTATAAGCACCTTTAGTAAACTGCATTAATTTAGTAAGTGAATTGGATAATTCAGTAATAAAAGCAACTGTTCCACGATCAGAGAAAATACGTATTCTATTAGCTATTTCATATTGTCCATTAATAAATAAATAATGAATAACATCTTGTCCATTGATTACTGTTAAAACATAAGATAGATTTGTTAATTTAGGAATAGATTCTGTTAATTTAATAATTGAATTTGTCATAATATCAATTGATTCTAATGAAATTCCCATTTCATCAAACAAATCAATATACGGCTTTAAAAACTCTCTTTCCATTGCCGAACATAAAACGAGTTGACCTTCTTTACCTTCAACTTTATCTTTTATGATTGCATAATCATATAATAAATCCGTATATTGACTTTCAACGTCAATAAATTCATCATTTACAAATTGAAGAATTTGTTTATGAGAAACTTTTGGTAAAACAGCACACTTCACTAAAATTTGCCCACTATCGACAACAAGTCTCACACTATCAACATTTTCTTTTTTTAAATCAAGTAAAACATCTCTAATAGGTTGATCATCAAGAATATTTCCATCAAGCATTGTTCCTTCAACAAATTCAAATTCTTTGCAAGAAGAAATATGAATATTATTTTTTGAAACATTTCCTTGAACCATTTGTAATCCTTTTGTTGATAAAAATACAATATAACTCATAATTCCTCCTACATATTTCCTACATTGTTATACAATGTATAAATTGGTAATAATACAGATATAATAATTAAACAAATCACAACCGCTAAAAAGATAATCATTAATGGTTGAATAAGGGTAATCATTCTCTCTGATGCTTGTTCTGCTTCAAAATCAAAATCATCTGCAAGAGTTGTAAGCATTGATTCCAAACGTCCACTTTCTTCTCCCACAAAAATACTACTTGTTAATTTAATATCAAAACCATCAATGTCCTTGATTGCTTGAGATAAACTTTCCCCGTTTCTTAATTTCTTAATAGCTCCGTCAAACTGTGATTCAATATAAACATTACCAATCGTTGTTTTAGCAATATTTAAAGCATTAACAATAGACATCCCACTTGTGTATAAAGAACATAAAGTTCTCGCAAATCTACTCGTATAAATTGTCATCAACAATTTACCAAACTTAGGAATTTTTATTTTTAATTTATCTACTTGAAAACGTACCTTTTCTACTCTAAGTAAAGCAATAAAAGTGACAACCAAACCTGCAGCAATCAATAAGACAAAATACCAATAATCTTGTAAAAACTTTGAAATACTAATATTAATTTTAGTAATCAATGGTAACTCAACATTTTGAAAAATATCAAAGAAAGAAGGAAGCACTGCTAAATAAACAATCAACAAAACAGCAATTGTAATAACAATTAAAATAATAGGATACATCATTGCTGACTTTGTTTTACCTTTAATACGATGATCCTTAGAATACTGATCAGACATTGTTAAAGCTGTTTTATCCATATTCCCACTTGCTTCACCTGAACGATACATTTGAATCATTAAATTAGGAAAAGCAACACCTTGAGCTTCCATAGCAGCGGATAAAGTATATCCTTGTTGTAACTTTACATAAATATTTTCATAAATTTTTTTTATTTTTTTATTATCTTCTCTTCGAACCATAATAGAAAAAATACGAATCAAAGATAAACCAGAAGCAAGCATTGTTCCTATTTCTCTAGAATAAGCTGATAATTCATTTAATTTCATTTTATACTGATTAACAGTCTTTTTAGTGACATCTTGGCAACTTACTAAAAACAAATTTTGTTCTTTAAGCTTTCTCACTAAATCATTTCGATCATCAGCTTCTAACGTTCCTCTTATTGTTTTAGCTGACATATCTTTCGAAATATATTTAAATGTAGCCATTCTATCACCTCTTTACATCATTAAATTTAAATACCAACTTATAATTTCACTACCATAAGATAAAGCAATAAAAATACCAATTGATAAATAAGGACCAAAAGCAATATGTCCTTTTTTATTAATCTTTTTACTTACCAATAAATAAATACTATAACTTCCTGCAAGTAAAATACCAATAAAAGCAGCAAGTAAACTATACTTCCATCCTAAAGCTATTCCTGAGACAAACATTAATTTAATATCTCCACCACCAAAAGATTCAGCAATTAAAACATTTAATAAAATCATTGGTACAGAAATACAAAACATACCCATAATACTTTCTAACAAAGACATATGTCTTACATACATTAAAACAATAGAAACAATGAACATGGCTATATTTAAACCATCAGGAATAATCATTGTATCAAAATCAATCATTGTAATCGCAAGTAAAATCATCGCAATCACAAACATTAAAATCGTTTCAATACTAAAACCAAAACGATAAAAACAAAACATACCAATCAATCCACCAAAAATTTCAATCAAAAAACCTCTAATAGGAATCGAAGTATGACAATAACGACACTTACCCCTTAAAAAAATATAACTTACAATAGGAATCAAATCATACCATTTTAAAGTCTCACCACAATGATCACAATGACTCCTTCCCTTTACAAAACTCTCATTTCTAGGAACACGATCAATCACAACATTCATAAAACTTGCTACACACATTCCTATTAAAAACATATATACATAAATTAAAATAATTATTGAATCCATAAAAACCTCATCTAATCAAAATTATGATTACTATCAGTACTTACAATCTTTACATCCTTATTCTTTGTGAGTATAGCTTCAATATGATGATCATCATCACTGATCCAATACATTTTATAAGTATTGCCATTTCTTTCTACATCAACATCATCTAACTCTGTCTTTTTTGCAATAATGCCTTTCAATTGATTATTATCTGCAGTAGCAATTGTATTACCACTCAATATATCTTTAATATAATTATTTATATCATCATCACTAGGATCATCTGTTGCCTTATACTTAGCCACTTCCGTTTCTACGACCGTATAAATAGAATGCGCTTCTTGAATATAGCGAGACTCTTTAGCTTCATTTACATAACCAATTACAGAAGGTACAGCAATCGCAGCTAAAATAGCTAAGATTACTAATACAACAATAATCTCTACCAACGTAAAACCTTTCTTATTTTTCATCTTCCTCACCCTAATTAACACTTACTGTTATATCTTTATTTCTTTTAATTACAGAATAAACATTCTTTCCATCATCACTTTTAAAATTAACATAGTACTCTGCATTATCTTTTCCAATATGACTACAAGTACCAAACGTCACTTTTTGAATACCTGTTTTTTTTGTTATTGTTTCTGTTAATTCTTTTTTATACTCAGTATTATTATAAGTATCATCATTTAATTCATTGCCTAAAGCTTTATACCTTGCTTCCTCTGTTTGAATAACTGTATAAATAGAATGAGCTTCTTCAATATAGCGCGTCTTTTTAGATTCATCTACATATCCAAGAACAGCAGGTACAGCAATAGCAGCTAAAATAGCTAAAATCACTAACACAACAATAATTTCTACCAACGTAAAACCCTTGTTATTCTTCAGTCTTTCCTTCATATGCCCATTCCCCTTTTTTGGTTATATTATAACATATATATACAAAATTTCTAATAATCCGACAATTATCTATTATATAATTACAAGAAATAATTAAACAAAAATGGCTTATAATAATATAAGTCATTTTAATATGCTAATTATTAATGAACAGAAAGAATATCTACTTTCTTATTTTTTGTTATTTGTGCGTCTATTATTTTACCATCTTCACTTGTCCAATTTAAAATATACATCTTTGAATCATTAGATGAATGGATATTACTTACTTTAGGTATTCCGGTTTTTTGAGAAACAATTCCTTCACCCACTGTATTAAATGTTGATTTATCACAAATTTTAGCATACATATACTCTTCCGCTCTATTATATTTCGATGGTATATCTGTATAATCTATTTCATTTGCAAGTTTTGTTTCTTCAACCTGAATAACAGTGTAAATAGCTTTAGCTTCTGCAATATATTTTTCTTTTTTAGCTTCTTCGACATATGCTAAAACAGAAGGAACAGCAATTGCAGCAAGTATTGCAAGAATAACTAATACAACAATTATTTCTACTAATGTAAATCCTTTCTTTTAATCATTTCAATTTCCTCAAATATGTAGAAATACCACTACTTTTTAAGTAGTGGCATCATCTTTATTTACTTTTATTAGCTTTTAGAAGTAATTTTAACATCGTTGTTCTTTGTTAAATCAGCTTTGATTGTTTTTCCATCATCACTTTTCCATTTAAGTTTATAAACTTGTTTATTATTTTTTGTTGTTGGAGCGATTTTTTCAACTTGTAATTTTGTCATATCAAACGCTTTTTTACAAATACCAGTTCCTGTATAATCTTTAGCATCTGCAGCAGCAGTACCTTTACCATAAGTAGGTGTTGTTTCTCCTAAAGCTTCTGATTTAGCTTCTTCAGTTTGAATTACTACATAAATTGAATGAGCTTCTTGAATGTATCTTTCTTCTTTAGCTTCGTTTACATATCCTAATACTGATGGTACAGCAATTGCAGCTAAGATAGCTAAGATTACTAATACTACGATGATTTCAACTAATGTGAAACCTTTTTTGTTAGATTTTTTTTGTAATTTCTTTAATAATTCTTTCATCATTTCTTTTTTTTCTCCCTTGTCTTGATATTTAAAGAAATCCTAGAAAGTTAAAAACCACCTATTATTTTGGTGGTTGCTATAACTTATAGACATACGAAAATATATCTTGATAGGTTAGGGCAACCGGCGATCATAGCACTTACGTACTTTAGACCCTAGGGCTTTGCGTCACTGTTTTTCAACAGCTTTGCCTTTTTCTTTTCTTTACAAATATATAATATTATTTTTAAAGGGAATTTGCAACAAATTCCCCTTAAATTCGACCTTTTTTCACATATTTTTATAATTGAACAATCAATTCTATTATTTTTTGATAGTTATCTTTAACTATTTGTAGAAGTTTACCTGCTTCTTCAAGTTCTTCATCATTTAAATTTTCTTTTTCTCTTAAACATTCTGTTAAATTACAACTTGCTTGATATAAATCATCAAATCCCAAATTAACACTTGTTCCTTTCAAGGTATGAATAAAACGGAAGGCTTCTTTATAATCAACTTTATTAAAAGCATCAATAAGATTATCAAATGTTTCATCATCTTTAAATTTCAATACAAATTTTCTAATAAATTCTTCACTAAATAATCTTCTTTTAACATCTTCAAAGTTCCCACCAACTTGTTTGTAAAATTCTTCTAACTCCATAAACAACTCTCCTATAATATTTCTATATCTCCTAATATCCCTAAAGCTTCTTCACCATCATAAATAACTTGTACAGTTATTTTAACATCTTTAATTGTATTATTGATTTTAAGTTTTGTATTCATCGAAAACTTATCTTTTTCTTTTTCTAAATCAATAGCTTGTTGTATGAATACATTAAAATCATTATTAATAAATAGTTTTGTAACTTTTTCATTACTTAATGGATCTATAATTTTAGGTTCTATATTTAATAATAATGCATCTTTTTTAGATAATGTAAGTAATGGTGGTACAACTGAATATTCAAATTGAATATTATTAGATAATTCACTGTAAAATTTATATTTTGATTTTTCAAAATATAAATCTTGATAAAGTAAATTAGATAAATTAAGACCTTCATCTTTTAAATGTTCTTGTGTACGTTCTTCAAAATATTCATTATCTTCATAAAATTCATTAATTTTTAAATCATTTTGAATGTATGATTCAATATCCATTAAACATTCTATAAGTAAAGGATTAAAAACACCACATTTGCCTTTTTGAATCATTTTTAAAGCTTCTTCATGACTATAAGCCTCTTTATAAACACGTTTACTTGTTAAAGCATCATATGCATCAACAATTGAAACAACTTGTGCCGCAATAGGAATTTCTTCTCCTTTTAAACCATCTGGATAACCATTTCCATCATATCTTTCATGATGCCATCGACATATTTGATAACCATATTTTACAATTGGTTCATCATTATAAAATGGTAAACTATTTAACATCTTTGCACCGATGATAACATGTGATTTCATGACTTCCATCTCTTCTTTAGTAAGGGATGATGGTTTATTTAAGATTTCTTCTGGAATAGCAATCTTTCCTATATCATGTAAAGAAGAAGCCACTTCAATTGAAATCATATCGTCTAAAGTTAAGGAATATTGATTTGTTTTCTTAACTAAAATATTTAATAACAATTTTGTAAGTTTTTTAATGTGTAATACATGTAAACCACTTTCACCATTACGAGATTCAACGATATGACTTAAGATCATAATCATCATATCGTTATTTTTATATTTTTCATAGATTTGTTTATTAATGATGGTTGTAAGTTTTTTTTGTCTTTTATAATGTGAAATAATATTATTTATTTTTTTTAAGACAACAGCAGATGAAAACGGTCTTGTAATATAGCCTGATACACCTAATTCATAGGCTTTTTCAATACTTTTATCATCTTTATCGATAGAAATAATCATCACTGGTACTTCTTCTATCAAATGATTTTGGTTCATATACTTTAAAACTTCAAAGCCATCCATTTCAGGCATGACAAGATCTAATAAAACAAGTGCAACACTTTTGCTATCAGATTTTAAATATTCTAAAGCTTCATAGCCATCTTTTGCTTCTATAACTGTATATTGATTTAATATTTCAGAGAGTATCTCTCGATTAGACTTTGCATCATCAACAATCAGTATTTTCCCATTTTTATCCATCCTAATCACCCTCATTACGCTTTATTAATTTCAAATAAATATCTTTTCCAGATAAAATAGTATATCTTCTTTTAAGCTTATTATACCATTTTAATCCCTTTTGATTTTGATACAATAAAACAATAAAATGAATAATGATATTTAGTTCAAATTCTTCTAACTCTATTTCACCATAAAAACTCTTTTCAAACAACCTACAAACTCTTAAAAAATCACCTTGATGAATCAAATCCATCTTTTCTAAAGTCTCATTCACTTCTATAGAATCTAACCCCAATTGATAATCTATACCATAAGATTTCAAATACATTTCCATTAAACTATATAAATATTTTGTTTTATTTTTAGAAGAAGCATGATGATAAATATATTTAACACCTATATTTAAAATCAATCTTAATAATTCTAATAAAATCCATATAATAAAGATAACTACACAAACAATTGTTAATACCCCTAAAGACATCATACCTAAATTTCCAACATGATCAATTAAATCATTAATCATGCCACCATTTTGACCATCATCAACAGATTGAGAATCTTGATGTCCTTTTTCAATATTTGTATCACTTTGTTCTCCTTGAGGAGTTGCGACCATATTCATTAAAGTATACACATCATAATAATAACCAGGTGTAACATCAATTGGTAACCATCCCATACCATCAAAATATACTTCTACCCAAACATGTCCATCTTTTGAGGTTAAAGTTGCATTTCCCTCATCATCAATTGCATCACTTTTTAAATAATAACCTTCTACATATCTAGCTGGTATATCGTAATATCTAAAAGCTTCAACTGCTACTGTCGAAAATAATACATCATTACCTGCTGTTTTTTGATTTAAGAAATCCTTTAAACTATTTTTATCACTTATTTGATCATTATATTTCAAATAACTTGTCATTGTATCTCTAATATGTTGACAAACAGAATAAATACCTGTGTTTTCAAAATCATCTTGATCAAATAATTGAGAAATTGTTTTTTCTAATCCTTTATCTACCGTTTGATAATTTTCATAAACAAATGATCTATAGATAGATTCAGTATCTAAATATTCTTTTTGTGAAGCATTTGGATTATTTAACCAATCACTTCCAACCATTAATTCACTTGGTGAAGTAGAGGAAGTTTCTTGATAGCTATAGCTTTTACTTCCAAATAAGGCTATTGATTGTAAATTTAAATCTTTTTGAATATTTGATGATGTAACATCACTTTGATTAATTGAATAAGGTGTATATAAGTATTTTTTATTTGCTGCTACGTTATTAATGGTTACATTTTGTTTTTGATCATCATTCTTTGATAGTTTTTGATAAAGGTTATATTGATATGTTGAAGAAAATTTCTTCTTTTTCAACCATTTCAACATACCTTCATGTTCACCATTATAACTTGCTTTTGTCAAATCTTGCCATTGATTATTTTCTAATGTACTTCCTACAAATCCTTTTAAGTAAAGGTTTTTTCTTTGTGAAACTGTTATTTCTAATCTCTCTTGATTATTTTCATGAATACTAGAAGCCTTATTTAAATCACCTTGAGGTAAATTATCTTTACCATAACGAAGATCTTCTACTTGTTGTAAAACATCTTCTTTAATTTGTTCAATTGTTAAGTTATCTTGATAACTTGGTATCGTAAGAGAAACAAAGATAATACAAAGAATAATAAACCATTGAATTGTTTTTGTATTAATTACTTTATTTTGATGATACATCCATACCATTAAAGCATTAATACTAAATAAAGCGCCTCCTACAAAAGAAAAACAATCTAACCATAATGTAAAAGAAAATAAAACAAAGAAAAGAATAGATAAAACAGTATACTTTTCTTTCTTTATAGAATGATAAATATAATAAGTCATCCAAATAACAATTACTAAACTCATTGCTTGTATATGTGATGATGTAATAGAAGCAGCCATTATCATATTTCTAGCATCTTCAAATTTTGTATTATAACATTCAATGATATAATTCATTATTCCAAAGAATCCATAATAAAAACTTTGAAATGAATAAATAATTCCAATCATTATTGTCATCATGATTGGTAAAATAATTGTTTTTATTTTTTTACACGATAACAAAGATAAAGCTAGTAATAAAACAATACTCACAATTATTTCTAATAACCAAGAACTTATTACTACATTATGATAAAAACATAGAAAACTGATACCACTCATTAAAGAATAAAAGAAGGTCACAATGAAAGAAATAATTCTATTTTTTTTATTTTTTTCCATATTTGACCTCCTTATATTTCAAAATGATACATATTTTGATCAATTGAATCTAATGGTAATTCATATAACTGATTTTGAAGATGTTTAATTGTTTGTACCTTTTGAATATCATTTTTAATCGTAATTGCACTAATACTCAAAAAATCATTTAATCTAGATAACTCTTCATTAAAATCTCCAGCAGTTACATAAATCATCTTTGTAAAATATAAATCTAAATGCTCACTTGCAAACAAATGAAGTGCATCTCCACCCTGACTTGTAATACCTTTAGAAATCCAATTTTCCATGTTTTGATAATAATCTTGAAGACTATTCATTTCTAACCAATAAAAACTTCCTTGATCATATAAAGCAACATAATGCCCTATATTTTTCAATAATAACTTTTCAGACATACTCATCGCAAAAGCTAACGATTTAGATAAAACATGTTTATCAATTTCACTCGTTTGATCTTTTAAACCAATATCTACAAGTAAAACAGTTTCAAAACTACTATTATGAGAACCTTCCTTTAATAAAACTTCTCCTGTTTTAGCAGAAAGTTTCCAATGAACATGACGAATATCATCTCCAGGATAATATGTCTTTAAATCATAAATTTCAGACATATCTGTTCCTTTCTTATATTGGTACTGTAAAACACCATTTTCATAAGGTTTAGAAAGTTCATTATATAATAATTCTATATTTACCTTTCCTGGATAAACCACAAAATGATGTTTTTGAGTTTGTGAAATAGGAACTCTACAAAAACCAAAAACATCATATAAGTAAACTTTATCATATGAAATCATGACATCACCACAATAGGTTGCAGTATATTCTTGATTCTTTCGGGCTGTTTTTATTCCTAATGGAATAAAAATATTTCTTTTAAGTTCATTTTTTAAAGTCATGTTTTTATAAACAAAAACATAATCTATTCTTCCAGAAACAAGTAGTCTATAACGACTCTTTACTTCTGTTGTAAATGATAGAGACTGACCTACTTTTCCTTGCTTTGGACCTTGGATATCCATTTGAATATATCTTAATTCCAGTTTCAATAAAGTAATTAAAATAAATGGAAAAACAATACCAATGACCCAAATAATTAAGAAGTAGAAATATGTAGAATAAATATAGGCAACAAGTACCAAGAAATTAATTATTCCATACAACAAATATTTATTCTTCATCTTAATCAGCCAAAGGAGGTTTAACTTCTTTTAAAATTTCATTTAAAATATCTCTAGCATCTAAACCTTCTACCCTTGCTTGTGGACGTAATATCATACGATGTGCACATACATCTAAAAAGACATATTGAACATCTTCTGGAATAACATAAATACGATCTTCTAAAACAGCATGTGCTTTAGCCATTTGTACAAGTGCTAATACTCCTCGAGGAGAAACACCTAATTCTACTAAAGGCATTTCTCTTGTTTTTTCACATAATAAGACAATATATTTTAAAACATCATCACTGATACGCACAGAAGATAAATAGTTTTGTACTTCAATCACATTTTCTTTTGAAGCAACTTCTTCAATTCTTTCAATTGGATTATCGTAGCGACGTGATTTAATAATTTCTATTTGTTTTTCTAAATTAGGATAACCAATAGATAAACAAATCATAAATCTGTCCAATTGTGATTCTGGTAAAGGTTGAGTACCAGCAGAACCCATTGGGTTTTGTGTTGCTATCGTAATAAAAGGATGTGGTAAATCATAAGTAACACCATCAACTGTTACATTATGTTCTTCCATTGCTTCTAGTAAAGCAGCTTGTGTTTTAGGCGATGTACGGTTAATTTCATCAGCTAAAAGTAAGTTACTAAATACAGCCCCTGGTCTAAATTTAAATTTTTGTGTTTCATTATTTAACATTGTAAAACCAACAATATCTGATGGTAATGTATCTGTTGTAAACTGAATTCTTTTATAATCTAATCCTAAAGCTTTAGAAAAAGCTAACGCTAATGTTGTTTTACCTGTTCCAGGCGCATCATTTAACAAAATATGTCCTCCTGCATAAATTGTCATTAAAACCTTTTTAATTATTTCATCTTTACCAATAAAGACTTTTGAGACTTCATCAATAATATGTTGTGATTGTTCAATTATCATTTTCATCTACCTCATTTTCTAAAGCTTCTTGTTTATTTTCATCTTGTTGATCATTTTGATCTTCTTCATCATTGACTTCTTGTTGGTTATCTTCTGGTGCTTTTTCAACATCAGGAACAATTTCTTGGTTGTTATCTGGTTGAGTACTTGTTTCTGGTAAAGTATATCCTAATAAACCAGCAATTTTCTTTACTGATTGATTAAGCTTTTCTTCGTTAACACTTGGATCATTATCTTCACAAGCTATGAAACGATACTTCCAAGCATCTATGTATTTTTGTTCTAAACCTTTAGCTGCACCACTTAAAGTAATATGGAAATCTTCACTAGCCATGTCACCAAAAGTATATTCAGTAAATTCATTATAGAATAATTCAATTGGTGTTGCATTTTGGAAAACAATTTCACTTAAACTTTCATTCCCACCAAAAGTATTTGTCCATAAACGTGCTGGATAATCTGTATCATTTCCATAATTTTTTGGAAAAATAACTTTTGAAATATTTGATCCATAAAATGCAACTTGCCCGATTGGTCCTAAACCATCAGGTAAAACAAGTTCACCTGTTAAATTCGTTCCATAGAAAGCATAGTCATCAATCCAATACATATCATCTGTCATATTAAATTGAATGGAAGTAATTGGCACATCTTCAAAAGCACTTGTACAAATTTCAAATGTACCTTCTTTAGTAGCCACATCCCCTTGAACATCTGTTGTGGCATTGATTAAATAAAATTCATCTTCTACTGTAACAGTGTTTCCGTTTTGATCTGTTCCTCGAGCATATCCATAAAGAATTTCTCCACCATAAGATTCATCTATAAAATAAGCACCACTATATGTATTACCACCATTATAACCTTCGCCATCAAACGGGATATACATTTGTCTTGTTACTGAAGGCAAATAATCATTTTCAAAAATAGCTTTTTTAGCATTAAATGCCATATAACGTAAATCAAATAACCAACTATCTGTAATTTCTAAAGCATTTTCTTGAATAGTGATGCTATCTGTATTTTCAGAGAAAATACTTTCTAACGCCTCACAGCCATAAAAAGCATAGCTATCAATTTGATTAATATGTTTAGATAACTTGACATGTTTTAAATTTTTACATTCAGAAAAAGCATGTTGTCCTATTTCTGTAATTGTAACCCCTGGAATACTATTTTCGTCAAATTGTATTAAATTAGTAGGTGCATTTAATAAAATCGTCGCATGTGATCTATCACGATAATACATTTCTAGATATTCAAAACCATTCTTTGTTTGAAAACTTGAATCTGTTTCACTAAGTAGTGCAAATGAAGCTTGATCTATTTCATTCTTCCATTTATCATCATATAATTCATAATAATTTATTGACACATTAATTGCTTTTAATGAATCCGCTTGACTAAATGTATCACTATATATAACTGGAATATCTTTCGTTAAAAAATTAACTTCTTCAACATGGCTATCTTTAAAAATTTGATGTCCTAATTCAACATCACCATGAGTAAAGATAATACATGTAATTTTATCATTACCACTAAAAGCATAATCATCTATTTTTTCTACTGTTTCAGGAATAACAATTGTTCCTGCGGCACTATCCATTGTACTCACTAATTCTCTTTCATCATTTAAGAAAACCAAATTATTATTCACCGTATAATCATACGATTCTCCATTTTCATTAATTAAATTTGTTACAAATCTTCTATAACTTTTCTTAAAATAATCCAAATAATATTCATCAGGGACATGAATAATTGTATCTGTTTGAATATTCTTAAATGAACTTTGATCAACCATACATGGACCATCAAAATAAACATCTGATACAAACCAGGAAACAATCCCCTTAATTGCTGTAACTCCTTTAGGAATATAAATTGCATCCGCTATCGGTGTTTGATAAACAATTGTTTGATCTTTATTCATTAACAAGCCATCTTCATTAGAACTATATTTTGTATTATTTTCATCAACAATATACTTACCATAAAGTTGTAAACCACTCCATCCAAAATGGGCACTTTCAATAGAAGCAGGTATATAAAAATCGCCATAGAAATCTTGCCAACCCGCATCATTCATTTCTATACTGTTTACTTCTTCAGGTACATGAATATCCGCAAATTCATCACCACTATAACCTGTAAATGCATAATTATAAATTGTATATAAATCTTCCGCAAATACATATTCACTTTGTAATTGAACTTCATACCCTTCAGGTAAATCTTTCATTTCTAACGGAATAAGTGAAATTCTTCCTTTTTTATGAGCTATATATGCTGTTTGTGAATCAATATCGCTACCATCTTCATTTTTCCAACCCATAAATATTTGTGTTTGTGTTTGATAAGTTGGTACGATCAAATTATAGTATTTTCGTAAATCTTCTGTTTCCTCTTTTTTTAAGTAGAAATAACCTGTTTCTTGTTGATTGTAATCTTGTAATGAAATACGTGTTTGATATTCGACCTTAAATGTCACTTCATATTCTTGCCAAGGACTTGAAGCATTCATTCTAAAATAAAACTTTACTGTAAAATCTTCCGTTGCATATTGAGGATAAGACCCTATTTTAAAATTATCATTGTAATCTTCTATTCGATAAAGTTTAGGCAACTTACCTTCTTCATTTTCAGCAATTATTACTACCGTATTACATAATAATTTCCAAGGAGTAATGACACAACCTTCATATAATTGATCAACACTTTCTTTAGATAAAAATTCTGTACTTAAAAATTGAATTGTATAACTAGCACCTTCTTTTTGAAGAATACCATCATTTGTAAATGTTGATGCATCTCCATAAATTAAATCATTAGACATATCTGGTAATCTAGCTATCGGATCAGGATCAACTATTGGTGTTTTATTATCATGATTGGTATTTTTATCTACTACTTCATTTGAAATACCTGTTCCTGTATTATTTATTGGTATCTCTTGTCCAGGAATAACAACTGTAACATTACCGTCACCTGTTCCATTTGGATTAACACCTATAGTATTATTTCCATTAACACCTAATCCTATTTGTCCATATATCTTTGTTGGATCTACTCTTCCTTGATTTTTAAAGAGATAGGGTGAATTATTTAAATTTGTTTGTGATATTTTATCTAATGATTGTTGATTTTCTTTTAAATACTGACTTTCATCTGGTTCTTGATGAGTATTAGTTTGTTGGTCTTGATTTGAAAAAATGACTTGATTATTTTTGAGTTCTAATGCTTTTGATCGCGGTGAAAAGATAGAACTGTTTTGAGAAAGTTGATAAGCAGAAATCGCACATGAAAATGATACTACTGTGACTACTGCTACTTTTCCTAAATAAGGAATTGATAATTTATATGTTTTTTTCATCTATGTCTCTCCTTGAAAAGAATTGACCCAATTCTTTTTCCATTTCATTAAAATCAATTGGTTTAGAAAAATGTCCATTCATTCCCATTTTTTTTGAATATCTTTTATTTTCAACATAAGCATCCGCTGACAAAGCAAAGATAGGAATTGATTGACTATCTTCTCTATTTAAACTTCTAATTGCTTGTGTTGCTTCATAACCATTCATTTCAGGCATTTGAATATCCATTAAAATCAAATCATAATAATGTTCAGCATGCTTTTTAAAAGTCTCTACTGCAACTTGTCCATTTTCTACACGTTCAACAAAAGCCCCTTTAGCATTTAAAACACTTAAACAAATTTCAGCATTAATATCATTATCTTCCGCAAGCAATATACGCTTTTTCTCAAAACTAAATTCTTCTACAACAACTTCTTTTTCATCTTCATATTGTTGATTAGTAGAAATTGGTAAATTTAAAAAGACAGTAAAATCACTTCCCTTTCCTTCTAAACTATCAACAACAATTTCACCACCCATCAACTTAACAAGTTGATCTGTAATAGCCATGCCTAATCCACTACCACCATATTTTTTAGAAATCTCTACACCTTCTTGTTCAAAAGGTCTAAAAATATGACTTAAGAATTCTCTAGACATTCCTTTACCAGTATCATGTACACGCATCATAATATTAGCCACTTGATCTTCTTTATACATTTGTCTAAATGTCACTTTAATTTCACCTTTTTCAGTAAACTTACTAGCATTAGACAATAAATTAACAAGAATTTGCATAATACGTAATTCATCACCAACAAAATATTTAACATCAAAATCAAAATATTCTATTTTAAACATTACATCTTTTTTCTCAATTGTTTCTTTGAAAATATTATTTAATTGAGGTTCTAAATGATAAATATTAAATGGTTTATTTTCTAATTCTAATTTTCCAGCTTCCATTCTAGACATATCTAATACTTCATTAATTAAGGAAAGAAGGTATTGAGAAATATCTTGAGCTTGTTGTAAATAATAATCTTCTTGTTTAGTATCTTGTGTATTTCTAGCTAATGTCAACATTCCAATAATACCATTCATTGGTGTTCTTATTTCATGAGACATTCTTGATAAAAAAGATGCTTTATATTCACTTTCATTTTTTGTAGTTTCTATTTGTTTTAAATAATCTTTTTCTTTTAAAACATCTTCACTATGATCATAGAAAGCAAATAAATGATATTTACCATTTTCTATCGCACTTACTGTAAGTACAAACCATTGATCTACATCTTTCATTTTAAAAGAGTATTTAAAAGAATTTTCTTGATTCCATGATTGATATTGTTTCATAAAATCACGATAAACACTTTCCTCCACCATTTCTTTTAAAACTTGAACATCTACAACTATACGTTCTTTAGCTATATGAAATACTTCTTGAAAACGTGAAGAAATAAATAAAACTTTAAGATCTTTAGTTCTAACTAAAACATAAAGTTGACTTTGATCTTCATCAAATATTTGATTAGTTAAATCATTTTTATTAAAATGAGAGTTTTTATATTTTTTATAAAAAAATGAAATCATATTTAATACAATAATGATACAAATAATCACTAAAATACCTAATAAAATTGTTTGACTATTCTCTCCTGCAGCCATAATAATTTTTTTCATACAAAACCCTCCCATTTGTCTAATTACCCATTTTTTATTATAGAACCAAACTAACATTTATGCAAATTTTCATTTTCTGTTCATAAATTATAGTTATAATAAATAAGAGGTGATTTTATGAATGTAAATCAAAAAGAGATTAAAAAATATATGTATTTAATAAGTTTTGCTGGTGTTGTACTAGCAATTATTTTAAATTTATCACAAGTATTTCATTTTATTCAAACTATATGGAAACTTATTGTTCCTTTTTTAGTAGGATTTTGTATTGCTTTTGTATTAAGTATTATTACTAAACAATTAGAAAATACACTTTTAAAGAATAGTAAGAATAAAAGAATGCTTTCTTTTATTCTTACATTAATACTATTATTTGCTTTTATTATTCTTATTTGTTTTATTGTTGGTCCTGAACTTGTTCATTCTATTAAAGAAATTATTAGATTAGCACCTAATGCTTATGATCAATTTATCCAAACATTAAAAGATAATAGAAATATAATGAATGGTAGTTTTAAAAATATGATTGATTCTATTATTTCTTTAGATATAGATTTATCTTCTTTATATAAAACTATTGTAAATAATTGGCAAACACTTTTTCATTCAGGATTTTCTATTTTATCTAATACATTAAGTAGTTTATATACCTTTTTTATTGGTCTTGTTTTTTCAATCTACCTTCTTTTTTCAAAAGAAACATTATCTAAACAAATAAAAACAACATTCCAAGTATTAATTGGTCAAGAAAAAACACAAAAAATATGTAATATCATACAATTATCTAGTCATACTTTTTCTAATTTTATTACTTGTCAATGTTTAGAAGCTTGTATACTTGGTAGTATGTTTGTTATTTCAATGTCAATTTTACAAATGCCTTATGCCTTGTTAATGGGAGTTGTCATTGCTGTTACTGCATTAATTCCTGTTTTTGGTGCTTTTATTGGTTGTTTTGTAGGAATTATTATGATTGGTATAGTTAATCCTCTGCAAGCTTTAGAATTTATTGTTTTATTTCTTGTTTTACAACAAATAGAAGGAAATTTAATTTATCCTCATGTAGTTGGTAATTCAGTTGGTCTTCCTTCTATATGGGTATTTGTCGCTGTTATTATTGGTGGTAATCTTATGGGTATATTAGGAATGTTCTTATTTATTCCACTTACATCTATTCTTTATACTTTATTTAAAGAATATATTAAAGCAAAAGGAGATAATCGTTCTTGATTATCTCCTTATTTTATATCTTCTACAATTTTATTAACAATATCATCTAATGTCCCATCGTTATCAACATGATAATGACAACTATCTAAATAAAGATCATGTCTTTCATCATAGAGTTGATAAAGTTTTTGAGGGCCATCTTTTAATAAAGGACGATGTGCTGTTTCTACATCACTCACAATATTATCTAAAGGTCGATCAATATAGAAAACAGTCCCCGCTTGTTTTAAAATATCTCGATTTTCTTTTCTTTTAATAACTCCCCCACCAGTAGAGATAATATAGCCATCAAGCTTTGCCATATCTAAACATGCTTCACTTTCTCTGTCCCTAAAATATTCCTCAGAGATAGCAAACATATCAGGTATTGTACATTGATATTTTTTTTCAATATATTCATCCATATCAATAACTGGCATCTTTAATTTTTCTGATAATAATTTGGAGATGGTTGTTTTACCACACCCCATGATTCCCACTAATATAATATTTTTCATTCTTACGCCCTTTTATAATTTCCCAATACTTTTAATGTTGTACTATTAGCTTTCATTTTATTGATCGCTCTTTGTATTCTTTCTTCATGCATATTTCCTTCAAAATCAATATAGAAATAATATTGCCAATATTGTGTTTCAATTGGTCTAGATTCAATACGATCTATATTAATTTGACTTTGTTTAATTGTTTGTAACATGTTATCTAAGGCACCTACTTGATGTGGTAAAGTAAAGATAACTGAAACTTTGTCACTTTCTTTTGGACAAATAAGTTCTTTAGAAATAACCATAAAACGTGTTCTATTATTTTTCTTATTTTGAACATTTTCTTTTAACATTTCTAAACCATATAATTTACAAGCAAGAGGTGAAGCAATTGCTGCTTTTGTTGGATTATTTGAATCTTTAACATATTTAGCAGCCATTGCTGTATCTTGAAATGGTCTTTGTTCAATATAGCGATGTTGATATAAGAACTCACTAGATTGTGCTAATCCTTGAGGATGTGAGTAAACTTGTCTTATATCTTCAATCTTTGTTCCTGGAAGTGCCATTAAACATTGACTAACATTTACAGCAGTTTCTCCTACAATATAAAAACCATATTTTCTAATTAAATCATAGTTATCATTAATAGATCCTGTTAAGCTATTTTCAATAGGTAAAACCCCATAATCAATTTCACCATTTTCTAATGCTACATAAACATCTTCAAAGTCTTTATAACCAATATTTCTTGTCCCTTCACCAAAGAAGTTTTCTACAGCACTTTGAGAAAATGCTCCAGCAATTCCTTGATATCCAACAAGGGGATCTTTTTTAAATTCAGTTTTAATATTTTTATCTAATTCAAGAGGTAATAAATCTGATTGATAAGATTTAGAAACAGTCATCATTTCTTGAATAAAACATCTTGCATATTCTTTAAGATTTTCATTTTCTAAACGATTTAAATTCTTTTCAATAACTTCTCTTTCTCTTTCAGGTTGAAAGATTTCTAAATGATTCGCTATTTTATATTCAACAACACTTTTTGAAAGAGACATTCTTTTTTCAAAAAGTTCCATTAATTGTTGATCTATTTCATCTATTTCAATTCTGCATTGTTTTAAATCTTTCATACTTATTCCCCCATCATATCAAGTATTCCTAAAGCCATCATCGCTTCAACAACAACAACTGCTCTTTGAACAATACAAGGATCATGTCTTCCTTTTATTTCTAATTCAACATTTTCTTTAGTTTCAACATTAATTGTTTTTTGTTTTTTACCAATAGAAGGTGTTGGTTTAAAAGTCACTGTACAACTCACAGGCATTCCATTGGTAATTCCCCCTGTAATACCCCCATTATGATTAGATGATGTTTTTACATTCCCATTTTCATCATAATAATAACAATCATTTGCTTCACTACCAAGCATTTGATCAATCATTTCACCATCTCCAAAAGAAACACTTTTAACAGCTGGAATAGAAAACATTAAAGATGATAAATGACTTTCTAGTGAATCAAAGAATGGTTCTCCAATACCTGCAGGTACATGAAGTGCTACACATTCCACTTTTCCACCTACACTATCTAAATTTTCTTTAGCTTTTAAAATCGTTTCTTCCATTTTTTCAAAAACATCTTCTTTAATTGTTGGATAATATTTTTGACTCAAACTTGAAAGTAACGTTTCATCTACATTATATGGAAATCTTTCATCTTTTACATTTCCAATCGATAAAATATGCGCTCCTACAACAATACCTTTTTGTTTTAATATTTGTTTAGCAATATTTCCAGCAAAAACAATTGGTGCTGTAATTCTTCCCGAAAAATGACCACCACCACGTACATCATTAAATCCTTTATATTTAATATAAGCAGGATAATCACTATGTCCTGGTCGCATATTTGTTTTTAATAAAGAATAATCTTTAGAATGTTGATCACTGTTATAGATAACTCCTGTAAGTGGTGCTCCTGTTGTAATACCATCTTGAAGTCCTGATAAAATTTCTACTTGATCTGCTTCTTTTCTAGCAGTAGACATTTTATTTTGTCCAGGTGCTCTTCTTTTCATATCACGTGCGACTTCATCTAAATCAATTTGAATACCGCTAGGAAGGTTTCCAATGGTAATACCAATAGCTTTTCCATGGGATTCACCAAAAATTGTCAGTTCTATATTATTTTTATAAGTTGCCCCCATCGATTTTTCCTCCTAACATCTCGAAATCTTCCCAAAAACTTGGATAAGATTTTTTAACACATTCTTTATTATCAATAATGACTGGTTCCTTACACACTGTTGAAGCAATCGCTAGCATCATCGCCATACGATGATCATCATGACTTGATACATTTCCACCAGTTAAAGTTTCTACGCCATCTAATTCCATAGAAGATTCATGTTCAACTGCATGTGCTTTTAGTTTATTCAATTCTTCAACTGTTGCTTGAAGACGATCACATTCTTTAATACGTAAACGTCCGGCATTGATGACTTCACTATGTCCACTTGCCACTGCTAAGGCAAGAGAGACAACTGGAATAACATCAGGACATTGACTCGCATCCACAATTGTTGCTTTTAAACCATGACTCACCACTTTAATTCCTTCATCATTTTCCACGATTTCACAATTCATTTGTTTTAAAAAATCAATTGTTGCTTTATCACCTTGTAAAGAATCTAAATTTAAATCTAATAATGTAACATCATTTCCTAAAGCACCCGCTACTAAATAGAAAGCAGCTTGAGAAAAATCAGATTCCACACGATAATCTCTTGCCTTATATTCTTGTCTACCTCTTACAATAAATTGTTTATATTCATGATTCACAATTTCAATACCATAAAGTTTTAATACTTGTAATGTTAAATCAATATATCCTTTACTTTCAAGTGGTGTCGTAATTTCAATGATTGAATCAAATGATAATAAAGGTAAAGCAAATAATAAACCGGTAATAAATTGTGATGAAATATTACCTGGAATACGATAAAGATCCGGTTTTAATTCTCCAACAACATTTAAATCTAAAACATTTTCACGGTATAAATAACCAATATTTTGTCTTTCAAAGATTTCATAATAGGTATCTAATGGTCTTTTCCCTAATTGTCCTCTTCCTATAAAACGTACTTTATTTTCTTTAGCAAGAGAAATAGGAACCATGAAGCGAAGCGTTGATCCTGATTCTTCACAATCAATTTGGACTCCTGGCATCGTATTATTTTTAGTAAATGTGTAATTACCATTAATAATAAGATAATCTTCATGTTGTTCAATAATTGTTCCAAGTGCTTCCATCGCACCAATTGTTGCTTTGATATCTTGAGAATATTCTATATGATCAATTCTTGAAATACCTTTAGCAAGACTAGCTGCAATAATTGCACGATGTGCTAATGATTTTGAAGGTGGAACAGATACTTTTCCTTTTAGTTTTGTAGGAATTAACTTAATTTGACTCATTTTATACCCTTTCTTTTTTTAATAAAAATTCTTGATTTGTTTGATAAACATAACTATCTCCTATTTCTTTTAATAAAACAACAGATAATGAATTATTAATATTCTTTTTATCTAAAGAAATAGCTTGAATAAGATTTTTTGTTTCAACTTGACATTCATATGGTAGATTGTATTTTTGTAAGATTTCTTTAATTTGCATGGAAGATTCTGTTTTTGTCAAATCTAAACTTTCAGCAAGTTTTGTAATTTGATACATTCCAATACCTACGGCTTCCCCATGAGAATATTTTTCATAGTGATAATATTGTTCAATGGCATGCGCATAGGTATGACCAAAGTTAAGTAATAAACGATCACCAAAATCAAATTGATCTTTTTCAACAACTTCTCTTTTGATGTTGACACAATTATATATGATTTCATCAATAAATTCATAGAGTTCTTCAAAATTTTGATAAGAATTTAATTGATCAAATAATTTTTTATCTTTAATACATCCATATTTAATGACTTCTCCCATGCCATCACTGATAAAATGTGGATCTAATGTCTTTAATGTACATGGATCAATCAAAACCATGGATGGATGATAGAAAGCTCCTACCAGGTTTTTCCCTTCAGGTAAATCAACCGCTACCTTTCCACCAACAGAACTATCCACCTGTGCAAGTAAAGAAGTAGGAATTTGGACAAGTTTTACCCCTCTTAAATAACTACTTGCGACAAATCCTGCCATATCACCAATCACACCACCACCTAAAGCAATGATTAAATCCGTTCTTGTAAGTTTAAAATCTAAACATGCTTTATAAAGTGCTGGTAACATATCAAAACGTTTTGATTTTTCTCCATGAGGAACAACGACATGATGGACTTTAAAATCTTTTTCAAGATTTAAAGTCAAATCATCGCCATATAAAGGATAAACTTGATCATCGGAAATGATCATAATTTTCTTTCCTTTAAAGATTTCTTTTATTTTTTCATTTGCATGTTTTAAAATATTTTTTTCTATATAAATAGGATAACTATGTTCCTTTAAATTAACGATCATTTCCATTTCAGTCACCTTAAATTTCTTTACCAACAGCATCAGCAATTGGTTTTAATTCTTTCATTAATTGTTCAAATTTAGCTGGTTTTAAAGATTGTGGTCCATCACATAAAGCTTTTTCTGGATTATTATGCACTTCGATCATTAATCCATCACATCCTGCTGCGA